>FMJZ01019902.1_pt1 | contig 25732 bp, 29 predicted proteins | sample 1987881 | NCBI WGS metagenome assembly FMJZ01 (sample SAMEA4378227, study PRJEB15110) | soil metagenome | biome: soil; feature: Field; material: Soil | place: India | collected 2015-03-11 | depth 0 m
AAAACCTTTCTTTCCTTAAAAATAATCTCTCTGAAAAAAGATTTGTTTCCTCATAATTGCAAATTGTGGCAACCATTCTTTTAAACTCAATGAGGCATGCTTTCAAATTTGACATTGTGAAAATTACCTTGCAATCCTTCTTACAAACATTTATAATTTGAAGAAAGGAGATTAATATGCAAAAACTAATAGTTTTACTATTATTGTTCATAACTCTTTTTTCATGTGCTCCAATCTCTGAGATAAAAAAAGATATTCCTGAAGTGGCTATCTCTGAAGATGAAATACCAAGGATGGTTGCCATTCTTCCCTTTGAAAACAAAACAGAGGAAATAGGAATAGCAAATCAGGTAAGAAAATCCTTTTACAATCACTTTAGTTCAAAACCATACAGAGATATTGAACTAAAAATTGTTGATGAAAAAATAGTTCAGCTTGAAAAATCAACAGGGAAAAGCATTCTTGAAATCCCTCCAAAAGAAATATGTCAGGCTTTAGGATGCGATGGCTTAATTTATGGACGGATAACTGATTATAAAAAAATCTATGCTGTTGCTTACTCTCAGCTTGGAGTTGAGGCAGAGGTATGGATGGTAAACACAAAAATGGATAAGGAACTATTAAGACTAAAAGACTCTGTAAGATATCATGAGGGCGGAGTTCCTATTTCACCTTTAAGCGCTGTAATGACAGCCATATCAACAGCAATGAACATAAGAGAAATTCAGCAGATAAGAATGATAAATGAGCTTTGCTACAAATTAAATGAAAAAATTCCATCTCCTGCTGGAATAGTTGAAGAAAGACCAGTTATCAAAGAAGTGCTTACAAATGCAAAAGACTCACCCTTTGGAAAAGGTAAGGTCATACAGGTTGGAGCTGAAGGTGACAAAGGAATGATCGCCACTTTTGACATAGGAACCTTCAAAAAAGGCATACCAATGAAAGAAACTCAATCCGGTATTTACATAGGTGAATACATAGTTCTTCCTGGAGATAATGTAAAGGAAGTTCCAGTTATTGTTAATTTAAGAAAACCTCTTGGGTATGAGACACAATGGATTGATGTAAGTGGATTCGTAACAATAGATACAACACCTCCTCCTCAGGTAAAGGGATTAAAAGCAAAAGGCTTTTATGACAGAATTGAAATTAGCTGGCAGACTCTGAAAAATGTGCCTGATCTTAAAGGATATAAAGTTTTAAGAAGTGAACAACCTCTTACAGGTTTTAAAGAGATTGGCTTTACTGAGCTTAATTTATTTGATGACAGGAATGCAGAGCACGGGAAAACTTATTACTACAGAATAGTCGCTGTTGATACTGCTCAGAATGAATCAGATATTCAGGATTCTGTAAAATCTTGTTTAATAGCAAAGGAGCCTCAGATTCTTTCAGGCTCAATTGATAGAGATTTAAGCCTTTCAGGAGTTTATGTTGTTAAAAAAGAATTTCTTGTTCCTAAGGGATTAACACTTACTGTTGAGCCTGAAACAAGGATTATCTTTGATGAAGAATCCTCTCTTATAATTCATGGTAAAATGAACATCAATGCAAAGGAATCTCCTGTAGAGTTTATCTCCTTAATTGATAAAAAATGGAATGGAATTATTGTAGATGGTGGAAGCATAAATATCAATGGCTTTAAGATAAAAAATGCTAAGACTGGCATAATTTTAAATACCTCAGAGGGAATTGTAGAAAATGGAATAATTACAGACTGCCTTGTAGCAGTAAGAATTTCTGGAATACCATCTTCAGCACTTAGAAATCTCACAGTTTCAGGAAACATAACAGGAATTGAACTCATAAAAACTGATTCAAAACTGGAATACAGTAATATAATTCAAAATGAAACCGGCATTTCAATTAGCAATTTTTCAGGTGAAATCATAAATAGCAATATATTTGACAATAAACTCAACATAACATCTGAAAGCACAATAAAAATTTCTCCTAACTATTTTGGCTCTTTAAACACTGAGGAGATGAGGCTTAAGAATGTTCAAATTACAAAGGTTTATGACAGAAAAATTCCAGAGGGTCAGATTGTTGATGCAGTTACAAATCCCTATGAAAGACTTTCTCAGAAAAAACGTGAGAAAAAGGCTACAGAACTTATAATTGAGGCTGGAGATTACTTTAGACAGAGAAATTATGGCAAAGCAGTAACCCTTTTTGAGGAAGCCCTGAAGGCAAAGCCTACTGCTGAAATTTACTACTATATTGCTATCTGCTATCAGGAAATGAAGGAGAATGAAAAAGCTCTAAAGTATCTCAAAGAAGGAGGTGATAGATTTCCAAAGGATTCAACTTTAAAGAGATCCTTAGGTTTGATTTACTATCAGACAGGTAGAGAAGAAGAGGCAAAAAAGGTATTTGAAGATGTTTTAAAGCTAAATCCTGAAGACAGACAGGTAAAATTTTTAATGGAAAGAATGACAACTAATTAAACTGGAGGGCAGAATGAAAAAACTATTTTTATCAATTTTTTTAATGCTGCTTATTCTGGTATTTGCTTCATCAGGTCAGTCAATCAATGAATCTTCTGCCATATCAGATTCATGTATTATTGGTTCACAAAATAATCTTCTTTATGCAGCAACGGCAAACTGTACTGAGTGGAGCATTCAGCCAGATGGTTGCTATGAAAGAGTTTGTTGCTGCGATAAAAATGGTCAGCACTGGTGTGAAAGATGCTGTCCAGATAAGACTGGAAAATGTGTTGCCTATAAGGTTAAATGTTAAAGAAAGTTATGAAAAAATTTTTTTATATTTTATTGCTAATCTTAGTTTTGGCTAATTCTTCCTTTGCCTCACAGTCCTCAGTTACAGAATCTGAAGGCTACGCCTGCTTGAGTGAGGACAGGACAAAAAGGCAAACAGAGGAAACAGCCCTTCAGGATGCAAAGAGAAGAGCAATTGAGCAGATATCAACCTATATACAGTCAGAGACTGAGATCAAAGATTTTGAGCTAAAGAAAGATATTGTAAATGCCTATGCGAAAGCAAAAGTCAGAGTAATTGAATCATCAGGGAAGTGGGCTAAAGAACCACCAGCTATTGGAGACTGTTACAGGATAAAGATTAAGACAGAGGTTATACCAGATGAAACTGCAATGAAAAGAATAAAGGAACTTGATGATCCTTCTGCTCCCCTAAAAGTTCAGCTTTGGGCAGAAAAAAAAGAGTATCGCGCAGGAGAGAAAATTAAGATCTTTCTTAAAGGAAACAAGCCATTTTATGGAAAGATTATTTACAGGCAGGCAGATGGAAACCTCATTCAGATACTTCCAAATCCCTACAGAAAAGAAAACTACTTTCATGGAGGAGTTATCTATGAGATTCCATCAGGACAGGACAGGTTTGAACTTGAGGTAACACCACCTTTTGGTGAGGAAGATATTATTGTCTATGCAAGCACAGGAGAGCTTGGAAGTGTAGAGCTTGAGCCAGCAGGAGGAGTTTACAAAATAAGAACAAAACTTGAAGAGTTAAAGGATAAAACAAGAGGCGTACAGATTATTCAGAAAGGACAAAGCAGGACATCAGAGTTTTATGAGACAAAGCTAATTATTGAAACAAAATGAATGGTAAAATTACCTTGAAAACTTTTCTCACAGTATATACAATTTTATTGTAGCTCCTTGAGGAGCTAATCTAATCATTAGAGAGGGACAGAAATGAAGAAAAAACATTATCTAATCGTTATTCTGCTATTTGCTTTTTTGATTGTTGGTTTTGCAGTTGCTCAGCAGAAGAATAACTTTACTGCTATGCAAAAAGTTGATTCATGTCTTGCAGTGAATGTTGATGGAAAAATGGAAAACATGATTTCTGTAAAACCATGCACACCTTCTGGATGGTGGTGCACCTCTAACAGCCAGTGCTGTAGTGGCAGATGCACAAATAATGTATGTGATTAAGGATTTAGCAGGCAGAGCTTAGCCCTGCCTGCTGTTGAAGAAAGAAATGGCAGCACTAAGATTTTTTATAAATACCATATTATGGTTTGTTTTTATTGTTTTTTCAGCAATTACTTTTGCCTCTGAGCCTCCTTTTGAGCCAATTTTAAGAATAGAAACAGGCATGCATACTGCTTTAATTAATAGGATTGATAGGATTGCTATTGACAGTGATGAGAGGTTCCTTGTAACAGCCTCTTATGATAAGACAATAAGGGCATGGGATTTAAAAACAGGCAGGCTACTTAATACAAAAGGAAGACAGATGCCTGTTACAGCAAAACCACAGACTATTCCAGATTTTCCAGTGGCAGTAAAATGAAAAAGATATTTCTTTTTAGTCTTGTTTTTATTTTATTTTTATCCTATCCTCTATTGATTCCAGCAAAGACTATTATCCTTGAAGGAGATCTAAATAGCAAAATAAGGATAAATCAGCAGATGCATTTTGAAATTCCTCAGCCTCTTGAAAAACTTAGCTTTAGATTTGCACTTCCAAAGGATTTCTCAAATAAATTTGTATCCCAAAGAATTCATAATCTTGATATAAAAATTGAGCCTGAGCCAGAAAAATTTGAAAAACAAAAAGACCAGTATGGCAATTACTGGGGTTTAGCAACATGGGGAAATCTTACAAGATCTGTTAAGGTATCAGTAAGCTTTGAAGCTACTGTTTTGTCTGAATTAAGGGCAGAAACATCAAATGCTGAGTTTCCTTTAAGAAGTGTTCCAGAGGAAGAAAAAATATTTTTAAAAGCAACAGAACTTGTCCAGTCTGACTCTGAAGAGATTATAAATCTTGCCAAAAGGCTTACTAAGGATGCTAAAACAGAGTATGCGGCAGTAACAAGAATTCTTAACTGGATTGCTGATAATATAAAATACACATACAATCCTCCTCAGTTTGATGCTCTCTGGACACTAAAAACAGGTAAAGGTAACTGCCAAAACTTTGCGCATATTGTAATAGCACTGCTCAGAGCATCAGGAATTCCTGCAAGGGTTGTTGGTGGCATAACTCTTAAAGAGCAGTGGAAGATTCCTCTTGGTAAAAATTTTCTAGTGCAAAGCATGGGACAGGGTGGTCATGCATGGATAGAGATTTATTTTCCAGATCTTGGATGGCTTAGTTATGATCCTCAGCAGTCAAAACAGTTTACATCATCAAGGCATATAAAACAAACCCATGCTCTTCATTCAGATGAGGTCAATGATACATGGAGAGCCTATCCCTATTTACCTCCTTATAGAGAGACAGTGGAAGCTAAGTTTCTTTCTGATAGAATCCATATATCACCAAAAGATTCAGAGGCTTCACCAAAATCTTATTTATTAAGTAACAGAATACTCACTAAAAAACCACCTGTTGAAGAAAAACTAAAACCACCTGTTGAAGAAAAACCAAAGCCATCTGTTGTTAGAGAATTTGAGTTTGGGAACATGGATTTTCCTAATCTTGTTGAAATTTATCAGATTATAGGAGACAAAGGTGTTAAAATTCTTGATAAAGAAACAGCAGAGTATGTTACATCAAAATATATCTATGCTCAGGCCTTCAGAATTGATGATCCTCTGGAGATAGAAAAAATATCCCTTGCAATGAGAACATTCGGTGGAGATGGAACTGTTTATATTGATCTGGTTTATGATGAAGAAGGAAAACCAGGATTTAAAGGATTCCGTTCAAATCCTGTATTTCTTGAAAATATTCAGAGAAAACCGGGTTATTACTGGGTTGATTTTACTTTCCCTGAAAAAATAAAAATAAACAAAGGCAGATACTGGATTGTGCTAAGGCATTCAGGTTATGTAATAATGAACTGGTTTTACATCCCGGGAAATCCCTACGAAGATTCTGATGACACTCGTTCAACACTTAAAGGCTACAGATGGGAAGATATTTTAAACTATGATTTCGTATTCAAGGTAAAAGCAAGAAGAAACTAATGTCACCTGTTACAGAAGTTTTCTTAAGACAAGTTTATTTCACAGGAATCCAAGCACTTCCTACAGTAATAATCTCAGGGTTGCTTATAGGGTTGATAATAACTCTTCAGACAGCTTCAATAGCTGGGGAAGGAGCAAGTAACATTATTGGTAAAATACTTCTCTGGCTTGTTTTAAAGGAGATAGGACCATTTTTTACAGGACTTATAATTCTTACAAGAAGTGGCTCTGCTATTGCAACAGAACTTGCAACAATGAAACTTGGCAGAGAGGTGGAGTATCTTGAGGCTATGGGAATAAAACCTGAAGTCTATTTAATAAAACCTCGCCTTTATGGAGTTGTCTGCTCAGTTGTTGTTCTTTCCGTATACTTTCAACTTTCAGCACTTTTTGGAGGAATTTTTCTTGCAACCCTGATAAGCGGCGTATCTTTCTCAGATTACAGTAATGCTATTATTTCTCAGTTTTACTTTAAAGATGTTGTTATATCCTTATCAAAATCCCTTATTTTCGGCTTTACAATCTCTTTAATCTGCATATGGCAGGGTTTTTCTGTTAAAAAGAGTCCTACAGAGATACCTCAGAGAGCCACAAAGGCTGTTACAGGAAGTCTTTTCTTTCTATTTTTGATAGATGTTATAGTAAACTTAATTACATAATTTGAATGATAAAAATCATAGATTTAACAGGGGAGTTTATAAAGGATAAGATAAATTTTGAAGCTAAGGAAGGCTCAAAATCGTTATTTGTGTTTGAAAAAAGAGAAGAGGGAGAAGAATTTTTAAAGATACTAACAGGTCTTAAAGAACCAAAAGAAGGAGAAATTTTTTTAATGGGACAAAATCTTAAAGAAATGACAAGAGATAAAATCTTTGAAATAAAAAAAAGAATAGCTACAGTTTTTAAAACAGGAGGGCTTATAAACAATTTAAGTGTTTGGGAAAATTTAGTGCTTCCTGCTCTTTATCATAAAGTTTCTGATGAAGAGAGCATAAAGAAAAGGGTTCTTGAATTACTAAATGAGTTTGAGTATAAGAAAGATTTTATGAGCAAAGTAAATGAGCTTACAAGTCTTGAAAGGAGGATTATAGGAATAATAAGAGGCCTTTTAATGAAGCCAGAAATTATAATTTTTGAGTATCCCTTTGATGGAATAAGTCAGAATGAAAAGGAATGGCTTGCAGAAAGAATTGAAAAGCTTAGCAAAAATTTAACATCTATTTTTATTTTAGGCTCTGAATCAGAAATTTATTTAGTGGACAAAAAAGGAGCATGAATGGAGATTAAACAAAAGGATCCAAGATTCATCTTTCTTAAAGGCAAAATTATCCTGTTTATAGTTTTTGCACTCATAGGAGCCTTAATTTTTATTTATTTTACAGGAAAACAAAGAGGCCTCTTTACAAAAACAAAGGAGTTTTACTGTGTTACTTCAAAGGCAACAGGAGTTTACATAGGAATGGCGGTTAAAGTTTCAGGATTCAAAATAGGAAGAGTTCAAAACATGGAACTTTTAGATAACGGCTTTGTAAGAATAACTCTTTCCATAGAAGAAAAACATACTAAATGGTTTAAAGAAGGTACTGTAGCAATGCTTACAAAGGAGGGATTTATTGGAGAATCCTTTATTGAAATATTGCCTGGTGTTGACACACCCCTTAAACCAGGGCAAACAATAAAATTCTTCAAACAGGCAGGGATTGAGGAAATAGCATCAGAGCTTAAGGGAGAAATTTCAGAAATTCTGAAAGGAGTAAGAGAAACAATAAATTATATTAATGAACCTCAGGGGAACATCAAAAAAAGCATTGAAAACATTGAGAAAGTATCACGCAATTTAGTGGAAACAACAGAAAAACTCAATCAATTGCTTAATGAGCTAAACATTAAAATTCCCAAGATAGCTCAAAAATCTGAAAAAACTATTGATGAACTTACAGAGCTTATCAAATCTCTTCAAAACATTGCAAGGGAATTACATGAGACTTCATTGATGATAAAGGGTGCTGCAAAAAAAGATTTACCTATTATGATTGAACATACAAAAAAGAGCATTCAGGATTTGGATGAAATTCTTCAGAGCATTAAGGGACTTTGGCCTATAAGAGAAGGTATTAAAAAACAGGAGATAAAACCAGTTGAGGCGGACAGCTATGCTAAGTAAATCGTTAAAATTATTTTGTTGTATTATAATTTTAACTTTGTCATTAATTCTTAATAGTTGCTATAAAGCACCGACTCAACAGCCTTTCAGAATTACTGAGCTTAATAACATGATTGTGCAGGCAAACAAATTATTTGAAAAAGGAGAACTTCAGGGTGCTGAAATACTTTACAAGGAAGCTTTAAAAAAATCCCGCCTTATTCAGGATGATAATGCCACAGCAGTAATTCTTATAAGTCTTTCAAGGCTTTATACATCAATGGATAGGATAGAGGAAGCTAAAAAATGTGTAATTATTGCTGAAGAACTCTCTAAGAAAACACCCCTTACTGAAAACCTAGTTGAAGAGATAGTTTTTGAAAAAGCAAGAATAGGTTTTATACTCAATGAGGATACTGAAAGTCTTTTAAACAGGCTAATAAACTCAAACACAGTTTCAATGAGGATAAAATCGCTAAATTTACTTGCAAGATTAAAAATAAAAAAGGAAAAATACTATGAATCTGAGAGACTACTTAAAGAGTCCTTAACAATAAATCAAGAAATTTCAAAAATTGAAGAGGCTAATTCTTTAAGGCTTCTTGGAGAGCTTTACTTAAAAAGAGACAAAAATCTGGCTGAAAAATATCTTCTTAAAGCTCTTTCAATTGACAAAGAGCTTGCCATACCAGAAAAAATAGCTCTTGATATGGAAGCACTTGGTAGGCTCTATAAAAATGCTGCAGATAAAGAAAGAGCAAAAATATACTTTTTGAAGGCACTGGAGATATGGAAAGGAATTGAAAAAAATAAAGATGAAACAAGGGTTAAAGAAGAGCTTGAAAATCTCTAAATTGGAGACATTTATGAAAAAGTTTATCTTTACTTTCTTTTTTACATTTTTTATTGCCTCACTCTGTTATGCCTCAGTAGGTGAGATTGAAAAAGTTGATGGAACAGTCTATTACAAGGAAAAATCAGGAATTCCATATAAAAAAACAAAGACTGGATTAAAAATTGAAATAGGCTACTGGATAAAAACTGAGCCAAAAAGCTGGGTTATTATTAAACTCATTGATGGAAGTAAATTCACTCTTTCTGAAAATACAGAGCTTGAAATCTCAGAGTATATGATTGATAAAAATAAAAAAGATGGAGTCTTTTATGTTACTCAGGGAAAGCTAAGGGCAACAGTTGTAAAACTCACAGGACAGACCACCAATTTCAGGATAAAAACTCCAACAGCTGTTGCAGGAATTAAAGGAACTGAGTTTATGATGCTTTCAAAAGGACCTGCAAATGTATTTTTTGGAAACGAAGACACTGCATACATATCGGGCTATGACACTGCTCAGAAAACTCTTATGCCAGATACAATGGTTCAGAATACAAGAGGACTCACACCAACAGATCCTGTTAAAGTAGAACCAGGTACACTCCTTGAAGAGGCAAAAACAGGACTTTCTGTGCTTACAGGAACAATGCCTCCAAAAGAGTGGGAGATATCAGGAGCACTTCCTCACATAATAGCAAGATGGAATATAAACTATGGACATTATCTTACAGATGCTGGAAGATATGAGGAAGCCCTTTACATATTTCAGATAGCACTTGACTTGAGTAACAATCCAGAAATAAGAGCAGATGCAAGGCTTGAAAGAGGTGCAGTATTTTCAAGATTTTTAAGGAACTCTGAGTCTGCTCTTTCTGAGTATTTACTCATTCTTGAAGAGTATCCAGAAATACCTCAGGCTGAAACAGCACTTTATCTTACGGGAATGACACTTTATGAACTGAGTTTTAAAAAACAGGCTAAAGAAAGATTACTTCAATATAAAAACAGATATCCTCAGGGAAGATACATAACAAATGTGGAAACCCTTCTTAGAGTTTTAGATAAATGAAAAGTAGGTTTTTCATTTATCTTCTTATAGGAATCCTCTCTACAGGAGTAGTTCTTTTTCTGTATTTCATCAAAATAGATTTTTTAAACTCTCTTGATCTTAAACTTAAAGATGCAAGATTTAGACTTCGTGGAAGTATTGAACCTGATGGAAGAGTTTTTATTGTTGCAATAGATTCAAAAAGTGTAGACCAGCTTGGAAGATGGCCCTGGGACAGAAAAATAATTGCCAGAATTATAGAAAAACTCGGAAATGTCAAGGTAATAGCTATTGACATAGTTTTTTCTGAGACTTCCAATAAGGAATCAGACAGAGCCCTTTCAATTGCAATAAACAAACCAAACATTATTGCTGGTTATTACTTCAGGGAAGAGCAAACAGAGATAAATCCTGACTCTTACATAAATCTCAGAAATTCAAAAATTAAAATAATAAAAACTTCTGGCAATATTGAGGCTATACCAGTAAGAGAATTCCCCTATGCAGAGCTTAATATCTCCTCTATAAAAGCAGAAGCTGGATTTTTCAATATAACTCCTGATAATGATGGAGTTTACAGAAGAATGAATCTTGTTGCAATTTACAATGAAGAAATTTATCCTCATCTTGCCCTTAAAACTATGGAAAAATTCTTAAATAAACCTCTGATTGTTGAGATTGCTTCTTATGGAGTAGAGACAATAAAAATTGGCAATGAAACAATTCCAGTTGATGAGACAGGCATTCTTACAATCAACTACTATGGCAAAGGTGGTTCAATTAAAACAGTTTCAGCAGTTGATATAATTGATGGAAAAGTGAGTCTTCCAGAGGATGCAATTGTTTTTATAGGTGCAACAGAGATGGGAATAGCTGACATAAGAGCAACACCCTTTGATCCTGTAATGCCAGGAGTTGAAATATCTGCAACAGTTGTCTCAAACATTCTTAAAAAAGATTATCTAAAATACAACTCATGGGTAGAATTGATAGACATTTTATTTATTGTTTTATCCACCTTAATTCTAAGCCTTATTCTTATAAAAGCAAACAGAACCTTTATCTGTCTTAGTATTTTTGTAGTAATGCTTTTTTTAATATATTCTCTTAACATTTTTATCTTTAAAAAATACTGCTTCAATCTTTCAGTTATATATTCTTTTATTTCTCTTTCACTTTGCTATTTAACATATGAGGCTTACAGAAACATTGTTATTGAAAAAAGAAGCAGATTTCTTAAAAAAGCTTTTTCAAGCTATGTTTCACCTGAGCTTGTAAATATAATAATAAAAAACCCTGACAAATTAAGACTTGGAGGCGAAAAAAGGATAATTACTATACTTTTTTCAGACATAAGAGGGTTCACAACAATATCTGAATCTCTCAGTCCTGAGAAACTTGTTACACTACTTAATAACTATCTTGATCCAATGACAAAAATAGTACTTAAACACAAAGGAATGCTTGACAAATACATAGGAGATGCAATAATGGCAGTTTATAATGCCCCTGTTGATTTAAAGGAACATGCCCGTGAGGCTGTACTTACAGCCCTTGAGATGATTAAGGAACTTGAATTACTGAATAAAAAATTTACAGAAATGGGATTTCCTCAAATAAATATCGGCATAGGAATAAACACAGGGGAAGCAATTACAGGAAACATGGGAACAGAAACAAGATTTGACTATACAGCAATAGGAGATACAGTAAATTTATCCTCAAGACTTGAAGGATTGAATAAGTTTTATGAAACAAAAATAATAATAAGTGAAAGCACCTTTGATGCTATTGATAATAAAGGGGAAATCTATATAAGAGAGCTTGATTTAATAAGAGTTAAAGGGAAAAAAGAACCTGTTAAAATCTATGAGGTTCTGGAGGAAAACTCTTTTTTGATTCCTGTTATAAAAGATTTTGAAAAAGCTTTAAATTTTTATAGAAACTGCCTCTTTGAAGAGGCATTAAATATATTTAGCTACATACACAGAGAATTCAATGACAGGGTCTCCTTCATTTATGAGGAAAGATGCAAAAATTATCTTTTAAATCCACCAGCTTCAGATTGGGACAGGGTATATACTGCCAAAGAAAAGTAATCTGATACAATATTATTATGATTGAGTTAAATATAATTCCTTCTTTACCAGGAGTATATTTATTTAAAGACAGTAGAGGAAAGATTTTGTATGTTGGAAAAGCTAAAAATCTTAGAAATAGGCTTAAAAGCTACTTTCAATCTGATGATCTTGACCTTAGAAAATCAAAAATGGTTAAACTCATCAAAGATTTTTCATATATTGTTACATCAAATGAGTTTGAAGCTCTTGTTCTTGAGGCAAATCTAATAAAACAACATAAACCTTCATTTAATATTCTGCTTAGAGATGATAAAAGTTATCCATATCTTAGAATAACAATTACAGAGGAATGGCCTAAGATAGATGTTGTTAGAAAACCAAAGAAAGACGGTAATTTATATTTTGGACCTTATGTCCCTTCCCAATCTATGTGGGAGGCTTTATCTTTTATTAGAAGAAATTTCCCAATAAGAACATGTAAATACAGACTAAATAAACCTCTGCGTCCCTGTGTTCAATACCAAATGAAAAGATGTCCTGCTCCATGTGCAAGGTTTATTAGCAGAGAGGATTATATGAAAGGAGTTAACGATGTTTTATTATTTTTAAAAGGACAAAAAACTGAACTATTGAATATGCTTTATGAAAAAATGCAAAAGCTTTCTGATGAACTTAAATTTGAAAAAGCAGCAAAAATTAGAGATCAGATTAGAAGACTTGAAAGAATATTTACACAACAAAGAGTTGTATCTCAAATGATTGACGATATAGATGTAATGGGAATATATATTAAAAACTCTAAAATATCTGTAAATGTTTTATTTGTAAGAAATGGATTGCTTGTTGGTTCAAAAGACTGGGCTGTCAAAAAGGCTTTTTACGAAAATGAAGGAGAGCTTATTCATGCAGTAATTGAAGCTCTTTATTCCAAAGAATCCTTAATTCCTCCTCCAATCATTATCTTAGAAAATCTGCCAGAAAGCCTAACAGAATTAAAAGAATGGCTAAAAGACAAAAGAGGTGATTTAGTTGAGCTCAAAACTCCTTTTTCAGAAGAAGAAAAAGCACTTCTTGATATGGCATTAAATAATGCCAAGATTCATTTAGAATCAAAAATTTCACCTGTGGAAACATCACTTGAAGAATTAAAACAGAGACTTAATCTTTCTGAAACTCCTTTTAAAATTGGAGCTTTTGATGTATCAACCCTTTTTGGTGCTTATTCAGTTGGAGGTTTTGTATATTGGCAGGATGGTTCCTTTAATAAAAACTTATACAGACATTTAAAAATAAAGGAAACTCAGGGTATTGATGACTATTCAGCAATGAAAGAAATTGTCCTGAGAGTAGTTAAAAAATTTGATTCAGACTTTCCAGAACCTGATTTAATATTAATTGATGGCGGACTGGGACATTTAAACGCTGTAATCAAAATTATTAATGAATTAAAAGAAAAACTGAATGTCTTTGCAATTGCTAAAGACCCTGACAGACTTATTTTTCCTGATGGAAGAGAATTTATTCTTGAAGATAAAAAACCTTCTTCACTTTTATTAAAAAAAATACGTAATGAAGCTCATAGATTCACTATATCCTATCACAGAAAACTCAGAAAAAAAGCTGCTTTTGAATCAGTGCTTGAAAAAATTCCAGGAATTGGTAAAAAAAGAAGACTCACACTACTGAAACACTTTGGTAGTATATCAAAAATAAAGTCTGCCAAAATTGAAGAAATAGCATCTCTTCAGGGATTTAACATTAAACTTGCAGGGAAAATTATTGAAGAGCTCAACAAGACTTTATAGTACCGTCAATCTCAACTATTTTTTCCTTAAATGAAATATTTTCCCCTGCTTTTTTTAAAGCTTCTTTAGCAATCCAAGTAAGTCCAGCGCAACAGGGAACTGTCATCCTTAAAACAGTAACTGCTTTAATATTGTTTAGACTAAAAATCTCCTTAAGCTTTTCAAGATAAAATTCTGCATCATCAAGTTTTGGACAGGCAATTATTAATTTTTTATCTTTTAAGATCTCCTTGTGAAAGTTACTGCATGAAAAAGCAGTGCAATCTGCTGCAATCAGTAAATCTGCATCCTTCAAAAATGATGCATTCACAGAGATAAGCTTAAGTTGAATAGGCCAGTTACTAACATTATGATTCTTTGCAAAACTAAGGCATTCACATGAAGGAGTTTCTTTAATTTTTATCAGTTCAAGATGTTTTTTAGTGGCTTCTTCATCAAAAGGTTGCGCCTGTTTTTCAACTATTGTAATTGCTCCCTTTGGACAACTTCTAAGACATGCACCAAGTCCATCACAATAAACTTCATTAATAAGTCTTGCTTTACCATTAACAATTTGAATTGCTCCTTCTGCACAGGTATTCACACATGCTCCACAGCCATCACATTTGTCCTGATCAATTTGAATTATCGGTCTTTTTATCACTCTTCACTCCTTTACTATCATAGATTAATTTTATCCTATCCTGTAAAAACAGAGAAAAACTATGATGGAAATCATAGTTTATATTTATGAAAGACTGTGGCGAAAAATTATTTCCTGAGCAAGTTCGCTGTATGCAATTGCTCCTTGAGCATCAGGTGCATAAAAGATGGTTGGAATTCCATTCATTGAGGCTTCAGATAAAGCTATGTTTCTCGGGATATAGGTTTTAAAAATTTTTGAACGAAAAACTCTTTTTATATCTTCTGCAATGACTCTGCTTAAATTAATATGTTTATTAAACATAGTAAGAAGAATTCCTTCAAGCTCTAAGGCTTCATTAAAACTTCCTTTTATCCTCCATAAAAGCTTGATAAATATTCTTAAAGCCTCTAATGCAAACTGTTCACATTGGACAGGAATTATTACAGACTCTGAAGCTACAAGGGCACAGAGTGTAAGAAAAGAAAATGAAGGAGGACAATCAATAAAAACATAGTCAAATTCATCTTTATAGTTTTCAAGCAAAAACCTTAGCCTTTTTTCCCTTTCTAAGGTTTCAAATATTTCAAGTTCTGCCATAAATAAATCTATTCTTGCAGGAATTACATAAAGATTTTCTATTGGCTGGATCAAAATTTCCTGTAATGTTGCCTTGCCTGCATAAAGTTCATATAGTCCTTTAATTTTTTCTCCGTTTTTTCTAATACCTAAACCAAATGTAAGGCTTGCTTGAGGATCTGAATCTATTACAAGAATTTTTTTGCCTTTCACTGCCAAACAGGCTGATAGATTTATAGCTGTGGTTGTTTTACCTACGCCACCTTTTTGACTTGCTATTGCTATAATTTTTCCCATTTATTTAAACATGTTATAAACCTGCATTTTTTCAACAAGTTTACTTCTTGCCTCTTCAAAAGATGCCTCGATTCTATATCCTGCAGCATTTTTATGCCCCCCACCCCCAAATTCTTCTGCAATTTTGCTTACATTCACATCGCCTCTTGAACGAAGGCTGACTTTTAAGAAACCTTCTTGAACTTCTCTGAAAAGAGCTAAAATGTTAATATCTTTTAAAATCCTCAAAAACTCTACAAATCTTTCAGTATCAGACTCCTGAGTGCATGTTTCATCAAAATCCTTTTTACTTATAAACGCTATTACAACAGGAGGAAGTAATTCAATATTGTTCAACATCCTTATGAAAAGTCTGAATCTGTTCACACTCCATGACTCAAAACTCTGCTGATAAATATACGAAGGTTTAGCTCCACAGCTTATCAGTTCTGATGCAATTGATAAAACTTCCTGTGTTGTATTGTCAAACTGAAAATTACCTGTATCAACAATTATTGCCGTATAAAGATTTGTTGCAATCTGCGGAGTGATTTCACCATTAAATGCTTTAATAAGGTAAAAAATCATTATACCTGTTGCTGCCTGTTGCGGTTCAATCCATTTCAGGCAATTACTGCCTGAAAGATTAGATTCAATATGATGATCAATAATTAGTTTTGTACCTGAAAAAGTTTTAATTTTTTCAATAATTTCCTGCTTATAGCTAATTCTTGATAAGTTATTACAATCCACCATAATTAAAGTATCAAAATACAGACGATTTTTTTGAGAACAATTATATGAAAAAACTAAATCTTCAAATTTTAAGAGTTCAATATTTTTAATAAACTCGCTTCCTGGAAGAAATTGATACTGGATAGGGATTGGATAGTCAGTATAAATTTCTGCTTTTTTATTGAATTGTTCAAGCAGAAACTTTAAAGCAATAGCTGAACCAAAAGCATCTCCATCAGGAGTAGTATGTGTAAGTATTAAAAAGGAATTGTTATTTTTAATAGCATCAATTAAATATTTCGGTGGTTTCAACCATCCTCCGAAGTCTTCTTTATCTCTTTCAAAAGTTGATCAATCCTGAACCCGCGATCTATAGATTCATCAAATAAAAATTCAAATGTAGGTATTATTTTAATTCTAAGCCTTTTGGCAATCTCACTTCTCACATAACCCTTTGCATCATTTAAAATTTGAAGAGTAAGAGCTCTGTCCTCTGCTTTAAGTACAGAGATAAAAACTTTTGCTATTCGTAAATCATCTGAAAGTTCAACATCCGTTACGGTAATAAAACCAAGTCTAGGGTTTTTTATTTTGTGTAAGATTATTTCAGCTACTTCTTCCTTTAAAAGAACCTTAAGCCTTTGCGACCTTTTATATGGTTGCATTTTATATTCCTTTCACAGGAATTTTTTCAAAAACATAGTTTTCCAATATATCGCCTTCTTTTATGTCATTGAAATTCTCTATGATTAGTCCGCATTCATAACCAGCATGAACTTCTCTTACATCTTCTTTAAATCTCTTCAATGAACTAATCTTCCCCTCATAGACCACTACGTTGTTTCTTATTACCCTTATACCATCGCTTGCTCTTGAAATTGTTCCATTTAAAACATAACAGCCTGCAATTGTACCGATTTTGGATATTTTAAATACTGCTCTTACCTCTGCTCTGCCTATAACTCTTTCTTTAATTTCTGGTTCAAGCATTCCCTGAAGAGCTTTCTTTACATCATCAATCACTTCATAAATAATGCTATAAAGCTTTATATCCACTCCAAGCTGTTCTGCCAGTTCCTGTGCCTTTGTTTCTGGACGGACATTAAATCCTATTATTATTGCATTAGCAGTAGCGGCAAGATTTACATCAGACTCTGTTATGCCTCCAACAGCTGTATGTATAACCTTAACTTTAATGTCAGGATGAGTAATATCCTCTACTGCTTTTTTGAGTGCTTCAATTGAACCCTGAACATCACCCTTTATAACTAAATTAAGTTCTTTGACTTCTCCTTCTTTGATTTTTTCATATAAATCCTGAAGTGTCAGCCTTTGAGCCTTTTGCATCTCTGCAAGTCTCTTCTTCTGCGCCCTTGCATTTGCTATCTGACGGGCTATTCTTTCATCTTCAACAACAGTAAAACTATCTCCTGCCTGAGGAACTTCTTCAAAGCCTACAACTTCAACAGGAGTAGATGGAGGAGCTTCATTAATTCTTTTCCCTGTATCATCAATAATCGCTCTTACCTTACCATATGTCACTCCTGCAACAAAAGCATCTCCAACCTTTAAAGTTCCATTCTGAACAATTACTGTTGCTACAGGACCGCGTCCTTTATCAAGTCTGGATTCAATTATTGTTCCTCTTGCGGGTTTATTAGGATTTGCCTTAAGCTCCATTATCTCCGCTTGAAGAGCTATCATTTCAAGTAAATTTTCTATCCCTATTCTTTTTTTGGCTGAGATATCAACAAATATATTCTGTCCACCCCATTCCTCTGGAATAATTCCATACTCACTAAGCTGTGTTCTTACTCTCTGAGTATTTGCTTCAGGTTTGTCTATCTTGTTTACAGCAACAATTATCGGAACACCAGCTGCTTTTGAATGATTTATTGCTTCAATAGTCTGTGGCATAACTCCATCGTCTGCAGCAACAACTAGAACAACAATATCAGTTACTTTTGCACCTCTTGCTCTTAATGCTGTAAATGCTTCATGTCCTGGTGTATCAAGAAAAGTAATATCTTTACCTTGAAGTGTTACCTTATATGCACCTATATGTTGTGTAATGCCTCCTGCTTCCTGTTCTGTCACTTTTGTTTTTCTTATTGCATCAAGCAATGATGTTTTACCATGATCAACATGTCCCATAACAGTTACAATGGGAGGTCTTGGTTGAAGCAACTCTGGAGACTCCTCTTCTTCCTCTATAACATCAATTTCCACTGCTTGCGAAGATTCTACTTTTACTCCGAAGCTTTCTGCTACAAGCTGTGCTGCATCTATGTCAACAGGTTGATTAATTGTTGGCATATATCCAAGTTCCATAAATTTTTTTATTACATCAGAGACTTTCTGTCCTATAAGTTCAGCAAATTCTTTTACAGTTGTGCCTTCTTCTATCTTAATGGATTTTTTTCTTGGAGCTGTTGATGGTGTTACGGCATGTTCTTCTTTCTTATTTTTGTCCTTAACTTTTTTTTGTTCCTTTATGTCAAGCCATTTTTTAGGTTCAAACTTTTTTGGAGGAATTTTTGTAGGAACAGGTTTTGGTTTTATTTTTTCAATTTTTTCAAATGATATCTCTCTTCTAAATCTGCCAGGCAACTGAAGTTCTTCTTCTTTTATTTCTTCTTCAACAATTTCAGGGGGTGATAACGGTTTCTTTACTTCTAACTCTTTTATATCCTCAGTTTTTTTTAATTCAATAGGTTCTTTTTCTTTCTGCTTTGTTTTTTCTAACTCAATTTCCTTTTTAAAATGTCGGGTTATCTTTTCAACCTCATCTGACTCTACCCGAATATTTGTAGTCCCTTTTTTAAATTGAATATTCCTTATTTTTTCAATAAATCTTACAATCTCTAAGGGTTTTACACCAAGCTCTTTTGCTAATTCTATACTTCTAACTGCTTTATTTGACATAAATTGATTCTTTCCTCCTTGTCTCTAAATCAATAAAATGTTATCATAAATAATTAAGTATATGCAAATTGAAGGAGGGTAGAATGGCAAGCTGCTACGTATGTGATAAGAAAAAAGTTATAGGCAATAATGTAAGCCATGCAAACAACAAAACAAAAAGATATTTCTTTCCGAATCTTCAAAGAATGAAGATTACTACCGAAAAAGGGCCTAAAAGAGTCCATGTTTGCACAAGATGTCTTCGTTCAGGCTTTGTCAAAAAAGCAATTTAAATATGCAAAGAGTTGGAAAGATTTTACCTTCTTTATTCAATAATTATGGCATGGAAGATGCTGTAAGACTAAAATTTTTAAGGAAAATCTGGAATGATATTTTTACATCTCCTGTAATAGAACATTCTTTTCCTAAGGAGTTGAAAAATGACGTTCTTTTTGTGACTGTGAATTCACATATATGGCTTACTCAGTTGAAACTGTTAAAAGATGAATTTTTAAAAAAACTTTATCCTTATGGAATAAAAGATATAGAGTTTCGTTTTGGACGAATTTACAGAAACCAAAAAGAAAAGACAGAAAAAAATCACACTGCAACTTTATCATCAGGACAGGAAGAGTGGATGAAAGATGTAATAAAAAATATAAAAGACAGTGAAATGAGAATAATAACTGAAAGTTTAATAAAAAAATATCTTCTGTTCACCAACCAAATTGAAAGAAGGTAAATAAAGATTAAGGAGCTTAATATGACAGATTTTAATTTTGTTTTTAAGGACTACTCGGAAGAAGAAAGTAAAATTTACGAGAAAGCCATGAAGGAAATCATTCAGAACATTAAAGATGGAATGTCCTTTAAAGATGCTGTTGATAGTGTTGATGTAAAAGATACTGAGTTAAAATCCTTGATAGAGGATGATGCATTAAAGATTCTTATTGCTGAACTCTGTTATGTATCTAAAATACCATTTGAAGAACTGGCAAATATGTTAAAACTTCCATTGGACACAATAAGAAGAGCAAATTTTGAAATGCTTGAGGATGTTGAGCTAACTCTTAATAATACTTTCAACAAAAAAAGGAGAGGGAATGCTTAGAAGAGTCAGAGTATATTCATTAAGCACATGCCCCACATGTAAAAAAGTAAAAGAGTTTCTAAAAAATAACTCTATTGAGACTGAAATAATTGAAGTTGATGCCCTTGACAGCGGCGAGCAATGGCTCGCTATGAAAGAGTTGAAAAAAATTAATCCTCATGAAACATTCCCTACAGTGGTTGTTGAAACAACTGTAGTAGGCTTTGATGAGGAAAACCTTAAAAAAATCCTTGAAATTAAAGATTAACATGACCCCTGAAAAGCTTTATGAAATTTTGGACAGATATGCTAAATCAAAAGGCTTGGAGTTAAATAAGGATAAAAATTTTGTTTTTGAACTCTTAAAGGGTTTACTAAAAAATGAAGAACGTTATGGTTATAGGTCATGTCCTTGTAGATTGGCTTCAGGAGATAAACAGAGAGATGCTGATATAATCTGTCCTTGTGTTTACAGTATAGAGGACATAAAAGAGTATGGTAAATGTTATTGTGGACTTTATGTAACAAAGGAATACAATCAAGGGGAAATAAAAGAAAGAATAGTCCCTGAAAGAAGAAAAAATTAAAGACGGAGGTGATTTGATGATTTTTAGTGAATTAATAACGCTTAAAGAGCTTAAAGAAGACCCATTTTTCAAGGAACACATCCTGTGGGATATTCAACCACAGGAGCTTATGTCACCGAGATGTTTAAAAGAGGGAGATAAGCTGGTTTATAAAGGTTCAATTAAAGGATATATTCCATATATTGACACTACTGGTAAAAAACCTGTGCTTTTTATAATGAGACATACTGCAATGCATTATGGAGAAACTATAGCAAGAATAGATGAAATTCCAGAGGAAATGCTTAATGAAGCAATAAATGAAAACAAAGACAAAATATGTTTTGGAATGTGTCCTATTAATGAGAAAATAAAACAGTGGCTTAAAAAAGAGCTTGGAGTTTTATAAATCAATAATCTCTTGAAACTTCATTATTGTTAAAAAATTCTCTGATTTTTTAGGAATAGACCGAGAGCTTGAAACAGCTCTCAAAATAGGAAATTTTATCCCTGAAAGTTTGGCTGTATGAAGAATTTCCTCTGTATCATCTATAAAAATTGAATATTCTGGTTCAAAGAAAACTTTTTCTTTTAGCCTTTCCCAGAACTCAAGCTTTTCTTTCGGATATCCAATATCAAATGATGTAAAAACACCATGAAAATATTTATTAAAACCTGTTTTCTTAAGTTTGAGTTCCATTACACTATTATGAGCATTTGTCACAAGATAAACTTTTTTACCATCGGAACTTATAAATTTCAAAAAATCTTCTGCATCTGGATGAGGATTTATAAGATAGGCTACTTCTTTTTTTAGTTGCAATATATTTAACCCTGTTTTTCTTGACCAGAAATACACGTCTGTCCAATTAAGAGTGCCTTCTTCTGCTTTATACATTGAAAACAGTATTCTCCGAGCATCTTCAAGGCTTATCTGTTCTTTTTCAGCATACTTTTGAGGGACATAAACTTCCCAGAAATAATCATCATAATATTTATCTAATATTGTTCCATCCATGTCTAAAAGGACTGTTTTTATTTCATTAAAAGGTATCATCTTCCTCTGTTCTATACCAGGACATATCAATATAAAATTTAGTTTTTTCATAAATTGTGCGTAAGATATTACTCAACTCAAAAAATATTTCTTCATAAAACTGTAAGTCTTTTAATTCCTCTCCACCAACCATATATGAATAAACAATTTCGTACTCTTGTCCTTCAATCAAATCTTTTCTAAAAAATTCCTTTCTTATTAAAACAGGGTCTAAATCAGGATACTCATTAACTATTTCTTCAAAGAGATCTCTTACATGACTATATTCCTCAAGAAAGGGCAGACTGATAACCACATCAATCTCTACCATATTTTCAAAATTTTCAGATTCCTCTTCAACCTCGTCTTCATCAAAAAGCATTGAGAAGCTTGTTTGATGCGCATTATAAGAAAAAGAGATCGCAGCATTTATTGGATACGGAGGTTTAATTTCAGGCAAGGTCATTAAAAGTTTGCTCTCTTTATTTAGTGAATACTGTTCAATTAATGTGGACATTTCATAAACATCCAGATAATTTTTTGCTGCATCCATTATTCTCATTTGTAATTCTTCAAATCTTATCACTATTCCTCCTTATCAGGTTGCCTTTAGTTTATATAACATTATACCATATAACGATATGATTCTTTAAAAAGGAGGATTTGTTATGAAGGCTGGATACTTTATCACAGGAACAGATACCGGAGTCGGAAAAACCATTGTTACAACTGCTATACTGAGAAGCTTTATAAAAAAGGGATTAAAGGTTGGTGCTATGAAGGTTATTGAAACCGGATGTCTTAATAAAGATGGTCTATTGCTTCCAAGCGATGGAATGCTTTTAAGGGATATGGCTGAAATGCATGACTCACTTGATTTGATAACGCCTATCAAGTTTGAAAATCCCCTAAGTCCGCTTGTTGCATCAAGGATTGAAAAGATTGAGGTTGATCTTGAAATAATTTTCAGGTCATTTGAAGCTCTACAAAAAAAATATGATTACCTTTTAGTTGAAGGCATTGGTGGTCTAATGGTTCCTCTCAATAAAGAAGAAAAAAGGAAATCAACTTTTTATTTTGTTAGAGATCTAATTAAAGATATGGGACTGCCTGTAATATTGGTAACAAAACCTACGCTCGGCACGATTAATCACACTCTTCTTACACTGGAGGCATTAAAAAACAAGAAAATTTCTGTAAAAGGCTATATTATTAACTTTTCTGAGCCTGCAAAAAATGATATTGCTGAAAAAACAAATCCTCAGATTTTAAAAGAGTTAATTGATATACCATGTCTGGGAGTGCTACCATATTTAACTGAATTAAATAAAGACAAAATAGGAGAAACAGCTATCAAAAACTTTGATATTGAAGCATTGATTTCCCTATAAAACTATAAAGACACAGGATCAATAGAAGCAGAATAAATTTTTACAGGATTGTTATTTTCATCAAGGATTATAATTACTGGTTTATGCAATGGAATTTCGTTTTCTGTAAGATAGCCATAGGAAAAAATAACAACTCTGTCTCCCACTTTAGCTTTTTTGGCAGCAGGGCCATTTAGTCCAATACTCCTTGAGCCTCTGGGTGCAGGAATGACATAGGTATCAAATCTTTCTCCATTATTCATATTGCTTATCCAGACTCTTTCATAGGGTAAGATGCCTGCCAGCTCAAGCAGTTCTGTGTCAATACTTATTGAGCCTTCATAAAATAAATTAGTCTCTGTTACTTTTGCCATATGTAGTTTGGCTCTTAAAAAACTTCTCAACATTTTTTAATCAATAATTTTGGGTACCCTGAAAAATTTATCTGCGGGCGCAGGTGCATTTTTTAAAGCCTCATCCCTTGAAATAGAATTTTTAACATTATCTTCTCTAAAAACATTTTTTAATTCAATTACATGGGATGTTGGCTCAACTAATGCTGTATCTATCTCATTCAATTTTTCTATATAGTCAAGTATTCTACTTAGTTGCTCTTGATAAACACCTATTTCCTCTTCATTAAGTTCAAGTCTGCTCAACATTGCAATATGTTTTACTTCTTCTTTTGAAATTTTCATATCTACACCCTTTCTAAGTTTACAATTTTTGGGGCTAATTTTTTAACCCCTATGCCAGGAAAGTTAACAACAACTTTTAAATCATCTCCTTCTCCATAACAGTCTCTAACAATACCAACTCCCCATGTAGGATGTTTAACCTTGCATCCTATAACAAATGGAGGTTTAATTTTAGGAGTTTCCAGCTCTTTTTTGTCAGGAGCAAAGGTAGAGTAATCTTTTCTGATACATACACAATATTCAGGTGGAATATCTTTAATAAAGCTTGAAGTCTCTTGTTTTTGAATTTTTGAGTAAAGCTTTCTATGTCTCACATTTGTAATAAACAGAAGATTTTTAGCTCTTGTCATTCCTACATAAAACAACCTTCTTTCTTCCTGGAATTCAAAGGGATCTTCAAGTGCCTTAAAGTATGGCAAAATTCCCTCCTCACATCCTGCTATAAAAACAACAGGAAACTCAAGTCCCTTTGCTGCATGAAGAGTAAGGATAGAAACATAGTTTTTTTTGTTTTCCCATTTATCTACACTTGAAAAAAGAGCAACTTTGTCAAGAAATTCTCTAACAGGCACTTTTTCAGCAGAAGATAGAAATTCTAAAACATTCTGAATTCTATCTTCTTCAATTTCTTCAAGATATCCTGTGAAATTCAATATGTCCTTGATCATGGAAGCAGCATCCTTGTAGTCTTTTTCTGAAAGCTCATCTATCAGAGTTACAAAAGATACAAGCTTTTCTTTTAAATTAGTTGATACAGTATCTTCTTTTATTATTTTTTTTATTGCCTCAAATATTGATATCATATATTTTTTTGCTTCGGTTTCAATTTTTGATATTGCTGATGCTCCAATACCTCTTGGAGGAGTATTTATTATTCTCATAAGACTTACATTGTCTTCTTTATTTAAAATAAAACGCATATAAGCAAGTATATCTTTTATCTCTTTGCGATGATAAAAGCTAACTCCACTTATAACTTGATAAGGAATTCCTTCCATGCGCAAAGCTTCTTCTAAGGCTCTTGCCTGAAGAACCAGTCTGTAAAGAATGGCAAAATCTTTATATTCATATTCTCCTTTGAGATATAGTTCTTTGATATTCTTTGCTATGTATTTTGCTTCTTCTTCTTCATTGCTTAACTGACAGTAAAAAACCTTCTCACCCCACTCTCTTTCTGTCCATAGAACTTTTGGTTTTCTCATTGTATTCTTTGAAATTACTGCAGAGGAAGCAAGAATAATATGTTTTGTAGAGCGATAATTCTGTTCAAGTTTAACTATTTTTGTATCTGGAAAGTCTTTTTCAAAATCCAGTATATTATGAATATTTGCACCTCTGAATTTATAAATGCTCTGGTCATCGTCGCCAACAGCACAGATATTTTTATGGTATCTGCAAAGTAACTGTAGAAGCATATACTGAGATTTATTTGTATCCTGAAATTCATCTACAAGAATATATCTAAATTGATCAGAATACCGCCTAAGCAAGTCTTCATTCTCATTAAATAACTTTATTACACAGAGGATTAAATCATCAAAATCCAAAGCATTATATCTTTTAAGTTCATTATGGTATCGCATATATATTCTGCCAAGTCTTTCTTCAAACTCATAACCTTCAATATTTGAAATATAGTCTTCAGGAGTAATCAAATTTGATTTCAAGTTGCTTATCTTTGTAACAACACATTTGCATAAAGCTTCGTGTATGTTTAAGTCTTTTAAAATTCTTTTTATAAGTCCTGTCTGATCGTCCTCATCATAGATAATAAAATCTTTTTTATAACCAATATTTTCAATGTGTGCTCTTAAAATCCTGACACATAGAGAGTGAAAAGTTCCAATCCATGTATTTTTCCAGTTTCCATTACACATTCTGAAAATTCTTTCTTTCATCTCATCAGCTGCTTTATTTGTAAAAGTTACAGCAAAGATTGAAGATGGAAGAAATCCCTTTGCTCTGGTAAGATAGGCATATTTGTAAGTAATGACCCTTGTTTTTCCACTTCCTGCACCTGCAAGTACAAGAA
>FMJZ01025223.1_pt1 | contig 25722 bp, 20 predicted proteins | sample 1987881 | NCBI WGS metagenome assembly FMJZ01 (sample SAMEA4378227, study PRJEB15110) | soil metagenome | biome: soil; feature: Field; material: Soil | place: India | collected 2015-03-11 | depth 0 m
TTCACAACCCGACCCCATCAACACAATCACGCGTTCTGCGTCTGGTGCACCGACATACTGGTACAATTCGTATTTGCGCCCGACACGTGCACTAAACATTTCCATCACTTCAGCCACAATTTGCGGGCAACGCGCATAAAACGGGTTCACAGCTTCGCGCCCTTGGAAATACGCATCCGGATTTTGTGCGGTGCCACGCAGTACGGGTCGATCAGGCGTCATTGCCCGAGCACGATGTTCAGCTACGGCACGCTCGTCAATCAACGCACGCAAATCGTCATCCGAAAGCTCAAAAATTTTTTGTACCTCGTGCGATGTGCGGAACCCATCAAAGAAATGCATGAACGGGATACGACTTCGGAGCGATGCTGCATGCGCAATCAGTGCGAAGTCATGAGCCTCCTGCACTGAAGCCGAGCTAAGCATGGCGTAACCGGTTGAGCGCGCAGCCATGACGTCGCTGTGATCCCCGAAAATCGAGAGCGCGTGTGTGGCAACGGTTCGTGCTGAGATGTGGAAAACAGTGGGTAACAATTCACCTGCGATCTTGAACATGTTGGGAATCTTCAGCAGTAACCCCTGCGCCGCAGTGAAGGTGGTTGCCAACGAACCGGTTTGCAATGCGCCGTGTACTACACCGGCTGCACCAGCCTCACTTTGCATTTCGACAACCGATGGTATTGTGCCCCAGATGTTGCGTTTGCCCTCGGAAGCCCATTGATCACACCACTCTGCCATTGGCGATGAAGGTGTGATTGGGTAAATCGCAATTACCTCGTTCAACCGATACGCCACCGAGGCTACAGCTTCGTTGCCGTCAATTGTTGCTATCAAGCCTTTGCTGTTGTTGCTCATTGTTTTGATAACAGGTCCAACCAATTCATTTGCTGCATCATAAGCGCGGCGAAAACGCTTCAACACACAAACTCTCCCCTTGCATTCCGAACAGTTTTCGGAAGCGTTTTATCCGGCCTCAAGCATGCTTTCCAAGCCCAACCTGTGCATTGAGCCGGTTCAGCTTGGCAAGTGCTGCCTTTTATTTGCGCTAAATCAATCCAATTGTCCAGAAAATCGTTGCACTAACCGCGGTGCAAACAGCCCAGCCTAATAAAACCGGCAGGGCCCGATGACTTTTTTGCACTTGCAAAACTTAGCGTGTTGCTACACACATAACCCGTCGCAGTTGACGGACCCGGCAAAGAACGGGCAAATGCAAAAACAGCCGAGCCTAGACTTGGCAAAAAACAACTAAATTCAGGAAAGCCAAAGGCGTGATTATGAACACCTTGCGTACAGTGTTAATCGGGGTGCTTGCAGTGCTTATTTGCACAACTTGGTGTGTTGGACAACAACCCGCTGAATCCAAGCAAGTTGCAGAACTCAAACCGATCGTTCTACCCAAACCACGTACCGACGGCGGCAAACCGCTTATGCAAGCACTCAAAGAACGCAAAACGACACGCGCCTTTAGCTCCGAACCATTGCCGATGCAGGTCTTGGGCGACATGCTATGGGCAGCGTGCGGTGTGAATCGGCCTGAAACTGGACATCGCACAGCGCCAACAGCACGCAACTGGCAGCAAATCGACGTTTACGTTGCGCTCGAGCAGGGGCTTTATCTGTACGACGCAAAAACGCACACATTGCAACCTGTACTCGCAAAAGACATTCGTGCCGAGACAGGTCCCCAACCGTTTGTGAAAGACGCGCCTGTGAACCTGATCTTCGTGGCAGACTACGCCAAGATGGGTAATGCATCCGAGAAAGACAAAGAATTTTATGCTGCCACTGACACAGGTTACATCAGCCAAAACGTCTATCTTTACTGCGCCTCAGAAGGACTGGCCACAGTCGTGCGTGGCATGGTGAACCGGACTGCCCTAGCCGAAGTAATGAAACTGCGTCCAGACCAAAAAGTAATCCTCGCACAAACTGTCGGTTACCCGAAAAAGTAAGCTTTCCAACTGGAAATGAGTGCCAGCGGTTAAATTACCTTACTGCACCCACTATCATAGCCGGGACCGACTCCAGCCCGCGGTTCAATTGGTTATGGTACCGACCTGCACTTGCAGGCGGCGCGTGTTGCTTTATAACCACTGGGCAGTCTATCCTGGACATCATACTAAGAGCATTTTCAAAAATCCTGTCGCCGTTTTTACAGCCACCAAACAACGCAAACGCCGCAAATGCACTTGCGCAACTTGTGTTCCTGGTGTCCCGTGGCAGCCGGGTATTAACGAGATTGACGCTGGCTTTCTTTCCAACAACATGCCGGATAACACGGTGCTTGTGCCTCCCCGCTATCACTCTGTGCCTTGGCCTCTCTGTGGTGTGATTGCTGAGACGCCGGCCCCCGCCGACCGAAAGGGCTGCACAGCTGAGCCCACCTAGCCCCGCCAAACAAATTGCCAAGGCACGAGGCCGTGTGTACCTATCACGAAAAACTTCGGATGCATGAACCCATGCGTCCCTACCATTGAAAAGCTTGGTAGAGATGCCTCGCCGAGCCGACCGCAACAGCGCGCTTTTCTGCGGGCGCTGAAAGCATACCGAGTTTTTGCTTATCTTAACCAGCTCTGCGTTCTTCGCGTTTCTGCGGGCTGCTTGCAGACGCCCAGGGCCGCGCGTCCCCACCGTGAACCGCTCAGCGTGGAAGCTGCTCCTCCAATTGACTTGGACGGCTGAGGCCAGCGGTTCCTACCAGAAAAAGATGGCAGATGCACAAGGCCATGCGTCTATGTCATCGACAACTTTCTGATGGTGGCGACGCACGACAGAAAAAGCCGGTGGTGCATGGTTTCCGAGGAGTGTTTGGCGAGGCCGCTCATGCGACTGCAAGACCAGCGGCGTATGGTCCTGAACAAAATGTCCGGACACATGAGGCAACGTGTCCCCGCCACGAAAAATTTCGGACGCACGAGGCCATGCGTCCCTACCATTGAAAAAGCTCGGTAGAGACGCCTCGCCGAGGCGTCCGCAGGTTTAGTTAAGAGCCGCCGGCAAGATGCCAACAACGCGCCGCTTTTTGTCTCACACACAAAACGCTGCATCTCACTGCCTTTGCGGTTCAATTTACCGATTGAATAGGTCTGCGCATGCCAGTGCGTTTCTTGTCATAGAGTAAGCCCTGAGGCACACGGCCGGTTCGCATCGTGTTGAGACGTTTTTGACTTTTCAGATGCGCACGGACCGGCCAATGTTTTTGCGCCTTGAAACAGGTATTCAGAGCCTGATGCGTATTGTTATTGCCACGGTAACTGCAGGCGGCGGACACTTGGCTGCCGCTGCTGCATTGGAGGATGCCTGGCGTCAAAGCCGGCCGACCGACATCGTCGAACGCATTGACGTGCTCACGTTTGCGTCCCCGCTTAACAGGCGGCTGCACGCACAAGGTTACGTCCAAATTGCCGAACATGCACCCGAACTTTGGGGGATTCTTTTCGACAAGACAGACAGCCCAAAGGTGGCCAGTGCGCTTAACCGGTTACGCAGGTTGTTCCCGAGCAGATCACGCGTCAAGTTTGGGCGTTACCTCGACAGGTTTAGTCCGGATGCGGTTTTATGTACTCATTACATGCCATTGTGGACGCTGGCGGTTTGGAAACAACGCGCTCGCCGGCAGTTCGCCAGTCGGATAAATGCCGATGCGAACTCGCGACATCAGGCTGTGCTTGTGGCGAGTGTTGTGACAGATTTCGACGCACATGCGCTTTGGATAGACGCTTGTGTTGACGTGTATTGCGTCGCGGCTCAGGCAACAAAAGCGCGTCTGGTTGTACGCGGTGTGCAAGAGCAAAATGTGTTGGTCACCGGCATCCCAATAGCACCCAAGTTCACCCAAAAACCGAACATGCGCACTGCGCGGCGTGCTCTTGGTCTGCGCAATGATATGCCAGTTGTGCTGGTGTTAAGCGGCGGGTTCGGCATGGGCGGGGTTTCGGACACGGTCATTGCGTTGGACAAAGCAACCAAGCCATTTCAAATGGTTGTTGTGTGCGGGCGAAACGAAAAACTACGCACAGAACTTGCCGCGCATGCATTTGCGCATCCGGCACACGTGCTCGGTTTTGTGTCAAACATGCACGAGCTGATGGCAGCGGCGAATCTCATAGTCACCAAAGCCGGGGGACTAACGATCTCCGAGGCACTTGCAATTGGCAAGCCAATGTTAATCGTCAATCCGATCCCAGGTCAGGAATCAGCTAACACCGATTTCCTTCTTGAACACGGCGCTGCACTGAAAGTGAATCGGCCCGATGAGCTGCCGGGCAAGGTCGTTGAACTGCTCGGCTCGACGCGCCTGCCAAAAATGTCGCGTGCAGCCAAAAAACTTGCGCGCCCCAACGCGGCATTTGATATCTGCCATGAGGTTGTTGCTAGGATCGAACTCAAAAAATGACAAACCGACTTTTCTTAACCGCAGTTGTCTGCTTTGTGTTGGCGGTGGAGGCTGCGCCTGCGGATTACACCCGGCTCAGACGTGACGAGCAGATTGTGTTTTACCCATCGATTGGCGTTTTCACCCCTGATGGCGCATGTGAAATTGAAATCCAAGGTTGTGTTTACGAGCACGAAAGTCGCCGGCTCGCCATTTCAGCCCTACGTAAGGCACTTGATCTGGCCGATATCGAGATGTCGCCCCCCGAACAACACGTCTTTAACGAGCGGGCAAGGTTGTTTTTGGTAGATCACGAACATCGCAAGAGCGTGGTTGTGCGGCTGGGCAAGACCAACCTGCCGGCTGGCAGGACAGGCGACGACGGCTGGTTCAGCGCAACTGTGCATGTAGAGCCGCCTGTTCCAGAAGCTGTTGCTCAGGACGGCCTCGAAATTGAGTTCGAAGCCGTTCTGGCACGGACTGATTCGCGCCAGTTCAAAGGTCTGTGTTTTCTGTTGAAACGGGAAGGATTGAGCGTGGTGTCAGATATTGACGACACGATTAAGATCACCGAAGTGCTTGATCGGCGCGCCATGCTGCGCAACACGTTCCTGCGCCCGTTCAAACCGGTGCCGGGCATGGCACAGCTTTACCAAGAACTAGCAAAATCCAACCGCGCTGTTTTCCACTATGTGTCCGCAAGTCCGTGGCAGTTGTACCAGCCATTGGCCGAGTTCGTGCGCTCGAGCGGGTTTCCACAAGGCACGTTCCATCTCAAGAAGTTCCGGTGGCGAACCGAAAGTTTCCGGAGCCTGTTGGCCGGCCCCGAAAAATACAAGCTCAGCGTGCTCGAGCCGCTACTGAACCGGTTTCCGGACAGGAAGTTCCTGTTCATCGGCGATTCGGGCGAACGCGATCCAGAAGTGTACGGCGCTCTGGCGCGAAAGTATCCGCAGCAGGTCGTTGGCATCTGGATCCGCGATGTAACAGGCGAACCACGTGAAGCTGAGCGTTATCAAAAAGCTTTTGCTGACCTGCCGGAGACGCTCTGGCAGGTCTTTGGCGAACCAACAGAGATTCGGAGGGAACATTTTAACGAAGAAAAAGCTTTGCCGCCAAAGGCACGGCTACAGCACGTAAACTTGCATTCCCGAGGGATCGGTTGAGTTTGTAGGGCACTTTCAAGAATCCAGTAGCCGTTCTATACCAGCTATGAAACAACGCAAAAGCCACAAAAAAACGCTGTTACTCTTTGTGTGCTGTTCCGGCGCCAGCTTTAATGAACCTGTTCTAACGTGCCGCTGGCATCCCGCCGCCAGGTGTCAAACCGCACATTAGTCAGAACCTTGAACTCGGTTTGACACTCTTCAGTCCCAAATAACTCCGCAGGGTGCGCATAAGCAGCCAACGTTACTCTGAGGCAGCCTTCAGTTGTTCAGCAGCGCTACGCACGCGTGTCGAAGTGCGGAAATGCATTTTTGCGACCTTGGCAAGCGCATCTGGGCCGTGCCTGGCAATAAATTCGCGCGCGGCTTGTTCCACACGATTTGATGCGCCGCGCGGCAGCGTAACACCGAATTGTTTTTCGAGCAGCGCAAGCCGACGCAAGAACTCTGCACGCGCAAGAATCGACGCTGCGGCAACCGCAACGTCCGTTTCGGCACGGTGTTTCTGCACAAGTTCGACCCGTCGCCCGAGTTGCATCATGGCATTTTTCAGCGTTTCCTGACTGGCTGCAAACTGGTCGCTGATCACACGGACCGGCGGGGGATCAAGCTGTTGTTTACGTGCAAGGAGATTCTCAATAGCACGTGCGTGCGCCCACGCAAGCAACGCATTTACGTTGTCCAATTTGGTGTACAGGCGGTTATAGGCTTCGTTGCCAATCGTGACGAGAGCGGTGACGCACCCGGGCGTCTTGCGGATCAGCCGTGCCAACGCGTGAACCTTTGCTGTGCTGGTGATTTGTTTCGAGTCGCGGATGTCGGCTTGCTGCCACGCCTTCAGAACCGCACTGTTCACGTATACCGCCGCAACACACAACGGGCCAAAAAAATCACCCTTACCGCTCTCGTCCACACCGATGCGCGGCTCTAACAGCTCGGGGTTCAAAACTGTTTCGTAACCGAGCTTTGCCTCTTTCAAAATTAGCGGCTCGAGCACGAACTCGACGAATTCTTGTGTGCCTTTGCCCTGTACAACCAATTTACCGCTCCGGTAGCAAGCGAGGCTAAGGTCAGGTTTTTGCGCGGCAAACTCGGCATACGGCACTTCTTTGAACTCGAACCCATGCCAGATCAAGTACTCGCGCAAAGCAGTTGCCTGCTCGGCTGTCAGCTTGCAAACGTATGAAGTCAGCGCCTGCACAACGTTGCCAAATCATATTTAGTATAGCCGTTTTTTGCAATGCCGCCGTGTTTAGTGTGTCATCCAAAACGTATGCCACCCCGAGGTAAAAACCGGCGTTAGGTGCCCTTTGCCAACCCACGTTCGATGCTCAAGTATGCCCAGGTCCGTTTGGACTCGAATCACAATTGAAAAAGCGACTTGCAACTGGCAACCTGCTTGCCATGAACCATGTTGCGCAGGCACGAAGGGTTTTCGATATCGAGCTGGCTGCACTGCGTCAGGTGCGCGCCCAGCTCGATGCGCAGTTCAACCGCGCAGTCGAGCTGATTGTCGAAACACTCAAACGGCGAGGTAAAATTGTTGTTGTTGGCATCGGCAAGGCCGGCATCATGGGTAGAAAAATCTCAGCTACACTTACAAGTACAGGCTCGACAAGCGTTGTGCTGGACAGCGTGGATGCGTTGCACGGCGACCTTGGTATCGTCAGCGACGGCGATGTTGTGCTAGCACTGAGTTACTCGGGTGAATCCGACGAGTTACTCAACCTGTTGCCTGCGCTGAAACGGTTTGCGGTCAAACTTATTGCAATCACTGGCTCGCCGAGATCAACCTTGGCGCGACATAGTGATGTGGTGCTGAACGTGCGTGTGCCAAAGGAGGCCTGCCCGTTCAATCTTGCGCCCACAGCCAGCACAACTGCAATGCTTGTGATGGGCGACGCACTCGCAATGGCAGTGCTGCAGGCGCGTGGATTTAAAAAAAGCGACTTTGCAAAGTTCCATCCCGGCGGTGCAATCGGCCGGACAATGCTGCTGCGTGTGGGCGATATCATGCGCACAGGCGAGCGCAATCCTGTGGCATGTCAGAAACTCACTGTGAAAGAAGCGTTGCTGGTTATGACACGCGCCAAGGCAGGGTGCGTGAGTGTAGTCGATGCACGCGGTAAACTGGTCGGTGTTTTCACAGATGGTGATTTCCGCCGGCACATATCGGCTGAACCGGACCTTTTGTCAAAACCACTTGAAACTGTGATGACACGCAACCCGGTTTGCATTCGCGACACTGCGCTTGTCGTTGAAGCGTTGAACGTGTTTAACCAGCGCAACATTGACGATTTGATCGTCATCAATGCACAACGCGAGCCGGTCGGGATCATTGACTCACAAGACCTGCCGAAGCTTAAGATCATGTGAAATCGTTCTGCGCGGAAACAGTCGCTTGCTGCCGTCGAGCGTCCGGACGCGCGATATTGTTTCCCCCTGCAGACGGACCCCAACCATTGCCTCAGGCTTCACTGCACTCCCAAAGCGATCAAACCCGTGTGAAATCGGTTCAGCAGTCGGATTGACTCATGCACTACCGATAATTTACAATTCGACCGGCGATGGAACGACTGTTCAATTCCATTGATGCTCGAGGCAATTAAAAGGTTACTTGCCCTTCAGGACTGCGATCGCAAGATCGCCCAGTTAAGGGCTGAGCTTGCGCAACTTGAGCCGCAACGGGCTGCGTTGCGCCAGAAGGTGACTACTGCTCAAACCGAGCTTGACCAAGCCAAAACACAAGTCAAACAGCTCGAGAGCGAACGCAAACGGCTCGAGCTCGATGTCGAAGCCAAAAAAGCACAAATCGAGCGGTATTCACTCCAACAGTTCCAAACACGCAAGAACGAAGAATACCGTGCACTCGCCCACGAAATCGAGTTGTGCAAACAAGACATCATTAAAATTGAAGACCGCGAGCTTGAGCTGATGGAACAGATCGAAGCGTTGGAAAAACAGATTGCCGCAGCAACAAAAACACTCGCTGAGACAAATCAGCTTGTCACAGGTTTGCTGGCCGGACTCGACCAACGCGAAAATCAGCTTGTAAGTGAACTAGAATTGCTGCAGGCAAACCGCGCTGACCTTGCTGCTGCTGTGGCTGAACCTTTTCGGTCGCGATACGAACGGTTGTTCAAGTCCAAAGGTAACAATGTTGTCGTGGGCGTTGACCACTCTGTATGTGGCGGTTGTCACATGCGTTTACCGCCGCAACTGCTCGTGCAATGCATCGCTCAACAGGAGATTGTGACCTGCCCGAACTGCGCCCGCATTCTCTATTACACGCGCGACATGAATGTTGCGGTAACCGAATAAAGTGCCACACAAGCGCGGCGGGCTTACCATGGTCTGGCAACACTTTGCCCACTCACACGACGCACGCCTGCATAGGATTACCCAACTTGCATATCGCCAGTTATGAGCTAAATTTGTCACGGTTTTGGAAGGGCGGAGAATCGCCTTTGCAGACGCCGAATAACCCGCGTCTGCAATGGAGGAAAGTCCGAACACCATAGGGCGCGATGCCGCGTAACCCTGAACATTTTCGGGGGTACACGCGGGCGGCCACGCCGCGAGGTGTGCCGACGGACAGTGCCACAGAAAACAGACCGCCCGGGGCTCGAACTATAGGTTCGGCAATACCGAACCGGGCCGGCCCGGGTAAGGGTGAAAAGGTGAGGTAAGAGCTCACCGCTCGGAGCGTAAGCGACGAGGCTTGGTAAACCCCATCGGGTGCAAGGCCAAATAGGAAACCGCGGAGTGGCCCGCTCCATGTCCTCCAAACGTTTTCGGAGGACCGGTTTCGGGTACTGGCCGCATAGACAAATGATTCTCTCCCCCGAACTTTCTCGGGGCAGACAGAATTCGGCTTACAGCCCTTCCAAAACCCGTTTCTGCATTTTGGAGCCGGTGCACCGGCCAAATATCAGACAAGCACGAACCAAACATTCTGATTTCAAACACCTGGACAGCCTTCGCACGCCGGAAATTTTGCCCCGCAATTCCCAGGCTGAGGCTCAGTTTGGTGTGGTTTGGACTTCTCAACAACAACGGCCTTATGCATTTTGGTTGGGCAATGTTGACCGTGGACTAGGTCGCACGAAAGCGTCAACAGCCAGTGCCGCAATAGAGTATGTACCGAGACAAAAAAGTTGTGGTTGTGATGCCAGCTTATAACGCCGCAAAAACATTGCGACAGACTTACGAAGGCGTGGTTCAACAGGGTGTCGTTGATTCGATTATTCTGGTAGATGACGCCAGCCACGATGAAACCGTGGCAATTGCGCGCAGTCTGCCCGGCATCACCGTGCACGTGCACGACGCAAATCGCGGGTACGGCGCAAACCAAAAGACTTGTTACCGTTTGGCGCTCGATGCTGGGGCTGACATAGTTGTGATGGTGCACCCCGACTATCAGTACACGCCGCTGTTGATCCCTGCAATGGTCAGCTTGATCGGCAACGGCTTGTACCACTGTGTGCTTGGCAGCCGGATTTTGGGTGGCTACGCGCTCAAAGGCGGAATGCCACTCTGGAAATACATCGCGAACCGTGCGTTGACGTTTGCTGAGAATATTCTTACCGGTGCAAAACTTTCTGAGTACCACACCGGTTACCGCGCTTTTTCGCGCCAATTACTCGAGACGGTTGATTGGAATCTGAACTCAGACGATTTCGTGTTCGACAACCAGATGCTGGCGCAGATCTTATGGCATGGCTACACTATCGCAGAGATAAGTTGCCCGACCGCATACTTTGCTGAGGCGTCTTCAATCAACTTCAGCCGGAGCATCAAGTACGGACTGGGGTGCATGGCCACAGGCATATGTTTTCGCCTTGCAAAAATTGGCATGATTAGCTCACCACTTTTCCCTAGGAAATGATACCGGCCCAAAGATTTCTTCCAGCAGCGGAGCACTCAGATTGTTTTTTACACCACAGGTTTAGTTAACTCGCACAGTGCAGCTTGTAGCCAGTTTGCACAACTAAAGGCAATTCGCCAAACTAACCGTCAGGATACGCCACAACCCGTTGCAACCTAACGGCCGCCCAGTCAAGCCAGAAAGTCTAGGCAAACCAAAACCCGCTTGGTTACTTCAGCGCATTCAGCCGTTGTGCAAGACGCGATTTTTTTCGTGCAACAGTGTTTTTGTGGAAAACCCCGGCTTTGGCGGCTTTGTCTAAAGCAGAACAAACCTGTCTGAATGCATCCGAAGCAGCTTGTTTGTTGCCGCCTGCAATTTCAGTTAGAAACTGTTTTTCGAGCCTGCGCACACGCGCTTTGACTGCGCGATTACGCAATCGTCTGCGCTCACTTTTGCGTGCGCGGCGTTGGGCCGATTTAGTTCGAGCCATAAGTCAGGTTCCCTTTCACATCAAAAATTCAAAAAGCGCGCGACACTAAACCGAACAGCGCGTAATGTCAACCTCGGCTTCACGTAACTTCTAGACCAACAAATGACAAACGCAGCTATGCAAGTCAACTTGCCAAAAGGCGAGTCTCACTGTTAAAAAAAGCTTGTGCAACAGCAGCAGACTATAGGACGACCTGCGCGATACTCGGGCATCGGCCTGCACAGCGGGAACCGAGTAAACATGACAATTCTGCCTGCGCCACCCAACACCGGCATCCGATTCAGGCGTACCGACCTGGAAGGCAAACCGGAAATTGAGGCGCGCATCGAAAATGTGGTGGAAACAACGCGCTCGACCACGCTCGGCAAAGGCAACGTCAAAATTCATACCATCGAGCACGTGCTGGCCGCTCTATCCGGCTATGGCATCGACAACGCAATTGTCGAGCTCGACGCAAATGAACCGCCTGTGGGCGATGGCAGTGCCCGACAGGTTTGCAAGATAATCGAAACGGCTGGCGTCGTCCCGCAACCGGAACCAAAAGAACCGTGGATACCGACCGAACCTGTCAAAATCGAGCTCGGCGAGTCGCTGATGACACTCCTGCCGGGCAACGATAAACTGCGTATCTCATGCACGAGCGCAGATAAACAGGGGCGGTTCACCCAGTTTTACAGTATTGACATTACCCCTGAAACTTGGGAACGCGAGATTGCACATGCGCGGACTTTCTGCTTTTTCGAGGAGGTCGAGGTACTGATTAGAGAAGGCCTAATTAAGGGTGGTAGCTTGGAAAATGCAATTGTCATTCGCGACGATGCAGTCCTAACCACCGAGCCGTTACGGTATCCGGACGAGTTCGTCAGGCACAAAATCCTTGATATCGTTGGCGATCTAACCCTGTTGGGCAGACCTATTCGCGGCCATTTGGTTGCGCTTAAACCAAGTCACACCGCTAATTGCGCACTTGTGCGGCTGCTCGATTCGCAAATGCGCAAACCCCTTGCTGCTGCACAAGCTTTTGCGCCACCGCCCACTGGCCAACAACCTGCCCAAGTACACGAACCTGAGGCCGAACAGACTGCAGGACCGCCCGCGCTTGACGCACTTGGCGTGATGAAAGTTTTGCCACACCGCTACCCGTTCCTGATGATTGACAAGGTGCTGAAAATGGAAGGCGACAAGGTCGTTGCGGTTAAAAATGTCACCTTTAATGAGCCGTATTTCCAAGGGCATTTCCCTGGACACCCGATCATGCCCGGCGTGATGCAACTCGAGGCAATTGCACAAGCTGCAGGTATCCTGATGCTCAAACGAGCCGAAAACGCCGGCAAAATCGCCTATTTCATGTCTGCTGAGCAGGTTAAATGGCGCAAGCCGGTTCGGCCCGGCGATACGCTTGTGATCGAGGTGGAACTGATTCGTGCCCGCTCCAAAATTGGCCGCGCAAAAGGCCGGTGCCTCGTTGCAGGCGATGTTGTTAGCGAAGCCGAGGTAACCTTTATGTTGCAGGAGGGTTAAATCAAACATGGGCTATATTCATCCGACCGCAATAGTCCATCCCGGCGCACAGATCGGCCCAGACTGTGAGATCGGGCCGTACTGTGTCGTTGGTGAACATGTCGTGCTCGGTGCAAGGTGTAAGCTTCATGCACACGTTGTCATTGACGGCCATACAGTGCTTGGTTCTGACAATGAATTCTTTCCATTTGCGTGCATCGGGCATAAGACGCAAGACCTTAAATGGAAAGGCGGCGTCACACGCACTGTTATCGGAAACAACAATACGTTCCGCGAATACGTAACAGTGCACAGCGCAACAGGTGATGGCGAGGTGACAGTCGTCGGGTCGAATAACCACATCCTTGCGTACTGCCACATTGCCCATAATGTCACATTGGGCAACAACATCATCATGTCGAACCTTGCGACACTTGCTGGGCATGTTGTTGTTGAAGATTGCGCCGTGATAGGTGGGTTAGCAGCCGTACACCAGTTTTGCCGGATCGGACGAATGGCAATTGTGGGTGGTTGCTCCAAAGTTGTCCAGGATGTGCCGCCATACATGCTCGCAGACGGTAACCCGGCAAAAACTCGCACTGTTAACAAGGTCGGCATGGACAGGCATGGCGTACCCGAACAGGCACAAGCTGCGTTACGTCAGGCATACAAAATTCTTTTCCGGCAAGGTTTGACCATCCCAAATGCACTTGCAAAAATTGAGGCCGACCTGCCGCAGTTGCCCGAGATACAACACTTGGTGCAGTTCGTCCGTGCTACGCAACGCGGCATAAGCAAATGAGCCGCACTGTCAGACACGGGGGCAACTACTCAGGCCCGGGCTTCAACAAGACTTCGATCCATAGCCGGCCGGCCCGCCTACTGCCAAACAAAGGCGCAAAGCTCCCGCAAGACAGTCATCACGGTAAGAATGTTTTTGAAATTGAACCATGAACAGGTCACCATACGAGCTGTTTCTGACATGTATGAAACGTACTCATCATTGCAACCAGTTGCGTGCCGAACACGCCGGTCAACAGGTCACATTGGCCGGTTGGGTGCACTCGCGCCGTGACCTGGGCGGGATAATTTTTATTGATATACGTGACCGCGAAGGTCGTACGCAGGCAGTGTTTGACCCGTCGAAACTACCCGCAGACGTGTTCGAACGCGCAGCATCGCTACGCAACGAATACGTGATAAGTGTAACCGGTCTGGTCAGGCTACGGCCCCCAGGCACCGAAAACCCGAAAATTGCAACCGGCCAAGTTGAAGTTGTCGCACAACAACTTGAGGTGTTAAACACAGCTGAGGTGTTGCCATTCGCAATTGATGACCCTGCAGAAGCTGCAAAAGTCAACGAGGAACTCAGGCTCAAATATAGGTACCTGGATCTGCGCAGGGCAGAGATGCTACGCAACCTGCGGGTGCGACACAAAACTGCCGCTGTCACGCGTGCGTACATGGACGAGCTGGGGTTCATTGATGTCGAAACGCCCACGCTTTTCAAATCTACCCCTGAAGGCGCGCGCGAGTTCATAGTGCCATGCCGGCTCAACCCGGGGTTGTTCTATGCGCTGCCCCAATCGCCACAGCAGTTCAAACAAATTCTCATGGTGGCAGGAATCGAGAAGTATTTCCAACTCGCCCGGTGTTACCGCGACGAAGACCTGCGCGCAGATCGCCAACCTGAGTTTACACAGATCGACATCGAGATGAGCTTTGTAACCCGGGAAGATATCTATGCCGTCATCGAGGGGTTGCTGCAACGGATTTGGAAAAATGTTCTCGGCGTTGACATTCCAACACCATTCCCGCGACTAAGCTTTTTCGAGGCGATGAACACCTACGGCACCGACAAACCAGACAGACGGTTTGGCCTTGAGCTTGTGGACTTAACCGATGAATTCCGGCACAGCCAGTTTAGGTTGTTCAGCGAGACAATCGCAAGTGGCGGGGTTGTCAAAGGACTCAACGCAAAAGGATTTGCTTCCGCAACACAAGGCCAGATAGATGCAATGACAGACATGGCAAAATACGCCGGCATGAAAGGTCTTGCTTATATCAAGGTCGAAAACGGTCAGTGGAAATCACCCATCGTAAAGTTCTTTTCCGATACCGAAAAAGCAGCGCTTACGACGAAACTTGGGATTGCTGAAGGCGACTTGATCTTGTTTGCCGCCGGGTCATGGCAGGTTGCATGCGAGTTGCTTGGCCGGATCAGACTTTTTGCTGCACAAACCCTGGCTCAGAATGGCGCGCTTCAAATCCCGAGCGACCGCTACGATTTTTTGTGGGTCGAGGATTTTCCACTGCTGAGTTTTGATAAGGAGACAAACCGATGGTATTCAAGCCATCACCCGTTTACGGCACCATTACCTGAGGATATTCCGTTGCTGAGGACGGACCCGAAAAAAGTCCGGGGCCAACACTACGACATCGTGGTAAACGGAGTTGAGTTGGGCGGTGGCAGCATCAGAATTCACCAACCCGAGTTGCAGAAGCTCGTTTTCGAGGAGATTTTGCAAATACCACCAGAAGAAACCAAACTCAGATTCGGGTACATGCTCGAGGCATTCAAATACGGTGCGCCACCACACGGCGGTATTGCGCTCGGGTTTGACAGGTTGGTCGCAATCCTGTGCGGCACACAAAGCATACGCGACGTAATTGCGTTCCCGAAAACAGCCAAAGGCACTTGCCTGATGACCGATTCACCTAGCACGGTCTCGCAGCGCCAGTTGAAAGAACTGCACATCGAGTTGAAAACGCCCAAAACAGGCGCTTAGCCGCCCGTCTTCTGCACCGGCACATGACGCACGCCGGCCCGTGCAATTTTCGACACAGCGTGTTGCGGACTGGATTTATCGGCTCGCAAAATTGTACACTTCATTGATGCGCAATCGGCGTCGCAAACGTGTTGTTGACATTTTCAGTTTTTCTGCAATCATCTCGAAGGTGTCATTTCCGTATCTGGGATGACCACTGATGTGCCGTTGATGGACGACGAATCATCCAAAGCGGTTTTATATGCCGGCGGAACTCGGCATGGAAAGCAGTGCCAAGGCAGTTTGGAGCAACAAGCGGTTCCGCCTATGGCGTCGCTCCACCGGCAGGCTTTTTCAGAACATCAAATTTTCCAACAACATTTCCTTACACCAACCTGCCTTTGGCGAAGCCGGGCTTTTATCAACCTGGCACAAAAAAATAAGGTTTTGACGTGAAAGAACTACTGCAAACTTTGGTTGAATTGCAGGCGCTCGAGTTTGGCGAAATCAAAATCAAAAATGCTGAGACAACAATCGCGCGTCTTCGAAAAAAAATTCCGCCGCAAGTGCTCGGACATTACGACCGGCTGATGGCCCGCGGCAAAAAAGGCATTGTGCCGGTCCGCAATCAAACGTGTACCGGTTGCCATTTGCGCCTGCCAATTGCCGTTGTAATGACACTGGTGCGCGCCACGGACCTGCAATTGTGCGACAGTTGCGGGCGATATCTGTACCTGCCCGAAGACGCCCTGGCTGAATTCCTCAGTCAGAGTGCCCAGCCAAAGGGCAAGGACAAATCGGGGAAAAAGAAAACGTCAGCGCAGCTGGCCTGAGTGCTTTCGATTGGCCATCGCAGCGCGAGAAGTGGTTCAACTACCGTCCGGTGCACCGTGTTTGGTCCGCTTCCGCACCAGGTAAACCGCAAACGACCACAAACCACTGAACCGGTACCGCGGGTCAACGTACCGTTCGATCACGTAAAACGCGCAGTAGTAAAACCTGCAAAAGCCCCATACACTAACCGCAAGCAGCGCCGCTGTACACAGCCGCGGATGTTGAATTATCAAAAGGCAACCCGCCAAACTACCGGTAAACAAAAATAGGACCGCTTTCGCTTTGATCCAACCTGCCCCCGTAAGTTCTTTCATTGTAACAGCTCCATTATGGCCTGCGCCGCACGGATAGGCGCTCCAGGACCACCAAGTTGCCCTGCCAACTGCAGTAGCTTGCGTTTGATTGCAAGTCGCCGCGCTGGATCACTCAGCAAATCCAGCGTAACACGCGCTATGTTGTGTGGCGTTGCTGCGGCTTGAATTAACTCGGGCATAATCTCCTCACCAGCCAACAGGTTCGGCATAGCCAGGTGCTTCACTGTCACGTACTTTTTCCCAATCAAATACGTCGGCCATGATGTCTTATAAATCACAACAGTAGGCACACCGAACATTGCACTCTCGAGCGTTACCGTACCCGACTTTGCAATTGCAATTGTTGCCTGGCCGAGTGCGTCGTACAACCGGGCCGACGCCACATCTACACTTTCGGGGACACCCAACGATTTCGCCTGCGCAACAATAGACTCGTCAGCCAATACCATCCTGGCTGCACAGCCGGGCACGCGCAACTTGATCAGCTCAAGCGCTTCAAGCATGACCGGCAAATGCCGACGCAATTCATCCAGCCGACTGCCAGGCAACAACAAAATCATGGGTTGTTCCTGCTGCTGCACAGATGTCGCAATTGTCTCACGACGAGCCGGTATAACCCCCTTTAGCCTGTCACAAATCGGATGTCCGACAAACTTAACCCGCACATCGGGTGCATGCTCAGCATACCACGCTCTCTCAAACGGCAATATACTCAGCACTAGGTCGTAGTCCTCCGCCAGTCGCCGTACTCTGCCCGGACGCGACGCCCAAACCTGCGGCGATACGTACTGTACGATCTTCGGATTCCACGGCTGAAACCAGCCAAGCCGTTTTCGCACATAACGCCTTACCGCATGAGCGAACCTGTGGTTGAATCCGAAGAAGTCAACACACACGATTACATCCGGCTTGCGTTCGATTGCGAGCCGGACAAGTTGGCCGAGCAGTTTCCTGAACAACCAAAATTTCCGGAGCGGTTCGGTTAGCCCAATCACTGCATGTTGCGTCATCTCAAACGCGAGTTGGACACCAGCTTCGGCCATGCGCGGCCCGCCTGCACCGAAAAACTCCGGTACAAGCGCAGTGCGCAACGGTTGCACGTCTTTTGTTGAACAACGCCCCAGCTCGATCGCCTCTGCACGCAACGCATTCACGAGCTCCGCAGCCAACAGATCCCCGCTGGCCTCGCCTGCGATGAACATGAATGTGAACGGTCTCATGCGTCAGTCACAATTCAATCCCTACGCCGAAATCCTGGTTCTACTGCTAGTCTGCACCACGAATTTGACGCGTGATCTCAATCGCAAGGTCAAGAGCGCGCTTAGCAGATTCACCGCTCACAACCGGCGTCTGGTGTTCACGCACGCAATTCACAAAATGTTCAAGCTCGAGTTTGAGCGGCTCATCTTTCGTAATCGGCACCGGCTCACGCACAATACAGCGCCCAGCAAATGCACTTACTACGGTCGAATGTTTGCCAGCAAAAAGCTTTTTCAGCATTGAACTTTCATGTTCGCCTTGGCGTGCCAACCTGTAAATGAACCCTTCCTGCGCTCTGTAATCGAGCGAGATATAGCTGGGGGTCGGCTTTGCACTAAACACGCGAATCTTGCGCATGCGTTCAGGACTAACTCTGCTGGCAGTCAGGTTCGCTACACAACCTGTCGCAAATCGCAGCCGTGCATTAGCGATATCTTCACTCGTGCTTAAAACTGCAACACCCACCGCTTCAACACTTGTAACCGGCGCCTTTACAAATGCCAACACGACGTCCAGGTCGTGAATCATCAGGTCCAGCACAACACCAATGTCAGTCGAACGCGCCGGATACGGCGACAGCCGATGCGCCTCGATAAACCGTGGTTCCGTAGCAACACTCTCAATGTATTTGAACACCGGATTAAACCGTTCCACATGCCCGACCTGCAACACACAGTTGTTACGACGCGCAAGCTCAACAAGCGCGTCTGCCTGAGCTGCATTGTTTGTCATTGGCTTTTCTACTAACACATGTTTGCCGTGCGACAACAGCATCTTGGCAATCTCAAAATGCGTTGATGTAGGTGTGACAACGCTAAATGCATCCGCACCAGATACAACTGCGGCAAGCGATTCAAAGCACCGCACACCGTAACGGTCTGCAACAGCCCGTCCCACATCAGGTTTTATGTCGTATACACCCGCAAACTCAACCCGCCCTTCCGATGCAAGCGTATGGTAAATCCTTGCATGTTCCTTGCCGAGCGAGCCTGTCCCAACTACAGCCACTCTCAGAGGCAATTGCATGGCCGTTGTATAACCCGCATCGCAGCCCGGCTAAAGCCCAAACTTAACTGGACCCTACAGGTTTGCACCCGCAACCATGTAACAGGGTGCGCAATCGGCACACGACCGCACCAGCAGGCGTTCTACCACAAAATCAGTCTGTGAAAACGAAGTATCGGCCGAGGCGCAAACTGAAAGTGAGCAGCCAATGTTGCATTTACACCTATGCCCCGGTTTTTCCGCCAGGCCGTACGACCTGCCCAACACGCGCCGGTGTCCATTTTGCACTTGCGTAGCCCGGTTTTTTAGGGAGATGCAAGCCGGTTCTCCGTCAGACCATGTTTGAAATACAGTATGAACATCTGTAGTTCGTTAAGCATGCTTTGCTCGAGCATGCTCTGAGCTTGTTCACTGGCGGCCTTCCAGACTGTTCCATCCCAAGTTATCAAGTCGGTTTTGCCCCCTACAGTGTAACGCAGCACAAGCTCGGGCTTCACAAGCCAGTACGTACCCGCAGTGTGGTTTAAAACGCGCCCAGGAAAGCTTTCGTCAAAAAGCGACCGGCCGAAGTAGTTTGCTGTGGCAAGCGAAAGGCCAAGAAAATCCAAAACTGTCGGTTGAATGTCAGCATGCTGCGCCACTCGGGCAGAAGCGCGCGCAGATACTGCGCCGCCGCCGTGGAATATCACGATCGGCACACGATAAAAACCAAGCTCACCCGGGAATACGGCCAGATTGTGTTCTGTGGCGTGGTCGGCCGTAAGAATGAACAGCGTGTTTGTAAACCACGGTTGCTTGCGCGCTTCTTGGAAGAACTGTCCGAGGGCAAAATCAGCGTATGCAACTGAATTATGCATTTTGGTGGGACCAAAGTTGAACCGCTCACGGTATTGAACCGGGATCGGGTACGGGTTATGCGCAGTCAGGGTAAAGACCGTGGCATGGAACGGCTCATGGAATTTTGAGAGTTCATTCACGCAATACTTCAAGTATGGCTCATCGAATATGCCCCAACTACCGTCGTAATCGGCACGATTCGTGTACTCGTTCATGCCAAAATAATGTTGGATGCCTGCATAACGCCCGAACAAGTCAAACATCATCGTGCCGTTACGCGCGCCGTGGAAAAAGGCCGTTGTATAGCCCTCCCGAACCAAGCGGGCAGGTAAAGGATCGAGCGGACTATTGCAATAGGCCGATGCAATAAACGCCTCGTCCATCAGCGAGGGTAGACCGGCCAAAATGGACGAGACGGCTTCAATTGACCGCCGACCATTGGCGAATCCGTTGGTGAAATACAACCCCTGTCGAGCAATTCCGTCGAGAATAGGCGTGCAGTCCGGTGCAGCCGGGTTCCCACTGAACAAACGCGAAAAACCGCTGCCGCAACTTTCCAAGATCAAAATGACCACGTTATCACGCCGGCGCCCAACAAAAGAATGCCGATGCGGCGGTTGGCTTACCACGTCCAAAACACTGCTCCAATCGGCCTTAAACGGCAGCTCGCGCAGTGGTTTGTGTTTCAAACTCTGGTAGATGTTGAATGGCGTGTTAAGAATCAAACTGGCCAGGGCAGGGTCAGGAAACACATTTGCGTGTGCGGCCGCCAGCGGTTTTAACTGGAACCCACCCCGGATCCCAAGGACAACTATACCGGCTGTGACAACCGCCAGAATTAGTTGGCGCCACCATGCCGCCCGATCACCACTGCTTATGCGGCGGCTCAATCCCACAGCAAGCCAGATTATGCCTGCCGTTATGATCACCCCCAAGATCGTTAGTGGCCAATAGTGAATCAACACTTGACCCGCCTGGACTTGGATATCGAGCGTAATGGCAAAACTGCTCAGGGTTGCACGTCGGCCGTTGAACGGAAACCAACCCGCGTCAATCACGTTCAGCAGCAAGGCCGGTATGTTTACGATCGCAAACAGCCACCCCGTCAGCCGGGCCAATATGAACCGCGCTTTACCACCGATGAACCCGGCGAAAATCCCAAGCGCAAGCACAGGCGCATTGCACAGGCACAATACCGCCACGTCAAACCGCACACCGTGAATGAAGCTTGCCAATAGTTTGGTCACCCCAGCGTTTGAAAATACCGGTCGGTTCCCAATAAAAAACACTACACGCACCAGCGAGTACACCGCCAGTAACATCAACAGTTCACGCGCAAGCGTGTACTGCCGCCATTCGGGTGCCCGGAAAAATGATGGTATTGACTGTATTCGCATACAGGTGCGCGCCAAAAGACGGCCCAAAACATCCCGCTTTCAAGTTTAGTAGAACAAAAAAAAACCGCGAACTGAAGAAGTTTCTAGCCAATTGACACCGCCACTGCGTCCACTCGGCAAGGTGTTAGAATGCAAAATTACAGCAGCAAACTGCACCTACAAAAGCTTGCTCTTACACCGGGCTTCTCAGCGGCGGAATAGTCTTCTGCAATAGGTGCGCCCGCAGTTACGCGGCTTTATCTGTGGCAAATTCAAAATTGATTTTGCCTGACTTGTCCAGCACAAGCCGAGCTGCAAACGGTTTGCCGGCGCGCGAGACGAAGTTCTCCAGCAAATCTGTTGCGCCTGTTTCAAGCAACTTTTTAACCTGCTCAGGCTCAACTGTACGCTGCAGGATCTGTTTGCTGATCCTGAACCTGCATGCACGTGGCTTTGCCTGTGCATTTTCACATACGTAAGCTGAGTCCGTTTGGAAAACCCGGCCGGCGCATTTTGGACACTCCCCCAGCGGTGTCTGGACTGTGAAATCCGGCTTTTCAGGCTTTGTAGTTTGAGCAGTGGTTTTCTTGGCACCCCGGCCTACACCACCGCGATTTTCAAATTGAAACCCCACCTTGCCATCTTCACCCAGCACAAGAAACGCCTTGAACGGCCGCCCGTTTTTCGAGATGAACCCGGACAACAAATCCGTCCGACCCGTCTGTAGCAATTTGCCCATTTGCACGCGATCTATCGGCTTACGCAATATAACCTTGCCTGTGCTAAACTGGCAGGTGCGGTTTGCGCCAACTGCATTTTCGCAAGCGTACTGCGTTGCCCCCTCAAACACGCGTGCGCCACACTTCGGGCATTTGCCTAGTGATTCGGTATTCGCAAACTCGCCAGTTGCAAATCCGGGGTTCGGCGTCGCCGGGCGTTCCGGAAAAACAAACTCGACCTTGAACTGGCTGTTAAGACGCAGTTCCGCCTCGAATCGTTTACCGTTCCTGCTACGAAACCCGCTCAACGGCCCAACGTGTCCCTCGCTCAGCAATGTCTCGAACTCGGCCCGCGTCAACATCCGGCCTGCAATGGTTTTCCAAACTGCAAAATCGCAAGCTTCATTTGTGCAACTGAAACTCCGGAATCGCTCCGCCATCGGTCGGCCGCACTTCGGGCATTTGCCAAAAGGCGCACTGTCCCCGGTGTGATCATCCGGTTTGAACGATTTCGCCTTGCCAACGATTTGCTCGGTCAACTCGCGAATCGACCGCATGAACTCGTCGCGCGTAAGCTTGCGTTGTTCGATGTTGCGCAACTTGAACTCCCATTCGCCAGTCATCTCAGGGCTGGTCAACTCCGGCACCGCTGTCTTGAGCAGTGTAATTGTCTGGATTGCCTTCGGCGTCGGGTGCAGTTCCTTGCCGTGTCGGGTCAGGTACCGCGCCGCAATCAACGTCTCAATGATCGCCGCCCGTGTTGCCGGTGTACCCAACCCTTTTTCTTTCATTGCCTCGCGCAGTTCCTCGTCTTCGACGAGTTTGCCGGCGCCTTCCATTGCGCTGAGTATGGTTGCCTCAGTGTACCGCTGAGGCGGGTTGGTCTGCGCGGTGTGGATTTCCACAGCTGTCGTCTGAACTGGTGCATCCTGCTGAACCGGTACAAGGTTTTCTTCAGGCTTATCAAGTAGTTCACGCCCGTACACCTCGAGCCAGCCCAGCTCAACCAGGATCTTGCCCTCAGTCTTGAACGGTTCGCCTTCAACGCGCGTAATCCGCGTCGTTGTCATGTATTGCGCCGCAGGGAAAAACACCGCAACAAACCGTTTCGCTATCATCTCAAACAGTGCCTGTTCATCCCGCCCAAGTGCCCCCTGTACGTTGCCAGTCGGGATGATTGCAAAGTGATCTCCTACTTTGGCGTCATTAAAAATACGCTTGTTCGCCCTGACCCAACCGTTGTCGAGCACCTTGCGCGCAAATGGTCCCAAAGCCGTATCGCTGAGTTTCGTCAGCGTGGTGCGCACGGTCTGCATGTAATCCTCCGGCAAACACCGCGAATCTGTGCGCGGGTAGGTAATTGCCTTGTGCTTTTCATAAAGCGCCTGTGCAACTTGCAGTGTCCGATTCGCAGAAAAACCAAGTCGCCCGTTCGCCTCCCGCTGTAGGCTCGTAAGATCGTACAACTGTGGTGGTAACTGCGACACCGGCTTTTTTTCCTCAAGCTCAACCACACCAGGTTTGCCCTCGCAACGGCGTTGGACCGCCTCAGCAAGCGCGCGATGCCAAAGCCGCGCCGCGTGCCGGTGTTCGTCCCACAGCGAACCTTTGGCAGGGTCAAGTTGCGCCGCTGCTTCCACAAGAGCCAATCCAAATCGCATCGACAGTCGTGCCGCTCGGTCAAGCTCGGTCTCGTCTTTCTTGTAAGCCTCGTCAAACCAACGACCTGTGTATTCGCCAGACTCAGCCTTGAAAGTCGCGATCAGTTCGTGAAACTCGCGCGGTTTGAACTGCTGAATCTTTTGCTCGCGCTCGACAATGATCGCAAGCGTGGGTGTCTGCACCCGACCAAGAGAAGTCACAGTGCTGCCGCGCCCACCCCGTAACCGCAGCGTAAATGCCCGTGTCGCATTTATTCCAACCAGCCAATCCGCTTCGTTGCGACACCGCGCAGCCTGCGCTAGCGGTTGCATCTCCGCGTCGGTGCGTAAGTGCGCGAACCCGTCCCTGATCGCCTCCGGCGTCATTGACTGCAACCAAAGCCGTTTGACCGGCTTGGTACAGCCCGCATACTGCATTATGTACCGGAATATCAACTCGCCCTCGCGCCCGGCGTCGCACGCGTTTATCACCTCGGTGACTGAGTCGTCATTGAGCAGTTTACATAGCACCTTGACCCGATTGCGCACACCATCAACCGGTTCCAAATCAAACGCCTCAGGCATGATCGGCAGCTTGTCCAAAGCCCACTTGTCCTGCTCCTTCATCGAAGCAGGTACCGCAAGCTCAAACAAATGTCCCACAGCCCACGATAACAGGGACTGCTCGCTCTCGTAGTATTCCTTGTGTTTCTTAAACCCGCCTAGCGCTCTTGCAATGTCTGCCGCTACCGACGGTTTCTCAGTTATGATCAACGCTTTGCCCATGGATGAAATTTTCCCGTTGCTTCTTAATAAGGCGCCAAAACCTTCCCCGTCTCGCCCAGGCAAAAGAGAAAATCGTACTTGAGCATGTCCACAAAAATAACCCGAGTCAAAACCAAACCGCCAAACCGCACACAAACCCAGCTCCACATTGCAATTGATTGTTACAAACCAAAACGCAAACTTTACCACATGCACATCATTCGCTCAGTCGTCGCAATGCAACGCCTCGCGCTGGACTGGCGCAGACACGGTATCCGCATCGCTCTTGTGCCGACAATGGGTTACTTGCATGAAGGCCACCTGAGCCTCGTGCGCCACGCAAGACAACTTGTCCACCCACAAACAGGCAAAGTCGTAGTCAGTATCTACGTCAACCCAACCCAATTCGGCCCAGGCGAAGATTTTGCACGGTACCCACGCGACTTGAAACGCGACCTTAAACTGTGCCGCACAGAAAACGTTGACGTTGTGTTCGTGCCCAACGATAACCAAATGTACCCCGGCCTACGCGACGGCCGATACAGCACGTTCGTTGTTGAAGAACGCCTTTCCCAATCCATGGAAGGCGCATCGCGCCCAGGCCATTTCAAGGGTGTCACAACCGTTGTCGCCAAACTCTTTAACATCGTCCAGCCCGATTTCGCTGTGTTCGGCGCAAAAGACTGGCAACAAACACAAATCATAAAACGCATGGTTGCTAACCTTAATTTCCCTGTGAAAATCGTTGTTGCACCAACTGTGCGCGAACCAGATGGCCTCGCTTTAAGTTCACGTAACTCTTACCTAACACCGCACGAACGCGCCGCAGCAACCATCTTGTACCGCGCAATCTGCCGTGCCAGCGCCACGGTTAAAACTAGCCCGGTCAATGCCGCAAATCTCAAAAAAACTCTCAAAAAATTTGTCCAATCTGAACCACTGGCAAAAGTTGACTACATCGAATTTTTCGATCCACAAACACTCGAGCCCGTTCCCACAGTCACCCCAGGCACGCACATGGCACTCGCCGTTTTCATCGGCAACACCCGACTCATAGACAACGCACGGATCTAATCGGGTTTTCCTAAACCAGCCGGCACTTACTCTTCTACTTTCACAATACGTCCCATTGCCATTGAACCATGGCTGCTGCGACGTCACACTCCAAACGCCACCGGCTTTTCACCTTGGCAATGCATCATCAAGCTGAGGGTTTTAGAGGGTCTGATCGTTAAGGAACCAGGCCGTGGCAATCAATTCGCAGCCACCCGATTTTCCCGTGTCCCAGTGCCTACCGCATTATACCAATCACGGATCGGAGTTGCATCATTGTCAAAAAACACAGAACGCTAACTCCGCGTCCAGCACCCAGAACACTGACTAGCCCACTGAACCCGAAAAACCGGGTTGTGGAGTACACCCGTACTGCTCCTGTGGGAGTAGCGCCACACGCGCCTGCCTGTGCGTGCCTGCACGCAGCCCACGTTACGCTCCACACCCGGCTAAGCAATTCGGGCTAGATACTGCTTTTGCAGGCTGAACCTGCTTTTAGCCGTCGTAAGCCGGCAGACCACTCGCCAGCTCAGGCGTCACCACGCGCTATAACCAGTCTCTATTCCACATCAAACTTTTTGCCCAATACCACACTACCCCATTACTCCACCACACTCACTCCTGTGCCACTAAGTCCCGCCTCCAGACGGTTTCCACTCCCGACTCCGAACCCTCGCCACTCAATTCCGCAGCGTATCCCTACCTTACCAACTCGCCCTTAGTCGGCCAGTTTACCCCCCAGTAACA
>FMJZ01001855.1_pt1 | contig 25649 bp, 32 predicted proteins | sample 1987881 | NCBI WGS metagenome assembly FMJZ01 (sample SAMEA4378227, study PRJEB15110) | soil metagenome | biome: soil; feature: Field; material: Soil | place: India | collected 2015-03-11 | depth 0 m
CTCGCGAAAATATATCAAAATTTAAATGTTTTAAATCTTTACAATAAAAGCGTTTAGAGGGGGCTCTATGGCGGATGTGCTGTTGACCGCGGACCGCACTTTAATGAGCGATTACCATCACAACGAGTTTCTCGGGTTTGGAACATGCGCCCCTCCAAACGTTATTCCAGACTGGCTTTACAGTTTCCTGTTCTTTCCACCCATGAAATCGGTAGACGGCGTTCCGTTGGCTGCTCCCTATGGTTTAAGGAAAGTGGAGGCTCAACTTTTAAGCGAAGGTTTTAAAGTTTTAACAGTTGACCCTGACCACATTGAAAAATATTTAGATGAAGCTAAAGTTTTAGGCATCCATGTTATGGATCCCTTTGGGCTTGGCCCAGCCTCCAGCACTTTTGCTGCAATTTTAAAGAAGGAGCCTTTTCTTGCACAGTATTTTCGACGTTTGTTGGAGAAACCAGAGGTTAGAAGGGCGAAAAAACGCGGCTTAAAAATTGTTGTTGGCGGCTCCGGCGTCTGGCAGTTCAAGTATAGAGAAAATTTTGTTAGGGAGTATGGGATTGACTGCATAATTGACGGAGAAGCAGAAAAAGTTGTTGGGAAAATTGTGCGGGCAGCCTTAAATGGCGAAGAACTGCCGAAATACTACGAGGTAAGCGTCGAAGAAACCCCGAAGCTGGAGGAAATCCCAAACATCTTGAATCCTTCAGTTAACGGTTTAGTGGAGATTGGAAGGGGATGCTGCCGAGGATGCAAGTTCTGCAGCGTAACCCTGCGCCCGCTGCGGTGGTATCCCATCGAAAAAACCCTTGCAGAAATAGATGTAAACTTCAAAAGCGGCTACACACGGTATGCTTGTCTCCACGCTGAAGACGTCATGCTCTACGGTTCGCAAAACACCATCCCCAACGACAAAAAACTGATCATGCTCCACGAGGCTGTTCTAAAGAAATGCGATGGAGGTATAGGCTGGAGCCACTGCTCCCTCGCAACTGTAGCTTTAAAACCAAAGCTCTTCTCCCAATTGGCTGAAATCATACTGCAAAAACAGCCATGGTGGGGCACCGAAGTAGGCATCGAAACAGGCTCACCCGAACTAGCGAAAAAAGTGATGCCAGCAAAGGCCCATCCCTTCAAACCAGAAGAATGGCCAGAAGTCGTGCGCACCGGCATGGGCTTAATGCATGACAACAATCTGGTTCCAGCATGCACCCTCATTGTTGGAGTCCCAGAAGAAACCGAAAACGACCTAATCAAAACCATAGAGCTTGTAGAAGACCTTAAACACATAAGAAGCCTAATCGTACCCTTGTTTTTCGTTCCTTTAGGCAAACTGAAAAACGAACAATGGTTCAAAGAAACCCAAATGACAAGGCTTCACTACGAACTTCTAATAAAATGCTTAAGGCACGATTTTCGCTGGATAGACAATTTGATAAGCTTATCCTTTGCTGGAAAATGGTATGCAAAACCCATGCGCAGCTTATACACATTTTTTGTTAAACTAATTGAACGCAAAGCAAGAAAAGCTGGAATAAACTAACAGAATAAACTTAAATACCGCTTTAAAACTCAAACCTTTAGGCATAATGAGCCGCCGTAGCTCAGCGTGGTAGAGCGGCTGGCTGTTAACCAGTCGGTCGTCGGTTCAAGTCCGACCGGCGGCGCTTTTACTGAACCGGCGACACTTTTTCATTTTTTCATTTTCTTTTTCTGAAGAGTTTGGCGCCTTCAATGTCGCAGACGTATTCAAAGCCTGCCTCTATAAGCTGTTTGGCTTCTTCTATTGTGGACGCTATTTTGCAGATGTATTCGTCCTCGCCTTGGAAGTTGACAAGCTGTGTATAGATGAGGGTGTTTTGGATTCTTTTGTGTCCGAGGATTTTCATGACGTAGAGGATATCTTTGGTTTTATGGTATTCCATGGTGGCTTTCCAATGGCGAAGTGTATGGAAGGTTATGTTGAGAAGCCTTGGGTTTCCAAGTTTTTGAGCTATTCTTTGTCTCTGTTTCTGAAACAGCCTTCTGATGGTTCTTATTGAGCTTGAGCCGAAGATTTTTCTGAGGTTTTTGGGAGGCTGTTTAGCATGGCTGCCAACTTGCTTGAAATTTTGAATGTGCGAGGCTTGCTGCCCCCTTTCAAGCGTAACTCGGCGGCGCCAAGAGATATCCCGCCTTTTCCCCAAAATCTAGAGGGGGCTAGTCAATTTTGGTTTGGCAGAAGCCATAAAATTGACCTTTTCCGGCGGAACGGTTGTTTATCCTTCTATGAGTTGTTTGTATCTTAAGGCTTCAATTTCAACGTATGCCTTTCTCAGCATATGTATGTAGTCTGAAAACTTGTAGCCTTCCTTCCATTCCAACTTTACTCCCAGTATTTGGCAAAGGCGTGCCATAATCAGTTTTTCTAAATCTTGCGCTGCCGGCCCAAACAAATTTTTTAAGCCAGCTGAAAAGGTTTCAGGTTTTCATGCGACGTCTAGGGGTTCAAGGGAAACTGTCAGTTCAAGATAGGTCCAAACGGAGAAGGCGCAGCGTTCTGTAAAAATTGATTTTAAAACGTCATCCACCACTTTCGCTAATAACTCGTCAAAAGTGAATAAAACGTTTCGTGTGAGCAAACCGCCCAAATTTGGTCACCTATAGGCTTGCTCCTCGCTTACACGCACCTCCAGTTTGCTGCTTGCTTAAAGCCCTTGATTTTTGTTATGGTTGGTGGAGTTTTTCGTATATGGCTGTAGTTTTTGTTTGAACCGTAGGCGTTGGCGTGTTGACAGCTATTAAGCGTTTTTGTATATGCTTATAACCGCATTCGCATTGAAAGCCCACTATTTTCCCGCCGCAGAGGATTTTTCGCCATTTTGTCGAGTGGCATTGGGCGTTTTGTTTGTGGATTTTCCATAGGACTTTTGCCTCGTCTGGGGTTAGGGGCGCGTAGTGTTTTGCCTTTGTGAAGTACCATAGGGCGTAGGCTGCGAAGCAAGCCCATAATATGGCGGTTATTATTTCCATCATGTTTTTCACCTGATGTGTATTTTTGTTCTACGTATATTCGATATGTCCTTTTTTAGACATATCCATTTTTGAAATACCCCATCTTACGATATAAGCATTATTTAAAATTCCGAATATCCGAATTTAGAACTGTTTAAGCACGTCGCCCTTCTCCATAACATAACCGCAATAATGACATTTCAGAAGCAGCGGCTCCTCGCTTTTCACGTAAAACTTGGATTGGACAGGCTCGTTGCTGTTGCTTACACAGGCGGGATTTGCACATTTAACTATGCCTTCAATGATGTTGGGCAGTTTAACCCTCTGCTTCTCAACAACCCTATAATTGCGGATAATATTGATGGTGGCATGGGGCGCCAGTAAGGCGATTTTATGAACCTCTTTTGGGTTAAGCTCCCTTCCCTCGATTTTAACTATGTCTTTAACCTTAAACCGTTCGCTAGGCACATTAATTGCAATGGTGATGATGCGTTTCTCTTTACCAGTTATCCCTAAAATCTTAACAACATCCAAGGCGTGTCCGCCTGTAATATGGTCAATGACAGTGCCATCCTTAATTTTGGAAACATAAAGCATAGTCTCGCTCATGATGTTTCGCCTCTTCACAAGGCTATTATTAGTCCTAAAGATAAAAGGTTTTTACCAATATGCTAAAACCTTCAGTCCTTCAAGCCGTCAAAGTAGTGAAAAGTTATTTAAGCAAAGCACAGAGCTTTTGTGTGTTGGGTGTCCGTTTGAAGTTTGAAGGAAGAGACATAATATCCATCCGAGACTTTTCCCGAGAAGAAATAGACTACATCTTAAAAATATCCCAAGCCATGGAGCCCCTAGCCCAGAAAGGCTCGGACATGCTTAAGGGGAAAATCCTCGCCACACTGTTTTTTGAGCCTAGCACCCGCACCCGCTTGAGCTTTGAGGCAGCCATGCACAAGCTTGGAGGCTCCACCATAGGCTTTGCAGAAGCCGAAATAGCCTCCGTCCGAAAAGGCGAAAACTTGGCTGACACTGTTCGCACAGTGGAGAATTACGCTGACGTTATAGCCATAAGACATCCTCTTGAAGGCGCAGCGAGGCTGGCAGCAGAATTCGCAAAAGTGCCCATAGTCAACGGCGGAAGCGGCGCCGAAGAACATCCAACCCAAGCACTGCTAGACCTATACACAATTTTGAAAGAAAAAGGCACAATAGACGGCTTAAAAATAGCCTTGGTGGGCGACTTGAGATACGGCAGAACAGTACATTCGCTGGCTTACGCCCTCTCCAACTACAATGTTGAACTTTACCTCGTATCACCAGAATCCCTCAAAATGCGGCGAGAAGTCCTCGAAGAGATTAGAGGGAAAATCCCAGTTACAGAGGAAACAGACATAACGAAAGTTATATCCCACTTGGACGTTTTATATGTTACCCGAATCCAGAAGGAACGCTTTCCAGACCCAGCTGAATACATTAAGGTTAAAGGCTCCTACAAAATCGACTTAGAGCTTTTAGGCAAAGCCAAAAAAGAAATGATAATTCTGCATCCGCTTCCCCGCGTCGACGAAATAGCCCCAGAAGTGGATGGCACAGCCCACGCCCGCTATTTCCAGCAAGTCTGGAATGGCATAGTAACGAGGATGGCTTTGCTTGCATTAATATTGGGAGAAGTAAAATAGGCTGTTTGGCGTTATGGATATCTCTTAAACACTGTTAGCGTGCCAATTGACCCGCAGTTGGGACACTTGTGGAGGGCGCCAAACATGGTTCTTTTGCAGTGGCTGCAGTAGGTCAAATTGCGGTTGTAAGTTAAAAACTCAACTCCATAATTTTCAACAAGTCTTCTAGTTAGCGAGAAAAGGATTTCAGGTGGACATTCAGCCTCACCAAGCTCTATAACGGTGAGATTTCCGCCAGCAAAAAGTCCATGCAACTCTTTTTCAACAGCCAAAGCCTTTAACGAAGCTTCTAAATTCTGGATGCTGACTCTGCTGAAAGTCGAATAGTAGGGTTTCTCCCTTGTTCCTTGAAATCGAACTTTTGCGACACCGAAACGTTCAATGTCTTGTTTCGCCAACCTTTCAGACGCTTCAAGGGATGGTAGGGCTGAAGGCAGTAAGCGCTTATCCCTTCTTCTGTCGCTTTTAGATAGGAATTCCGAAGCATAGTTTAGGGTTTCAACAGCAAACTTTAAGGCGTTTTCATCTTCATAAATGCCCTTTCCGGTGAAGGCTTCTGCTGTTTCCTCCAAACCAACCATGTTTATGAGACGTGTAGAATTTTCAAGCCTAAAATACTGGTCGCCGTCGACGGTTTGCAACAAAAAATGTAGGAAGCTTTTATCCCGCTGCCTCAGCGCTCTAAACTTAATTTCAAGGGCTCGAGTTGCCATTTCCAGTCTTTCCTTTAGAAGCTCAAAAAATTTGGCTTTTTCTTTGCCACATTCGTAGGCTATTCGCGGCAAGTTGATGGCTACGGTTCCTAAAGCCCCTGTGCGCAGCGTGTCAAGTTCCCAGTCGCCTTTTGAATCCGCCTTAAACCTGACTCCGGAAGGAGAAAAAACAGAAAGCCGCCCCCCTTCTCCAGAAAGGTTTGCGAAGTAAGGCATGCCCTTCTCTGAGGCTAAACGGTGTGCTTTGAGAAGAATATCCGCTGCTTTATCTTCCTTAAAAGTTTCTGGGCGCATTTTAATGACGATTTTTGGTTTTAGGAGGGGTTTATTCGTGCTTTCTTCGGCTAAAACTTCAAGCGTGAGGGAAGCCAAAAACTGGCTTTCCTCGAGGAAATCTCCGTAAACGCCAGAAACATCGGCGCCAATGGCGGGCTTATCCGCTAAAAACTCTGGAACTGTAAGCTCAATGTTTAGCGAAGCATCAGCGTATTGGCTTAGGTTGAAAATGAAACGCCTTAAAGCTTCCTTCACATTAGCCTTTTCCATATTCCTCAAAAACGGCGCCAAAAAAACATTGAAATATTCAAGGGTTTGCATTTCGCCAGTCTCTCTTGCAGTTTGCAAAGCCACGTTGAAAACAAGGTTTAGTGCGGATTCCAGGTTTTTCGGAGGCGTTGGGGACTCTGTTTTTAGGCTTTTTTTAAAGAAAAACCGTAAATCATGCACCACCTCAGCTGGCTTCAAAATCCAAGAGTCTAAACCGTTAACGTGTAATTCGCCTGAAAGATGTGCGTCTGCAACATCCCTTGGCAACACGTTCAAAAGTGTGTACTCCTCGAGAATGTTTTTTCCAAACTCCTCGTAGATGGAGGAAACCTCGATGGAAGTTTTACCTTTTGATAGGAAGGCGGAAACATCGTGCACTGGAAGCCCTAAACGTGTTAGTTTGTGACGGTGCTCTTCCAAACCTTTTTCGATGAGAATTCCGTTGACAACCTCCCTAATCAGAGGAGCCGTCAAATACCGCGTCCTAGCCTTAAGAAGACGTTTTTCCGCCTCTTTGGCAACTTTCTTGGCTTGCTCAACCGCCATGCCCGCCTCCTTCACAAGAGAATCCACAATCTTGTTGGCGTCGAACTCTTCGAGGGAAAAACGTGAAGTGCGCACTAGGATTCTTTGCGTTTTTAAGCCTTTCTTTTCAATTTCTTCGGCAACCTCAAGCACCATCTTACCCAAATCTGTTAGGCGATACTTCTTAGACTCCACATCCGCCTCAATCAAATCCGCCTTAAGCAAAAACTTCAAGTGATAGGCGAAGCGTCCAGCATCTCTGCTGGGACTCATCTTCGACAAATTCATCAATTCAGTGTAGGAAAGCGAACCATGGTCAAAAAGAAGGTTCAAAATGTTAAGCCGAACAGCTGAAGAAACAGCTTTCAAAACACGGATTCCCCGAACCCGCGATTTAACGGACAAACCCTTCACCCTCCCTAAACAGCAATATTATAGCCTAAATAAGGGTTTAAAAGTTAAGAAAACACCTTTATTAAACCTAACCGCAAAACTAACATGGACAGCAAACAAGGGGGCTGTCGGCTAGCTTGGTCTAGGCTCTGAGCCTCGGGCGCTCGGGACCCCGGTTCAAATCCGGGCAGCCCCATCATTAATAGGGCATAATTTCAACCTCAAAGTCAATTAACTGTTTTAGTTGAAACGCAAACTTGTTAAGTGCCTTTAGAATTATATATGAACGGTTGAGGAATACGCTATGGAGTGGCAGTATGCCGTTACAATTGACAAAAAGTTTATTCTAGCCCTATTTCTTGTTGCGGTGGCTTTGGGTGGGGGATTCGCCCTAGTATATTTGGACGTAAAAACAGACCTTAATGCATTAAAGGATGATTATGCTAATGTTGCATCCCAACTGGAAGAGCTTCAAGGATTAATAGAACAGTTGCATTATGTTCACTCGCTTAATTTAACCGCCGTTCAGATATATAATAGGACTAGAAACTCTGTGGTTTTGGTAACGGCTGGGAGCAAGTCTGGTTCCGGATTTGTTTACTATGCTGGATTAGGAGGCAAAGGATACATTGTCACCAATCACCACGTCGTGGATTCCGAAAACAAAATCACCGTAACCTTCTTTATTGAAGGAAAACCCATCATGGTTTCCGCCAAGGTTAAGGGGAAGGACATATACAGCGATTTAGCAGTGTTAGAAGTTAATGGACTTCCAGATAAGGCAAAACCTTTGATTGTAGGGAAATCGGAACTGCTTTTGGTAGGCGAGCCGGTTTACGCCATTGGAAACCCCTTCGGCTTAGAAGGCTCCATGACTGCCGGAATAGTAAGCCAATTGGGTAGAGTTTTAAGACTGGGCGATTTAGGAGTGCCAGACCCCTGGGGAAACTACGCCATAGTCGATGTAATCCAGTTTGACGCCGCCATCAATCCTGGAAACTCTGGTGGACCCTTGCTTAACAGTCTCGGAGAAGTGGTCGGCGTAACCTTCGCCATAGAAACAGCCAAAGAGATTGCGGCGTTTATAGGCATAGGCTACGCTATTCCATCAATCATAATGAAAAGAGTAGTAAATGCCATAATTGAGAAGGGCAGCTATGAGCATTCATGGATGGGCATAACCTACAACTCCAGCTACATTGGCGGACTATACATTTACAGTGTAAACGCCAGCGGACCCGCCTACAAAGCAGGCCTACAGCCCGGAGATGTAATTGTAGAGGTAGATAATCGAACTGTTAATCAGGCTGAAGACTTGATAATATATTTGGAGAGATACAAAAGCCCCGGAGAAACTATACGATTGAAAGTTGTTAGGGAGAATGAAACTTTTGAAGTGGACTTAACCCTTGGAAAAAGACCAGAATAGCGTTTAAAACTTCTTTAAAGAGGCAAGCAGCGCCAAAACAGCAGTCGCCAAAATTGCAATGACGAATGGGATATGCGGCGAAGAAGCGTAAAGCAAACCGCCTATGTAAGGCGCCAAAATGGATGCGAACATGCTTATTGTTTGGGGGATGGATATCCATCGGGCTCTTATGGACTCTGGAGCTAAAGGTCCTATTATTGCGCTCATTAGAGACCATGTTATGTAAGAAGCACCAGCCAAGAAGAAGGCTGTTGCAAGTATGTAAAGATTCCCCGTTAACAGCATAATCGCCAATGATAGGCTGCAGGAAACCATCGAAGCTGCAAGGGCGTATTCCTTCCCCAATTTGTCTCCAAATCTTCCTATAAGAATTCCTAAAACTGCCGAGCCGAAAAAAGCTATGGAGCCCAAAACGCCTATCTCAAAGTCTCCGTAGTGGTACATGTCTGCAAGGAACTGGGGAACAAAGGGACGGAACATCATTACAGTAAACATCACTGAGGCAAAGAAAACAGATAGAAAAAGCATTTTCCGCGTTTTTAAAAGTTCAATTGAAGAGGAACGCTCTGATGTCTCTTCTTTGGTAGTTGATGCACGCTGGCTGCGCATAAAAGCTAAGATTGCGCCAGCCAAGGCGTATAAAATGAAGGCTATGTGGAAGACTGTTTGCATGCCAACTTTGCCAGCCAAATACCCGCCTAAGGCTGGAGAGAAAATGTAACCCAAAGACCATGATGAGGATATAACCGTAAAGGTCAATGTAAGTCTATTCTTATCCGCAGCTGTGACAATGTAGGCTGTGCTTGTGGGTCCACCAAGCCAAAAACCCCACAGAAGCATTCCAGGCAACATTTGAACCCAGTTTTCTGCAAACGCGAAAATGAGTGGAGCTGGAACCCATGCAATCCAACCGGCGATCATAATCTTTTTCCTATCATATTTGTCTGCCAGCATACCTGCAATGAATAGGGTGGAGGCTGCTACTAGGCTTGTTAGAGCATAGAGAATTCCAATTTCCACTGAGCTAACCTTGAGGGTTTCCTTCATGTAGTATGGAAGAAGATAAGCGTATAAACCGTCTCCGAAGGAGCCTACAAAGTTTGAAACAAAAATCAGTTTTAGGTCTCTGTTTAAAACTTCGAAGGGAAAGCTGAACTGCAGAAATCTTTTGTGGACTGACGTAGACAAGCGTGACCCTCATGTTGCCAGTCATCCTATCGTATTTCGCCGCTCTTATTATTATCCTTAATGCAAAAATTCCAAAAGCAGCTAAGTTCTTCTGTCAACAATGTCTAAGGCTTCTTGACCAGTGCCAATCAAAACCACAGGGATGCCCACTTGCCGCTCAACATCCCTTACAAACTCCTTAGCCTCCAACGGAAGATCCTCATATTTTCTTACGCCTTTGCAGTTTGGATATGTAATGTCAAGTTTTGTTAGGGCAGCCTGCGTTGCACCATTTATCATTACGGCTCTTTTGGCAATTTCAAAGTTGAAGGGAGCTGAACGCCTTTCCCGTCCTGTTCCAGCAGCAATTTCAAACCATCCCCGCTTAACAGCCTCCTCTTTTGGAAGTTCGCCTGGCAAAGGACCCGCGCCGACACGGGTCATAAAGGCTTTGAAAACCAACAAGACCTCGTCGACTTTTGTCGGTCCCACACCAGCTTCTGAACATATTGCCGAAGCACTGGTATCCCTTCCAGTCACGTATGGGTATGTTCCATGAAAAAGCGAAAGCATAAAGCCCTGTGTTCCCTCCAGCAGCACCTTTTTGCCAGCGTCTATGGCGTTGTTTGCTTCTGCCGCCACGTCGGTCAAGTATGGCTTTAATTCTGCCACATCTTTTGCAAGTTTTGCCGTTCTACGGACGCGTTCTTCTATGGCGGGTCCCACACCCCAACCTGTTGTGCCTAAGCCTTTCAAATGGGCGTTTGTTTTGTCCTGTTCAGAATGTTTTTCCTCAATTATGGAGGCTTGGTAGTCTACTCCTATTCGGTTTTTCACGTTTGTCAATTCCACTTCTTCAAGGAATTTTGCCACGAGAATGTTTGCGCCTGCACCTATGAGCAAGCGGCATTTTTCATATAGGAAGGTGGCTGGAACCATGTGCATGACGTAACGTTTTCCTTCAACCCAAACAGTGTGCGCTGCATTAACAGAACCCGTCCTCACACAGAGGTCTATCTTATCCTTCAAAGCCAGATAAGAAACGATTTTCCCTTTACCCTCGTCTCCCCAGAAGGCTCCAGCTACAACTGTGCATGGCATCTTATTCACCGTTCAGAAAATTTACTGAAACCTATTTAAGACTATTTTAAACTTTTATGTAAACTATATGCGTTTTAGCTTAGCCGCCTTGCCCTGCCCCTCTTCTCCATTACGTTTAGGTTTAGAAGCTTCGCCCACGCGATGTTCCTGAGAGGTATTTTAAGCGTGTTTCTATTTCCGTAAGGAATACATTTAACAAAAACTTGCCTTTTCAACGGGTCTCTCTGAATTTCAGCCAGTTGAACATTAATTATCACCGAACTATCTTTAAGGTGGAGGTTAACATTTTTCCCGAGAAAAGATTTAGCCATGTTTAAGGTGAAACCTTCCGCCATGTTCACCACTCCAGATCCTTTTCAGCTATTCTACTCCAACAACGTCTGCAAATGGGAAGCTTGTCACCTTTAAAAACGATGTAAACTTCAATATCGTCGTTTTTACACTCTTTATTCCACGGGTTTTTACATCGCTCCATGATTTTCACCCCTTTGCACAAGACATTTTGGAAATTCCTAACAAACCCTTTTAAAGCCTGCTGTGGAACGACATTTCTGCCCAGGGGAGAGATAAGTTAAAGTGAAAATCTAAACCGTTAAACTTGAACGATTTCTGGGAAATTTTTCTCCTTAGTTATCTTAAGCAAGGCCACTGTTGGCTTGGCTATAAAAGGCGGAAGGGGATTTGTTGGACTTCCAGGGTTTATGAAGAGAACATTGTCTTCCCATTTTATGTTGGAGTGGTGGGTGTGTCCATAAACCAGCACGTTGAAACCGTTTTGTTTGGCTATTTCCCGCATTTTCCCCATTCCATAAAGTGTTCCAGGATCGTGCATTACACCGATTTTCCAATCAAAAACCTTAACAGAATTCATTTTAGGAAGTTTACCGCGAATTTCTGGGCCGTCCATGTTTCCGTAAACAGCCAGAACCGGGGCAAGCTGTTCCAGTTTGTCTATGACGGATAAGTCCACCAAATCGCCAGCATGCACTATATAATCAACTTTTTCAAAAACTTGGAAAACTTTTGTTGGAATTTCCCTTGCTCGGGCGGGTATATGCGTGTCTGAGATCAGCCCAACAGTTTTTGTCAACGCCTTTTCGCGGGTTTGCTGCAGAGAAACTTCTTGACTGATCATTTGAATCCTCTTAACACCATTTAAGCTGTTTTGCAAATAAAAATTTTAAAGCAGTTCAACGTGCGCACAAAATGTTTTAGACAGTTTTCAGCCTAAGAGTTTGAGAAGACTGCTGAGGGTTACCGCCAATCCAACAGACGTTATAATTCCACCAATTAAACCCAGCCAGCCTATGGTTTCATTAATTAACATTTGCAGAAAGAAGCCTACGGTTAGCAAGAAAACCGCTCCTGAAAGCGTTTCAGCCTTCTTATTCAACGAACTACCAAAGAAGAATCTTAGGATTAGAATAATTATTTGGAAAACGCCGAAAACAAGGCAAAACTGTAAGGCTGCAGTATAAACAACTGGGTGGCTGTGCACTGGGGCTGGGAGAACTATATGTTCTGTTAAATTAACAAGTTTAAAATCCTTAAAAAATTCAATAACCTTCTCAGTTAGGTTTGGAGTGACAACCCACAACGTGCCTATGAGAATAAAGAAAAACCCAAAGGAAACAAGACCTAGCCAATCTGCACCTTCCCGAGGCTTTCTTCCCTTCTTTTCTTCATCCATAATTTAACCCCTACGCCTAATGATTTATGGCTGACACTATTTAAAACAGTTATGCAAAGGAGAACAACTGCCAAGTCTTTTAAAAGAAAACACCACTAATATTTACGGTGGAGAAAGGCTTAATGAAAGTGCTTTTTGTCGAACCGCCAAAAGACATATGGTTTGTTATGGGAGAGTATTTGCCGCCGCCCTACGGCATAATCCAGTTGGCAGCATACCTTGAAACGAAAGTTAAGAATTTGGAAATCAAAGTTTTAGACTGCAACGCTCAGAAAGTTGACTGGAAAGGGCTTGAAAAGGAAATTGAGGCTTTTAACCCCGACATTGTGGCATCCAGCGCTTTGGCAACATGCAACACTTACGTTGTTGCCAGAACGTTGGAAACCGCCAAAAAAGTTAATCCTAACATTTTAACGGTTACGGGAGGTCAACACTTCACAGTTACAGCTCAAGAAAGCTTAGAGCAATACCCAGAAATCGATGTCATTGTGCGGGGTGAAGGCGAAGAAACCCTTGTAGAACTGGTTAAGAATGCAAAGAAACCATCAACCCTTTCAAAAGTGAAGGGCATATCCTTTAGACATAAGGATGAGATTTTTCATAACCCCGATAGAGAGCTTATTGAAAACCTTGAGCGGCTTCCCTATCCCGGATACCATTTTGTTAAAGATTTGGTGGATAAATACCATTTCGCTGCCATGGCTGGACGAAAGGCTCCCTACGCCTTAATCGAAGGCTCCAGGGGCTGTTTTCACGCTTGCGCTTTCTGCACCCAGTGGAAGCATTGGCATGGACGGTGGCGTGGAAAATCTCCAACACGCATTGCTGACGAAATGGAGTACTGCTACAACAATTTTGGCAGCCGATTCATTTGGCTTACAGACGACAATCTAGGTTCAGGCGAAAGAGTAGGCGAAATCGCCGACGAAATTCTCAAAAGGCATATGGATGAACTCACGTGGTTTGTGCAGGCAAGATGCGACGACATAGTTCGCAACGAGAAGCATTTGCCTAAACTGCGCCGGTCGGGGCTTAGATGGGTTCTTTTAGGCGTGGAAAACCCTAACCAAGCGATTCTCAACGAATATGGAAAGAACATAACAGCTGAAGATGCAAAAAAGGCTGTTAAGCTGTTAAAGAAACATGATATTGCAGCCCACACCATGTTTATTATAGGCGCTAGAAAGGACACAGCCAAATCTATCGCAAGCCTAAGAGAGTTTGTAGATGAGTTAGACCCAGACTTTGCCATATTCACTATACTGACACCTTTTCCTGGAACCAAAATTTTCGAGGAAGCCAAGCGAAACGGTTGGATTGAAGATTTTAACTGGGCGAATTATGATATGGTTCACGCCATAATGCCTACAGAAACCTTGTCGCGGATGGAAGTGCAAGAGGAGCTTTACGCATGTTACTGAGGCTTTTATGGTTCATGGAAGCGGCGGCTTCAGGGAATATTTTCGCCTAGCGAGTTGCGGAGGAGAGTTTACTGGTACATGATTGGCAAAGGCATATTGGCGCAGATTAAAGCCCTCTACTAGGCGAATAAATTATGCCCAGAAACGCTGGTGGTTACGGTTTTCTTGTTGCCTTAGCCTTAAGCTTTTCTTTCGTTGGAATAGCTTTAGTTTTGTCCCTCGCAGCTTATAAGCCAACAGTCCATTTTGATTTTTCTTGGAGAAAACCGCTGATTGGCTCCCTTTTTTGCTTTAATTTGTATTGCTGGAATTTTAGCAGTCTTCTTTCCAGAAAAATGCACCAAAACCCTTCACGGACGCAAAAGAGATGAAGCGGCGGTTTCCGAGGTTAAAAATGCCAGTTCTTACAGCGCAAATATCAATTTTAGGGGGCATCATCCAGACTGTGGAAAATTTGACGCCCACTTAATACATGTGAAGGGGCGAGTGTTTTATGCAGCGTGTACTGGTTTGCTTCTCGGAGCGCTTTTTGTTCTGGCTGGAACAGTGCTCTATTTCTTCATCAACTGTAATTTTTTAGGATCGCGTAGCTTGTGGGCGGTTTTCATTGGTCAAGTTGGAGTGGCTTTAGGTCTTTTCCAATTTAAGTTTAGAGGGTTCCCACGGTCTGTTTTAAACGCCTTTTTCGTAATTGCATGTTTCCTAATACTAGCCGGAGTTGACAGCCTCGCGGAAAACGTGCTCTTTGACTTGTACTTGATTGGCTTAACAGTCTTTTGGCTTTTCACCCGTATATTAACTTCCCAATGGAACCATCTGCAAATCTGCAGAGAGTGCAGTGTTCCATGCGAATTAAAAAGGGAACGGTTAATACCTACGGCGTAAACCGTAGACAGCGCCTATTATCACTAGAACACCGAAGAGGATTATGATAAAGGGCCACCATGGTATGGATACGCCTAAAAGTTCTTGAAAGAGAAGACTCAAACCAGCTAGAACAATTATTATGCCTATTGCTAATCCGACAATGGCTCCTCCTTTAGGGATACCGAAGCATTCCTCTTCCACTCTTTCACGGGGTTCTACGCCCATGCGAGTTCCAAAACATTCATCTTCCCTATGTCTCGACCGCCCACCCTCAGTTAACGAGTATAACGGGGCTCCGCATTGGAAACAGGTTTTGGCGTCGTCTGGATTTTTAGCGCCGCATTTAACACAATAAACCATTCGGTTTCTCTCCTTCACTACAGTTGTCGCAAACCGTTCATAAAACTTGCGGATAAAACATGAACTCAGCGAAAAACCAGTCCTTTAAAATGGCAACTTTTATGGTTTAGAGACGAACTTGTTCCCTTTAATATAAAACCTCAACTTTTGCGGAAGGTCCATTTTAACCCCTATCCTATGAGACGTGCACATTTCGAAATCTGCCACAGCGCCTTCAACAATAAATAGCCCACTTTTAATATCTGTTACGTCTACGCCGTTCAACTCCTTTGTTATGGCTAAAGACCGCGTAAGTTTTCCCGGTCCACTGGTTAAGGCGTGTATCTCTGCCACAGTTCTATGTTTTTTCATGGTTTCTATTCCTTGAAGAGGCTCCAAAGCTCTTATCAGCACAGCGCCGATACCGTCTTTTGGGTGGGCTACTATGTTTAGAAGCCAGTTTCCATGCACCATGTAAATGAAAGCCTTGCCCGCTTCTAGAAACATGAGCTCATTGAAGGTTTTTCTCCCTTTGTAGGCTTTTGAGGCTGGGTCATCTTTGCCATAGTAAGCTTCTGTTTCAACGATTTTTCCACTCAAAACTTGAAAATCGATACGTCTAACAAGCATTTTTCCAAGGAGTTCCCTTGCAACAGTGGCTGGGTCTCTTTCGTAAAAGCTTCTTGGAAGCGCCTTCATTGCTGTTATAATTTTGGACGTTAGGCTTTAAATCCTTTAAAATTCCAATTAAATTTGGTGAAAAACGTTTGATAGACTCTTATGACTTTGGCGTCATGGTTGTCAATGGAAAACGTTACACAAGCGACCTAATTGTTTTTCCAGAAAAAGTTGCCAGCGGATGGTGGCGAAAGGAAGGACACAAGCTCTGCATTGAAGATTTGAAGGAAGTTTTCAGCCATACGCCTCTTCCAGAAGTGCTTGTGGTTGGCACGGGTTATTCTGGTTTGGTTAAGGTTTTGCCAGAGGTTGAAAAAGCCTTAAAGGAGCGAGGAATAAAGCTGATTGTTCAGCCAACTGGTGAAGCCTACAAAACTTTCAACGAGCTTTTGAAGGCTAATAGGCTTGTTGCCGGCGCTTTTCATTTAACGTGCTGATTTGCGGTTTGGCTTACAAAATTTTAAATGGTTTAGGCCTTATACTTGAGCTAAAAGGTGAAGTCGAAATGAGTGGGAAACTTCTAAAAGAAATAGAGGGGGAAGTGCCCGCTCTTCTAAGCGACCTGATAAGGATAAACACTACAAACCCGCCTGGAAACGAAACCCAAGCAGCCAAATATTTGGCTGAAACCTTGGAGAAGGAAGGCTTCGAATGCGAAGTTTTGGAGTCTGCGCCTGGAAGGGGAAACGTGTTAACGCGTCTAAAGGGGACTGGTGAAAAGCCAAGCTTGCTTCTGCTTTCCCATTTAGATGTGGTGGCTGCAAACCCGAAAGAATGGAGCGTCGACCCTTTTTCTGGACTGGTTAAGGATGGTTTTGTTTGGGGCAGAGGCGCCATGGACATGAAATCCATGACAGCCATGGAAGTTATGGTGATGAAGCTTTTAAAACGCAACAATGTTAAGCTTAAGGGAGACGTCATACTGGCGGCGACAGCCGACGAAGAGAAGGGCGGAGAATACGGCGCAGGCTGGCTTGTCCGCAACTGCCCAGAAAAGGTTATGGCTGAATACGTTATAAACGAGGGCGGCGGACAGGCGGTTCCCGTAAACGGCAAAAACGTTTTCACAATTCAAACCGCTGAAAAAGGCATTTTATGGTTTAAGGTTAAAGCCAAAGGAAGACCTGGACACGGTTCAGTGCCAGGTGCGGCTGATAATGCTATACTCCGCATGAACAAAGTTGTGGAAAAGCTTGGAAACTACCGTGCAGAAATGGTTTTAACGCCTACTGTAAAACAGTTTTTGAGCGTTATGGCTGAAGAAAACGAGTTGGCAAAGCAGGCCCTCGCCCTTTTAATTCAAAACCCGGCGGTTGGCGACCAGATTTTAGATATGCTTGCCAAGAGGGACAAAGCCATGGCTGAGGAAATTCGTGCAATGCTTAGAATGACCATAGCGCCTACAATTATTCACGGCGGCGTTAAGGAAAACATAATTCCTTCCGACTGCGAAGCCGTCTTCGACTGCAGAATCCTCCCTGGACAGAGCACAAATGAAGCCTTAAACCGCATAAAACAGCTCTTACAGGAAGCAGACTTGGAGAAGCTTGAGTTTGAGATAATTCAAGCCAATGAACCTTCAGAGTCGCCGATGGACACGCCTTTGTACGGGCTTATGGTGGAAACCCTAAAAGACTTCGAGCCAAACTGCGCAGTAGCCCCAATACTACTCACTGGTGGAACAGATTCCCGCTTCTTCAGAAAAAAGGGCGCCGCGTGTTATGGTTTTCAGCCAGCCCTTTTAGACTTGCCCTACGGCGAAATTCTAAAAATGGTGCACGGCATAGACGAGCGCATCTCCACGCAGAACCTAGTGTTTGGAACAAGCGTCCTATACAACGTAGTAGAAAAATTCATGACGTAGAAAGCCCTACGAGCCAACCAAATCCTTCAACATGCTTCCCAAAAATGTCAGCGGCAGCAGAACAGGCTTGCCAGTTAAGCGTCTAAAGATTTCCCCCGCCTTAGGGGTAAAGCCTATACAGTCCAAAACTATTAGGTCAACACCTTTTTCAGCCAAAAAAGCAGCCGTTCCTTCCAAGGCTTTCATGTCGCCATAGGGGTTCGCGTTAGCCACAACAACAGAGACGCCTTTATTTCTCCACCTTCTGCCAACGTGGGGAATCTGCTCCTTCTCCGGGACGGCCACGCCGATTTTTCCACCCTTCACGCAGTGGATAAAATTGGTGATCAAGGCTTCGGGCATTATTAGGGGTTTTTTGCTTTTAAAAGTGGAAACTCGCCGGTGCATAAAAGCACGTTCAAGTCGACATCTATGTCCTCCAACATTTCTATACACCTTTGAAGTCTGGGCATTATGTGCTTTCTAGCCCACCTTCACGCATGTTCCGTTCCTAAGCCTAGTAACCAACCGTAATCCCTCGCCTTCGGCCTTAACCGCTTGACTTCCTCTGCCGACAAATCGTCTAATGCGCCTTTCTCGACAAGTTCAACTTTTAAGCCAAGAAACTTTCCTATAAGGGGTGTTACATCATTTCTAGGCGACTGTCCAATGGTTATTAGCCCTATCCTCATCTCAAACCCTAACAGTAGTTTAGTAACCAATAAATATATGTCTCCAGAGGTTTCTAATACGCTCTTAAGGAGGGTTTGATGTGCCTGCAATTGAGGTTGGCAGAATCTGCGTTAAAGTTTGCGGAAGAGAAGCTGGTAAAAAATGCGTAATAGTGGACGTTATAGACAAGAGCTTTGTGCTTGTCACCGGACCGAAAACCGTGACAGGCGTTAAGAGGCGAAGGGCGAACATAAACCATCTGGAGCCTCTCGCTGAGAAAATCGACATCAAACGGGGGGCTTCAGACGATGAAGTTGTTGAAGCCTTAAAGGCTAAAGGCCTATTGGAGACTATGGCTCAACCAGTCAAACCCGCTTTGGCTCAAGCCTAACAATTGTTATTAGGCTCATTAAAGCTCTTTTAAAGTTAGTAGAGGTGTCTATTAAATGCCTAGAAGTGTTGCTCCATGGGAAATTAAACGCCAACTGCTGGTGAAAGCCGAAGGCGAAACTAACCCCCGTTACGGCTGCAAACCAGAAGAACGCCCAGCAAAAGACTACATAAGGTTTGGCGTCATAAACTTGGACAAGCCGGCTGGACCCACAAGCCACGAAGTAGCCGCATGGACCAAACGCATACTAAAAATACAAAACGTCGGCCACGGCGGGACTCTAGAAGCCTTTTAAAGGCCAGAGAAATCCCAAAGTGACCGGCGTTCTGCCAGTAATCCTAGAAGAGGCTAGGAAAATAGTTCAGGCTTTGCTTTTAAGCGGCAAAGAATACGTATGTGTAATGAAGCTTCACGGCGACATACTTGAAAACCGTGTTAACGGCGTGCTAAAAGAGTTTGAAGACATCATTTATCAAAGGCCGCCTTTAAGGGCTTCTGTTAAACGCCAGCTGCGAACAAGAAAAATCTATTACATAGACTTTCTTGAAATGGAAGGCCGCAACGTGCTTTTCAAAGTGGGATGTGAAGGAGGCACTTACATCCGCAAATTGTGCTACGACATCGGCGAGGTTCTAGGTTGTGGAGCGCACATGCAAGAGCTGCGCAGAACAAGAGCCGGCCCCTTCACCGAAGAAGAGGGCAACGTAACCTTGCATGATGTGGCCTATTGGTTTATGGAATGGCAAAAAACCGAAGACGACACAATTCTAAAAAAGTTTATTCACCCCATGGAAAAAGCATTGGCGCTGATTCCAAAAATTTACATCAGAGACTCTGCTGTAGACGCCGTCTGCCACGGAGCCAACCTAACCGCGCCAGGGGTTTTATCCCTTGAAACTGGAATAAACAGCGGTTCTATGGTGGCCATCTTCACCTTAAAAGGTGAGGCTGTAGCCCTAGCAGAAGCTCAAGCGTCCACGGAAGAAATCCTAAGCATGGAACACGGTTTAGTGGCAAAGGTTAAGAGGGTTTTAATGCCTAGAGGCACATATCCAAAATGCTGGAAAAGCGGCGAAATCTAATGCGCTGCAACACTGAAAAGACAGAACACTATTTTACAGCCCATCCAAAGTCAAAGCCAAAATTCGGCTTGATCCACACAAATCTTAGAGGAAAACCCTTCAAGTTTCTAACAGCCTCCGGGGTTTTCTCCAAAAAACGCGTGGACTTAGGCACCGAACTCCTCATAAAATCCATGGTTCTTCCAGAAAGCGGCTATGTTTTAGATATTGGATGCGGCTACGGAGCCATCGGAATAGTGGCTGCCTCCCTAAACCCAAAACTTCACGTGGTCATGGTGGATGTAAACGAACGCGCTGTTAGACTTGCAAAACGCAACATTAAACTAAACCACATACATAACGCCGAAGTTAGACGCGGCTACCTATACAAACCTATCGAAGGCATGCTCTTCAACTGCATCCTTTCAAACCCGCCGGTAAGCGCTGGATTAGCCACAGTAAAAGCCATAATCACAGAAGCCCCAAAACACATGATGGAAAAAGCTAGGCTGCAAATGGTTGTAAAATCAAAAATCGGCGGAAAAAGACTGCAACAAATCTTCGAAGAAACCTTCGGAAATTTTGCTGTCCTTGCAAGAGAAAGCAGCTACCGCATTTTAACAGCGGAGAAAAAGGCATAACTATAAAGCACAACATTATAGAATTTAACGCTTGCAAAAACAGTGCCGGGGTCTCCTAGTCAGGTAGGGAGCAGGCCTGGAGACAAAAGCACCCCAAAACGCCATTCAGCCTGTGGCCCTTCTGGGCCGCGTGGGTTCAAATCCCACCCCCGGCGCTTATGCTGGTTGAAGTTAAGCTTTAACCGAAATTGTTTAATTTTACTTCTTTATCCTTTATTGAGCAATGTAGGGTGGTGTATGTGAAAACCTATTTGACTATTTGGTTTTATAGTGAAGGAGCCAGCCCGTTGGAGGTTGTGGAGAAGCTTCGTTCCATGGGTTTTGAGCCTTTAAGGGGCTATCATGACCACGTTTATGATTGGGGTAGGAAAGTTGAGCTTACGGAAGTGCTTGAACTTGCCAACAAGGTTCATGAAACCCTTAAGGGAATGAAGGTTTTCTACAAACTGGAAACCGAATAGCAGACTCCGAAATTTTAAAGAGCCGCCACATAGTAAAGCTTTTATATTAATGCTTCTCATCTCCTTTTCAGAGGAAAAGGGAAGCCTAAAACGGGTTTGGTGAATTGCGGTTTTTAGAACTTCTCGCCTTCCCTCTAAAAACTCTTCACCAAGCCCGTGGGCAAATTCATTTTTCGCAATTCATATTATTGCTGCATAAGAGTTATTGAAGCGAAAATTCTAGGATTGCTTGATGCCTCAAAAGTTTAAATTGTCAGTTTATCTAGCGCTTATTCTGCTGTGGGCTGTTAGCGTTGCTGCTGCTGTTGTTGAAGCCACAAGCACAAGTTTTACCGTGCGCAGCGGCGAAGAAGTTGTTAAGTCTATACGTTTGGTTGTTGAAGACCATGTTTTAATAAAGTTCTCGGTTGTGGGACAGACAAACTCTACGCTAGCTTTTTACATAATCTACCCTGATGGAAGCGTTCAGAATTTTGGCAATGTTGGAAGCTTCAGCCATGAATTTGTCTGCAATTTTGAAGGCATATGTGAGCTGCATTTCTCCAACGTAGGCTCTGCAGAAGATAAGCTTGTAACGTTTGACTATGAAGTTCAACATTACATTTTCGGGGTTCCACAAATGCTTTTCCTAACCATAATTGTTGTTTTGGTTTGTTTGGCGGCTGTTGCAACTTTTGTTTTGATGGGAAAACCTAGATGAAAAAGCCTAATTTTGGCTATTGAGACTGAATACTGTTTTGGGCTATGTAAATCATTTATATGGATTTGCAGTAAATATCACTGGCAGTGAAATTGTATGCTCTTCACAAACAAAGAATTGCTTCTAGCCGCTAAAAAGAAAGCCTACGCCATTGGAGCCTTCAACATTCAGAACTTGGAGAGCCTATTGGCAGTTATTGAGGCTGCTGTGGAGGAGAAATCCCCCATAATTGTTGCAGTCACCCCAGGCGCCATAAAATATGGAGGACTAAAATATTTGGCAAGCATGGTTAAAGTTGCAGCTGAATCTTCGCCTATACCAATGTCGCTTCACCTAGACCACGGCGAGGACGTTAAAACTGTTTCCAAATGCCTAGAAGCCGGTTTCACTTCTGTCATGATTGACGGTTCCCACTTGCCATTTAAAGAGAACATCGCCTTAACCAAGCGGGTCGTCGACTTAGCCCATCCGAAAGGTGTTTCGGTTGAAGGCGAGCTTGGAAGACTTGCTGGCGTGGAGGAAAAAACGGTTGAGGAAAGGGAAGCAGTCTTAACAGACCCCGAAGAGGCTGCGGAGTTTGTCCGGCGAACCGGTGTGGATGCGCTTGCGGTTTCCATAGGCACTTCCCACGGCGCCTACAAGTTTAAAGGCGAACCCCAACTGGACTTTGAAAGGCTTAGGATTATCCGCGAAAATGTTGATGTGCCGCTGGTGTTGCATGGCGCTTCAAGTGTTCCAGCTTGGATAATTGAGAAGGCGGTCAAATACGGCGCCGAATTGGCTGGAGCAAAGGGCATACCAGAAGAACACATCAAAAAGGCTATTGCTTTGGGAATAACGAAAATAAACATTGACACAGACTTGCGGTTGGCGTTCACAGCCACAGTCCGTGAAGTCTTGGCAACCTCGCCTAAAGAGTTCGACCCTAGAAAAATTCTGGGTCCAGCAAAAGAGGCCATGAAAGAAGTTGTTAAAGGTAAAATGCGTCTATTTGGCAGTTCTGGAAAAGCATAATGAAAGGAGGCGTGCATTTGAAAATTGGAGTTTTAAGCGGAGGCGGCGACGCTCCGGGAATTAATGCGGTTATAAGGGCTGTGGTCCGAAGGGGAATCCAATCTTACAGTGATGAAATCGTAGGCATAAGGGACGGATGGCGCGGGCTTCTCGAAAACGCCTTCACACCCCTCAACCTTAACGTTGTTTCAGGGATTCTTCCCCGCGGAGGCTCCATCCTCGGCACTTCAAGAACCAACCCCTTTAAGCGTGAAAAAGGTCCAGAACAGATAATGGAAAACGTCAGCAAAGCTGGCTTAGAAGTGGTTATCGCCATAGGCGGCGACGACACTTTAAGTGTCGCCCACAAAATGGCGGATTATGGGCTTAAATGTGTAGGGGTTCCAAAAACCATAGACAACGACTTGTGGGGCACCGATTACACATTCGGCTTTAATACGGCTGTAGCCATAGCCACAGAAGCCCTTGACAGACTGCACAGCACAGCCGAAGCCCACAATAGGGTTATGATCCTCGAAGTCATGGGACGCTACACGGGGCATATTGCCTTAGAAGCGGGCTTAGCTGGCGGTGCAGATGTCATACTCATTCCAGAAAAACCCTTTGACATTGAGGAGGTCTGCGAATACATTAGGCGCAGACAAAAACGGGGCAGAAACTTCAGCCTCATCTTGGTGGCTGAAGGCGCTAAACCAAAAGGCGGAAAAGAAATAGTTTACAGCGAACGCATAGACGAGTTCGGCCACATAAGCCTAGGCGGAGTAGGCTATTATTTGGCAAAGGAGATTGAAAAATGCACGGGTATAGAAACCCGCGTAGTGGTTTTGGGGCATCTGCAGCGCGGGGGTTCACCAACAGCCTACGACCGCATATTAGCCACAAGGTTTGGCATAGCTGCCATAGACCTTGCACATGAAGGAAAGTTTGGCTATATGGTGGCGCTTCAAGGAAACAGAATAGTATCAGTGCCGCTTAAAGATGTGGTGGGCAAAAGGAAAACTGTGGACTTGGAGCTTTACAACATAGCCAGCGTCTTCTTTGGCTGAATATTCCATTAAAAGGCTTTATGTGGCTAGAACTTTCGCCAGTTTAAGCAGCTCCACATTTAACGGTTTAACGTTTTTACATGAAATTTCAATGTCCACGCTTGTTATTTCACCCTTCTGTAATCCAACAATACGGTTTCCAATGCCTTGCGCCAACAACTCAATTGCTTCACAGGCAAACAGACTTGCTAAAAGACGACTTCTAGCCGTGGGGCTTCCACCCCTTTGCGCATAACCAACAATGCTTAATCGGACTTCCGCGCCAGTGTGTTCCTCAATTTCCTTGGCGATTCTGTGGGTGTCACCTGCACCTTCAGCCGCCACAATTATGCCAGATCGTTTACCCTTAGCAGCATTCTCCTTGATGGTTTTGAAAACTTCCTCCATGTCAACAGAGACTTCCGGCACAAGAATTACTTCGGCTCCGACGGTTACGCCTGTGGCTAAAGCTAAGAAGCCCCTCTTACGGCCCATGACTTCTACGACGAAAACCCTTTCATGGGATATGGCTGTGTCGCGGATTTTGTCGATTTCCGCCACCGCGTGTTCACAGCTGTGTCAAACCCTATTGTTTCGTCTGTTCCATAAACGTCGCTGTCTATGGTGGCTGGAACTCCAACAATTAAAGTGTCGGTTTCGCGGCTAAGCTCCAAGGCGCCCCTAAAAGAGCCGTCGCCGCCGATAACCACCAAACCGTCCACATTGTTTGCGGCAAGGTTTTCAGCAGCTTTTCTAAAGCCTTCGACCGTTTTGAACTCTGGACACCGCGAAGTCAACAGTATTGTGCCACCCGTCTGGATTATTCCACCCACAGAGCGAGGGTCTAAAAGCCTAAAACGGTTATTGATTAAGCCTTCCCAGCCCCTCTCAAAGCCCAAAACCCTAAAGCCCTTCGCGTAAGCCAAACGCGTAACCGCCCTAATAGCCGCATTCATGCCCGGAGCATCACCGCCGCTTGTAACTATGCCCAAAGTTTTCAAGCTGCAAACCCCTCCACAATTGTTACCCGAAGCTTTAAAACAGATAGCCGCCGTTAAAATAAAATGCTTCTCCTTAAACCGTCGAAAACTGGAGGCCAAAAACGTGAAGCAAAACACAGCTTACATAATCGTTTTGGTCACTACACCAAGCAAAGAAGAAGCCGAAAAAATCGCCCAAACACTATTAGAGGAGCGACTAATCGCATGCGCCAACATCTTAGGCCCAGCACACTCGCTTTTCTGGTGGCAAGGCAAAATCGACACAGCCCAAGAACACCTAATTCTAATGAAAACCAGAAAAGACTTGTTCAGCAAAATTTCCGAAAAAGTAAAAGCCCTCCACAGCTACCAAACCCCAGAAATAATAGCCACACCAATAGTCGAAGGACTCAAACCCTACTTAGAATGGCTAAACAAAAGCCTTCAACAAGGTGGTCTTCCTATGTCTGATCTAGTTTAGCGCTGAACTCTTTTTCTGTAAAGGTTTTGATTTCCAAAATTTTCTTGTAGTCTGGGTCGTCGCTGATCACAACGGCTCCTTCAAAATAGGCTGTGGCGGCTATTAAAGCGTCTGCTATTGAAATTCCATATTTTCCTCTAAATTCTCCAGCCTTAACTGCGATTTCTTCATTTATCTCAAGTTTTTTGAGGCATATGGCATATCTTATTGCTTGTATTCTTTCTTTGGCTAGGTCTGGCCGTTTTTCTTGAAAGTACTTGTAGTATATTTCAGTTAGTGTGATTACGTTTATTGCGGCTTCTATTTCGCCTATTTCGATTTTGGATAGGATTCTTTGAATGGCGTTCCATCCTTCCTCTTGAGCGAAAAGTTTAATCAAGGGTTTAGTGTCCAAAATAACCTTAGGCTTGATGGATTCTTTTCTCAAATTCTCTTGTCCACTCCTTTCTAATAACCTCAATATCTTTTGAGGGTTTCTTTCCTTTAAAAACTTCTTTGTCTATGCCTGCCATTTTTGACAGTTTTGGCAACGGAACAATTTTGATGGCGTTTCCTTCTCTTGTGATAAGGAGTATTTCGCCTTCTGTTATCTTTAGCTCCTCTCTTAGCTTGGATGGAATGGTTATTTGACCCTTCGACGTGACCTTGACAGTTTCCACCATTTTTGTTTCACCATACAAAATACTAAATGCCTTACATTTATAAATATGTCGGAAAAATACTATTTTCCTTACCTTTTAAATGTCGTAGCAGACTATGCACGTGCACAGCAAACGCAAACTTTTATAGGTTTTGTTTCGCTTTTGAATGTTTTGGCGGTGGGTCTTAGGCGGGGGGCTAGGGG
>FMJZ01009774.1_pt1 | contig 25649 bp, 23 predicted proteins | sample 1987881 | NCBI WGS metagenome assembly FMJZ01 (sample SAMEA4378227, study PRJEB15110) | soil metagenome | biome: soil; feature: Field; material: Soil | place: India | collected 2015-03-11 | depth 0 m
ACCATCTGCCTCGCACGGGACGCCGTCTGGCTCTTTACCCCCACGCCTACGCACAGCGCCACCGTGATACCCACCACGCCGGTAGCTTGCCCAGGGGACTGCAATAGCGACGGCCGTGTAACGATTGAAGAAATTGTGCTGATGGTCAACATCGCGTTAGACCTCCGTTCGCGGGATGCGTGCCAAGCGGCGGACCGTAATGGCGATGGCTTGGTGACGGTGGAGGAGATCATTCTGGCGGTAAGCAAAGCGCTGGCAGGTTGCTAGTTTAATATTGTTGGCGTGCTGTATTGAGCTGCCCTTGGTGAACGGCCTCAGGCGTGACCGCCCGGACGATGATGGGTGTCATGGTGGGTGTCACGGTGGTTTACCCGCCGTTCGACCCGGGCCTGCGCTCTGGGCGATTTTATGCACGGCCCTTGTCAGGCGTCACACAGTTACAGACGTCTCGTTGGGTGTAGGTTCAGTGAGCATCTACCGGTGGGCGTCGCGGCCTCGTCCTGAAGCGCCCCCACACACCCTACCAGCATCTGCCCCAGCGCGCCAATTTGCTGTCGGGGACGCCGCCTTGGAGGGTGCGCTGCTGCCCGGGGTCACGTTTTCCGTGCGGGCACTCAAGGCGCTTCACCACTGCTCCACGTGTACTCCCTGCAAAGGGTAACCCGCACCGAGGAGTAGGTCTGCGGCTTCGCGAATGACCGGTCCAGGGCCACACAGGTAAAAATTCCAGTTCCGCTCACTCGTGCCGCCCACGTAGCGGCCGTACAAGTAGTGTGTGACTGGAATGTCGAACAGCACCTCGTAATCGAAGTTCTCCCGAGAGAAGACCTCGCGGACGAATTCTTTGCGAAAAAGCTGCTGCTCGGGGCTGTCGACGAAATGATGCAAGCGTACGGGGTACAGCAAACGGTGTCGGAATAGGCGCTGCATCATTGGCCGCAACGCAGCGACCCCGAGCCCACAGGCAACGAACGCAAGCGGAGCCGCCGGCGCTCCCTCGAACACAAACGATCCAACGGGAGCCCAGAAGCGCAAGACTTGACCACGTTCCAGTTGGCTCACGTAGCGCGAGCAAGGCCCGGCGCCTCTGACATCGACGAATAACTCGATCGGCCCAGGAACTTCCGGAGCGAGCGCAATGGAAAAGCGGCACAACCGTACCCCCTCGTTCGGAGTCTCCACAGCCATGGCCTGCCCAGGCTGCCAGGTAAGATCAGGAGGCCGCGCCAGAGCAATGCGACGCACGCCTGGGGCCACCTCCTCGATCGCCATGACCTCGCTGGTGTAAAGCCGCTGCATCGCTCTAGCCTGCTCTTCGGAGCCAAGGGGGCCCCAGCGTTGCGGCCGAGTCGGGCGCTGAATCAAGCATGCTCCTCCTGTACCTCGCTTAGCGCCGACCCAATCGCTCGAGGTAAGCAGCAAAGCGGCCTGCCTTCTTTCGCAAAACGATACAATCTTCCTCGAGCCGCAGCTCGAGCTCGTCCCCTGGCTTCAAGCCAAGCTCGCCTCGGACTTTGCGAGGCAACACCACTTCGCCCTTGCTCCCGACAGTCACTGTTTCGGCAATTTCAACCGTCATCCGACGCTACCCTCGTTCTGGCTACTCTTCACTTCTATTTTTGACACTACTCCTTCGGGAGAAGGAAGTACAAGCGGGCGGGGTTCTCCAGCTCACCGGCAATGGCTTCAGCAACGGCCCCGCTGCCCCAAAAAACGTCGACGCGGTGTGGTCCACCAGTGGTACTTCCCGTGTCCTGCAAGAACACGAAGCGACGGAAGGCTCGGCCCCCCTTTCCACCGTCGTTTCGTGGCTCGATTTCCATGAAGGCCAGAGCACCGTGGGGGTAAGCGCCGGGATCTGCGGCTGCCGACCGCCCAGCCGTCAGTGGCACACCACAGCTTCCTACGGGCCCTGTCGGTACTCCGCGGAAGAACACCCACCTCGGGTTGTGGGCAAAGAGTTCCGACTGCTCCTCGGGATGGGCGCGCAAATAATCCTTGAGTCCACGCAAGGTCAGTCTGGTTCCGCTGAGCTTTCCGCGCTCGCTGAGGATTTTGGCAATGCTGCGGTAGGGGTGGCCATTGCTGGCGGCGTAACTCACGTGCAAGCGGACGCCATCCTCCAGCTCGAGCAGCGCCGCCCCCTGTACATGGAGGAAGTACGCTTCCACGGGGTCGTCGAGCCATGCCAATTCGTAGCCGCGACCGCTCAGGGCACCCGCTTCGATCTCTGCGCGGCTGTAGTACGGGACGAGTTTTCCGTCTTTTACTCGGCCTTGCACGATGCGGGTGGGACACTCAGGACAAAACTCTTTGAGGTCCACATCCACGAGGTCATCGGGGGTACGGTAGATCGGATAACGAAAGCGCTCGGTTCGCCGGCGACTGGCGCGCAATTCTGGCTGGTAATACCCTGTGACCCACAATGTCTCGCCCAAGGTCACCTGGTAAAGGCGCAGCCGGTCACACAACCGTTCAAGCTGAGCCCCGCCAGACTCCAGCACTGCGCGGGTCGCCGCCTGAAGCTGGGCCACCGTGACCTCTTGCCCCAAAAGGGTCAAGCGCCGCTCGAGCGGCAGCCGAGAGAGATAATCCATGTTGCGCTCGGCGGCCTGAAGAAGGGAATCTGGCGTTGCATCGTCGCTGAGGCGCTGGCGACACGTTGCATCGTCTAACGGCGTCAGCTTCGGACCTTCGCGGGGCGCACTCTGCGAACTGCCAACCGCGGAAGGCAACTGCCTCCGTGCCGGCTCCGCGCAGCCTCCGTTCACGCACAACCACCACCCAAGCAGCAGCCAACTGAAGAGCTTACGCATCGTTCCCTGAGGTAACCTCCGATCCGTCAATCTTTTGCCTGTGCGAGCACGCGCTGTGCAGCCGCAACGGCACTGCCGGCTTCTACGCGAAAACCAAATCGAGGGAGAACGCGCTCGAGAGCAGAAAGCACAGCAAGCACGTTTGCCGCGGTGCTCGACTCGCCCATCAAACCAATGCGCCACGTGCGCCCTTTGAACGGACCCAAGCCAGCACCAATCTCGATACCAAACTCGTCGAGCAAGGCCCGTCGCACCCCGGCTTCGTCCACACCTTCGGGCACGCCAATACAGTTGAGGGTCCACAACCGATGGCCTTCTTGGGATGCGAACTCGATCCCCAAAGCGTTCAGGCCAGCAGCAAGGGCTTCGTGGTTGCGCTTGTGCCGTTGCCAGCGCGCCTCCAAGCCTTCGGCTTCGATCAGCCTCAACGCTTCGAGCAACGCATAATTCATCGAAATCGGTGCCGTGTGATGGTAGACGCGCTCCGTGCCCCAGTACTGCGACAGCAAGGAAACATCCAAGTACCAGCTTTGTACTGGCTGGCGCCGCTGGTGAATGACCGACAGCGCCGCCGGGGAAACCGTAACCGGGGCAAGCCCCGGCGGGGCACTCAAGCACTTTTGCGTGCCGCTGTACGCAACGTCGATCCCCCAGTCATCCACGCGCACCGGGTGACCGCCGAGCGACGTCACGGTGTCGACCACGAACAAGGCTTCGTGCTCGCGAGCCAAGGTGGCGAGGTCTGCCAGAGGCTGCAACACTCCTGTGGAGGTTTCCGCATGGACGACGGCGAGTACTTTTGGCTTCCGGCAACCGCGCAAGGCTGTGCGGACGTCAGCCGCATCCACGATCCGACCCCATGGTGCCTGGACCTCTTTCACCTCAGCGCCACACCGTCGCGCTACTTCTGCCATGCGCTGCCCAAACAAACCTTTTACACAAACGATCGCTTCGTCGCCGGGCTCCAGAAGGTTGACCAAACTCGTCTCCATTCCTGCGCTGCCGGTACCGGAAATGGGGATGGTAATTTCGTTGGCCGTACCAAACAGCCAACGCAGCAGCCGCTTGTTTTCCTCCATGATTGTCAGGAAAGCTGGGTCCAGGTGACCCACAAGCGGTGTACTCATGGCCTGCAGCACCCGCGGATGCACCATGCTCGGCCCGGGGCCAAGCAACAATCGTTGGGGAGGGGGGAAGCTTTGTTCTCGAACCATAACGCCTCCTCGGTCGCCGCACGCATAACGAACAGAAGCAGCGATGCAAGAAACATTTGCGTCGCAAGCGGAACCGCGCTGTCGAAGTCGATGGAGCCAAGTGCACGAAGGCGGATGGCGTTACTGAGAGATTGCTAAGCAACACGCAGCATCATTCGAGGGGAGCGATGTTTCGGCGAAGCACGGAAAATTGGGCGGCGGTAAACCTGGGAGTTTTTCTGTTTTTGTTGAGCCTCGGGGTTTCCGCCACGGGAACGAGTAGCGATGGCTGTTCAAACGTCAGAGCGGCCAGCGGGCTGACGGGAACAAGCTCGCCACCCAGTTGCGGTGCGCCCATTGCGGCGTGCACCGGCGATTGCAACCAGAACGCCGAAGTGACGATCGAGGAAATCGTCACCGGGGTTGCCATCGCTCTCGGCTGGTCCCCGCTAACGACCTGTCCCAACATTGATCGCGACGGGGGAGGGGAGGTGACCCTCGACGAAATTATCGCCGCGGTGCGCTCCGCGTTAGAAAGCTGCCCACTCGATACCGGAGCCATTTTTGAAGTGCGTGTGTGCGAGGACGAGCGTTTCCGGGTCTTGCTCGTCGATCCGGGGGTGATTGCTCAAGCAGAGCGTATTTTGGCCGGCGAGGAACCGCGAAAAATCGTGATGGGCGAGCTTCGCTGCGGGTCGGGAAACTTTAACGGCCCGTGGAGCTGGCACTTGGAACCGGCCAGCGTCACGTTCGCCGACGCGGCGATCGAACTCTGCGACGGTTGCCCGTCGTTTGTCGAAGCGGAGCGAAGCTACTGGCTCGACACCGTGGGGCGGTATTGCCCGTGGACCGCGGAACTGTTGCGCCGCGTCCGTTAGCCCAGATGCACTACTTGAGCGCTTTGCGAATCCGCTCCATGGCTTCCGCCAATCGGTCGTCCGTCACGGTCAGCGAAAATCGCACGTAGCCCTCGCCATACTGGCCGTAGGCAGCGCCAGCAGCGACCACGACGTGTGCCTTCTCGAACAAGAAGGTGGCAAACTCGATGCTCGTCATCCCCTCAGGCACAGGCACCCAGAGGTAAAACGTGCCCCGGCCTGGGGTGAAGCGAATGCCTGCTTCGGTCAACGTTTCCAGCACGAGCTTGCGCCGGCGCCGGTAAATTTCCAGCATTCGCGCGATGTTGTCGCCGCACTGCTCGAGGGCAACAATGCCCGCGTACTGGATGGCATTGAACACTCCTGAATCAGTGTTTTCCTTGACCTTCGAAATGGCGGCAATGAGATCGCGATTGCCGAGGGCCATCCCGAGGCGCCAACCAGTCATGTTGAATGGCTTCGAAAGCGAGTTGAGCTCAATGCCAACGTCTTTGGCCCCGGGAATGGAGAGGAAGCTCAAAGGGCGCTCGCCATCGAAAACGATTTCGCTGTACGGATTGTCGTAGCACACGGCAATGTCGTACGAGCGCGCAAAGTCTACGAGTTCAGCCAAGAACCTACGCGTGGCCGTGGCGCCCGTTGGATTGTTCGGGTAGTTCAAGAACATCGCGGTCGCACGCTTTGCGACCTCCGTGGGGATGTCAGCGAACTGGGGGAGGTAGCCATCCTCCGACCGAATCGGCACGCTGTACGGTTCACCGCCTCCGATCAGGATGCTGGCCCGGTAAGCCGGGTATCCTGGGTCCGTCATCAGCACCGTTTCGCCCGGATTGACCCGAGCGAGCACGAAGTGGTGGCATCCTTCTTTCGATCCGATGAGGGCAATCACCTCTGTAGCTGGGTCGACCTCCACGCCGTACCGGCGCGCATACCAGCGGGAGACGGCCTCTCGGAAGGCCAGCATGCCTTTCTCTTCATCCGTCGGATAACGATGATTGGCCGGGTCGCGGGCCGCACGCGCCAACTCCTCGACTACGGGCTCCGGAGTGGGTTCCACTGGGTCACCAATGGCTAAGCTGATGACGTCCACACCCTCGGCACGAGCCCGGGCAATCTTTTGGCGCAATTCCATGAACAAGTATGGCGGAATCTTCCTCAGTCGTTCCGCTGCCCGCATACACGTCCTCCTCGTGATCAGGGCGAAGCCGCGTAGCACCGCAGCTCTCGAGTCACAACGGCAAATGACCCACACGAAGAGCCCCCACGAATTGTCTTGCGCAGTTGATCGCTGCGTGTTGATCCAGCGCTCCGTCCCCCACAAACGCCCCATTCGATTAACGCAGTACCTGGCCCAAAAGTGCCCAGGAAAGCCAGGGAGGCGAACGTCTAGGACTCCGCACGGAAGCGGCTCCGAACGCGCCACGCAGCAAGCGGCGAAAATGTGGCGAACGTTGTCAACCAACGCAAAGCAGGGTATGGAGTGGCGCAGTGCGTTGAGTCCACAGTTGGCAAGATCCGGTAAGCCAGTGTGCGGTGGCCTGGCGGCCGGGATGGCCAGGTGAAGGATGGGGCTGGGAAAGCCAGAGGGGAGGAAGAGCGACGATGGCGCATCAAGTGTTCATCGCAATTGGCTCAAACCTCGGCGACCGCAAAGCCAACCACTTGGAGGCGATCCGCCGGATCCAGGAGCTCCCGCATACGCGGGTCGTCAAGCAATCGTCCTTTTACGAAAGTGAACCGCACGGCGATGCGACGGAGTGGTTCGTGAACTCTGTGATCGAGGTTCAAACCGAACTCTCGCCCGAGGAGCTTTTGCGCAAACTACTCGCGATCGAAGAGGATATGGGCCGTAAGCGGGTGAAAGGGAAGAAGTGGGGCAACCGCGTGATCGACCTCGACATCCTCTTTTACGAAGGTCTCGTCCTGAACAAGCGCAACCTGAAACTACCGCACCCGGAGTTGCCCAATCGCAAATTTGTGCTCCTTCCGCTCAGCGAGCTGGCACCGAGTTTTCGCCATCCGCAGTTGCAAAAGAGTATCTCGGAACTGCTCGCCACAACGAAAGACACGAAGCGCGTGCACCTCTACCGCGGCACTTGAGCCGTCTCTTGCGGTGGCCACGCGCCCGCAAGCCGTCTCCCGCGGCCACGTCGGATTGCCGTCGCTCTTCGCCGAAGGGACACGCGGGGAGACTACGCCCGTGCGGCACCCAGGCATCTCCCTTTACAAGTCTTTCACCGCGTTGATCAAATCCAGAATCGCTTTCTTGCCGTCCGCGAAGTACATGAGCGTGTTATCCGCAGCGAATAGCGGGTTAGGAATCCCAGCGAAGCCTGGAGACAAGGAGCGTTTCACCACGACCACGGTACGAGCCTTGTCCACGTCGAGGATGGGCATCCCCGCGATTGGGCCGCTCGCTTGCTCGCGCGCCAACGGGTTCACGACGTCGTTGGCACCAATGACAATGGCTACGTCCGTTTGCTCGAACAACGGGTTTGCCTCCTCCATGGTCAGCATCTTCTCGTAGGGAATATCCGCTTCGGCCAAGAGCACGTTCATGTGTCCGGGCATGCGCCCCGCGACTGGGTGAATCGCAAACGCGACTTCCGTGCCCCGCGATTCGAGGAGTCGCATCAGGTCGCGCACTGCGTGCTGAGCTTGGGAGACAGCCATCCCGTAACCCGGAACGATCATCACCCTGCGGGCGCCGTCCAACAGCATGGCCACTTCTTCTGCCGTGGCAGCTTTGATGCGGCCCGCATAAACATCGGCTTCGGCGCTGCTGCCGGCTGCCACCACGCCCACTCCACCAAAGAGCACGTTAGGCAGGGAACGGTTCATTGCCTTGCACATGATCTGGGTGAGGATGATCCCGCTCGCCCCTACTAGCGACCCAGCAATGATGAGCATGTTGTTATTCAGTACAAAGCCCGTCGCACAGCCAGCCAGACCCGAGTACGAGTTCAGGAGCGAGATCACCACCGGCATATCCGCGCCGCCGATCGGGATCACGGTCAGCACCCCCAACGCAGAGGCCACAGCCACTACGAGCCAGTAAAGCCAGACCGCATCCGGTTGCAGCACCACGCCCGCGCCCAACACCAAGGTGGCAACGGCTAGTAACGCGTTGATCGCGTGCCGGCCCGGTAGCAAGATTGGCTGTCCTGGCACGATTTCTTGCAATTTTGCAAAGGCAACCAACGAGCCCCAAAAGGTTACAGCGCCAATCAAACCCGAGGCCGCGGTGGAAACAGTGAGTTGCAAAGTCACCGGCCGCTCAACGATGCCGACAGCCTCGATCAACGCAGCTCCCGCCACGAGTACGGAGGCACCACCGCCGAAGCCGTTGAGCAAAGCTACCATTTGCGGCATCGCCGTCATGCGGATGCGGTAGGCAAGCACCACACCAATGGCGGAACCAATGAGCAACGCCACGAAAATTGCGCCGTAGGACAACACTTGTCGGTCGAGCAGGGTAAAAACGATGGCGATCAACATCCCAACGGCAGCAATGCCGTTTCCCCGGCGCGCCGTACGCGGGTGGGCTAGTTCCTTCAACCCCCAGATGAACAGCAGTGCCGCTACCAGATACGCGATATTAATGATGGCCAACGACACAGGATCATTCCTTTCTTTTGAACATGCCCAGCATGCGGTCCGTGACCAGAAATCCCCCAACGACGTTGATCATGGCAAAAATGACCGCCAGGAATCCTAGGACCGCAGTCAGGGTCGTGTGTTGCATTCCCAGCGACAAAATGGCCCCCACGATGGTAATGCCGGAGATGGCATTCGACCCCGACATCAGAGGCGTGTGCAACGTGGGCGGCACTTTGCTGATCACCTCGAAGCCGACCAAGATGGCGAGGACGAAAATTGTGAGAATGTCGACAAAGTCGCTCATACCGCGCGCCTCCTCGATCCCAGTTATCGTGATGCCGACAGGGCTTGCTGCACCGCGGGGTGAACCACCCGGCCCTCGTGGGCAACCAGCGTTCCCGCGGTAATTTCGTCTTCCCAGTTGAATTGCAGCTCGCCTTTAGGAAACAGGTGCAGCAAGAACGCCACGATGTTGTTCGAGTACATTTGGCTCGCGTGGTAGGGAACCGTACCGGCAATGTTCACTGGGCCAAATACTCGCACGCCGTGGTATGACACCTCCTCGCCGGCCCGCGTCACCGCGCAGTTTCCACCGCGTTCCGCCGCTAAGTCCACCACCACCGAGCCCGGGGCCATGCCGGCAACCATTTCCGCCGTAAGCAGCACCGGAGCTTTACGTCCCGGCACGTTCGCTGTCGTGATCACCACGTCGTTTTCCGCCACCACTCGCGACAGCAGTTCCCGCTGCCGCTCGTAAAAGCGCTCGTCCTGTGGTTTGGCGTAACCGCTCTTGTCTTCGACGTCGTGGGTTTCCAGGGGCAGCTCTACAAAACGTGCCCCTAGGCTCAACACTTGCTCTTTGGCCGCGGGCCGGATGTCGTACGCTGACACGACGCCACCCAGTTTCCGAGCCGTCGCGATGGCCTGCAGGCCCGCCACTCCGGCACCGAGAATGAAAACCTTTGCCGGACGCAACGTGCCAGCCGCGGTCATCATTAGCGGAAACAGCTTCGGCAAAGCGTTTGCCGCTACCAGCACGGCCTTATAGCCAGCAATGGTGGCCATCGAAGTTAGCGCGTCCATGGCTTGCGCGCGTGTGATGCGCGGCAGCATTTCGATCGCGAACGCGCTCACCCCTGTGCGGGCAAGCTCTTCGATCGCTTCGGGGCTCCCTAAAGGTCGCAAGAAGCCGACGACGACTTGGCCCGCGCGAAACAACGGCAAGTCCTCCCGCCCCCGCGCCGGGTTTGCTCCGATACCCAACACTTGCACGATGACCTGCGCCTTGGCAAACACGGTCGCTCGGTCGGGAACCAGGTGCGCCCCTTTCTCTTCGTATGCACGATCTGGAAATCCCGCTCGCTCCCCAGCACCGCGCTCGACCACCACTTCACAGCCAACCTTGGTCAACACCGGCACCGAGGCAGGGATCAGGGCAACTCGCTGTTCCCCTGGAAAACTTTCCCGTGGTACTCCGATCACGAGCATCTGGAAATGACCCTCCTGCTTTGGCGCATGCACAACGCAAAGTCGCGACAATTTACCGAATTGCACGGATTTGTCACCCCGGGGAAGCCCCGCAATTGGCCCGGGTCCTTGCGGAGCCAGTGGTTCCCCACGAGCGGCCTTCGTGCTTTGTTCCCACCGCGGAAGGAGAAGTGATGGCGATTGACGCGCGAAACTACGATACGGCGGTGGTCCTACGCGACGGCACCTCCATCCGGATCCGGGCGATTCGGCCCGACGACAAGCAACGCTTGCTAGATCACTTCAATCGCTTGAGTGAACGCTCGGTCTACTTTCGCTTCTTTAGCGCCAAGAAACGTCTGACCGATGAGGAACTGATCCGCTTTACCGAGCCGAACTTCGTCACGCACGTCGCGCTCGTGGCCACGTTGCTGGACCAGGGGACGGAACGGATTATCGGGGTCGGGCGCTACATTGTTCCTCCCGGTGGCGACCCCCACCGCGCCGAGGTTGCGTTCGCTGTGGCCGACGCATACCAAGGCCGGGGAATTGGGACGGCACTGCTCGAACACCTGGCCAACATCGCACGGGAGCTTGGTGTTACCGAGTTCGAGGCGAACGTGCTCGGAGAAAACAACCAAATGCTCGAGGTGTTCGCCCGCAGCGGTTTTCGGGTCGCTCGAACTGTAGAGGGAGGAATCGTTCACGTTTCCTTCCCCACGGCAGAGACCGAAGAGTACCGCACCGCTGCAGAAAGCCGCGAGCGCTACGCCGTGGCCCAAAGTATTCGGCCGTTTTTTTACCCACGTGCCGTGGCCGTGGTGGGCGCCTCGCAGCAACCCAACACCATTGGCAACGCCCTGGTGAAGAACTTAAAGGACTGTGGTTTTCGCGGGCCGATTTATCCGGTCAACCCCCGCTACACCCAAGTCGAGGGACTACGAGCTTACAAGAACGTTAGCGAAATTGGCGCACCCGTGGACCTCGCCCTCGTCGCGGTCCCCGCACCTGCGGTGGAGGCAGTGGTGGCCGACTGCGCGCATGCCGGAGTGAGAGCGGTCGTGGTGCTTTCTGCCGGCTTTGGCGAAAGTGGGGCAGCGGGACGCGAGCTCGAGTTACGTTTGCGGCAACTGGTGCGCAACTCCGGCATGCGTATGGTCGGCCCAAACTGCCTTGGCCTCCTGAACACGGATCCGGAGGTTTCCCTCAACGCCACCTTTGCCCCCACCTTTCCGCCGCGTGGCAACATTAGCATGTTGTCCCAAAGCGGAGCGTTGGGTCTGGCCATCCTCGATACCGTGAGCACGCTCGGTGTGGGCATTGCGACGTTCGTCTCCGTGGGGAACAAGGCGGATGTCTCGGGTAACGATCTCCTGTGCTACTGGTTCGAGGATCCTTCGACCCGGGTCATTCTCTTGTACCTGGAAAGCTTTGGAAACCCGCGTAAGTTTGCGCGGATTGCACCCATGGTCGCGCGCGAGAAGCCCATCATTGCCATGAAATCGGGCCGTTCCGCCGCGGGCAGTCGCGCCGCCGCTTCTCACTCCGCAGCGCTTGCGAGCCTAGATGTCGCCGTTGACGCGCTGTTCGAACAAGCTGGGGTCATGCGGACGAACACCCTCGAGGAAATGTTCGACGTGGCTGTGTTACTGTCCACGCAACCGGTACCCCCAGGACCCCGCGTGGCCGTAGTGACCAATGCTGGGGGCCCGGGAATCCTGCTGGCCGATGCGTGCGAAGCAGAGGGGCTCCTGCTGCCCGAGCTGACCGAGGCTACGCGGGCGCAGTTGCGGCAGTTTCTACCGCCGCAAGCAAGCGTCGCCAACCCGGTGGACATCATCGCTTCGGCCACACCCGAGCAGTTCGAGCGCAGCCTAGAACTGGTTGGCAACGATCCGGAAGTCGATGCCGTGGTGGCGATTTACATTCCCTTGTTTTTAACCCAAGTGGAGGAAACAGCCGCAGCAATCGCCCGCGGAGCAGGGCGCATTCCGGCAGAGAAACCTGTGCTCAACGTCTTTCTCTCCTCCCGCGGCATTCCGCGGGCTCTGGCACAAGGTCCGCGCGGGCCCCTGCCGTCTTTTCGCTTTCCCGAGGACGCCGCGCGTGCCCTCGCTAAAGCGTGGCGTTATCGGCGCTGGCGCGAACGCCCCAGGGGTGAAGAACTGCATTTGGATCGGTTTGCCGAAAGCGCCATCCGCGCAGTGGTCGATCGGGTACTCCGCGACGTCACAGAACCTGTGTGGGTAGGGGACCACGATACCGCGTTGATCCTCAGAGCTGCCGGCATTCAAGTAGCCACGGGAGAAACCGTGCCGTGCGAAGAGGCTGTCGAGGCGGCCGAGCGCCTTGGGTACCCGCTGGTGATGAAGGCGCAGGTGCCAGGTTTGCTTCACAAAAGCGACGTCGGTGGGGTGATTTTGAACCTGTTCGCACCAGAGCAAGTAGAGGCGGCCGTGCAGGATATGCGAGAGCAGCTTTCTCGCCGCGGTTACAAACTCGAACGGGTCCTGCTCCAACGCCAAATCATGGGCGGGCACGAAGCTTTCGTCGGTGTCGTGACCGACCCAACATTTGGCCCGCTGCTGGTTTGCGGGCTCGGAGGCGTGCTCGTGGAACTCCTACGCGACGTGCGTTTTCGGCTCACCCCGGTGACCGATATCGACGCTCTCGAAATGGTAGAAAGTTTGCGCACAGCCCCACTTTTGGAAGGGTATCGCGGCATGCCCCGTGGAGACAAGGAAGCGCTGGTGCAGCTACTTCGACGCGTTTCGGCCCTTGTGGAAGTGATCCCAGAGTTGCGCGAGCTCGACTTAAATCCCGTCAAAGTCTTGCAGCCAGGGGAAGGTGTGGTCGTGGTCGATGCGCGCATACGCCTGAGCCCGGTGTAGCCGCCGCTAGCGCGGTTGAACTTCGACCCGTAGCCCCGGGCTGGCAGCTTCGACCTCGACGGCAACAGTACGGTCGGCCCGGCGCAAGTGCAGCGTGAGCCGGCCGCCGAGCACCTCGAGATCGCGGATGCGTACCCAGTCGAGGAAGCGAGGCAAGATGGGCCGCCGCAGCACCACCGCAGAGCGGCTTACATCCACTTCGATGCCGAGGGCAGAACCCACAAGAGCCCATGGCACAGCGGCCGACCATGCCTGTGGGGAGCAAGCAACCGGGTACAGTGTCGGACCAGCGTCGCGGCGGCGGCTAAAACCGCAGTATAACTCCGGCAGCCGGCGCAGCTCCATGTGCACCGCGGCATCGAACAAGGCTTGAAAGATTTCCAAGAACTCCCTCACGTCTCCGCGGCGGGCCAAGCCCATGGCGATCAAAGCGTTATCATGGGGCCAAACGGAGCCGTTGTGGTAGGACATAGGATTGTAACGCGCCTCGCCTGCCGCCACAGTGCGTATGCCCCAACCGGAGAAGAACCGCGGCGACAGGAGGAGACTCCGCACGGCGTCGGCCCGATGGGGGTGGCAGATACCGGTCAGGAGTAAATGACCCGCATTGGACGTCGCAACCGCACACGGGCGCCCTTCGCCGTCGATGGCCAAGGCGTAGGTGTTCTTCCCCGCGAGCCAGAACTGGGCTTCGAAGTGCTGTTGCAGCGCCGCTGCTTTTGCTTCCTGCACCCGTGCCAGTTCCGTGTCGCCCAGCGCTCGGGCAAGTGTCGCGGCGCCGAGGCGCGCCGCATAAAGGTATCCTTGCACCTCGCACAGGGCAATCGGTCCGCGCGCTAACTCGCCGGTGGCATGGAACACGGCATCCTCGGAGTCTTTCCAGCCTTGATTGCGTAAGCCGCGCTTGGTTTCGCCCTCGTACCGCAGAAATCCAAAAGGATCGACCGCTACATCGAACCACTGAAGAGCGCGCAGAATATGCGGATACAAAGAACGGATGGTCCCCAAGTCACCCGTCCGCCGGAAATATTCGGCAGCCAACCACACGAACAAGGGTGTGGCATCGACACTACCGTAGTAAGCTCCAAAAGGAATTTCCCCCGTGTGTGCCATTTCCCCTTGACGGAGCTCGTGGAGGATCTTTCCAGGTTCCGCAGCACGCGCGGGGTCGGTCTGCTCGGCCTGATGCGCTGCGAGAAAACCGAGAACTCCACGGGCGTACTCGGGGTTCGCCCAAAGCACCTGCAGCGCCGTGATGAGGCCATCCCGTCCGAACACGGTGGAAAACCACGGAATGCCCGCGTACGGGTAGGGACCGTAGGGCGTGTCGGTCGTAAGCATGACCAGATCCGCAGTGGCGCGACACAGCCATTCGTTGAACAATTCGTCTCCAGTCGTCACGGTAGGAAAGCGTTGGCTTGCGATAATCCGAGCGCGGTGCGCCCGTCGCACACCGATAGCGAGAGGAAGGTCGGGTTGATCGTTACTCTCGGCGTTGCCGCAACGAATGGTTAGGGCCACGCGCGCGCGCTGCCCCTTCCCCAAGTTGAAAACGTAACGGGCACGGTCAGAGAACAGCGTCGCAGGTGCGGGGGAAAAGTCGATCCGGGTAAATCGGCGGATCTGATCGAGCCCCGTGTAACGAAGCCACACCCGGCAGTGTCCCTCTACGGCTCGTTCGATCGCCCCCCGCCGCTCACGCTTGAGGCCGCGCACCTCGAAGATGTCGTGAAAATCGGCGCCAAATTCGAGGTCCAACACCAGTTGCAATGGCCGATCAGCGAAATTGCGCAAGGTGATGCTTTCGTACACGCCGTTTTCCCACAGAAATTTCATTCGGCTGAGGTGTACCGAATCACGTGGAAGCACGAGCGTGCCGTCGTGCCAGTAGTCCGGGTTGGTCAGGTCGACGTTGAGGCGGGCGTTATTGCGCTGCACATGCGAGCTCAGTAAGAGCGGGGTCCGCCCGTCAAGCCGCAGCCGCAAAAAGCTTAAGTGCCGCGTGTCGCGATGATACACACCTTCGACACCGCGGGGTTCGCCGGGCAAGTCACCCAAAAGGTCGAACACGGCAAACGTGTCGCCGTGTTTTAAAATACGGCTCCGTTCTACCCCTGAACCGAGCGCGGGGATGTAAAACGTTGGCCCCGTGCCCTCCGGCTCCGTACTCATGCTGCTTCTACCAATCTGCCGTTTTGCTCGTGAACCAGAAGGGCTTCATAGAGCGCCAAATAATCACGGGCCATCCGTTGCGCGGTAAAACGCCGCTCGAACGCGCATCGGATTTCCCGACGGTCTAACTCGTTCAAACGCTCCACCGCCCGTAGAGCCTCGCCCTCGTCGTTAACGATAAAGCCGCTCACACCGTGCTCCAAAACCTCGGGAACCGAACCACGTCGAAAGGCGATCACCGGTGTGCCACAGGCCATGGCTTCGATCATGACAAGACCAAATGGCTCGGGCCAATCCACTGGGAAGAGAAGTGCCATCGCGCCGCCCAAGAACTGCGATTTTTCCGCTTCGGTGATTTCACCGAGAAACTCTACCCCCGGTTGCCGCAACATCGGGCGAATTACGGTCTCGAAATACGCTTCGTCCGCACGATCCACTTTTGCTGCAATCTTCAGCGGCAGCCCCGCCCGGCGCGCGATGCGAATGGCACGGTCTGGCCCTTTTTCTGGGGAAATGCGGCCGAGAAAGGCAAGGTAGCCATCGGGCTTTGGTTGGAAGCGAAGGAGGTCCTTGGGTAGCCCGTGCGGCACCGTCGCCACCCAGCGCATCCAAGGCAGCGGCGCCCGTTGTGCATCGGATATAGAAACCACCGGCATGTCGGAAAACTCCCGGGCAAGGGGGACCAAGTCAGGCAAGTCCAAACGCCCGTGCAAGGTGGTGAGTGTGCGCTCTCGTAAGGATCGAAAGACCGGAAAGTGCAAGAGATCGACATGGAAGTGCAACACATCGAATTCGTCCGCCATTTGCCGTACCCGCTCGATTAACAATAGGGTGTGGGGCAGCGGGTCGCGCACCGAGGGGTCGAGTCGCAGAGCTCGGGAGCAGGTAGACACCAAGCGCGCGCGGGTATCGGAGTCGCCACTGGCGAACAACGTCACCTCATGCCCCATGTCGACAAGGGCCTCGGTGAGGTAGGAAACGACCCGTTCTGTTCCACCGTAAAGCTTTGGCGGAACGCTTTCGATCAGTGGAGCAACTTGGGCTATCCGCATGATTCCTCCTTTCGTTCCTGCGACGGTTCTCGCAAACGCGCGTTAAGCGCGAAGAAACCTACGGATGACCAACCAAGCTTCGCCCAAGCGAAGCGACAAAACTTACTAATCACTGCGATGGCGGTTGGCCAGTCACTCTAAAGCAACATGGTCAGGGTGTTGGCTCGTAAGCGCTTCGGACCGGTCCTGCCTATTTATCTTGTTGACAACCGTGAGAATCTGAAGTAGCGGGGTGAGCGTTGCCCAGTTTACTCCGCGCAGGAGGGGAAGTAATGGGAAAACGGTCGCTTCGGCGACCACTCGAACTCCCCGAGTCGGTTCGGCGAGAGCTCGAGTGGTTGGCACAAAACGGGCCCGAGGTCGTCGCGCGTAACGCGCAAATTGTTTTGGCCCGCGCTAATGGACTGCCTTTGAAGGCAGTCGCCGTGCGTCTGGGCGTACACCCAAACACGGTCCGCAACCGTTTACTTCGCTTTTACGAGCACGGCGTGGCCGGCTTAACGCACGCGGCCACCGGCACGACACGCCCCATCGTTTTTAGTGAAGAGGTACGGGCCAAGATCGTGGAAATTGCACAAACGCCACCGCATTCCCTCGGCCTGCCGCATCCGCGCTGGTCGCTGCGGCGCTTGCGCGCATACTTGTGCGACGCTGGGATGATCGAGGACGTGAGCGTGGAAGGGCTGAGGCAAATTTTGCGCGGCCACGACCTTCCAGAGCGTTACTGGCGCCGCGGTCGTGAATTGCGCATTCGCCTGACCCCGGCAATGGAACGTATACTGGCGACGTGGGCCAGTGGGCCCAACCCCGGTCGGCGTCTGCTTGCCCAGGTGTTACTTGCTGCCGCTGAGGGCAAGGACGAAGAAGACATTGCCACGAGTTTAGGGATCAACCTCGACCAAGTGGAATCGTGGATTCGAGGTTTTCAGCGCCGCGGCCTGAGAGTGCTGCATAGCGCCGTGAGTCGCGCAGCGCGTTTTGTGGGCCGCAAACTCAGCGGCGCTCGGGCGAAGTAAAAGCTCGCGGATCGATTTTATTTGCCTCTGAATCCTTCGCGGGACCTCTTTGGACCCGTTTGAGGTGGTCGCGTTGCTTTCTAGCCAGCGCTTTTGGCGGCAACGATACGGGCGACGTTCGGCCAAGAGGCCCGACGATTGTCCCACTCGCTTGGATCCGGCCAAGTACGCCAGATCCGGTTGCTGCCGCAGACCTAGGGTGGATCGCCTATCCCAGCGCTGCAATCACTTCCGGTGGCGCTTGGACAAGCTCGATCAGCACACCCTCCCCACTCAGGGGAAACTCCTCGCTTCCTTTGGGGTGGATAAAACACACGTCGTAACCGGCAGCACCTTTGCGAATTCCACCGGGAGCGAACCGCACACCCTGCTGCGTGAGCCACTCGACCGCAGCTTTGAGGTCATCCACCCAGAGGCCAATGTGATTCAACGGAGGTTCGTGAACCTTCGGTTTTTTTTCCGGGTCGAGCGGCTGCATCAGGTCTACTTCCACCCGCAGCGGCCCCTTTCCAAGAGCACAAATGTCTTCGTCGACATTTTCCCTCTCGCTGCGGAAGCTCCCCGTCAGCTCCAAGCCAAGCGTGTCGACCCACAAACGCCGGAGACGACTCTTGTCCTCATGGCCAATAGCCACCTGCTGGATGCCCAACACACGAAATGGCCGCTGCGGCATAAACTCTCCTCCCAAGAATTTTCCGAAGCGGAAACACGCAATCGCACAGCGCCGGCAGAAGTCAACCCGCCGAAAAACTGAGGCCGGCCATGAAGGCCGCGCGAGTCTCTAGGCACGGTGTCCGCCACGCCAAGTGGTCCCACACCGGGGCCACAGCTCATTAGCGCATGCACCCCCTACCACGATTGCAGCCATCAGTTGCTAAGCATCATGGGAACGACGCTTCTCCACCACGACCCGCGCTGGCTCCGGTTGAATGAGCGCCGCACGCCGACTATGCGGCGGTTTCGGTATGGAGGAAACTTACGGTTCGGAGGCGTGCACTCGCGGTTTTCGGGTGCGCGTACGGTCGCAGTTCTTACCGGAGCATTCGGCTCCCGAGCAGGGGCGCTGGTTCTTCGCCTATCACGTCACCATCATCAACGAGAGCGACACTACGGCCCAACTTGTGAGCCGCCACTGGATCGTTACCGACGCGCAGGGAGAGGTGCAGGAAGTACGCGGCCTCGGCGTAGTGGGCGAACAACCCCTACTGCGCCCAGGCGAGGAATTCTCCTACACGTCGGGTTGCCCATTGCCGACGCCCGTGGGTAGCATGCACGGGTCGTACCGGATGATTGCGGAGAACGGGGAGACGTTCGACATCCGCATCGCTCCCTTTACCCTGGCCGTTCCTGGGCTGCTGCAGTGAGCGTGCCAGCCAAAGCTTAAGGCAGTCGTTGCCGTGACTTCCGATCGAGGCTGGCTGGCCCCTTACCCGCATCCCGTAAGAGCGGTCGAGGAGCTCGTGGCCCACGTGAGCGGCTTCCCGCAGCTTTGCCACACGGAAGTGATCGGAACTTCTTCACTGGGTCGGGAGTTGGTTGCCTTCCATCTTGCCAGCCGCGCACTGCATGAGCCGACGGCACGTCTGCTCGTCACGGCACAAATCCACGCGGGAGAGTACGTTGCTGGATACGTGGCGCGCGCGTTGGTGCGCACTTTGTTGGAGGAGTACGAGCGTGACCCCACCGTCTCCACATTGTTGCGGCGCGCTACAGTTACGGTTGTACCCTTGCTTAACCCCGATGGCGCGCACTTCGTGTGGCAACGCCGAGGTTGGGTTGGTTTCAAAGGTGCGCGGGCAACGGCCAATGGTGTCGACCCCAATCGTAACTTCCCGTTCGTCTCGATTCCCGGACGCCGAGCATGGAATTCCAGTAGCAGTCGCCCCTGGTCGCCCTATTATCGCGGCCCCCATCCGTTGAGCGAGCCCGAGTGCTTGGCACTTGCGCGGCTCTGTAAGCGCGCACGGTTTTGCGCGGCAGTGCACTTGCACAGCTTCGGAGGCGTGACGTTTTTCCCCGCTAGCGCGAACCCACAAGTTGCTCACGTGCTCGATGTGTTCCGCGACGTGTTTCCCGCCGCACAACGCCATCATCGGTACCGGCCAGTGCCGGAACCCGTGTCTGCCCTGTGTGGGCAACTCGATTTGTTTTTGTTGCACGCGTTTGGCACACCGAGCGCAACGGTGGAGGTCAGTCGGCCTCGTTTCGCCTTGGCCTTGCGCCCTCAGCGTTGGCTCCACTTCTTTTCCTGGGCGAATCCCCCCGATCCTGAACGCTGGGTGGAAAACGACGTACCAGCGACGATTCGCGTGCTCGGAGCGCTTCTCGAACGCACGCGCGGCCACCCGCTGCTACCGGAGCATCCGGAAATGGCCGAACAAGTGCCGGAATGACGTGTCTTGCATCTACGAGCGGGATGTTCTTAACGGCCGCCTGTATGATCGCATGCCTCGACCTCGAAGGAGTGCTCGTCCCCGAGATTTGGATCAACGTCGCGGAACGTACCGGGATTGCCGAACTCCGACGGACAACTCGCGACGAGCCCGACTACGACAAGCTGATGCGTCGCCGCCTGGAGATTCTCGACGAACATGGGTTAAAGCTGGGGGACATCCAGTCCGTGATCGGAACGATGCGTCCCCTCGAGGGCGCCACCGAGTTTCTCGACTGGCTGCGTGCGCACTTTGCCGTGATCATTTTGTCCGACACATTCGATCAGTTCGCCCGTCCGTTGCTGGCGCAACTGGGGTATCCGACGTTGTTTTGCAACTCGCTCGTTGTCGACGAGCAAGGGAGGGTGCGCGACTACCGCATCCGCATCCGTGACGGAAAACGCAAGGCGGTGATGGCTCTTAAACTGCTGAACTTCGACGTGGTTGCAGCGGGGGATTCTTACAACGACATTTCCATGCTCGCCGAGGCCGATCACGGAATCCTGTTCCGGCCACCGGAGCACATTGTCGGAGAATTCCCGCAGTTCCGCGTGGCCTATACTTACGACGAGCTCAAACGAGCCTTTGCCGACGTCGCGAACCTCGGCGGCTAATTCCCCGCATGCCCGAGCGGCGTACCTCCACGTGCCGCGTGCCCGCGTACCCAACGGGTCGCGAGCGCAAGCGCGAACAACGCTGCGAGCACGAGGACGATGGTTGCTCCTGCAGGCACGTTCCAGCGGTACGAACACCCAAGCCCCGTTACCGTACCAATGAGGGCAAGGGCTACTGAAAGTGCGAGCATGCTCGCGTACCCCCGCGCCAACTGGTACGCCGCCGCAGCGGGGATCACGAGCAGGGCCTCGACCAGAATCAATCCCACCACGCGCATCGCCACGACCACCGTCAGGGCCATCGCAGTGAGGAGAAAATGGTGGAGCAGCCGAACGGGTAAGCCGCTCGCTTCGGCCACCTCTTCATCGAAGGCCGCGAACAGAAGCTCCTTGAACAGCAACGCGACACTCAGCAGCACCAGCGTTCCCATCCCTCCGAGCAGCCACAAATCCGTTGGCGTGACCGCCAAAATGTTCCCGAACAGGTAACTGAGCAAGTCGCTTTGAAACTCGTAAGAGAAACTCAGCACGAGGACGCCCAATGCCATGGCGGCAGAAAACACCACACCAATGGCGGTGTCCTCGTGGAGCCGGCCCAGTTTGCCAATCTGACCGATCGACCAAGCTGCGAGTGCGGCAAATGCGGCGGCAGCGACCACCGGTTCGACGCCGAACAGTACCCCAAGCGCCACCCCCCCCAACGCCGCGTGCGAGATGCCCACACCGATAAAGGAAAGCCGGCGCAAGACCACGAAAAAACCCAGCACGCCGCACAGGCACGCGGCCAACACGCCGGCAGCAAGCGCGCGCTGCAGAAAGCCAAAGGAAAGCCAGTCTGCCATTGGTCAGTCTCCACCATGGGCGCGATCGAGCTCCCCGCGGTCGGCGTACAAAAAATCGAACTCGCAGCGGTAAGCTTCGCGCAGTTCATGGCTGTGTAGAACCACTTGCGGGTTGCCGTGGATATGCGTGGTGCCGTTGATGCACACCAACTCTTCGGCGTGAGCCGCTAACTCCAGGAGGTCGTGCGACACCGCGACGATGGTCAGACCTAGTTCCTGGCGCAATCTCTGCAACAAGGCGTAGAGTTCGTGCTGCGCCGGAAGGTCCAGACCGGTGGTGGCCTCGTCGAGTAGCAGCAACTGGGCTTCACTGGAAAGGGCTCGAGCCAAAAACACCCGCTGTTGTTCGCCCCCCGAAAGTTCCGCCAAGCGTCGCCCTTGGTGGCTTTTCATCCCGACCAGATCGAGGGCACGGGCCACGCGCTCGCGATCGCGCTGACTGGGCCAACGCAACCAACCTATGTGCGGAGTTCGCCCCATCATGACTACGTCCCACACGGTCACGGGAAAATAGGGATCGAAGATCGGGCGTTGTGGCACATAACCGATGCGGAACCCCTGCTTGCGCGCCTCCAAGGGCGCTAACCCAAACACCCGCACTTCTCCGGCAGTGGGGGGCACCAAGCCGAGGAGCACCCGAAGAAGCGTTGTCTTCCCGGCCCCGTTAGGGCCGATGATGCCAACGAAACGGCCTGCGGGGATGCTCAAATCAATGTCCCACAAAACTCGGCGCCCATTCAGGCGCACTTCCAGGCCACGGATCTCTACGACCGCAGCTCCGCTCATCATCATCGCAAGGCCTCCACGAACGCGCGCGCGTTTTCCTCCACGAGGCGAACATACCCACCCGGGAGAGCACCGGAACCAAAGGGATCGATCGTTACCAATGGAATTCCGGCCTCTCGGGCGACTTGCGCAGCCGTTTTGGAAAACGCATAAGGCTCGACCACGACCGCACGCGCTTGGCTACGGCGCACCTCCCGCACTAGTTCCGTCATCTCTTTGGCCGAAAGCTCGCGCCCGGGTACTGGCTCGATGGTGGCTGCCTCTACCAGCCCATAGCGGCGCGCAAAGTATCGCCACGCGGAGTGCACCGCAACGTATGCTCGGCCGCGCACCGGGGCCAGTTGAGTTTGCAACCGCGCATCGAGCCGCGATAACTCCTGTCGCCAGCGCTCGGCGCGCGAACGGTACTCCATCGCTCGATCGGGCGCGATCTGCTCCAAAGCCTCCACCAGCGCAGGTAAGGCATGGTCGCGCACCAATACCGGGTCCAGCCAAAAGTGCGGATCACGTCCCCCTTCTTCCCGCAAAGGCAATAAGGGAACGTGTTCGCTGAGCGTCACCAGCCTTGGCGGGTTACGGCTCACGCGCGCCAGCTTCTCGATCCAGTCGTCCAATCCAGCACCAACCTGCACTAATAAGCTCGCCCGTTGAAGCACCCGCACCTGCGCGGGCAGCGGCTCGAAGGTGTGTGGATTGGCACCTGCCGGAAGCACCACGACAATTTCCGCTTCATCGCTCGTGAACTCGGCCAGCCACGCGCCTAGGGGGAAGATGGTGGCGGCCAACACTCGGCTCTCCCCCACAACGCGAACCGGGTTTGCAACCAAGAAGAGAAACCAAAGCAGGCATCCAAAGCGCATCCGACTCATCGTCGCGAACAACGAGGCAGGCGTCAAATGGTTGCGGCGCCAAAAACGGCTTGGCTATAGCCCTGGGGCGATGCGGAAAATCATCCTTTGGGCGCTCGTTGGCGCTTTGCTGGTGACGGCAGCGCAAGCGGGCGAAAAAAAGCCATTTAAGGTGGCATTGCTGAGTCCAGGACCCATAAGCGATGCCGGCTGGAATGCCCTGGCCTACGAAGGTCTGCTAGCCATACGGGATCAACTCGGAGCGGAGATTGCCCAGATCCAGACGAAAACCCCTGCGGAGTTCGAAGAGGGATTTCGCGACTTCGCCCGCCGCGGCTACCATTTGATATTCGGCCACGGCTTCGAGTTTCAAGAAGCCGCTGCCGCTGTGGCCCCGGACTTCCCCGACACCGTGTTTATCACGACCTCGGGAAACACGGTTCGCAAGAATGTGGCACCGATACGCTTTTTACTGGAGGAGGCCACCTACCTCGAGGGAATTCTAGCTGCCTTGTTGTCAAAGTCGGGCAAAGCCGGAGCAGTCGGTGGCATCGAAATTCCCTCGGTAAAGAGCACCATTGTCGCCTTTGAGGCCGGAGCGAAGTCTGTGCGACCCGACTTCCAGGTGGTCACGGTTTACATTGGCAACTGGGAGGACGTCGGTAGTGCCAAGGCCGCAAGCCTCGCTTTGGTGCAACAAGGAGCCGACTTCTTGTTCCATAATGCCGACGCTGCGGGTCTCGGGGTGTTTCAAGCGGCTCAGGAAAAGAAGGTGTTCGCATTTGGAGCGAACAAAAATCAGAACGACGTTGCCCCGGACGTGGTGCTCGCGAGCGCCACGATCGATATTCCCCGGGCTTTTGTGCAAGTGGCCCGGGAAGTCCAGGAAGGAAAATTCGTGGGGCGGATCGAGCGCAAGGGTATGAAAGACGGTGTGGTCGACCTGGTGTTGAACCCCCGGCTCGAGCCGGCGATTCCCGCCGAAGTGAAAAAGCGTCTGGACGAGGCCCGCGCTGCGATTGTGGCTGGAAGGGTGCAAGTCCCCACCGTTGAATTTTAGCGAGACAATGCCCCCAGCATCCGACGATGCGGTTTCGTCCACCCGGGCTCGGGCTACCGAGGCACCGCTTCTTGCGGTTCGGGGAATCAGCAAACGGTACGGAAGAGTTTGCGCCCTCGATCGGGTGGATCTGGACTTTCATGGCGGCGAGGTGCACGCCATTATCGGCGAAAACGGCGCGGGCAAAACTACCTTAATGCGCATCCTCGCGGGTGAAGAAACCGCGGACAGCGGCGATGTCCTCCTCGAAGGGCAAGCTGTTGCTTTACGCTCTCCCAACGATGCTCGCCGCCTTGGCATTGCCATGGTGCACCAACACTTTGCCCTAGCCGACTCCATGACGGTAGTGGAAAACCTCGCCCTCACACTGACGCAGCCTGGGGAGTGGCGTTTGAGCAGAAAAGCCATTGCCGAACGGGTGGAACACTGGGCGCAGGCAACCGGACTGCAACTGCCTCCGTTAGCCTCGCCAGTAGGCGAGCTCTCAGTCGGCGCACGCCAACGTTTAGAGATTCTCCGGGCTTTGATTCGAGCCTCGCGGGTGCTGATTCTCGACGAGCCCACTGCCGTGCTGACACCGCAGGAAACCGAACAGCTCTTTGCCCTAGTGCGGCGCTTGCGCTCCGATGGGCGTGTGGTGCTGTTCATTTCCCATAAGCTTGCGGAAGTGCGGGATCTGGCCGATAGGGTCACCGTGCTAAGGCAAGGGCGTGTCGTTGCACACGCCAAGGCCCCGCTTACAGACCTGCACGAGCTCGCCGAGGCCATGGTGGGGGAGCCACAGGTGGAATGGTCGAAACCCCCGGCCCAAGTGGGCGAAGAATGTTTACGCCTCGACGGCGTGAGCACCGATGCCGACGCGTTCGGTACCCCGCTCCGCTCCGTGAGCTTTACGGTTCGTGCCGGAGAAGTGTTCGGGATCGCTGGGGTAGACGGCAACGGACAGCAGGAGCTGTTCGAGGTGCTTGCCGGTGTGCGCCCGCCAAAGAGCGGAACGTTATGGATCCGCGGGAAAAGCGTATCTCCCCGGAGCCCCGCAGAATTGCTCGACGCCGGAGTAGGTCTCGTTCCCCCTGACCGCCGGCGCGAAGGGCTGGTGCTGGAAATGAGCGTGCTCGAAAATTTCCTGCTGCACCGCGGTACGTTACGTCGCTTCACTCGCAGCTGGGGGATTCTCGACTGGCTCCAGGCACGCAGTTACGCTCGTACGCTCGTTGAGCACTACAGTGTGCGCGTGCCTGACCTCGACTCGGCTGCGGCAACGCTCTCGGGCGGAAACCAGCAACGGCTAATTCTCGCGCGCGAACTGGAGGCACGGCCGCAAATCCTGGTCGCAGCGCACCCCACCCGCGGGCTGGACTTTGCCGCTACGCAATTCGTGTATCGCACCCTGGCTGGAGCTGCTCAGAACGGCGCAGCGGTGGTGCTCATTTCCACGGACCTCGAAGATATTCTCACCCTGAGCGACCGAGTTGCTGTGCTGTATCGCGGCCAACTGAGCCCAACTCTGATCCCACCCATCGACCCCTTGCGTCTCGGAGCATTGATGAGCGGCCTGGAACAGGGCACAGCCATTTAGCATGCGCCAGCGGATCGCCGAACTTGTCCCTTCTCTTCTGGCTGTCGCCTTGGCCCTCGCGGTCAGCGCTGCCGTGGTGTGGCTCACGGGCAGTAGTCCCCTGGTGGCTTTTGCCGCGCTGCTCGAAGGCGCTGTGGGCAGCCGCGATAGCTTGGCAGAGGTGGCCGTCAAAGCCTGCCCGCTCATCCTCACTGGCCTTGCCGTGGCACTCTCCTTTCGCGCTGGCACGTGGAACATCGGCGCGGAGGGCCAGCTCCTTGTTGGAGCACTGGCCATGGCGGCTGTCGCGCAGGTTGGCGGGTCCATGGTGCCGCGACCGCTTGCCCTCGTGCTCGGCCTCGGAGCGGCTGCCGCGGGCGGAGCATTGTGGGCTGCGATTGCTGCGGCTTTGAAGCTGCGCCGC
>FMJZ01002873.1_pt1 | contig 25630 bp, 20 predicted proteins | sample 1987881 | NCBI WGS metagenome assembly FMJZ01 (sample SAMEA4378227, study PRJEB15110) | soil metagenome | biome: soil; feature: Field; material: Soil | place: India | collected 2015-03-11 | depth 0 m
TGAGAAAAAAAGTTTGCCAAGAGGGAGAAAAAAAAGCTTCAGTGATCGCGGGGGTTTCGCTCTCGCCGATGGCGCGCCAGAAGGAGTGCCAGGAACGCGCCGCCGCCGTCCACGAGCAAGGCATCGGTGACGCTGGCGTGGCGTCCTGGCACGAACGCCTGATGCGCTTCATCGCTGATGGCGTATAGCAACGCCAGGATTAAGGCCAGTCCCCACTTGTTGCTGCGCCATTCGAGCGCGCGCCAGTACGCGAGCGCCAGCAGGCCGTATCCGATGGCGTGGCCGCTTTTTTTCATTACCCTATCCCACCAACCGAAGGAAGGCATCTCGGAGGAGGGGATAGAGGAGAGACCGAAGATAAGGGCCATCAGACAAAGCGCCGGCAGCCAACGTATCCCTGTACGCGCCGACCATTTCCCGGTCGGAGCAAAGGGGCGTTCGGGTGGAGAGACGCTCATGAGGAGGAAGATGAGAATTCCTTGCGGCAGATTTCGACGCCGGCCGCTTGTAGGAAGTTTAGCGCGTTCTCGTCAACGCGATAGGCCACGCTATAGACGAGCCGAACAATCCCGGCGTTGACAAGCGCCTTTGCGCAATGTACGCAAGGAAAGTGCGTCACGTAACAGGTTGCCCCGCGTGTGGAAACGCCGTGCAGCGCGGCCTGGATAATGGCGTTCATCTCGGCGTGGATCGTGCGCACACAATGCCCTTCGACCATCAAGTGCCCCGCTTCGTCGCAATGTGCTTGGCCGGTCGGCGATCCATTGTACCCGGTAGTGAGAATCCGTTTATCGCGTACAAGCACACAACCCACAAAAGCGCGATCGCAGGTGCTCCGTTCGGAGACAGTGAACGCAATTTTCATAAAGTAGGTATCCCAGTCAGGGCGCATAGACTCCTCCTGCGATAGGTTTGCGCCGATTATACTGCTTTCTGTCGTGGGGTTCTCGATGTTTTATCTTTTTTGCCTTACAATATGCTCGTGCTTCGCTCTCTCATTCCTCCCGTTCTCTTTATGTTGCTTGCTTCCTTGCTCGTTGCCTGCACCTCGCCCTCCTGGACAATGCGATCTTGGGCCTATGGCGACCTGCGCGCCCTAGATGCCGTGGATGCGCCCTCGCCGGCAGTGGATATTCTTGCTGTTTACCTGCGCCGCAATGCTCTGGATTTCGAGGTCCGGGTGGATCTGTTGGATTTGACGCCCGTTGACGAATCTACGCTGCGCCTGGAGATTCGGGATGAACAACGCTACGCGACTTGTCCTTTACGAATTACGATTCCTATGCGGGGTGCTATCCAGGTTGACGCGCCTTCTCCTGTCGCGCCGCGAGTGGTGCGCGATCCCTGGTCCGATTCGGTGACCATACGACTTAGCGCCTTCGGGCTGGGCGAGAGTGTAAGCGTACATGTGGCCACTTATCTACCCGACGTGATCACGCCACTGGACGAGGTCATCAATGTACGTGCAGATGCGCTCCCCCCGGCGCGCGCGCCGTTGCTTTTGGTTTTTTGGGACGTGTTCCCAGCGGCCTCTCCTGCCCAGGCATTGCGCCGTTGGGATGGCGCGCATAGTGGTCCTAGCGGCGGTCGCCATGGCTTGCGCCACATTCTGGAGAATATGGAGACCCACGAGATCCCCGTTGTTCTGCTGGACTTGAAGACACCTCAGAGCCTGGCTGCTATCCATTTTTTACAAGGTATGAACCGATTGCAACGATTGCTGGAAAAACGTTTGCTTATCGTCCCGGACGCGGCTTACGGCGACGCGGCAGATAAGTCCCTCGCGCTCGGCCGCCGCGCTGCGGCGGCTTTTGGGTTGCCTTCCGGCGCGTTCTTGTACGCGCCGACAGCCGGTTTGACGATTGCATCGTCCGAACAGTTTGTGCCGCTGGCGGAGGATAGACACCTTTTCAGGCAAGGCATTCCTCTGCCTCGTCGCGACCCCAACGCTCAGGTTACTGCGGACGCCTTCACGCTGGAGGTTCGCCAGGTATTAATCGAGACCGCGCTTTCGCCGGATCGAACGGACCTGGTTATCCTGGGAGGCTCGTTGCCCAACTCTATCTGGGGCAATGCGGATGTCGCCGCTGCTTCTTTTGCCTGGATTGCCAATCACCCCTGGATTTGGCCGTTGGATGGCGAAGCGTTGAAAACGTTTCCGCGCACAGACAGGGAAGCGTCTGTATCAACGGGGCACGCAGGCCTGGTGGCTCAACCTCTCTACACTACCTCGGGTCGTCTGCTTTCTCTCGATTCGGGGGCGTTGCGAACCATACTCCTGACAGAACTGCGCGCGGCGCCGGAGAACGACGTCACGCGTAGCGCCTGGCAGTTATACCTGTCTCTGACCGATCCCGTCTCTCAGGAACGCCAGGGGGCTTTGCGTGCGCAGTATCTCGGCCTGGTAGCGGACTTACTGGCGGCCGCTCGTTGGGCGGAAGCGCCCTACGAGATGACCGCCTGTGATGCCGATGTGGATTATGATGGCGAGCCGGAATGTCTGCTGGCCAGCAGGACGTTCTTTGCCATTGTGGAGATGGACGGGGCGCGCTTGACATTCCTCTTCTGGCGCGATGGGCAAAACATCCGTCAGCTTGTGGGACCGACGGCGCAATTTGCCCAGGGGTTGAGCGATCCCTCGCACTGGCGGTTGGACCGCGGCGTCGCGGCGGATCCACAGGCGATTCTGGGAGGATTCGTGGATGCGGATTCGCCGTTCGCCTTCTATCAGCCGGAACAAATTGCGGATCGATCGTTGACGTTCTTTGCCCAAGAAAGCGGCCGCGTCAAGGTCTATATTTTGAAAGAGGATTTGTTGGAGGTGCAATACCACGCGCCGCAATCGATCACAGTTCTACTTCCCCTGGCATTTGATCCTTCCTCATTTTTCTTCGGCGGCGCGACATATCAGGGAGCGTTGACTGCCGGCGGCTGGCGATGGGGTCACACAGGTGGCTCACAGGTGGAGATAACGGCCAGCATTCCCTTCACAGCGCACGGTTTTAACGCCTCGCGGCCTCTGCTGGCTGCGCCAGAAGACCCCGATCTGGATTACCCGACCGGACATTACTACCCGTTCCCGCTTGCGCTTGCGACGCTAAACGGTCAGGCAGATTTCTTTATCCGCGTTCGTCCGATTCCCTGAGGGCGAACGGTGATTTTTCCCGTTTTAGTACCGTTCCCAGTGGAGCACCTGTTCCAGAGGCTTTTTCTCGCGCGTCGGGCTTTCAGCAGGACGCCCAATAGGCACGAGCGCGAGCAGGCGTTTATCGTGTGGAACGCCGAGCAACTTCTTGAATTCTTCCTCGCGCGGCAGGGCGTCTCCTTCTACCCAACAGGATCCATACCCGAGGGCGGTAGCGGCGATCAACATATTCTGAATCGCGGCCGATCCATCTTCAACCCACCAGCGCGAGGCCGGGTCCAACACGACCGCGATGACCGCTGGCGCTTCGACAATCCATGCTCCGGCGGATTTGAATTGCTGAATGGTGTCTTGCTCGGTAACCACGACGAAATCCCAGGGCTGGCGATTGCTTCCGCTGGCTGCCAGCCTGCCTGCGTCCACGATCGTTTCTAAGTCCTCACGGGGCACAGGATCCGGTTGGTATTTGCGGATGCTGCGGCGTTTACGAATGGCTTCCAATGTGTCCATGGCGACCTCCGGAAAATAAGGTTATCGTTCCCAGCTTAGCAAAGGGATTTCTATCTCTTGCGGCGTCAAACCACCGTGGTGACCGTGATATTTTTGCTCGAAACGGTCTTTTTGATACCACCAGACTGATTCGCCGTGATAGGGAAGGATGATCAGTTCGCCGGCGCGGGCGCGGAACTCTGGCGAGATGCACGGCCCGAAGTAACCTGCGCGAATCATCTCGTCCACGCGCCGGACTTCGGCTTTTCCCGCTAGGCGAATGGACAGAAATTCCTGCGCTTCCTCCACGAAGCCCTCGCGGATATAGAGAAAGAAGTCACGCGGGGAACCAGCCGCTACGAGGGGACCGCCTTGTCGGTCGGCGCGCAGGAAACGCGTCAGGCCGTCGAAGCGCGCTTCACGGTTTAGGTAGATGGTCGTTGCCGGATCTATCTCAACTTGCCCGTGATCGGCGGTGAGCAGGAACAAGATGCGGCGCGACGCGGCAAATTTCTTCAGAAGAATGTGTTCCATCGCTAGTAGGAAATGTAGAATCTCGGCTTGTGTCTGGGCGGCATTGGGGCCGTAGTCGTGACTGATGGAGTCGATTCGGTCGTAGTAGAGCAAGAAAAAAGAGGGCGCCTTGACCTCATACAATGCCTGTTGTAGGTTCACCAGCGCCTCGGCCAAGGTTTTATAGCCACGCGCAACGGCTCCGCGCAGCAGGATGTTGGAGTAGGAAGATGACGTATAGGCGCGGGGTTGAAAGACAACAGCGGTGATGTCTTCGTTCCGCCAGCGCTGGTAGATTGTCTCCTGTGGAAAGAGATGGCAGGCACGGACGCCGGCTGCTTTTAACATCTCTCGTTCGGGTGCACCGGCGTAAGAAAAAGGTAGAGGGGAAATCACAGCGTCCAATGTTGGTTCATAGTAGTTCCATTCGAAAATCCCGTGCTCGCCGACTGCTTGGCCGGTGTGCAGGGTAGTGATATGGGCGGATGTGGTGGATGGGAATTGCGCATATAAGCGCCTGACTTGTCCCTCTTGAGCGATCTTGCGCAAAGAAGGTTCCTCTTGAAATTGTTCGAAGAACCGCCAGCCAAAGCCGTCAATGAGCAGGAGAACGACAGCATCGTAGTGATTGCCGGTCAGGAGATTCGTCAGATGCTCCGGCAGCCAGGAGAATCCATTTGTGTCGTAGCGCGGCTTGGTGAAGGAGGTCATGGTTGCTCCTGCGACGAAGAAGGGTTACTGCCAGGAGGTTTTTGCTTGATACCCAGGAGGAAACAGTGGATGGAAATAGCCAGCAGAGGCGAATGAATCAGCAACCAGTGGGGACTTTCGGTAATTGGCTGAAAAAAGGTAATACCGAGGCTGACCACACCCAACACAATGCCCATGAATGCCGTAATGCGGAACAGCGGTAAGTTGACGTCTGGATATTGAAAGCGTAGCACGGTCAAGTAAATTGGAACCATCATGCAGAACGCGGTTGGCGAATAGGATGTCAGGAAAAGGCGAGGATCGTAATTGCCGGCTTGTTCAGGATCCCAGAAAGCTAGCACGGCAAGAGGAATGAGCCAGAGCGTAGTTGGCTTCACTGCGCGAAAAGTGTACCGCGTTTGTGGTCGGCCAGCCTCCCAAAACCATACCAGAGCGGTAATCAGGTACCACAAAGCTGGCTCTGGGAGGATAACTAGACCGTAGCGCGGCGTCCAGGCAATGGCCTGCACCCAAAGCATGAACAGGAAGTGGATGCCAGCGACAAGAGAAAACAAGCGCGCCATGCGGTCGCGCAAGACGACCAGCAGGATAACTAATAGGACGAAGCCCACGTGTAGAGCAGGCAAGTAGGGATCGTACCGTGTTTTGGACGCCAACATCGTCTCGGATACATGGGCGATGAACTCGTTCAGATGGCGTACATAACCTAAGCCGGAGGAAGTCAGAGGGGGAATACATGCTGGCCCTAGACCTATGAGCAGATAGAACCAGGCGCGCCGCGAGAGCGATTCGAGCCTTAGCTTTTTTATGCAAGCCACGCCGTTCATCGCAAAGCGGGCAGGAGAAAAGCCCTTCGACCGGCACGGTTCGAGGGGTAGGTTTCTTGTGGTCATCGGTAGCCAAGTAGGTAGTTTCGAACGTGAAAGCGGGCAAACTGCCCACTTCCCTTTCTCAGGAAGTTGTTGTTAGGGGGTTCCCAATATTGAGATTACGATGGATATTTTACCACTGAGGCAGACTGAACGCGGTGTAGGCGTGTGACAAAAAAGACGCCGGGCAATCTGCCCGGCGAATCTTGGTGCAAGAGGGAACCTACTTCTGGCGCAAAGGCGGCATAGGGATTGGGATGTTGAACATAGTGGCTGCGACCCCCATCCCGCCTTCACAGGTATTGGGCGGCACAGTACCGACGTAACTCTTGCGCGCGGAAGGGTATTCGGCCGCCCAGAACATGAAACCCAACATGCCCGGCGTCTCGCCGGCGCCAGCCGGTGGCACGGTCTGTACGTACTCCGCATACGCCGCTTGCTCCGAGGAGGCAAAGTTATTGCAATTGGCAATGTTGCCCTTCAGGTAGAGACCACCTGTCAATTTGGCGGGCGCCAGAGGCGGCACCGGCGGGGCATAATGTGGCATGCCGCTGATGTGTTCCTGCCAATCGGCGGGAGTGCCGGAGGATGTCCCGGCGACCATGGCGTTGGCGTAGTCGAGCACAGGATTGGTGGTGGTCAGCCAGTTCGCGGTTGCATAACGGCTAATGGCTGTGAGCCAGCGGTTGCCGGCGCCCAGGTCAATCGTCAAGCGCGCGGCGTGATTGTTGCCGGTTGGATCGTACGGCAACTGCGAACGGTAAGCGTCCACGAACGCCTGTAAGCCGGCCAGATTGGGGTCAGTGGTGCGTTCGTAGTCTATCTCGATGCCGACGCCCAAAGCCTGCGCGACGGCCGCCGCGTTCAGACCAAGTTGTGTTGGGTTTGCTGCCAGAGCCGCGTCCCAATCGTCTGTATAGGTGATACCGCCGATGGACAGCATGACCCGAATACCGCGGCTCTTGAAATACTCCACGATTTCTTGGGTCATGCCGGCCGGGATCATGCCGTACAGGCCGGTATCGGTGCGATTGAGCATCTTGAGGGGATTAACAAAGCTCAACACCACCAAGTTGACCGACGGGCGACCGTTGCCACGGTCGATCAACCAGCGGTTGGCCTGGTCGAACTCGGCAATGTCGCGTACGATGCTCCAGTCGCAATAATGGTTGCCGCAATGCCAAACGCCGAAAATCTGAATCGGTGTGCGCTGACCGCTAGGCGTGGAGGTAGGTGTAGCCCTTGGTTTTGGGGTTGGTTTTGCGGCTATGGCCGGCGCCGTCGCGCTAAAAAGGAGCGCGGCTGCCAGCATGAGTATTGGTAAGATAGAGAACCTTCTCTTTACCATGATATTCTCCTTCTTTATGTACTTACGATAGAAACGGGCCGCTGCTTACCATGCTAGCACATCCCGAAACTCAATACAAGAGGATGACGCTCATTTTCTTTGCAAATTCGGTGCATGATAGGAGGAGATGCCCTTAAAATGCCAGGCATGTTTTTAGAGAAGGGCAAGGGGGTTTCTCGCGACTTCTGCCGCATGTTAGACGTTTTTCTTTGACGATGCCTGAGAATCCACAAGATCTTGAACCATTACGCTCCATCACAAGTCTTGACACGGGTTGGTTTTTGTGTTTAAATGTATGTGATAAATATAATCATAAATATCACATATAAAGGAGCTGAAATATGTTCGTAGACTATCTTACTCTTATGATGAGTACCATACTGGCCGGTCTAGGGCTGCTGGCGCACTATCTCTACGCAGGGATGAACGGCAAGGAGGATCGTGCCTACGCCGCCGGCTTTGGGGTTGTCGGAGTGCTCGGCCTGATTTTGGGATTGCACATGGTCTTCACCTGGCCGCTGCCGGGGAGTTACAACATTGTCTTTGGCGAGGCGATGGTCTTGTTCGGATCGGTGTTCTTGGCCGCCGGTTTGGCGCTTGGGTTGGGGTGGAATCTTCGACCTGTGACCATCTACGCGTTTTTTGCCGGCCTGTACGCGGTCATCGGAGGCGCGCGCATTATTTCCCTGGGCCTGACTAGAGAACCTCTTCTCTCCGGGCTGGGCTTTATCTTGGCCGGGTTGATCGGTCTTCTCTCGGCCCCTGTCTATCGTCTGCTGCGGGTCAGCCTTATGTTGCGCCGGCTGGCGGCCCTTGCGCTCCTCGTCGTAGTTGCCTTATGGGGAGTTACCTTTGTCAACGCGCTCTGGGGGCATCTGGAATCGTTCAAGAACTGGGTGCCTATGATGATGCGGTAGGAACTGTGCTGCCTTTCCAAGCTATGTTAAAGCCTATTCTCGGCATCTGCTGTTGCTGTCGGGTCTAGGTGGGAAGAAAAGCGCCATAGGGTGCAAGCTAGCCCTTGCGGTGGGCGAGTTTAAGTCGCCCACCGCCTGTGTAGGTTATAGGTACGTTATGGCGTGTGCGCGCAAGAAGTTGTGACCGCATTGTCATTTTTCCCTTTTCCGGGTATAATTAGCCTCTGTCGGGCGGATAGCTCAGTTGGTTAGAGCACTGCTTTGACATAGCAGAGGTCGTAGGTTCGAGCCCTATTCCGCCCACAGCAATCGTTTTACGGAACAGGGCATAGAAGAAAAACGGTGAAGAGGAAGAGTAGGCGTCGAAACGGCGGTCCAGAGAGCAGGAACAGGTGAGAGCCTGTCCGTACGCCGGCGCCGAATGGGCCTCGGAGTTGCAGGGTGAAGAGGCTATTTTTCTTGCCTGAGTAGCCCGAAGCCGGTTGGCTCCCGTTATTGAGCGTACGGCGCCCTGGAAGAGCGTCGGCCAGAGAGAGGCTTGCCTGAACAAAGGGCAGCCTAAGTCGGGTGGCACCGCGGACTGCGCGTTCGTCCCGTTTCTGGACGAGCGCGTTTTTTGTTGCTTGTGTTCTCTCTTTCGCCGTTCTTTTAGCGGAAGATCCTTAACTCAGGTGTGGAGCCTGACCATCCCCTCGCGAAAAGGAGAAATCGCCATGACTGAAGAAACCCGTTTTATTCTTTCCGAAGCTGATCTGCCCAAGTACTGGTATAACATCAGCGCCGATAACCCTCTGCCGCCGGCGCCGGTACTGCACCCGGCGACCCTCGAGCCGGTTACGCCCGACTTTCTGGCAGTGCTGTTCCCTATGGAACTTATCCAGCAGGAGGTCAGTACGGAACGATACATCGAGATTCCTGAGCCGGTGCGGGAAGTCTATAAACTCTACCGCCCTACGCCGCTCATTCGCGCACGTCGCCTGGAAAAAATGCTCGACACGCCGGCGCATATTTATTATAAAAACGAATCCGTTTCGCCGGCTGGCAGCCATAAACCAAACACGGCCATTGCACAGGCTTACTACAACAAAGTTGCCGGCACCAAAGCCATGACCACAGAGACCGGCGCCGGTCAGTGGGGAACGGCTCTTTCCATGGCTTGCAACTTCTTCAACCTAGCGCTCGAAGTGTACATGGTCAAGGTTTCCTATAATCAGAAACCTTATCGGCGCATCTTTATGGAAACTTTTGGCGCCCAGGTGTTTGCCAGCCCAACCGATCGCACGGACTATGGCCGCGCGGTGCTGGCTCAAGATCCCGATAGCCCTGGTTCGCTGGGCATTGCCATCTCGGAAGCGGTCGAGGTAGCCGCGAAATCAGGCGGGACAAAAAAATACAGCTTGGGATCGGTGCTGAATCATGTCCTTCTCCATCAAACGGTGATCGGCGAGGAATCCCTCAAGCAGATGGATATGGCCGGCGAATATCCCGATGTGGTCATCGGCTGTGTAGGCGGCGGCTCGAACTTTGCCGGTCTGGCCTTTCCCTTCCTGCGTCAAAACCTGAAGGAAGGGCGCAAGACGCGCCTGGTAGCCGTTGAACCTACGGCCGCTCCATCGTTGACAAAAGGGATATACGCCTTTGACTATGGAGACACTGCCAAGATGGCGCCCATTGTCAAGATGTACACACTTGGTCACACGTTCATCCCGGCCGGCATTCACGCCGGTGGGTTGCGCTATCATGGCATGGCTCCCACGCTTTCCGCTCTATACCATGCTGGCTATATCCAAGCCGTCGCCGTGCCCCAATTAAGCACATTCGAGGCAGCTGTACAGTTCGCGCGCGCCGAAGGAATCATTCCGGCCCCGGAATCGGCCCATGCTATTCGAGTCGCCATTGACGAGGCCTTGGACGCCAAGGCGAAAGGTGAGCAGCGAATCATTCTCTTCAATCTCTCCGGCCATGGCCACTTCGACATGGGTGCTTACCAGGCTTATCTGAGTGGACAGCTGATGAACTACGAACACCCCGAGGATGCGATTCAGGAAGCCTTGCAACACTTGCCGCAGGTCTCGCTGCCCGCTTGAGACGGCGTTTTTCCGCTACCAAGTGCTTTTTCTTCCCAGACGTTAAAGGGCGCACCAAGGCGCCCTTTAACGTCTCCGACTTCAGAGTGGCTCGTCGAGAACATCTTTCCCGACGATCGCCGTCTGTGCTTTTTCCAAGACATGATGGATCATCCAAAGAACGCTGGCGCCTCGTTGAAAAGTCACAGCACGATTCCTAGGAGTCGCGCTGCTGAGCCATACCGCCGATAACGCTTGCGCGTATACGAACGGTGCTCTCCAGTTGAGCATCTGCACGTTTTCCAGTAGAATAAGACCACTCCGGCACACAGAGTTCCCGGAGCGCGAGGCCGGCCAAGGAGACGACGATGCGATTAACAAGAAGAGTTGCTTTGCGCGACGCGTTGCGTTATCGTGGGCAAGGGCCAATGTGGGCGTTTATCCTGCATCGTCTGAGCGGGGTAGGTATCGTCTTCTTTGTCGGGTTGCATGTTTTGGCCGCGTATATGGCTTCACGATCCTGGGGAGTAGACGCGGGCATCGTAATCAATGCCCTTTACGAACACTGGCTGGTTCAAGCTTTTATCTTTTTTTGTGCCCTCTTCCATGCCGTCAACGGCTTGCGCATTGTTGTCATGGATCTATGGCCGGCGCTGCTCGAGTATCAGCGTGAGGCGCTCTGGATGGAATGGGCGCTCCTCCTCCCCATGTATGGAGTAGCGCTCTTTATCATTATGCGCAACGGCCTGGGAGGCGCAGGATGAAACGTCGCCTCATGCCTGTTTATGTGGACGGCGAATATCTGTTGTGGTTGTTCACCCGAATCTCGGCGTTGGGGATGTATCTGCTGGTCTTTCTTGCCGTTGGTGGCGCGTTGTTTCTTGGCGCCCGTCGGCAAATGACTCTTGCCGATCTCCTGCGCTGGGGCTTCATGCCCATTCCCAATCACGTCCTGAATACTAATGTGCCTGACATTGCCCCTTGGGCCACCGCCTTCTGGCGCGTCACAGGGATTGCCATGTTCTTTCTGGCCAGCGCGCACGGCCTGTGCGGCTTCCTTGGGGCGATTGAAGATTTCCTAGCCCATGCCAAAACGCGAGGCGTTTTGCGCGTCGCTGCATTTTGTCTTTGGCTGGCGTTGATGGTCATCGGCGTCTACGTCATTCTGACCTCGTAGGAGCAGGGAGATGCAGGTTCACCGATACGATGTTGTCGTCGTTGGCGCCGGTGGTGCCGGCCTGATGGCAGCCCTCTATGCCTCGCGCACAGCACGGACGGCCGTCATTAGCAAACTCTACCCAACACGTTCCCATACCGGCACGGCCCAGGGAGGCATCGGCGCCGCGTTGGGTAACCTAGAAGAAGATCATCCCGAATGGCATACCTACGATACCGTTAAAGGCTCCGATTACCTAGGGGATCAAGATGCCATCGAGTTCATGTGTAATGAGGCGCCGGCTATTGTGTATGAACTGGAACACATGGGACTTCCGTTCGATCGCACACCCGACGGCCGCATTGCACAACGACCTTTTGGAGGGCACACCAATAACATCACCGGCAAACCCGTGCGCCGTGCTTGCCACGCTGCTGATCGTACTGGCCACATGATTCTACAAACACTCTATCAACAATGCCTAAAGAACAGCGTCTCATTCTTCAATGAATTTCAAGTCTTAGACATCTTGATGGGCAATCACGCGACTGCCGGCGTGGTTGCGCTGGAATTGGCGAGCGGTGAAATGCATCTTTTCCGTGCTGCCGCCGTCATCTTTGCTACCGGCGGGCATGGTCGAATCTGGGAGATCACCTCCAATGCCTATACCTTCACCGGCGACGGCCCGGCTATCCTGTTGCGGCGCGGCTTACCTCTTGAAGACATGGAATTCTTCCAGTTTCACCCTACCGGCATCTATAAACTTGGCATTCTGATGACCGAGGGCGTGCGTGGGGAAGGCGGCGTCCTGATTAACGGCAAGGGTGAACGGTTTATGGAAAGATACGCGCCCAGAGTCAAAGACCTGGCCTCGCGTGATGTGATCAGCCGCGCTATCTACCTGGAGGTTCGCGAAGGACGCGGCGTAAACGGCCAAAACTACGTGTACCTCGATGTACGCCCGGAGACGGTCAACAAATACGCCGCGCTAGACGGACGCACGAACCCAGACGGAAGCCCCTACCGCGTGACCGGTGAGCAGATTCTCGCTAAGTTGCCTGATATTGTAGACTTTTGCCGCGTTTACCTCGGCGTGGATCCCCTTACCGAGATGATGCCTGTACAACCGACGGCTCACTACGCAATGGGCGGCATCCCGACGACAAAGTACGGCGAGGTGCTGGCCGACGAGCGAGGCGCCATCGTTCCTGGCCTGTATGCTGCCGGCGAATGCGCCTGCGTCTCGGTGCATGGCGCGAACCGTCTGGGAACGAACTCGCTGGTGGATATCGTCGTCTTCGGCAAGTGCGCCGGTATGCGCGCGGCCGAGTTCGCGCGTGGCGCCCAAGCGCCCTCCTTGCCTCACGATGCAGCCGATTTCGCCCGCCATCAGCTGGAACGATTCCGCCAGACAAACGGTTCCGAAACAACCTTTGTGATTGGACAAGAAATGAAGAAAGAGATGTCCGACAATGTGGGCGTTTTCCGCACGGAAGCAGGCATGAGACACGCTCTGAGCAAAATCCGCGAGCTTAAGGAACGCCTCCGGCATGCGCGTGTCGCTGACGCTGGCCGTGTGTTCAACACCGATTTGATGAACGCCTGGGAGCTGAGTAACCTGTTAGACCTGGCCGAGGTCACAACCGCTTCAGCCCTGGCGCGCACCGAAAGCCGCGGCGCGCATACCCGTGAGGACTACCCACAACGCGATGATCAAAACTGGCTTAAACACACGTTGGTCTGGTTGAACGGAGAGGGCGAGATCCGCCTGGCGTACAAGCCAGTCGTCATTACTCGCTATCCACCGAAAGAGCGTACATATTGATGGTTCTCTCCAGGTGCTCATTATGTTGGTCACCCTCAAGGTATTTCGCTACGATCCAGAGAAGGACAGGAAACCATCCTATCGCTCGTATCGAGTAGAGGCAGAGCCAACCGATCGCGTGCTGGATTTGCTGGAGAAGGTGAAGGGACAACAGGATGGAACTTTGTCCTTTCGTCGTTCGTGCGCCCATGGGATTTGCGGTTCCGACGCGATGCGTATTAACGGCGTGAATCGCCTAGCATGCAAAGTGCTCGTGCGCGACGTAGGACAGAAGATCACCATTGAACCTTTGTTAGGATTGCCGGTGATCCGAGATTTGATCGTGGACATGGAACCTTTCTTGAGACACTATAAAACCGTCCGACCCTGGCTTATCAACGACGAGGAACCGCCGGAGAAAGAACGGTTGCAAAGCCCGCAACAACGTCTGCGTTTTGACGATACCACGAAGTGCATCCTGTGCGCTTGCTGCACCACCGCTTGCCCCTCCTTCTGGGCCAACGAGCGATACCTAGGGCCGGCTGCCATGGTCAACGCTCACCGCTTCATTTTCGACAGCCGAGATCGCGGCGCGGCCGAGCGGCTGCGGATTCTGAGCGACGTTTTCGGCATATATCGCTGTCACATGGCTTTCAACTGCACCCTGGCTTGTCCACGTCAAATCCAAATCACCAAAGCCATTGGAGAAGTGCGTGCTGCTATCCTCATCGGAAGGAAAGAATGAGTTGGTCTCGTTCCAGTGTCCACCCGTAAGTTGCAGGATATCTCCTCGGGGTTGTGTTGCAAAACCATGTCGTCGGCAACTCTGGCGTGCCTACGAAGGGCATACCTGTCATGTGGGTGTTCAATGGATGGGGGAGAAACATGTTGCTGCACGGGCTCTTTTTGGTGCCCACGTTGGGAAGCAATCCACATATGGACCCGAAAAACACTGCCCTTGGTAGGGAAATGGAAACTCGCCCGCTGTGCATGGGAGAGACACTTGCTGTCACCGATTGACATCCCTTCGCTTTCCGAGTAACATTTCTCAAAAAGTGTAGGACGAGTTCGCTGCAGAAACCTGGCGTAGAGTTCGAGACATAACCATCACGAGGTAAGACTTGCAAGTTCGGTGGGCGTTGACCGGCGCTGGAATCCTATTGGTGCTTGTTTTATGTGCTAGCACCTGGCAACACGCGCAAGCCGCCAACGAACCGCCCGGTCCAGATCGCTTCACTGTCTTGGACGTCGAGTATACTGCTTACGAGTGGTGGTTAACGAGATGGCAAGATAATCGGGTGGTCTGTGCAATTTTCGTAGATCATGAGGGGTTGCCCGGCGCATCAGAAATCTACGACACTTGTGGTAAAGTCACTTATGAAGGCTGGTTGAAAACACCGCCTTGCCCTCAGGTCGAGCAGGGCGGAGATGTTACTGCTTGCGAGGGCTACTACCTGCATCTGGCTCGCTCCTTCCCGGCGCGGCGCAAGATAGGGGTTGCCTTGCCTCCTGTCGTTGTTTGGGTCTCTCTCCTTAACTGCACTCCGTTCCGCCACACCCATATTTGCGCCGGCACGCCCACACTTGTGCTTACCGGCGAAGAGCCCTTGCCGAACGAATCCATCACTCGAATTGAGGGCGCACTGGATGGTCAACCCTTTTCCTGTTCCTCGCCTTGCCTGCTCGATGTGGAGGAAACAGGGGAAACAGGGGTGGCGCTCGAATTTTGGGCATACTCGACCTACGGAGATAGCAGCGAGGTCTCTGCTGCCCAGGTGCGCGTCGTGCCAAAGGAGATTCACTACATGCGCGAGCCACAATGGTATGTGGACGTGATTACCTCCCGCTGGCGCGGCGCGGTTCTCCCTCCTTGTTCGCAATCGTGGGAGGCTTTTCCACCTATCGGTGGCTTGCCAGATTGGCTGACCACGCCGGATACTCCCGATGGGCTGATCTCCAATATTCCTTACCAGTACCTAGCCGCCAGATTGCTTGCCCAGGGCGCTGTGGACGCCGGGAGTTGCGCGCCAGAGGGCGTTTGGCTGGCCGATGGCTCACCGAATGCTTGTGGCTTGGAGGCTGCCAAGCCGGCCGTGGAAGCGTGGCAGAACCGCTTCAACGAACTGATTCTGGAATCGGCCAGACGATATGGCGTACCGGCGCAATTGCTCAAGAATCTCTTCGGACGCGAGAGTCAGTTCTGGCCAGGTATTATCCCCGGTCGGCCCGAAGTCGGGCTAGGCCAAATGACCGAGAACGGCGCGGATACCGCCTTGCTCTGGAATCCCTCCTTCTATGAGCAGTTTTGCCCGCTCGTTCTGGACGCAAAAGTTTGTCAGAAACGTTATCCCTTCCTGACCGACGAACAACAAGCAACGCTGCGCGGCGCGCTGGTGCGCAGTGTGGACGCCTTCTGCCCAAATTGCCCCCTTACCATTGACCTGCGCCGCGCCGATTCCAGCGTGGACCTCTTTGCCGCCGCGCTGGCCGCAAACTGTGAACAGACCGGTCAAATCGTTCGCAACTTGACCGGCAGTCCTCCGGGACAAGTTAGCGCCTATGAGGATCTATGGCGCTTTACTCTGGTCAATTACAACGCCGGCGCGGGTTGTCTCTCCCTGGCGCTGGAAGCAACGTTTCTGTATGGAGAGCGTCTAGACTGGGCCAACGTCGCCTCTCACCTTACCGAACCCTGTCGGGGAGCGATTGACTACGTCGCCGATATTACCGCCCTCCCGTAAGGCGGAATTCGTTTCGTCATGGAAAGCAAGTCCTCTTGCGTTTCGGTGAACCAAATCGCGTATTGTTCGAAAGTGTAGATTGTTGAGGAAGACTTCTCCGGAGGGATCGCCCGCCCCCAAAAGCATCCACCATCAACATACTGAGGAGACGAAGAAGAAGCGGAAGAGCATGGGGAAAACACGCAACTTACCGTTTTGACAACCAAGTATTCCCGCAAACGATACCGAGTATAATTACTAAAAACAAGCCTTTGTTGCTCACGTCTTGGTTTCAGGGAGAGCCATTATGACGGTAACGCCAACCATGCAAGCCCCTGCGCCTGCTGTGCCTGTTTTCGTCCCGCCTCCGGTCAACAAATTGGAGGAAACGGGGCTTTCTCCGCTCTGGCTGCAGGACCTGGCCTTGAAAATTCTATACTTTCAGGGCTACCTGAGCGGCTTCAAGATTGCCGAGGAATTGGCGCTCCCCTTCGCCGGTGTGGTAGACCAACTGCTCGAAATGCTCAAGCGTGAGAAGTTGATCGAGGTCAAATCTTCCTCCTCGGCGGGATTCGGCGAGGGTTCTTACCAATATGCCATTACCGGAGCCGGCATCATGCGCGCCCGCGAGGCTCTGGAACGCAGTCAATATGCCGGGCCCGCGCCCGTGCCGATCGAGGTCTACAACGACGCGATCCGCCGTCAAAGCCGTGGGCGGATGACGGTGACCAGCCGCACCATGCGACAAATCCTGTCCGACCTTGTGCTTTCTGATGCTACCTTTCAGCGGCTGGGACCGGCTCTCAATTCGGGCACGTCTATCTTCCTCTACGGACCGCCGGGCAACGGCAAGACCAGTGTGGCGAAAGCCTTCGGCAACCTGATTCTGAGCCAAGCAATGTACATCCCTTATGCCCTCTACGTGGATGGGCAGGTAGTCAAATTGTACGATTCGGTCAATCACCAACTTGCCTCAGAACAGGAGACCACCGGCAGCGGCACGGGTGGGTTGCGTTCAAGCACCCGTCGCGACCCACGCTGGGTCAGGATTCGCCGTCCTTTCATCATGGTTGGCGGCGAATTGACAATGGAAGGCCTCGACCTCATTTTCGATGATACACATCGCTTCTACGAAGCGCCCTTCCAGGTGAAGGCCAACGGCGGAATCCTGTTGATTGACGACTTCGGGCGTCAACAAGTTCGCCCGCGCGATTTGCTCAACCGCTGGATCGTCCCGTTGGAAAACCGGGTGGATTTCCTCACCCTGCACACAGGGCGAAAGATCGAAATCCCGTTCGATGTGCTCATTGTCTTCTCTACGAACTTGCCGCCAAAGGATTTGGTAGATGAGGCCTTTCTGCGTCGCCTGCGCCACAAGATCGAAATTGGCGACCCCTCTTACGAAGAGTATCGCGAGATCTTCCGCCGTGTGGCGCAGCAGAAAGGCATCCAATACAGCGACCAGGGGTTGGCCTACTTGTTGCAGGAATGGTATATCAAGCGCAATCGCAAATTGCGCGCCTCGCACCCACGCGACTTGTGCGATCAAATCCTGGACATCGCTCACTATCTCTCGGTCGAACCCGCCATGACGAAGGACTTGATTGACCGAGCGGCGCGTTCGTACTTCGTGGATTTGTAATATGGTAGCCAAAGCAAGCGAGCGCAAAGGATGTGGCCGAGCCTTCCATATCCTTTGATTATCGGTCACCGCGGCTCGCCCGTTCACGCTCCCGAAAATACGCTGGCTTCCTTCGAGGTAGCCGTCGCCCAGGGCGCCGATGCCATCGAATTCGACGTCAAACTCTCTGCTGATGGCGAAGTAGTTGTCCTGCACGACTTCACCGTTAACCGGACCACAGATGGAAAAGGCCGAGTGAATCGCCTTTGCCTTTCCGCCCTGCACAAACTGGATGCCGGCTCCTGGTTCTCCCAACGATTCGCCGGAGAACGCATTCCTACTCTTGAATCGGTCTGCGTTGCGCTGGGGCAAAGACTCTATCTGAACATCGAATTAACCAATTACGCTACACCGTTCGATGCTTTGGTCGTGAAAGTGGTAAATATCGTCCAAAAATATCAGCTCCAGGGTCGCGTCTTGCTCTCGTCTTTTTTTCCCCCTAACCTTGCCCGTGCCCGGCAGCTTCTCCCCGAATCCCCTTGCGCCTTGTTGATCTGGCCTGGTTGGAAAGGCCGCTGGATCATTCCTCTTGCGCTGCGCTCCCGGCGATATGAGGCGATTCATCCGCATCTCAGTCAAGTAACGCCAACCCTCGTGCAACAGGCGCATGCTGCCGGCAAACGCGTCCATGTCTGGACGGTCAACGAGGAACGCGATATGCGCCGTATGGCGGATTGGGGTGTGGATGCTATCTTCACCGATGACGTGGCACGGGCGCGTCGGGTCCTGAAGAGATAATGTGAAACGAATCGGTCTGTTGATCGTTCTCCTGATCATTCCTCTCGGTACGATTGGCGTTCGTGCGCGCGCACAATCTATCCCGCAGACTCTCGCTCGCCAGCTGCTTGCCCAACTCACGCCTGAAGAGCGCATTGGTCAGTTATTTCTGGTCACGTTCACCGGCACAGATACCGGCGCAAACTCCGCTATCTATGATTTGATTGCCCGTCGACATATCGGCGGCGTAGTACTCTTGGCCGCTAACGATAACTTCACAGCGCCTCCCGACACCGTTAGAAACGCCTATCGCCTGATTGCGGAGCTGCAAACTATTGAGTGGCGGGCATCGCAAGGCGAGATCGCCGATGCCAATGGTCAGCCCGTAATCGGCTCTTACATTCCCCTGTTCATCAGCGTTTCCCAGAACGGCGATGGGTATCCGGGGGATGAACTTCTGAGCGGGCTGACGCCCCTGCCCAGCGCCATGGCCCTGGGAGCAACCTGGAACCCATCTCTGGCGGAAGAAGCGGGCAGCACGGCAGGACGCGAACTCTCCGCCCTTGGTTTCAATCTATTCTTCGGCCCTTCGCTTGATGTGTTGGAAAACCCGGCTCTCGTTGTCGGCAATAACCTCGGCGCGCGCGTCTACGGCGGCGATCCGTACTGGGTTGGCGAGATGGGACGCGCCTACATTCGCGGCCTCCATACAGGGAGCAATGGCCGCATCCTGGTCATAGCAAGGCATTTTCCCGGCCGCGGCAGCGCTGACCGCCCTATTACCGAGGAAATCGCTACCATTCGCAAATCGCTGGAGCAACTCAAGCAAATCGAACTGGCGCCTTTCTTCGCTGTGACGGGGAATGCTCCCACGCCACAGAGCGCCGCGGATGGTTTGCTCCTTTCCCACATCCGCTACCAGGGGTTTCAGGGCAATATTCGCGCTACCACCCGTCCGATCAGCTTTGACCAACAAGCACTCAAACTCATCCTTGACCTGCCGGCGCTTGCGACCTGGAGACAGAATGGCGGTCTGTTGGTTAGCGATGATCTGGGAACGCAGGCCGTACGTCGATTCTATACCCCCACCGGGCAAAATTTTTCCGGTCGCGTGGTCGCGCGCGATGCCTTCCTCGCCGGCAACGACTTGCTCTACCTGGGAAATATTACCTCCTCCGACGCGGAGAACAACTACCAGACCGTCTTGCGTATCCTGGATTTCTTCGCGCAGAAATATCGCGAGGATGCAGCCTTCGCCCAGCGTGTGGACGAGTCGGTCCTCCGTATTCTGACGCATAAATTTCGCCTGTATCCCCGCTTTGAACTAGACCGTGTGCTCCCTGCCGAGAGTGCTCTAGAGAATTTAGGAAAAGCCTCCGACGTAACGTTCCGTGTCGCGCAACAAGCGGTCACTCTTCTCAGCCCCGATCCCCAGGACCTCGACGCCGTCCTCCCCGACCCTCCAGGGCCGCGCGATGTCATCCTCTTCCTGACCGACAGCCGTGCTGTTCGCCAATGTAGTAAATGTCCAGAAACGCCTCTGCTCCCGCCAATAGCCTTGCGCGACGCAGTGCTGACGTTGTACGGACCGCGCGCTGGCGGCCAGGTCAGCGCGTCGCGCCTGCGCACTTACGCTCTTGACGATGTATCCTTACTCCTGCAGCAGGCGCCGCAAGCCGAGTCGCTGGTTGCCGATTTCCAAAATGCCTCGTGGATCGTGATCTCGATCCTAGATTCCAGTCCGGACTCGCCTCAGGGGGTGACGCTACGTCGCTTGCTCTCGGAACGCCAGGATTTGTTGCGCAACAAGCGCGTGATTCTCTTTGCCTTCGAGGCGCCATACTACCTGGACGCCACCGACATCTCCAAACTGACCGCGTACTATGCTCTCTATAGCAAGTCTCCACCTTTTGTCGAGGTAGCCGCTCGCGTCCTCTTTCAGGAGCTCCCGGCAACAGGCGCGTTGCCCGTTTCGGTCTCCGGAGTCGGCTACGACCTATTCTCCGCTACCGCCCCAGATCCTAACCAGGTCATCGCGTTGTTCATTGACTCAACCGCTGCGCTCACATCAACGGTTACCGATGCTGCCGAGCCGACCGGCCCTTCGATGCTTCGTGTGGGCGATACCATTGCCTTGCGCACAGGCGTTATTCTCGACCACAATCGCCATCCTGTGCCTGATGGTACAGGGGTTCGTTTTACTCTGACTGCCCGCAGCGATGGGAGTATTCTACAGCAGATCGACTCGAACACGGTTCAAGGAGTAGCCAGAGCAATCTTCCGTATGGATCGGGTCGGTTCGTTCGAGATTCGCGCGGTCAGCGAGTCGTCCACGACTTCCGATGTTATTCAAGTAGAAGTCACCAGCGAGGGCGGTGAGATAAACATCGTTACCGAAGCGCCTGCCACGCTTGCCGCGCCAACAAGCGCCGCCGTAGCCTTGCCGACGCCAACCTTGGCCGTGGCAGAGGCGTCACAAACACGAGAGGTAACTGCCGGTCTCTGGCTCTCGGCGACGCTGCTCTTGGGCGGCTTTTGTTATCTGGTCTTTGCCCTCGGAAATTTATTTATCTCCAGCCGTTGGGGAACACGCATGGCGTTATGCGCCCTGCTCGGTGGCGCCATCGGCTATAACTATATGGCGCTTCACTTACCGGGAAGCGTGAGCCTGTTAGAAAAGGGTGCTTGGGGCAGTACAATCGCTTTGTCCCTCTGCGGGGCGCTGCTCGGCACGTTGGCAGGATGGCTCTGGTGGCGAGCGGTCAACGCGCCAGAGAAGCGAGCAGACCAATAAGCAACAAGCCTACTGCGCTCCAGAACAACACTCCTTCGGGCTGCCGGCGCAGGATAAGCCAGGGGATATCGCTTCGACGGGATACGGTCTGCGGACGTGTAGGAACTTCCCGTCCACCGAGCAGAAACTGACGGAATATTTCTACAGAGGCAGGACGGTCATCCGGATGTAATTCCATCGCCCACAAGATCGCGCGCTCCGTGCGCATGCTGATCGCAGGGTTGATTTGACGCGGCGGAAGCAGCGCTTCCGGATGCAGAAACCGTTGGCGAGCATCTACAGGCGGCGTATTGGTAAGCAAATGATAGAGCGTTGCGCCAAATGCGTAGATGTCGCTGCGGACATCCGTGTGCATCCCGTCGCCGCCGTATTGCTCCAGCGGGGTATAGAGCGCCGTACCGCGCCCCTGGATAACCGTCACGGTCATCTCATCCGGCGCGAGCGCCTTGACCAGGCCAAAATCTACCAGTTTGAGCAGACCACCTGGCGTAATTTTGAGATTGCTGGGCTTAATATCCCGATGCACGAGGGGCGGGTTTTGCGAATGGAGGTACATCAGCGCATCGGCCAGTTGATCGGCCCATCCCAGCACCTCCTCCTCTTTCAAGAAGATATTGCGCTGTTTGGCCTCCAACACCAAGGCACGCAAATCCTTCCCGGGAATGTAGTCCATGACCAGGCAATCGCGATGCCCTGCTGTGAAAAAATCGGAGACTTTCGGCAGGTTCGGGTGGTCAAGACGCGCCAGTACGGTGGCCTCACGCAGGAACTGGTGGCGAGTCTCTTTGAGGATCTTTGGCGGTATGTTGCGATCATGCTCAATCACCTTCAGCGCGCAAAGACGCCCCTCTAACCGCAAGTCATCGGCGAGGTAGATGCTTCCCATTCCCCCTCTTCCAATACACTCGCGAATGCGGTATCGACTGCGTAGGATTTCTCCACTCCTCAAAGCGTTGGCCATGGCTCTTGTCTTTCGCAATCCGACTGATGGACAAAGACGAGATGATGTGGGCGTTTGTCTCTATATTACTCTTATTCTATTGCAAAATCCTGTTGTTGGTTCAGCGTCATGGGTTTGGATATCGCATGTGTGGAGGAACGGGATTGCAAGGATTTTTTGAGGTCGCCGGTCGGAGTTTTTTTGTTTGCTTGGCCTGTGCATGAACGCTTTGGAAGGTTTCTTCGTCGCGATAGCCTAGCTCGAATACCGCATAGAACAAAGAGTGTACTTCCACGGCTGAGCGCCGGGCCAGATCTGCCTGGGACTTACATCACAGGGGAGCACATGACCCACTAATACGCCCTGGCAAAATACACCTTGCGCCTCGCGTCTCTGCCGCAGACGATGCATTTGCCCCTGCCCTCTTCCTGGTCAAGCGGCATACAGCGTGTAGTCGCCTTCGTTTCTTCTTTGATTTTCGCCTCGCACGCTGCCGATTCACACCACCAGGAATACGCCCATCCATTCTGAACAGACTCGGTCAACTCAGCGTAGTCTGTGGGATCAACGATGTGACTGTCACGAAATGCAGTAGCGCGCGCCAAAAGCGACGCGTGAACATCATCCAGTAGACTTTTGACGATCTCGACCAGACCGGCCTGTGGGACGGACGATTTGCCCTCTTTTCCAGGGCGATCGCGACGCGCCAGAGCGACCGTTCCCTGCGCTACATCGCGCGGCCCAACCTCAATGCGCAGTGGGACGCCGCGCATTTCCCAATCGTTGAACTTGAAGCCAGGCGTGACCTCCGTGCGGTCATCCAGTTTCACGCGTACGCCGGCCCCTTGAAGTTCCGCCTGCAAGCGGACCGCGGCTTCCATCACCGCGCCTGTTTCCGAGTCGGATTTGAAAATCGGGACGATGACAACCTGAATGGGGGCCAGGCGCGGCGGCAGAATCAAGCCCTGGTCGTCGCCGTGCGTCATGATGATCGCCCCAATGAAGCGCGTACTCAACCCCCAGGAGGTCGTCCAGGCGTATTGCAACGTGTTGTTCTCATCCAGGAATTGGATGTTGAAGGCTTTAGCAAAGTTCTGACCGAGAAAATGCGAAGTGCCCGATTGCAAGGCGCGCATATCGCCCATCATGGCTTCGATGGTGGTGGACATGACCGCTCCGGCGAACTTTTCCGTTTCCGATTTGACGCCCTTGATGACCGGAACAGCCGCCTCGTTGATGGCAAAGTCGGCGTACACATTCAGCATACGGAGAGTCTCTTCGCGAGCCTCAGCCTCGGTCGCGTGGGCTGTATGGCCTTCTTGCCAGTAGAATTCGAGCGTACGTAAGAAAAGACGCGTGCGCATCTCCCAACGAACGACATTGGCCCATTGGTTGATGAGGATGGGCAGATCGCGATAGGATTGCACCCACTTCGAGTACATGTAGCCGATGATCGTCTCAGAAGTCGGGCGGACGACCAGCGGCTCTTCAAGCTTCTCGCCGCCACCGATTGTCACCACGGCTAGTTCCGGCGAAAAACCTTCCACGTGTTCTTTTTCTTTTTCCAGAAAAGACATGGGGATGAAGAGAGGAAAGGCAGCATTGACGTGGCCGGTCTCTTTGAAGCGGCGGTCGAGCGCCTGTTGAATGTTTTCCCACAGCGCCCAGCCATACGGCCGCACGACCATGCAACCGCGCACGGGAGCGTAGTCGGCCAGTTCCGCGCGTAGAACAACCTGGTTGTACCATTCAGAAAAATCAACAGAGCGAGGAGTAAGTTTTTCTTCGGACATAGGGCATCAGATGTTCTCGGGTTTTTTAGAGAATGTGTAGAAGACCCCTTCACGGACCTTCTGACTTGATCGTTTGTTTTCTCACGCGTTCTACTCTTCCTCCCCCGGTTCAGGATTGGGTAGTGGGGCGTCGGATGGTTGATTCGCGATGCGATGGTAAGCCGCGATCCACTCTGCCATCCGCTCGCGTTCCCTGGCCGTCTCGGCCTGGCGTTTGCGCTCCAACTGTGCCAGACGACGCTGGTCAATATCCTGCTGGACCACCGATGGGTTGGCTACGTCCTCAAAGACCATCTGCGTACTACCAACGGTGATGTATACGTTGCCATAGTTGAATAGCACTTGCCACAGGGTACGACGATGGTGCTCTGTGCTCAGGATATTTTCGAGCGCAGCGGCTTTGCGTTCCTCATGTCCAAAAGGCCTACGGTCAATGTCAAAAATTTGATCTTGCGTCACTTGGAACTTGTCATTACTCCAGTCCACGTACTCATAAATCCACCAGCCAATGCCCAATACCGCTATCGCCATAAAGAACCATCCGAGACCGCCAACCGCGCTACGCGCAGGGGAAAGCCAGAAGTAAAACGCTAGAGCCAGAGCAACCAGCGAGAGACACGCGGCCGGCCACGTTTGCTGGAGCAAGACGATATAGTGTTTTCGATAGGTGATGACGCCTTCTTTTTCCTCGAAGCGCACCCTCAAGAAATTGCTCAAGACGCGCCTCCACCGAGGGGAGTGAGGGGGACTAGCAGCTACAGATGCCGAGGATACCTCTGGTTCCGGCGCTGCTTGTGCAGGATAGAGTTTTTCGCGAATAATACGTTGCGTCGTCGTTATATCCTCCTTGTGGGCCGCCTCGCGGCTACGCGTCCAATGCCTTTCGATCAGGGCGGCGACTTCATAGGGATGGCGCACCTCGTTGAATACAATGCGCCCCACGAAAGTCCGCACGATGATATCGCCGAAGTCCAATACCCGCCCCAGTTGATGGGTCTCTACGCCGACCGAGAGGATCGTGGTCAGGGGAGACTCCTGACGACTATCGTATATGCCAAGTACCCTCTCTACCCAAACCACGCGTCGATTCGTGACCAGGTAGTAATCATTGCGCCAATCCTGATAGTTCCAGCCGGCCCACAAGAGGAAGCCGAACATCCCAATCCCGATCACCGCCTCTATCCAGGAAACAGGCGCGAAGAGGTAGAATAACAACACCAAAACCAGGAAGATAATACTAAAGAATATTGGTCGCAACAGCGCTTTCCACAGTTGCAAGGGGTGCTTGCGCGCCAGGAAATACATGGTCTCATCGGGTTGGAGCCAGGAGAAGCGTTTTTTTCGCGCCAGGTTGCGGCTGGAAATAGCAATCTCAAGGCGCGCTCGCAGTCGGGGGGCCATTTTCAACAGGGCGAGCAAATCACGCCGAGAAAGCACGAGCAAATGGCAAGGTTGAAGCGCTTTGGCGGTAGCCAGATAAGGGCGTTGCTTCAACACGGTCTCCTCGCCAAAGCAATCGCCGCTGCCAAGGGTTGCCAGAGTATGAGAACGACGTCCGTGCCGGTAGGTTAACTCGACTCGTCCTTTGTAAATGAAAAATAGTGTCTCCCCATATTCTCCTTGGCGTATGATCGTCTCTCCCGCCTCGCAGGGTTCGTGCTCCTGCAACTGCGCGGCGATGGAGGCCAACTGTTTATCGTCCAGCCCATGAAACAGGTGGACTTTTTTAAGAAAAAGGAGCAAAGAGTCGCCTCCAACACGCATGTCCTGATTCTAGCATGATTCCGCGTTGCGCGACAAAGGATGCGCCCGAGGTGCAACAAGTATGCCGGGAGACAGGTGTGGCGATCATCCATAGAAGCCCTCTCTGGGGCCGCATACCTTCGCGATGAATGGGACGGCGCACCTTCTGCAAAGGCGTTGTCAGAAGACCAACGACAAGCGCGCTCAAGGGTAGCAGCCGGGAG
>FMJZ01043167.1_pt1 | contig 25620 bp, 25 predicted proteins | sample 1987881 | NCBI WGS metagenome assembly FMJZ01 (sample SAMEA4378227, study PRJEB15110) | soil metagenome | biome: soil; feature: Field; material: Soil | place: India | collected 2015-03-11 | depth 0 m
ACTCCTTTCATATCCTTCAGAAACTCAGGAAACTCCAGAACGAATTGCATGTCGAAAGTTATTGACACACATTAATTACTAATATATAATTTTAATGTTGGGCCTATAGCTCAGCGGTAGAGCTGCCGGCTCATAACCGGTAGGTCCCAGGTTCGAATCCTGGTAGGCCCATGTAAAAGGAATGGAAGAAAGTAAAATAGATTTAAGACCACTCATTGAGCTTCAAAAATATGACCTCCAGATAAAAAATTTAGAAAAAGAATTAGAAGAAATCCCAAAAAAAATTGAAAAACTTCAGGAAAATCCTGAACTTGAAAAAACATCCCTCCTCCAGGTGAAGATGCAAATGGAAGAAAACCAGAAGAAAAGAAAAGAACTGGAGCTTAATATACAGAATTACAGGCAAAACATCGCCAATTATAAAGCACAGCAGATGAAGAAAAAACTCACCAATGAGGAATACCATGCTCTAAATGAGGCAATCTCCCATGAAGAGAAAAAAATTGCAGAAGTTGAGGAACTTCTCCTTGATGAAATGCTTCTTGCTGACGAAATTGAAAAAGAGATAAAGAATAAAGAGGAATCTTTCCATAAAGCTGAAATTCAAATGCAGAGGGACAAAGAACTCATTTTAAAGGAAAAGGAAGAGATTGAAGGGAAAATCAAGAATTTGAAAGCTATCAGAGAAAATACAACAAAAGGTGTTCAACAAAAATTAATGGACCTATACAATAAGATTTCGAAAAAAAAGGATGGGATAGTCCTATCAGTTGTAAAGGATGAGTTCTGTTCTATTTGCAACATGAGGGTAAGACCCCAAAACCTCGCTGAACTAAGGAAGAATACAAATATTATATTCTGTGAAAATTGCGATAGAATTCTATACATGAAAGAAGTTTACGAGAAGGAAGAGAAGTAAAGAAGCTATTTAAGTCATCGACAAAAGCATATTTGGTTTTGACTTTTCCTTTTTCAATCCGCAATGCGTGAATCATAGCGAAGTTATTTCCCCTCTGCCAATTTTCCCAATACCAAATTTACAAAAATCTTTATCCCTACTTGAATTGCATCCTCATCTCCGCTGAAATAAGGAGTATGAAGACCATGGATAAAACCTTTTTTCTCATTCCTCACACCCAGCCAGAAGAAAAAAGCGGGCACCTCTCTGGAATAAAAGCCAAAATCTTCTGCAGTCATCTGAGGTTTTAACTCAATACAATTCTCCTTTCCAAGAATCTTTTTTATTAAAGAAATGCTCCACTCTGTCAGCTCAAGATTATTGTAAACTGAAGGAACCTGATTTGTAATATCAAGTTTATATTTTATCCCAAAGGAAAGCTCTACCCCTTTCAGCATATTATGTATTTTATCTAAAGCCATATTCCTTGAGTTATCGCTTAATGTTCTTATCGTCCCTTCCATTCCGACTTTTTCAGCTAAAACATTCGCCCTAACTCCACCCTGAATCTTCCCAACTGTAACAACTACAGGATCATTGACATCGGCAAATCTGCTGGAAATTGATTGAAGTTGTGTAATAAAAAGGGAAGACGCTAAAATTGCATCGATTCCCTGATGGGGATAAGCTCCGTGGGATGATTTCCCCTCAATCTCAATCGTAAAGGAGTCTGCATTCGCCATTGAAAATCCAGATGTGTATCCAATTTTCCCCACCTCGATATCAGGACTAACATGGAGAGCAAAAATACAGGATGGTTCCAAAATTTTGAACAATCCCTCCTTAATCATTAAAGAAGCTCCCCCTTCTTCACCATTTGGAGCTCCTTCCTCTGCGGGCTGAAATATAAAAAGAACATTTCCTTTAAGGATATCTTTAAATCTGAAAAGGACCTCTGCGGTTCCGAGAAGGATTGTAGTGTGAAAATCGTGCCCACATGCGTGCATTACACCCTTTACCCTTGACCTGTATTCCACTTCATTCTTCTCTTCTATAGGTAAAGCATCCATATCAGCTCTTATAGCCACAGTTGGATATTTCTCTCCTTTCCGGATTATTCCGACAACTCCTGTTTTTGCTATTTTTTCCCTTACATCGAGGCCAAGTTTTCTAAGATAATCCGCAACCATCTTGGAAGTCTGGAACTCTCGGTTGGATAGCTCTGGACTTGCATGAATTTTCCGCCTTATGGAAATCATTTTGTTTTTAATTGAATAAATATAATCTTCTACTCCTTCTTTTTTATAAGAAGATCCAAACCCGGAAATTGCAAACAGAGAAACAAGGATAAAAGTGAGTTTTTTCATAACATATTTATATTAAATGCAAAATAAAAAGTCAAAATTAACTGAGAAGAAAACTCAAAATCTTGCTAATTCAGAAATTTTTTTATTTTAATCATTGTGATATAATCAATATTTCAAAATGCTAAATATAATCTTAATTCTCATATCTTCGTTCTTATGGAGCACTTCTTTTCCGATAATTAAATACGCTCTTAAATTTTCAAGTCCTCTTGATCTTTTGTTCATAAGATTCGCTTTTGCATTCTTTTTTACAATTCTGATAATTCTCTTCATTGACAGGAAATTTTCTATTCTGAAAAATGGCTCCATTGCATTCCTTGGAATTTTAAACATTCTCGGTTTTATATCCCAGTTTTTTGGACAGAAATTAACCACATCTTCCAATGCTTCCGTTCTTTCCAATACATCGATAATATTTAGTGCTTTTCTTGCCATTCTTATTTTAAAGGAAAAAGCTGATTTGAGGAAAGCCATGGCTGGATTACTTACTATAGCAGGAATAACTTTTATCTCAACGGGTTTCAAATTCGAATTTAACATTACTACGAAAGGAGATTTATTAATTCTCCTTTCTGCTATATGCTGGGCATTTTTTACAATCACAAATAAAGTAACTCTTTCCAGTACAAATGCCCGAAATATAGTTCTTGGTGTTATGATCTGGACATTTGTCTTTTTACTACCCTACTCTCCGTTTTTAGGAAATTCAATCTCTTTAAAAACTATCTTAATCGGACTTTATCTGAGTCTTTTCTGCTCAATCATTCCCCTTTACCTCTTTAATCTTGCCCTTAAAAAACTCGGAGTCTATTCAACTGTTGTCTATCTTTCAACAGAGATAATTTTCGCAGTTTCCCTCTCAATAATTTTTTTAAGAGAAACTCTTTCAATTCCTTTCGTAATTGGAAGTATCCTTATATTGATAGGAATTTACCTCAATCCTCAGAAATGAATTTCAGGGTTCTTTCTATTCTTTCCTTTACATTTAGAATTTTTACTAGAAATTCAATCTTTGAACCATTTTCTATTAAAGGAACAAAACTTTTAAGCTCAAGACCTGAAAATTTTGAAGTCAAAGCAACTCTAATAGGATGAAACAATTCTTTCCCTTTTATTTTTAGCTCCTCTCCTAATTTCTTTACTATTCCAGAAAATTCATCCCAGCCGACATAATCCAAATCTTTTATTTTTGAAAAAAATTCTGATATTACTTTCTTTGAATTCTCTTCAAGAATGAGTTTTTTTGCCTCCTCATCCATTTCTTGAGGATTAAAATAAAAAAAGATATGGAATTCCTTTTTAACATCCTTTAAAGTCTCAAGATTTGAAATAATAGCTTTGAGAGCGCTGGAAAGCCAGACTTTGTGAGAATCAGAGAGAATGAGAGGCAAAAAACCCTCTTCTCTCAAATATGGAATGCAATCATCAACAATCCTTTCAATAGGAACTTTTCGAATATGTTGACGATTTATCCATTTTAGTTTTTCGTAATCAAAAATCGATGGGGATTTCCCAACCCTTTCAAGATCGAAAACTTTTATTATCTCATCTATTTCCATTACTTCTCTACCATCTGGAGAAGACCATCCAAGAAGGGAAAGATAATTCATAAGGGCTTCTGGCAAATATCCACTCTCTCTGAACTGGTCGAGGGAAGTTGCTCCATGTCTCTTAGAAAGTCTTGTTCCATCAGAGCCCAGAACCATAGGTAGATGAGCAAATAGAGGATAATTCCATCCTAAGGTTTTGTAGACAAGAATCTGTTTGGGAGTATTTGAAATATGGTCTTCCCCCCTTATCACATGGGTTATCTCCATGTATCTATCATCAATTACACAGGCAAAATTATAGGAAGGAAATCCATTGGATCTTAAAAGGACAAAATCTTCTATAAAATTCGTTGAAAATTTTAACTCACCCCTTACAATATCATTGAATAGAATCTCTTCATCTGGAGGAACCTTAAGCCTTATTGCAGCCTTCTCATCCCTTTCCATCCTTTTTCTTGACTCATCAATATTTAGATTCCTGCATTTCCCAGAGTATTTTGGTATCCCTCCAAGAGAAAGAATCCTTTCCCTTTCTTTTTCAAGATCATCAGCACTACAGAAACAAAAATATGCATAACCTTTCTCAACAAGCTCAAAAGCATGTTTTTTGTATATTTCTATTCTCTCGGATTGTCTGTAAGGTCCGAAATCTCCACCAATGTCCGGTCCCTCGTCCCAATCCATTCCGAGCCATTTAAGATCCTTTATAAGAAGTTCCTCAGATTCCTTTGTTGATCTCTCCACATCTGTATCTTCTATTCTCAATATAAACAAACCTTTATTTCTTCTTGCAAAAAACCAGTTAAAAACAGCTGTCCTTGCATTCCCGACATGAATATAACCTGTTGGGGATGGTGCGAATCTAACCCTTGTCATTTCTCTTTTAACATGGCTATGGAATAGCAGGATATTGCCTCCCCTCTTCCCAGTTCACCTATTCCTTCATGGGTTTTCGCTTTTATATTGAGGAGCTCGCTCTTCACTTCCAATATTTGTGAAAGCTTTTCCCTCATAAAGGGTATAAATGAAAGTAACCTTGGTTCCTGAGCAATTACCACGCAATCAATATTCATAACTTTCATATTTTTCTCATTCATTATTTTACATACTTTTGAAAGAAGAATTGTAGAGTCGATATTTCTATATCTTTCGTCTGTATCGGGAAAAAGCTCTCCAATACTCTTTTCACCTAATGCTCCCAGAATCGCATCAATTATTGCATGGACAATAACATCTCCATCGGAGTGTCCTTTCAACCCCTTTTTGCAAGGAATTTCAATCCCTCCGAGAATCAGCTTTCTTCCCTCTTCAAGGGGATGAATATCAAATCCTATACCTATCTTTATTTTCAAGAATTGCCTCCGCAATCATTAAATCAATTTTTGTTGTAATTTTAATATTTGTAATCTCTCCATCAACTGTTCTCACTTCAAAACCTGCCCTTTCCATGAGTTCTGAATCATCGGTAACAAAAATTTCTTTCTCCTTTCCTATTTTATGAGAATATAGAATATCTTTCAAATAGAATCCCTGCGGTGTTTGAACTCTGAAAACTTTTTCCCTTTTTAAGGAGCTCACAACTTTATCATTTTCTATAATTTTTAAGGAGTCGATCTCATCAATTACAGGTATCGCACTTCTATACTCTTTTACTCCTCCTATAACCCTTGTTATCAATTCTTTTGATACAAGAGGTCTGACAGCATCGTGAATCAAAACAATATGCTCTTCTTTCAAAACAGAAAGACCGTTTATTACCGAATCCTGCCTTCTCTCGCCACCCTTCACGATATTCTCAATTTTTGGATATTTTTCCTTTATTCCCTCCCATATGGATGGATTGTCAATTACAAGAACGATAGAATCAACCAGTTCATGGAATGAAAAAGCCTCTAGAGACCACTCAAATACTGGTTTTCCTTTAAGAAGGTGGAACTGCTTTGGAAGTGGGTCATCAAACCTTTTCCCTTTTCCTGCGGAAAGGATTATTGCAGAAACTTTACTCCTCATTAAACCTGCCAAAAATCATTTTCCCCGCAGTGGTCTGAAGAACAGAAGTCACAGTTATGTCTATGTTCTTCCCGATCATCTTTCTGGCATTGTCCACTACGACCATTGTTCCATCATCGAGATATGCCACACCTTGATCTTTTTCTTTTCCTTCTTTAAGGATAAATACCTTAATCGTCTCTCCAGGAAGGACAACTGGTTTCAAAGCATTGGAAAGTTCATTTATATTGAGAACTGAAATTCTGTGAAGTTGAGCAACTTTATTCAAATTAAAATCATTGGTTATTATTTTAGCATCCAGTTGCTTCGCAAGCTCAATAAGCTTGGAATCAACATCTTTTATTTCCGTAAAATCAAGTTCAGATACCACAACAGATACTGTTGAAGATTTTTGTAACTTCTGGAGAATGTCAAGGCCTCTTCTACCTCTCTGCCTTTTTAGCGGGTCCGGTGAATCTGCAACCTGTTGTAATTCTCTGAGAACAAATTGGGGAATAACAAGAGTCCCCTCTATAAATCCAGTATCGCAAATATCCATAATCCTTCCATCGATTATTACAGAAGTGTCAAGGATTTTATGACTTCTTCCCACGCTCCTTTCCCTCAAGAATGTAAAAAGAGTCACAGGATTAAACCATTCAGATTTTTTTAATCCTACAATGAAACCCATATAGGGTAAAATAACCAAAGAGACAAAGGAGATGAACTGGGAGGTGGTTTTATCAGAAGAAAGAATCCTGTAAATACTAGAGAGCAACCACCCAAAAATTATTCCTCCCCATGTCCCGATTGTTGCGCCCCATATAACTTTGAATTGAGCTTTCTTTATTAAATGTTCAAGATAAACTACTATAATCCCTAAAAGAATTCCAAGGAATGCTCCATAAATATTTGTAATACTAAAAGGTGGAAAGAAATATCCAATAGCACCCATTAAAAAAACAAATAAAATTCTCAAAAATACAAAGCCCATTTTAAGACTCCTTATATTATAATTTCAAAATTCTGTAAAGTTCCCTAATGTGGGAAATTCCCTCTATCTCAATTTCAAATTTTCCCTTTCTTGTAAAGTTCTTTTCTGGAATAACTGCCTTTTTGAAGCCAAGGGATTCAGCTTCTTTGACTCTTGATTCATAATCTCTCACAGCTCTTACCTCTCCAGCGAGTCCGACTTCTCCAAAAAATACTGTTCCTGCAGGAATGGGGTTATTTTTTTTGCTGGAAATTAGAGAAGCAATCAAAGATACATCTGAAGAAGGGTCATCAATATAAATACCCCCAGCAACATTTACAAAAATATCCTCTCCTGCGAAACTGAATCCAAGTCTTTTCTCAGCTATTGCAATTAACATCGATGTCCTTGCTGGGTCAAGACCTATTGTTGTCCTCCGGGGCGAGCCAAGATATACAGTAGGGGATACAAGGGTCTGAATCTCAATTAGCATGGGCCTTGTTCCCTGGAATCCGCAGTAAATTGACACCCCTGTCTCCTTACCTGCAAGGTCAGAAAGGAAAAGATTGGAAGGATTCTGAACAGGGATGAGCCCTCTTTCTTCCATTTCAAAGAGTCCTACTTCGGAAACAGCACCAAATCTATTTTTTACTGTTCTTAAAATTCTGTGACTCTGAAATCTTTCGCCTTCAAAGTAGAGGACAGCATCGACAATGTGCTCTAAGGATTTTGGACCAGCAAGGATTCCTTCTTTTGTAATATGCCCGATTATAAAAGAGGTCACCCCTCCTTTTTTTGCAACATTAAAAATTCTTGATGTTACCTCCCTTACCTGCGCCATACTTCCCGGAAGGGAGTCAAGATTTGCTGAAAACATTGTCTGTATCGAATCGCAAACAAGAAAATCAGGTTTGAGAGAACCAACTGTTTCTTCTACCTGTTCCCACAGGGTTTCTGCCAGAATGTAAAGGTCTTTTGCTTTTATCCCTATTCTTTCACCCCTCAATTTTATCTGGGATGGTGACTCTTCCCCTGAAGCATAAAGAACTTTATAACCTTTCTTTTCAAGAGCGTGAGAGATTTGAAGAAGTAAGGTCGATTTCCCTATTCCAGGTTCTCCACCAATAAGTGTTATGGAACCTTTTATAATTCCACCACCAATGCATCTGTCAAATTCTGAAATTCCAGTTTTTATCCTCTCCCATTTATTAATGTCAATCTCGTCATAAGGGAGGGGTTCGTTCCCGGATAGAACAACTTCTCCTTTCTTCCTTTCGACCTCCACAAAAGAGTTCCAGCTTGAACAGGATGGACATTTACCCAGCCATTTTGGAGATTCGAATCCACATTCCTGACAGATATAAGTGACTTTCATTTTGATCGGAAACCTATTCCAAAATAAAACTGAGACTTCTTTTTCAATGCAAAATCATCAATGCCAGCTACTAAAAAAAAATTTGGATATGGGTAAATTCTTGTATAAGCCCTGAAAATTGGTCTCGGTCTCCTGTTCAGCTCGAAACTATCTACTGATAATTCCAGACCTTTTAAAGGATTATAACCAAAACCAAAGCCAAAACTTGACTCTATAAATCCCGCTCTTGCAGAGAAATCTTTATATTTCAAACCTCCAAGGAATGAAAATTTAATTTTTTCATCCCATGGGTCTTTTAGAACCTCTCCTTCGATAAATCTCTCATTTCTTCCTATTGAAAAAGTCAGGTATCCTCGTGCAAGAAGATCTGAAAAAAGATACTCTCCTCTAATTCCGTAGGAAAAATCTGGAAAGCTATATTTGGTTATAATCTTTCTTGACTCTTCAAGGGTCTCTTTCAGTTCTTCCAGACTACTATCTATTTTCTTATAAAAAGATGGATCATTTATTACTTTAGATGCAAACCCCTCTCCATCTTTTATTTTTTTAGTTATTTCCTCAAGTTCTGAAATCAGTTTTTGAGCCCTCTCCATTGTTCGATTTAGATTTTCAACACTTTTACTTATTTCATTTTTGTTTTCTGAAATTAGAGAACTAATTTCCTCAGAAATTTTTGAAAAATTTGAGGAAATTTTTGCAAGATCGGATTCAAGTCTTTCTGTAAGATCAGAAATGGAGCCTCTCATTTCAGGGTAATCAGAACTTAAACTCCTTGAGATCTCCCCCAAATTCTGGGTTGTTATTTCAAGGTTCACCAAAAGATTCTTAAGCCTATTCTCTCCTGAAGGTTCAGTAAGAGCATCTTTTATAACCTTCCCAACTGATTTCACATCTTCCCCAAGGGAATAAAATGTTTGTCCTATCTGGTCTATTGAAAGGGGTTGAATTCCCTGCACATAGGAATTTTCCTTTAAAAAAGGTTTTTCAGGTGGTCCGGGAAAAATTTCCACATATTTTTCCCCCATAATTCCCATTGAACTAACAGCGGCCTTTGAACCTTCCCTTATCTTAACATCCTTATAAATAAACATTGTAATTTCAGCCATCCCCTCTTTAAGGTCAATATCCCTTACTCTCCCTACTCTGACTCCTGCCACTCTAACCGATGAATTTTTTTCAAGACCTGCAAGGCTGGCAAATCTTGTTTTAAGAATATATCCCTCTTTTTTGAATATTTCAATTTCCCTTGTCCCAAGCCACAAAACAAGATAAGCAAAAATTAATAGTCCTATCGCAACAAATATCCCTACTTTATATTCTGTCTTCATCCCGTCCCTCCATCTCAATTATTTTCATTCTAAATTATCCTTACAGGACCTTCAGATTCACCCCTTATGAATTGCTGAACTATTGGGCTTGATGAATTTCTCATCTGCTCAGGAGTTCCAATTTCAATAATTCTTCCTTCGTGTAACATTGCAATTCTATCAGCAACAGTGAAGGCGCTAACTATATCATGGGTTATAATTACAGAAGTCACACTGAGAGAATCTCTCATTTTCACAATTAGCTTATTTATGGAATCTGCTCTTATGGGATCAACCCCTGTTGTAGGCTCATCGTAAAGAAGAATCTTGGGTCTTAAAGCAATTGCCCTTGCAAGACCTACCCTCTTTTTCATCCCACCACTAAGCTGAGAGGGCATGAGTCTTTCAATTCCTGGAAGATCAACCCTCTCGAGACTATCCTTAACCCTCCTTTCAATTTCATCTGGGGTGAGCCCGAGTCTTTCAAGACCAAATTTAATGTTTTCTTCCACACTCATTGAATCAAAGAGAGCTGCTCCCTGGAAAACCATTCCAAATAATCTGACGATCTTGAATAATTCGTCTTCTCTAAGGCTTGTAATTTCTATATCATCCACATATATCTTTCCTCGGTCGGGCTTGAGCAATCCTATCATGTGCTTAATTAAAACAGTTTTTCCTGCACCACTCCCTCCCATTATAACCATTATCTCCTCATCAAGTATTTCAAGATTCACTCCATTAAGAACTTTCTTCCCATCAAAACTCTTATGAAGGTCAATAATTTTGATCATCTTTTCATCGAAAAAGGAAGTACTTTTGCAATAAAGAAATCTGCAATTAATATAAGGATGGATGCTACAACCACAGCTGAAGTTGTAGACCTTCCGACCCCTTCTGCTCCTCCCTCTGTCTTCAAGCCTTTGTAACAGCCTATTAAAGCAATAATTGCACCAAAAAATATTGATTTTATAAGTCCAGATGTTACATCCCACCATTCAGTGTAAAGAAGAAGAAATTCGTTAAATAGAACGGAGTTGATCCCCATCAACTGGACAGCCACAAACTTTCCTCCTATCAATCCTATTGCATCACCGTAAGCAGTAAGTGTTGGAACCATTATCATCGCAGCAAGAAATCGAGGGATTACAAGATATTTTATAGGATCAGCACCAAGGGTAAACAGGGCATCTATCTGCTCGGTTACTTTCATTGTTCCTATCTCCGCTGCCATCGCAGAGCCAACCCTTCCAGCAACCATAAGCCCTGTAAGAACTGGTATGAGCTCCTTTGTAAGGGATATACCAACAACAGAACCGACATACATTTCTCCGCCAAACCTTTTCATTCCAATAATTGTCTGAAGAGCAAGAACCATTCCTGTGAAAAGGGATGTCAGGGAGACTACAGGAAGTGAACGATTACCAATCTCCATTAGTTGAGCAAAAAAAACTTTTTTCTCAAATGGCTTTGTAAAAATCTTCTTGAAAATGCTTGCAGTCAGAATTGATATTTCGCCCAGATCGAGAACGCCTCTTCCCATTTTCCAGAAGAACCTTGAGATTACAGGGAATCTTTCAATGTTAATCACTGGAATTCCTCGAATGGAGCAATGTCTTCAAATTTTGTATACTTATCAAGGAATGCAAGTTCCACTGTTATTCCTGCAGGTCCGTTCCTCTGTTTAGCTATAATTACATCCGCTATTCCTTTCTTAGGGGTATCCTTTATATAAAATTCCTCTCTGTAAATAAAAGAGACAAGATCTGCATCTTGCTCAATTGCTCCGGACTCCCTGAGGTCAGATAGTTGTGGTCTTGCTCCTTTTTTTTCTCTTTTTTCAGGAGCTCTGCTCAGCTGGGAAACCGAGACAACAGGGATAGAAAGTTCCTTTGCAAGTTCCTTCATAGCCCTTGATATTGCTGAAATTTCCTGAGTTCTGTTTTCAAATCTTATCCCTCCCCTCATAAGCTGAAGATAATCAATGAAAAGGATGTCCAGCCCCTTTTCCATTTTTAATCTTCTTGCCTTAGCCTTCATTTCAAGTATTGAAAGTGAAGGGGTCTCATCAATGAATATATCCGCCTTGGAGAAAACATTCTGAGCCATTATTATCTTGTCCCACTCATTCTGGCTTATATAGCCGTTCTGTAATCGCTGGATGTCAATCTGAGCCATGGAACCTAAAAGTCTTATGCAAAGATGCTCCTTAGACATTTCAAGGGTAAAGATTCCAACTTTCTTTCCGAATTTAACAGCAACATTTGTAGCTATATTCATTGCAAAAGCGGTTTTCCCCATGGAGGGTCTTCCAGCAATGACAATGAACTCACTGTTGTGAAGCCCAGAAGTTTTTTTGTCGAAATCTTTAAAACCTGTTGGAATACCGGAAATTAACTCTCCTCTTTTTGAAAGAGCCTCTATGTAATCGACAGTCTCCTGCATAACCTTTTTTATTTCAATAAAGCCTTGCTTTACTCTCTGCTCGGAAATCTCAAAGATCTCATGCTGGGCAAGATCAAGAAGTTCATCGGTGTCCCCAACTCTCTCCATTCCAGTTTTTGCAATTCTCAAACTTGAAAGGATAAGCCTTCTTGCAAGTGCCTTTTCTTTTATTATGTTTAAATAGCTCTCTATGTTCAAACTTTTAGGGACACCGTCCAGAAGGGAAGATATATAGGATGTTCCTCCCACATCTTTAAGCTCTCCAGCATTCTCAAGCTCCTCAGAAAGGGTCACAAGGTCAATCCTTTCACCTTTATCTGCCATTTCAACAACCTTTCTCATTATTTTTTGATGAGATTCAATGTAAAAGTCATCGGGAGTGATTACAGAAAGAACCTTATGAAGGTGGGAATTCTCTGTAAGGATTGCACCTATAACGGCTCTTTCTGCATCTAAATTGTGTGGAAGGGACTTCTGAGGTAATGTAATGAAGTCTTCCATAAATCCTACTCCCCTTTAACAACTTCTATTTTAATTTCACTTGTTACTGATGGATGTAATTTTATTGGAACAGTGTAAATTCCAAGTTTTTTTATGGGCTCATGAAGATGGATCTTCTTTTTATCAATTTCAAACCCCGCCTTTGAAAGAGCTTCCCAGATGTCTGTTACTGTTACTGAGCCAAAAATTGTGTCCTTTTCCCCGCATTTCTTTGGAATTGTCAATTGTAGCTCCCTGAGTCTTCTGTCAAGCTCTTCGACAGTTAACTTCTCAATTTCAAATTTTCTCTGCATTTCTTGAATTTCCCTCTTAACGCTCCTTATATTCTCCTCAGTTGCAGGTAAAGCGAGTTTCTTTGGAAAAAGGAAATTTCTCGCATATCCATCTTTCACATCAACAATATCCCCAATCTTACCAAGGTTTTTCAAATTTTCAATCAAAATTACTTTCATTTTCCTACCTATTCAGGTAAGAATGGAAGAAGAGCCATTATTCTTGCTTTTTTTATTGCTGAGGCAAGTCTTCTCTGGTGATAGGCACATGTTCCTGTCATTCTTCTTGATAGTATCTTGCCTCTATCAAGAACAAATTCCTCAAGAAGAGAAACATTTTTATAGTCTATATAGTGAAGATCCTCAGCACAGAATTTACAGAATTTTTTTCTTGGAGTGAAAAATCTTCTGTGTTGTGTATGGGTTTCTTTTTTACGCATTTTTCTCCTCCTCTTCCAATTTTTCAAAATAAATCTCTCCCTCTTGAGTTTCTGCTTCCTTTTTTTCGCCCTTCTTCTCTTTCATCTTCTTCATCTTCTCAACCTTTTTAAAATAGTCATCCATTCTGACTGTTAAAAATCTTATCACTTTTTCAGACTGTTTGAATCTTCTTTCCAGCTCCTTGGGAATATAAGGGTCTCCTTCATAGAAAAAGAAATAGTAGTTTCCTTCATGGAATTTGCCAATTTTGTAAGCAAGAGTTCTTCTTCCCCAGTGCTCTTCCTGAATTACCAAGCCCTTAGAATCTTCAATAAACTTTCTTACACCTGAAAGGAAATCTCTGATTTCCTCCTCACTCAGTTCAGGACTGAGTATCAATCCTGTTTCATACTTTCTCATATTACCTCCTTATGGTTTTAGCCCTTCTCCGAGAGAAGAGCAAGGAGAAACTCTCCTGTTAAACCTATTCATTGCTTCTTCTACTTTTCCATTTATTATAAGTTCAAGAGCTTGCTCGGCCTTTTCAAAACTCTTTTCAAGAAAAATTATCTCGTCCTGGTTGAATGGAGAAAGGACATAACCAACTCTATCTCCTTCCGGCTTTCCTATTCCTATTCTTATTCTTGTGAAATCAGAAAAAGAAATCTCAGAAATCACAGACCTTAATCCTTTGTGAGTGCCACCCTCTCCTTTTTTTCTGATTCTTATTTCACCAGGGGGAATGTCCATATCATCGAGAACAATTATTAGATTTGACAGGGGAATTGGATTAAATCTCAAGAATTCAGAAACTGCTTTTCCGCTCAGATTCATAAAGGTCTCTGAAAGCAACAAAATCAGTCCATTTTCTAAATATTCAATTGTTGCAAATCTGTAGAGGTTTCTTCTTTTGAACCTGACCCCGAATTTTTTAGCAATTCTTTCAACAAACATCCTACCCGCATTATGTCTTGTTTTTTTATATTCCTTTTGAGGATTTCCAAGCCCTACCAACATCCATTTCATTATACCCAAATTACTCCTCTTCTTCTTTCTTCTTCTTTATAACTTCTGGCTCTTTTATCTCTTCAGCTGGAGGAGGTGCGAATTCCTCTTCAACAGGGGCTTCTACAAATGCAATTACTGTCTCAGGCTCAGTGAGAATCTTTATTTTCTCAGGAATTTTTAAATCCTCGACCTTAATGGAATCCCCTATATCAAGGGATGAAATATCAACCTGAACATTTTCAGGAATAAACTTCGGCAAACACTCTATCTCAAGCTCTCTAAAGGCGAAATTAAGAAATCCTCCCTTTTCAACTCCAGCAGCTTTTCCTACAAGCACAACATGAACCTTAATCTTAACAGGCTTGTCAAGAGAAACATTATAAAGGTCGAAATGAAGAATGTTCCTTTTTACAGGATCTTTCTGGAAGTCTTTCAAAAGGACATTAAATTTCTTATCCCCTCTTTCAGCCTTGAAAATAAAATTCTCGCCCATTTTTATTATTTTTGCTACTTCCTTTGCATCAGCCTCTATAGGTAATGGATTCAAGTCAGGACCATAAAGGACACCAGGAACTTTACCGTTAAATCTGAGTTTTTTTGCATATTCTTTACCGATTTTTTCTCTAAAATCAATTTTTAATACAACTTCTTCCATATTCACCTTCCTATATCTCAAATATTGAGCTCACTGAGCTCTGTTCGAATATTCTTTTTATAGCCTCTGCAAATAGGCTTGCTACAGAAAGAATTTTAATTTTATCAATCAGCTTATCTTCTGGGATCACTATGGTATCAGTGACAATTAAAGCCTCGAGCGATGACGTCTTTATTCTTTCAATTGCTTCCTCTGAAAGAACAGGATGGGTGCAAGCAGCCCAGATTCTTTTAGCTTTATGATTTTTTAAAAGTTCAACAGTTTTAACGAGAGTTCCTGCAGTATCAACCATATCGTCAATTATTATTGCTTCTTTCCCATTTACATCTCCTATCAATATCGATTCCGCAACCTCATTGGGAAATATTCTCTTTTTATAAACCATTGCAAGATCAGCAGAAAGGGCGTTCGCCATTATCCTTGCCCTCTCAACCCCACCAGCATCAGGAGAAACAACAACGGGCTTTTTAAGATTTATCGACTTAAAATAATTAACAAGGACCGGAAAGGCATAAAGGTTGTCAACAGGAACTGTAAAAAAACCCTGAATCTGAGGGGCATGAAGGTCCATTGTTAAAAGCCTGTTAATTCCAGATGCTTCAAGGAGATTGGCAATAAGCCTTGCTGAGATAGGAACTCGTGGTCTGTCTTTTCTATCCTGACGAGCATATCCATAATAGGGCATAACAGCTGTCACAGAACGGGCAGACGCTCTTTTAAATGCATCTATCATTACGAGGAGTTCAAGAATGTGAAAATTTACTTCACGGGAAGCACTCTGAACAACAAAAATATCCCTCCCCCTAACATTCTCAAGAATCTGAAAATTTACCTCTCCATCAGCAAATTTTCTTAAATCTGCTTTGCCAATAGGAATCTTTAATATCTTACAAACCTTCTCAGCAAGCTCTTTATTGGATGACCCTGAGAATACCTTTAGATACTTTTTATCCATTCTCTTATCCTAAACTGGGGTGGGAGGATTCGAACCCCCGAATGGCGGATCCAAAGTCCGCTGCCTTACCGCTTGGCGACACCCCAATCAATCTATAAATAATCTTTTCCAATATTCCATTCTCCCTATACTCCTTACAATTTCAACTCTGTAAGGGCTTAAAATATCTTTCATCTTTTCAGCTTTCTTCATGTCATCTATAATTCCAAAAATACATGATCCACTACCACTCATCAAAACTTTTTTTAAACCTTCTTCTCCAATCATTCTTTCCTTTATTCTTTTAAGCTCCTTATATTTCTTGAATACAACTTCTTCTAAATCGTTCCTCAAATAACCCAAATCAATATGTCTCTCTAACCCTTTTATATTAGAATTTTTTGTTGAAAAAGTCAATCTGGACTTATCCCAATCAGTGTATGCCTCTTTGCTACTGACTTTAATCTCAGGAATTACAAGGAAAAAATATAAATTTCCAATATCCTCAATTTCTTTTATAACATCTCCTTTACCCTCTCCCAAACATGTTCCTCCATGGAGAAAGTAAGGAACATCAGCTCCAATCTCTGAGGCAATGGGAATTAATTCTTTTATATCAATCTCTTTGCAAAAGAATTCTCTAAGAGCAACTAGAGTGCATCCTGCGTTGGAGGAGCCTCCTCCAAGTCCTGAACCAGGGGAGATCTTCTTTTCCACAAAAACCCTTACACCTTCTTTAATTCTAAATTCTTTCTTGAATCTTTCTATGGCTTTATATATAAGATTATCTTCATTCCATGGGACATCTTCACCATCCCCTTCAATTTCAATACCTGAGTTAATTATTTCAAAGCTTAAAATATCGAATAAGTCAATGCTCTGAAAAATTGTCCTTATTCTATGATATCCATCAGGCATTACCCCTTCAATTTCAAGTCCAAGATTTACTTTTGCAAAGGATCTTAGCCTCATATCGAGACTTCCTCCAGAGAAACTTTTCTGAAAAAAGGTGGGATTTTCAAATCAATATTTAATCCATGGCTCCTTTTAACCCATTTTATCTTTACTTTTCCTTCCAGACCTTCTCCTTTCCAGCAAATTTCCTTCGGAAAATTGGAGTTTTTTAAAAATTCCTTTATCTCAAGGGAAGTGCTATTACCCTTTAAAAAAATAGATAAAATCTCATCTTCAGAAATCTCCTTTTTGAGAAAGAACTTTGTGAGTTCAACTAAATTCCCTTCCCAGTAGGACTTAGATTTTGGAACAATCATATAAGTTATTTCAGAAATATAAATCTGGAATAAAGGTGTTCCAACTACTGATAATCCCTCGATCTTGAGCCTTTTATTCCCATAGAAAAAGAGAAAATCTAAGTAATCAAAGTTATTATTTTCGTACAAGTAAAGCCTTCCTTTCCCAAAAATTCGCTCTCCTACCAAAACCGGTTCCTCTTTAAAAGTAGCACAGGAGATGAATAATAAAAAAACGAAAATTTCAAAAATTTTCTTCATATTTTATATTAAGATAATTCAAAACTTTTATAAAGTGGAAAAATTGACAAATTTTATTTTAACGATTATTATTAATACCTTAAAATCTATTAGGAGGCTTCGATGAAGAAATTTTTAACCTTTTTGATCGGATTTTTTTGTATTTCAGCATTCCTATTTTCCCAGGAAGATTACATAAAAAAAATCGAAGAACAGAGAAAAGCAAAGGACGAGAGATTTGCCACATCAGAGGTGTCACCTCTTGCTCCAGTTGCCCATTCTCATTTTGATATTGGCTCACCCTTGACAATTTCTCTTTTTGAAAATGAAGTGAAAGAGGGAAATTTTAAGGATGCCCATCACATCCTTAGCTTTTCCTGGGAAGGTAAAAACCTCTTCCTTGAAGTTGTTAGAAGTGAAAAGGAAGTCAGGATAAATGATAATCCCGTAAAAGGGAAAACAGAAGTGAAAGCTGGGGAAAGAATAAAGGTTTGTCATTATGTTCTTGTTTATGCCATCCAGACTGAAAAAATTGCGAGGATAATGGTTTACGATATAAATTCACCCGCAAAAAAGAACTTCAAAGGTTTGAATTACTTTCCTGTCAATCCTGTTTATAGAGTGAAGGCAAAACTCATTAAAAATCCAGCGATGGAAGAAGTCAAAATCCTTACATATCAGAACATATTGAAAACCTTTGTTAGATATGGTTTTCTTGAATTTGAGATAAACGGAGTCAAATGCAGACTCACTGCTTTCAAAACACCTGACCGATTGGATTCAAAGGAGCTTTTTATTCCTTTCAAGGATAAAACTTCGGGTAATGAGACCTATTCAGTGGGAAGATTTCTTGATGCGATTGATGAAGGTGATGAATGCACTATAGATTTTAATTTAGCCTATAATCCTTTGTGCTCCTACAACCCCCACTGGAATTGTCCCATTCCACCTAAAGAGAACGCATTGAATGTCAGGATTGAAGCAGGGGAGAAAACTAATTCCAAGGAAAAATAAGTTTATTTTTCAAAAAGTAACTTTTTTGCAAGAAATTTCAAAATTGGGAACTAAAATGCTACAACAAATCCAGTAGCAAATTTGTGCTCATCTCTGTCAAGGTCAAAAGATATCTCGTTCATCCATTTAAGATTTCTTCTTATCAGATAACTGACATTAAATGTTGCCCTCTGATAATCTATCTGATTGAAATGGGATCTTAATCTATTATAAAGTATGACAAAAAACAATCTTCCATTCTCTCCGTACGGAGAAAATATTATTTCACCTAACCATGCTTCTGACCTCAGCTTCTTCCCTTCTTTCTCGAAGAGAGGATTTGCATCCCATCTTTGAAGGAATTGAAGGAGAGCATGCACCTTAGGTGTTTTTATATGAAGGTCAGGACCCAAATAACTCAAATTATTAATTTTCCCTTCTTTTTCTTCCTTCCCTAAATATCCCGTTAAACCAATCTTTAAACCATCAAAGCTCTGAGCTATTCTCCATGCAAAATTTTTATAATTATCGTTATCGAATATTTCAGGAGTATCAATCCCACTTCCATTGACAACCTGTAATACTATTTCAGTTCCTTTCTCTGTTGAAAGTGTTGCCATTATTCCTCTATCATAGGAGAGATTCGCAGAAGATTCTCCCACTTTAAATTTGTAGATTCTGTAATCCTCAAAGGTCATTCTTAGCTCAGAGGGTTTTATGGGATCTGAAACTCTATACTGACCGAAAACAATTGAAAGGGGCATTTGAAATACATTGTTAAAAGAAATATAGCCATCTTCAAGACCAACTTTCCCTTCCTCAGTTAAGAGAAAATATGTGTAGTAAGAGATGGATTTTGAAATGCTTCCCCCTGATAGAATTTTCATAACATAGGGAGCTTTTATATCAGAAGTTATCTGTGAATCGGGTTCATAACTTAGATAACCATCAAATCTTATCGCTAAAGGAAGCTCCCTTTGAAGCAGAAGTATCGGGTCTCCAGTGTCCTTGTAAGCTCTTGTCGGCTCTTTATCAGGAATCTGATATCCATTTGCCATAAACTCTTCTCCAAAATCTTTAAGATGAGGAATTGGAGCATGACAAACCTGACAGGAAAAACCATATTTTCTTGCAAATGCTGGAATTGCAAATGAAAAAGAAGAAATTAAAAATAGAAGGAAAGAAAAAATAATTATCTTGTTTAAAATTCTCATTTTTCTCCTCCTAATCAATTACATTTATTTCTTTTTCAGCAGAATTTATTTCCCTTGTTTCATACTCATCCGAAGGAACTCCTAAGAGTTCCGCCACTGATTTTACAAGTAACTTATATTTTAATTTTGCTTCAATCTTAACTTTTCCTAAAGGGATATCTTCAGGAATTGTCCAGGTGTATCTTTCAACCTTTGTCTCTCTTGGCCCTATCCTGTAATCAACACCAAGGGATGCGGTATTCCACTGACAGATTGTCATCCTTCTTTTAGGATCAAAGTAGGGAATTCTATAAATTCTGTGTCCCTCCTCAAGGTCATCCCTTTTTAAGCCTTTAAAATCTTTTATTCCAATTATCTCTCCAATATCAAAATATGCGGGCTCGTTGGATGTTATTGTGAACTCTTCTCCTTGAAAACCTTTCCTATCAACAGGAAGGGTGTAAACATTTCCTTCCGAGTCTATTGCACGAACTTCAAGCCACAACTGCCTCTCTTCCACAGAACCTGTTGGCAATTTATGACCCGCTTTGGCATTATAGAGGTGAACGGTTATTATTGCCTTGTCTCCCGGTTCATACTCCTGAAAATCAGAATGAATTTTTATCTCTATAACACCTTTTATTTTTGAATAGATATGACCTCCTGGAAAATAATGGGTTGCCATATCAGATAATTCTTTTCCCATTGTTGCAGATCTCCCTTCTGTATGCCACATATGACAATCCTGGCATCTCACACCCTCCTTTGAATAAGGACCTTCCTTCCACTCAAGATGGGTTGATTTTACCCATACTCCGTAAGGGCTTTTTTCGTTGTGACATGTTCCGCAGAATTCGGGAGTTCTAATAAAATCAAGATATTTTGTAGTATGATGAGGGGATTCAGTTCCAATTCTTGGTCCAAATTTAATTTCACCAGGAGAAAGAACATAGTTATAGTTAAAAGGAATTTCTCCCGTGAAGCCCGAAATCGTATGGCAAACATCGCAGGACACCGACTCATTAGCCCTTGTATTTTTGGATGGAGGCGCGGGTGGGATATCCTCAACAAAATATGCTATTGGTGAATGACAACCATTACATCCTGATTTTACTTCAGCAACCTTTTCATCCTTCTCTGCTTGTGGAAGAGCAAGTTTGAAATACTCTATCTCGTCCCAGTGATGGGTGTAAGCCTGGGACATCATGGACTGCTTCCACTGCATATAAATATCTCTGTGACACTGTGCGCATACCTCTGGGGTCTCAAAAAGATTATAGCTCTTCCTGGGAATAGAAATTCCAATGAAAAGGAAAAAAATTAATAATGGTGGAAGAAAGAGAAGGAATAATTTCACCTTTCCCATTTTAAAGCCTCCTTTAAGATAATATAAAATAGAACACCCACAGTCAAGAAGATAAAATTTAAAAAAAATTACACATGGAACAGGAAGGAGAAAAACTGTAAATTCTTCTCTTTTCATCCCTTAGTCAGACCTGTTAAGAAGCTCAATCTATATTTACACTGAATTGAATATAAGCTTCAGGCAAATTTATACTTTAAGATTAGAAATCTTTTAATTTGACTTACTGTCAAGAACCTCTCTGACCTTCTTTGCGAGTGTGGACATGGAAAAAGGTTTGGATATGAAATTTATATCACCTTCAACGATTTGTGAAACATGAATTTTTTCATCAGGATATCCCGACATAAAAAGAACTTTTATTTCCGGGTTTAAGAATACCAACTCCTTTGCTATCTCTGGTCCACTTTCTCCCGGCAGAACCACATCACTTAAAAACAAATGGATCTTACCTTTGAATTCCTTCAATTTTTCCAGAACTTCTTTTCTTGAGGTTGCTGAAATTACATTGTATCCAAGAGGGGATAAAACATCTATAATATATTCAATTATCTGTTTTTCGTCTTCAACCACAAGAATTGTTTCGTTACCCCTCGGCAGTTCCTCTGCTTTTAAACTTTCCTTGTCTTTCCTTTCTTCCTCCTTACAAACTGGAATATAAATGTGAAAAGCTGTTCCTTTTCCAACCTCACTGTAAACTGTTATGTTCCCTTCCAATTGTTTCAAAATTCCATAAACAGTAGAGAGCCCAAGCCCTGTCCCATCTGATTTTGTTGTAAAGAATGGCTCAAATATTCGGGGCATAATTTCTGGAGGAATTCCAACTCCCGTGTCAGCAATTGATAGGCGAATGTATTTTCCTTCTTTCAATCCAGGGTATAATTTGCAATATTCCTTATCAAGAAAAACATTCTCTGTTTTTATCGTCAGCCTTCCTCCTTTTGGCATTGCATCCCTCGAGTTAACAACCATGTTCATGAGAATCTGCTCAATTTGGGTTATGTCTGCTTTAACATTTTCGAGATAGGGCTCGAGTAAGAATTCAAATTCTATATCTTCTCCAATTAATCTTCTAAATATCTCTTTCATATCTTCAATTACATTATTTATGTTCAATACCACAGGCTCTGAAATTCCCTTCTTACTTATGGTTAAAAGCTGTTTTGTAAGTTCAATTGCCTTTCTTGAACTATCAATTATTTGCTTAATTTTTTTGAACTCCGAAGAATCAGAAGAAAATTTAGAGCTTAAAAGTTCTGCATTGCCTGAGATTACAGTTAAAAGATTGTTGAAATCATGGGCAATTCCACCTGCAAGTCTTCCTATTGCCTCCATTTTTGCGGATTGTATCAACTGTTCCTCCATTTTCCTATGGGCTGTAACATCTCTCAAAATTCCTCTATATAATAAAATATTTCCTTTCTCATCTTTTTCAACAGTTGATGTTACAAGAATGTTCAAGGGAGTTCCGTCTTTTCTCTTATGTCTTTCTTCAAAATCCTTTACATATCCTTTCTTTTCCATCTCCTCTTTCCATTTTTCTCTATCCTCAGGGTGTAAATAAAGATTTTGTGCAGGAGTCTGGAGTAATTCTTCTTTTGAAGAATATCCGTATATCTCAGCAAATGCAGGGTTTACATCAATAATTTTTCCATCTGGAGTTGTTATAAAAAGCCCATCTTTTGACTCTTCAAAAAGTTTCCTGTACTTTTCCTCTGACTTTTTCAAAGCTTCTTCCGCCAACTTTCTTTCTGTAATGTCAAGAATTGTTCCCATTATTGCGGGTCTACCTTTATAATTCACTAAAGAGCCGAAACCCAATACAAAAACCATTTTTCCGTCTTTTCTTATCCCCCTTAATTCATAAAAAACATCTTTTATCTCCCCTACCATCTTTCTTATGTTCTCTTCCAGAATTCCTAAATCATCAGGGTGAACCAAGTCCCTTGGCCCCATCTTATCGATAAGTTCCTCAGCATAGTATCCATAAATTTCTTCAAACTTAGGGTTTACATATCTAAAAATCCCATCCTGAAACAAATAAACTCCAACAAGAGATTTCTCAGTAAGAGTTCTGAATTTTTCTTCCGATTCAATCAGAGCTTCTTCCATTCTCTTCTTTTCTGTAATGTCTCTATAAATTGTAATGTTCGCAATTAATTTCCCATTGATATATATTGGATGACCAAAAATTGAGACAAAGAGTCTGCTTCCATCTTTTCGAATACGAAGTCCTTCACTTATAATAGTTTCTCCTTCTGCAACCCTATTAGTGAGAGAAAGAGCCTCTTCTTTCCTTTCCGGTTCAATAATAATGTCGTCCAGGAATAGCTCTTTAACTTCATCCTCCTTCCATCCAAATAATTTCTCAAATTCAGGGTTTATTCTAAAAATCTTTCCTTCTCTATCAGTAATAACTATTGCAAAAGGAGAGAACTTAAATATGCCTTCAAAATATTGCTGTTGAATTTTTATCCTCTCCTCCATTCTTACTTTTTCAGTTATCTCTGTTGTAACCTCAATGGCTTCAAAAACCTCACCCTTCTCATCCTTAACAGGATACCCTTTTATAAACCACACTCTACCATCAGGAGTTCTCATTTCACCGGAATGAAACTCACCTGTTTTTATCGCTCTATCCACAGGACAATTTTCACAAACAGTCTCCCTCCCATGCCAGAGCTTATAGCAGTGTTGACCTATAAGGACAGAGGACTCTAAACCAAGGGAATCACCCGCTGATTTATTTGCCCATATTATCTTTAAATTTCTATCCTGCAAAGTTATCAGTTCAGCCACTGAATTCAGAATAAGCTTTTTCTCTTCCTCGGACCTCCTTAAATTCTCTTCTATCTCTTTCATCATTGTTATATCTGTCTGGGTTCCTATTATTGCAATAATTGCTTTATTATTTATAATTCCAACAACATTGTTTCGAAACCATTTTTTATTCCCTTCCCTGTCAACTTCTAATGTCTCAACACCAATAATCCTATAACCATTTCTTATGAAATAACGATGAGCCTCAATATTTTCAGGAACATCAGGACCACCATGAATCTCTACAACCATTCTCTCTCTAAGTTCCTCAGCTGATGAAAAACCATACATCTTTGCAAAGGCATCGTTACAATCTGCAACATAAGCGTATTTGTAAATCATTTTTATTTGCTCATCCTCTGGAAGATCGATGGGGATAGGAACTTTAGTTTTTGCAATGTAAAACCCAACATTTATTTCATTCAAAAAATATTGATATATCTCCTCTTTCTCTATGAGCTCTTCTATCTTTTTTTGAATTTCAGGAGGAAGCTTCTTCATTTTTCCAGAATTTATATTACTTTTTTAAAATTAAAGTGTCAAATTTTTGGCTTGCTAAATTCTTGCTCTGCTTCAATAATAAGTATCTTTCTTGTTCCCATTTCAAGCTTAAAATTTTCAGACACAGGTATCTTAGGAGACCAGACAATTTCTTCGCCTGAAATTATCAAGGGAAGATAATCCCTTTCCTTTGGTAACACCCCTTTCTGGCGAAAGACTTCACTCAATTTTTTCTTTCCAGGAGAGCCAATCGGCCTGAAAATATCCCCTTCCCTCCTGTTTCTAACAATCAATGAAATTTTGACTTTTTCTAAATCGATAAAAGCTCTTTTTTTATCGTCAAATTCTATCTTTTCTTTTTCAGTGGAATCGACAATTCTGGCATTTAGCTCAAATCCTGCCTCAGGAATTTTTAAAGGAGATTTTAAGTCCCATAAATAGAGATAATCCTTTTTCTTAGAAATTCCTTTTTTCAAAAACACCCAATCTCCTTCCCTTCTCAGGACAAGCTTTCCTGGAAGATGGGCTTCCCTTTCCTTTTCAAGATTTCTTATAAGCTCAATGTGGTAAAAACCAATTCTTCTTAAATTCCCTTTTATCTTTTCAATAAATCTCCTTACAACTCTCCTCTGAAGAGGAACTGGAAAATTTTCTAAAGCTTTTATATTAAGCTTTAAATCCTCATCTCGAAAAATAACCTCATTGTATTTCTCTTCTTCTTCAATTATTCTATTTATTTCATCCTCTTCCCTTATAAGTTGAGCAGATTTTGCGAGATGCTCAACAAGTCTTTTCCCAAATCTTTCCTCAAGATAGGGAATCAATTCAAATCTAATCCTGTTTCTTAAAAACTTAAGGGAAAGGTTTGAACTGTCAAGCCTTGAAGGGATTCCTTTGTATCTCAGATAATCCTCAATCTCTTCCCTTTTAATTTCAATTAATGGTCGGACAAATGTTTCATCCTTTACTGGAAATATTGATGATAAACCTTTTAATCCTGAACCTCTCAGAACTCTCATAAGAAATGTTTCAGCCTGATCGTTCATTGTGTGTCCAAGGGCAATTTTGTTTGCTCCAATTTCCTTTGCTTTTGATTTTAAAAATCTGTATCTTAAAATGCTTCCCGCTTCCTCCAGATTGATTTTTCTCTTTTTTGCATATTCCTTTACATCCTCACTTCCTATATGAATCGGAAGACCGAGTCTCTCAGCTTCTTTTTTTACAAACTCCTCATCCTCGTCAGATTCTTTTCCTCTCAATTTGTGATTGAAATGGGCAAGCTCTATTTTTAAAGGAAATTCCTTGGAGAATTCAAAAAGTAAGTAAAGGAGGGCTGAGGAATCAGGTCCACCGGAAAAGGCAACTAAAACATGGTCATTCTCCTGGAAAAGATTGTAAGTTTTTATCGTTTTGAGAAACTTAAAGCAAATTTTATGTTTTTTCAAAAATCTATCTCCAATAGGAAAGATTCTTTAGAAACTTTCCCATTTTTTCGCCCCGCTTTTGATTATGGTGGCGGTGGAGGGATTCGAACCCCCGACACAGCGGATATGAGCCGCTTGCTCT
>FMJZ01000477.1_pt1 | contig 25611 bp, 20 predicted proteins | sample 1987881 | NCBI WGS metagenome assembly FMJZ01 (sample SAMEA4378227, study PRJEB15110) | soil metagenome | biome: soil; feature: Field; material: Soil | place: India | collected 2015-03-11 | depth 0 m
GAGGCTAACCTCTTTGGAGTGCTGAAGCTTGCTTCAGCAACCCCTAACCTGTTTCAGCAGGTTTCGTTCTGTGTTGCCTGTGATTTCCAATCGCAAGGTTGCCGTGAAAACAACCCTGCAGCTGGAAGTTGCGGGCTACTCATCACTGCTGAAGCATGGCTTCAGCACTCCACATTAACCTGCGTCAGCAGGTTTTGCCAGGTGTAGCCTGCGATTTCTAATCGCAAGGGCAGGGCTGAAGCATGGCTTCAGCAGTCCATACTTGCTTAGATTTCGGAACTACCCTACCGCCCCTGTAACCGCAGCTTTAACGTCACTATCTCGAACGGTCGGAACGGGACAACCACATCGCCCTCTCGGTCCATACGCAGGGGCTGGATGTCCCGCTCCAGCAGGTCACACAGCATCACCTCACGTACCGGCAGGGTAGTGGAAATCCTGGCTGGTACTCCCGAGTTGTACGCCTCGTATAGGCGAAGGATAATGGCAGGCTCATCTTCCGCTTTCTTGACAGACTCGATAATGACTCCCTCGCGATGCACTATGAAGAACCATCTTTCGTCTTCATCCAGCCTGCCGCGCCTGCCGGGCTTCAGCAGTATCGCCCGGGGTGGCGAGTTGAGCGCATATGCCTCCTCGATGACGCCTGCCTCCTGGAAACTGCCCGTGTGCGGGAACAGCGAGTAGGTGAACTCGTGGTGTCCCATATCCGCTTCGGGGTCGGGTGCTTTGGGCGCACGCAGAAGGGTCAGTCGCAAGGTGCTGCCGAACACATCGTGTCCGTACTTGCAATCGTTCAGCAGGGCGACGCCGTAGCCGTGTTCGCTGATGTCCACCCACTTCTGCGCAGCGACCTCGAAACGTGCCATGTCCCAGCTGGTGTTGTAGTGTGTTGGGCGCTCCACGTGCCCATACTGAATCTCATAGGTCGCTCGCTGGCTGTTAATTGCCACCGGGAACGCTACCTTCAGCAGCTTATACTCCTCGTGCCAGTCCACCTCGGTGACGAAATCCAGCCGCCGGCTTTCCCTCGCCAGGCGCACCGTCTGCACGATGCGCGAGTTGCCGAAGGTGCGGGTGAAACGGATTGCTGCGCGCAGGGGTCCCTGCTCCACAACCTCCACGCTGTCCAGCTCGGTGATGACCCGCCCCTTCTCCTGGTAGAAGATGTCAATGTCCCAGGCATCCCAGTAGAGCGGCTTGTCCTCAAACAACTGCAGCTGGTTGCCCTTCTCGCCGGGAATAAGCACCTCACGCATGGCAGAGTGGTCATAGATGCGGCTGATCAGTCCGTTCTTGTCGAACTCCACCCGCAGGACACCGTTGTCCAGCAGGCGAGGCGATACCTTAAAGCCGTTCTCCTCGTCCTCCGCGCGAGGCTTTTCGCGCAGGTCATACACGGTGTACGAATAGGATTCGTAGCCCTTGACGTCCTCTATCAACGCGTACCGCTGCCCTTTTTCTTCAACAATCTGCACCGGGGCAATCTCGTCCTCCAGCACGACACAGCCCGGAGTAAACCCTTCGGGCAGAGGCACAGCAACCAGAGGCGGCGTGGAGGTGCCGGGCGTGGTACGAACGACCAGAACGGGCATCTTCATCCCTGCGGTCGGTACCCGCTCGCCAATCGCCTGCAGGCTTTCCTGAATAATCCGCTCGGCAATCTCGCGCACCTCCGCGTAGTCGCGCTCGGAGTCGCGGTACACCTCATTCACCGATGAGCCCGGGATGATGTCGTGGAACTGGTTCAGCAGTACCAGCTTCCAGGCGCGTTCCAGCTCCTGCGCGGGATAGTTTTTCAGCCCATCCGGTCGCACACAAGCCAGAAACTCGGCATCGCGCAACAGGAACTCGCACTGGCGGTTGTGACGCTTGTTGCGAGCCTGGGTGGTGTAAGTGCCCCGATGGAGCTCCAGATACAGCTCGCCCACCCATACAGGCAGGTCTTTCGCTTCCGCCTCCGCCTTGGCAAAGAAGTCGCGGGCAAACTCCAGCGTTACCCGGGGCATCCCTTCCACGTCCCGCAAACGCCGGGCGTATTCCAGCATCGCCATGGTGGGACCGCCGCCGCCGTCGCCATAGCCGTAGATGTACAGGGCACGGTTGGCGCGGTCGTGCTCGCGGAAGTTGTGTACGTGGTACATCAGCTCGCGCGGGGTCATCTTGCCGTTGTAGGTGTCGGCGGGCGGGAAGTGCGTGAAGATGCGCGTGCCGTCAATGCCCTGCCACAGGAAGGTATGGTGCGGGAACCTGTTAACCTGATTCCAGCTGATTTTCTGGGTCATAAAGTAGCGGATGCCCGCCTTCTGAAGTATCTGGGGCAGGCACGCTGCATAACCGAACACATCGGGCAGCCACAGGTCTACCGTCTCCACGCCAAACTCCTGCATCCAGAAGCGTTTGCCGTACAGGATCTGGCGCACCAGCGACTCGCCGCCGGTGATGTTGCAGTCCGCCTCTACCCACATGGAACCTGCTATCTCCCATTGCCCTTCGCGCACCTTCTGCTTGATGCGTTCGTAAAGGCGGGGAGCCAGCTCCTTGACCCATGCATACTGCTGCGCCTGCGAGCAGATGAACTTGTACTCGGGATACATATCCATCAGGCGCAGGGCGGTGGCGAAAGTGTGGATGCACTTCTGCTGGGTGCGCTCCAGAGGCCACAGCCACGCCGTATCGATATGGGCGTGCCCTATCGCGCTAATCTGATGCGCCGAAGGACAAGCAGATTTGTTGTAGGTTTTGGCAACTATCTTTTGACATAATGTGATGGTCTTGCGGTCGTCGGGGTTAAATGCATTGACCGCTTCGTTCAGCGCGTAGAGCAACTGCATCCGACGGGGTTCATTGGGCGGTAACTCTTTCAGAACCTCCAGAGCGACCTGCATGTCAAAACAGAGCGCGGTCATCTCCCTGTCCCACACCGCCAGGTTCGCATAGCGGAAGGTAAAAGGCGTCGGAGGCGGCTCGATGGGTCTGGCGTCCACGCTGACGTGCGGATTCATGCCCGTCGCCTGCACGTACAGAGTGACCTCTTCACCACCCTGCGCGGACTCGATGACCAGATACTCGCGGTGGTTTTCGTCAATGCCCTGTCGGGGGTCGTTGCCCACCCACACCACGGCTTCCGCACCGCAATCTATCAGCGCGCACACCGTTTTGCCACGCCACTCCGGGGGCACCACCCCCACAAAACGGAACCAGGCATCGCTCCACACGGGTCCCCACTGATAACCGGGCTGTATGGGAACGTACGGCTTTTGCGGAGCCTCTTCCGGTGGGAACTTCCCCTCTGGACGATATACCGCCGCCTGCATGGGTATCTGCTGTTCCCAGAGGCGCGGCAGCAGTTCGTTGCGGATGAAACGCTCCACTCGCGCCAGAGTCAATTCAGGATGTTTCAACATGGACGCCTCTGCTCACCTCCGACAAAGTTAAAACCTTAATGATAAAGTACGCATTAGGTTTCGCCCGCATGGCGGTCTATTCCTGCCGAATATGCCCAAATTGGAGGAGCAACCCTCTGTGGTTGTCCACTGACCTGTCCACGAGGAAAGGGGGCAAACGGCTCGGCAGGAGCCTCGCCCTCCAGGGATAGCGCGTCCGCCCAAATTGGAGGGTGAACCTCCTGGTGAGCCAACCCCTCTCCCAGCCTCTCCCCGACGCGGGGAGAGGCGATTCTCCCCTTCCCTCGCAGGGAAGGGGCTGGGGATTAGGTGGTTTTCAGACAGCCCCTCCTAACCCCCCCGCAGGCAGGGAGGAATCTTGCAGGCACGGTTCCTGTTCTTAGCAACTTTTTCCCTTCCAGAACGTCTGTATATTGAAAACCTTTGCCAGCGGGAGGAATAAAGCACCATGAGGTTCACGCCTTCTCTCAAAACGACTGGCGGTATTGTGATAGCTCTGCTGGTCGGTTTCTTGCTTGGCAGCAGTATCCAGCCGTTGCGCTCACAGACCACCACACAACCACCAGCTACTCAGCCCGCCTCGGATGCGCTGGTAGAGAAGCTGGTACGCGAGGTGGACGAAACAGGCAGGCAGGCACGCACCGATGTGGCTGCTTTAACCGAGTTGATGAAGCGCGTGGTGCGCGAGGTGGAGGTCGGTCAGCAGTACCCTGAACTCGAACAGCGGGGAAAGGTGCTGACGGAGCGCATCGCGATAGACGCCGAGGTGGCGATTGCCCAGACCATGCTGGCGATAGCGGAAAAGTCGGTGGTGCGTCAGGGACAGGAACAGTGGATTGTTCAGCGTATCGTGGATTTCTTTAAGGCGTCTCAATCCGACGTCCAGCGCTATCGCGAGAAGGGCTATACCCTGAGTTCCATCATCCTCGGGTATGGCATCGCCAAGGCGACCAGCTCCACCCCGGAACGGGTCTTCGAGATGCGCCAGATGCGCCAGAGCTGGCCCGCCATCGCCGTCACGCTGGGCATGAAACCCCAGGCGCTGGGTAACGCCCTGCAGGGGATGTTTCCTTAACGCCGGTACTCTGCCTGACCGGGGATGAGCACCCCGTCGCCTACGCCGAAGTCCCATATCAGCACTATGGGGCGACCATCTCCGTCGGCGTCCTGTCGGAGGGGAGCAAGCGGCTCCTCTCCGTGAAGGGTCAGCTCACTTCGTCGGGCAGATTTCAGCCTCCACCACACCCGGCGTGCCTCATCACTGACCGACATGCCCTCTACCGGCGCCACCGCCTCCAGCGCCAGTACCGTGGGAGTGCGCACCACTTTCTGCGATTCGTCCACCTCGCCGACCCGTGCCCTGCCTCGCAGGAACTCGTAATCGCCCAGCCACAGATGCCACTCCCCGCCCTCACGCCGGGCGCCGAAGATTTCATAATCTGCCTGATGCGCTCCGGCGCGAAACCGAACGGAACGATGGCGCAGTGCCTGCTCATTGACGTTACCCTGCAGGCGCACGACGACCTCATGCTTTTCGGGGATCACCTTCTGCACGGTGCCGCTGATGTCAGGAGCATGAAGTCTCTGCCCATCCACCGACGTCTCTCCACCGCTCACGAAAGCCCGCTGGAGCACGCCAGCACGGTCAAAACGCATCACCGCCAGCGCCGCCTGGCAGGCAATACCGTCGGGCAGAGAGGCGCGTCGTTCCGGGCTGAGCGAAAGCCAGAGCACATCGCGTCCGTCGCGATGCGAGACCTCCACCGCCACGACGTCGGGGTCGGCAGGCGATGGAGACAGCAACCGCACACTGCGAATCAAGGGCGTGGCTCGTGATGCCTCAATCACCGTCACGAAAGCACTGCGCAGAGGTTGGGCATCTTCCGCCTGCGTGCTGGCTATCAGGTATTTCAATGGTGGGTTTGTGAGGTTGCCCTTCGGGTAGCCGTTGCAGGCGATGAAGCGCATGGGGCGCGTGGGCAGCCAGTGAATGCGCAGACGAAGGTCGCCCTGACGCCAGCTTGCCAGCCAGGGGCGGTCGGTGGAGGTCTCCTGGGGATGGGTCAGGAACGCGAAGCCGCTGCCCATATATCCGTGAAAGCCTGAAGAGGCGTTCGCCCGCTGAGGGTCATCGTACATCCTGCTGAACGGTACATCCTCGCCTGCCAGCGTGCCCGCACGAGGCTCCGGAAAATCAATCCCCAGATAGACAACCTCTGCGCCGGGCAGATGGAGCGAGTAATCGTGCCGTTTGCCGCCCTGAACATGGAACACATCCAGCACGTAGAACGACTCGCCACCGGGCAGGTCTATCAGCGCCGTTTGCCGGCGATAGAGGGACGCCTTATCGGGGTAGACACTTTCGGCAGAGGCGTCGGCGAACTGCACCCAGTCGGTATGCGCAAATCGGTGCAAGGAACCTCTATCAAAGTTATACTGACGCTGAGCATCAATCATCACCGTGCAGTGGCTGACGGTATGCTGGGTCCAGCCCGGCGGCTCCGGGTCATCGGCGGCGAACTGCGGATAGCCCAGGTCGGGCAGTAACTTCCTGCCAAATCCGAACAGTTCGATATTCAGGCGGTCGTAATGTCCATGTCCGCCTCCCGCCCAGCCATAGTAAAGCGTCAGTGCACGCCGATCATCGCCCTGCCCACTGCGCAGGATTGCCAGTCCATAATCTCCCAGATTGCGCGACCGCTCGTAGGGCGTCAAATCTGCTCTGGTAGAGGGAGGCTCTGGCAGAGGAGGCAGGAACAAATCGATGAACTGGGCGTAGGCGCGCTCAGCGCCGCCCTGCGGTTTGGGCAGGAGGGGATAGAACAGCGGGTCACCGTACTGACGGTAGGCAATCTCCGCCATCCACACGGGCAGGTCAATGCGCGAGGTATCCACGCTTCCCGAATCGCCGATGGTGGGCGTGAACCTGCCTGCTACGCTCAACTCGAACGGATAGTAGAACAGGCGTTTGACGATGGGATGCTCAAACAGGTTAACTCCCGCTTTCAGCAGATAGTCGCAGATGCGCGCCACCTCCTGATTCCAGATAAAATGGTAACCGGGAGCAGACTCGTGTCCCATCCCCTCGCGGAAGAAGAGGTTGGTCAGCGCAAAGTGAAGCCCCTCATGTGTATATCTATCGCCCGTATTATTTAACAAATAATCCAGCGACCACTTCAACAGCTCGGGATCCTGCGAGACAATGGCGGTGGTCAGAAGCGTCTTCTGGTGCATTCCGTAATTTCCGGAGATACGATACTCCCGAATCGCCTTCACAAACTCCATCAGCAGGTTGCGGTAGAGGTGCCCTTTGATGGCGTCGGCGTCCATGCCCAGCGCCTGCTGAAGAGCCGTGTCCTCCTCAATGGCGTCCCACACGAAATCTACCGCCTCCGCCAGGTTGGTAGCGACGCCGGTCTCCCAGATGGCGTTCACGATTTTGCCGGTGTATGAAGGCACAAATTCGGTGGCGTAGCGCGACTGTTTGTTGTGGTCCATATCGGGATAGTAGTCGGCAATCCGACACAGCATCACCAGCGCCTTGTGGGCATAGCGGCGGTCGCCCGTCAGCAGATATGTCCGCGACAGGTTGTGCACTGCAGGAATGATATGGCGAAGCCAGTGCCAGTGGCAATAGTAGGCGACAAACCAGTATTTCTTCTCTTCGCCGGGCTTCCTCCAGCCCCAGCCGTCATCGGGGTAATCGCCCGTGAGCAGAGAGCGATCCTTCATCCCGCTCTTCAGGAACGCGCCGAAGTCGTTGGAGGGGAACTCGCTCTTGCAGTTCGGGCAGATGACCTTCCAGGGTCTCTCCAGCGGCGTTTCGAAGCCATAGTTCCCGTATTTGAAGGTCTCCCTGCCGCACACCGGGCATCCTGAGAAGCTGATATTGAAGGCGCGAGGCACCTGGGGCGGTGGGATAGTTTCGCGAAGATACTCATCGCTGAACTGCGCCCACTGCTGTGCCATCTGCAGGATGTCCTGCACCGCCTGGCGAGCCGATTCCTCTTTTGCCAGTCGATGCCGGGCACGCTGCACCTGTTCGGTGCTGAAAAGAGCCAGAGTCTTTTTGGACACGGTATCCGCCCTCCCTGCTGTGATGCTTATTATTCCCACCACGATGAGCAAAACAACCTTTCGCATCCCTGTACTCCCCACTGTGCGACGGCTCATCAGCGCCGCCCTGTATACCATTGTAATTCGCTGAAGGTCCACCATTCCTGCTACCTCACAGGATTCTTGCCAATCTGTCGGGTAATTGTATGGTGCTGGCATCTGGAAGATGGAGGTTCTGGAGAGTATGCCGCGCAAGTTACCACATTCTCATACCTGTTTTGTCTGTGGAGAGAGTAACCCGAAGGGGTTGAACGTGCGTTTTTTCGCGGATGACCACAGCGCATATGTGCCTTTGCTTCTGCGCGAGGAACAGATGGGCTATCCGGGCATCGCACACGGCGGCGTGCTGATGAGCATACTGGACGAGCTGATGGGCTGGGCGGCGACGATGCAGACGGGCGAGTTCAGCGTTTCCGCCGAAATCAACACACGTTTCCTGAAACCTGTACCTCTGCACACACCGCTGACCGCCAGGGCGCAAATGACCCAGCGGCGAGGCAGGGTATGGTATACACACGGCGAAATCGTGGACGAGAAGGGCACGGTGTACGTCCGCGCTACCGGCAAATACGTCTCCATTGGCAAAGAGCGCACCGCGCAAATCCTGCAGATGATGATTCATGACCCCGACGCCGTCTCACCGCAGGAGCTGATACAGCAGTTTCAGGCCGACATAGAGGACAGGACGGATGGACCAGAAGGAGGCGACAATAATGTCTGAATTGCGTCAGGACATCGCTACCAAGCGATGGGTAATCGTCTCGAAGGAGCGAGCCAAACGCCCGCACCAGTTCCTGAAGCAGGTAACCGTTCAGGAGGAGCCCGACCATCGCGATGACTGCCCGTTCTGCGAGGGCAATGAGGCGCAAACCCCGCCCGAAGTGTACGCCCTGCGCAACGGCAGCGAGCCCAACCAGCCCGGCTGGAAGGTGCGCGTGGTGCCGAACAAGTTTGCCGCGCTATCGCTGTCCACAAAGTGGGAAGGTGTCCAGCATCCCGAAATCTTCACCACCATCAGCGGCTACGGCGCACACGAGGTCATCATTGAAACGCCCCAGCACAATCAAACGCTGGCAACGCTTCCCCAGGAACAGGTGGAGGGCGTACTGCAGGTGGTACTCCGACGGATGCGCACGCTGGCACAGGAGAATCGTATCGCCTTTGTGCAGGTGTTCCGCAATCACGGAGCGGCGGCGGGAACATCATTAGTACATCCCCACTCTCAGCTGATTGCCACCCCGATTGTGCCCACCAACATCCGTGAGGAGATCGAGGAGGCGCGACGCTTCTACGACGACCGCGTCACCTGCGTGTACTGCTACCTGCTGGAGAAAGAGCTGGAGGCGGGCGAGCGCATCGTGCTGCAGAGCGAGCGCTATGTGGTGCTGGCACCATTCGCGTCACGCTTTCCCTTCGAGCTGATGATACTGCCGCGCTCCCACAGCCCGTCGTTTGTCTTTGACGCCAAGTACGAGGATATCGGACCGCTGGCTGACATCCTGCGTCGCACCCTGCTTCTGCTGTATCGCGCCGCTAACAATCCCGACTATAACGCCGTGCTACACACCGCCCCCCTGCGCGACAGCTGTATGGACTACTACCACTGGCACCTGGAGATTGTGCCACGCCTGACCACGCCCGCTGGCTTCGAACTGGGAAGCGGTATCTACATCACCACTGCCATCTCCGAGGAGACCGCGCAGTATCTGCGAGAGCAGGCACGCCAGCTTGGCATTGATAAGGCAGGTTCCTGATAACGCCCTGCACAAAACAGAACCGGGGCAACCGTCTCGGCTGCCCCGTCCTATTTCCGCAACAGATGCCGACCAGCCTACGGCGAAGTGCCCGTCGCGGCAGGGGCTGGCACGGCAGACGACGCCGGCACCTGAGCCTGGCTGAGCTGTTCCTGCAGTTGCTTGATGTCCTGCTGCCAGCGGCGATTGAAGCGCGGTATCTCGAAGGACACCTTCGCCTGAGCGCGCATCTGCATTAGTTCACGACCCAGGTTGCGCTTGCTCTTCGCCTGCATCAGCAATCGCCGCAGGTCCTCCTTGACCTCATCCAGTGGTCGCACCTGGCGAGGCTTCTTGTCCAGTACCTTGAAGATAATCCAGCCGTTCTCTTCCCCACCCTGCGGTGTGGGCAGTTTGGCAACAACCGGTTGCGTCACGCCGCCGACGGGTGTCTTCTGAAGTAGCTGCCACCACTGCGGAAACTGTTTGAACGTCTGGTCGTTCTCACGCAGCCACACCCCACCTAACCCCTGCGGCATGTTGGGTAGTTTGAGGGACTTCTGCATCGCGACCACGTGAAAGTCGTTGCCCTTTTTCAGCATATCCTGCACTTCGTTCAGCGTCTTGCGGTTGTTGACCAGAATCAGCGCCACCTGCACCTGCGCAGGAATGGTGAACTGCTGGATATTCTGCTGGTACGCCTTCTTTACCTCGTCATCGCTGACGGTAATGCCTTTGGTCAGCAGTTTAAACGCCGCCAGCTCCACCTTGATGTCCTCTTTCAGGTCGTCCTGCGTATAGCCGAGCGTCTTCAATCGCTCGTTAAAGTCGGGCAGCTTCTTCTGACGCTCCAGCTCCTTTTTAATTTCCTCTTCGGTGGGCATGACTTTCTCTTTCTCCGCCATCTCCAGAATAATCTGGCGGTCTACCAGCATCCGCAGTGCGAGATACCCCGCCTGCTCGCGAACAAGGCGACCGGTGGCAGGGTCTCGTATCGGGTTCTCCCCCTGGGTGAGCGGTACCGCCATCCGCTCTAACAGTTTGTAGTATTCCGCCTGGCTAATCGGCTTGTCGTTGACCTTGCCAACCGTCTTCCTGCCACAACCAGCGGTTACCAGTAACATCGCTACCGACGTAGCAATCATCAGCGGTAGCCATCTGTGCATCGTGTTTCTTTCTCCTCTCATTCTTCCGTCCTCTCGTTCCTCTGGACAGAGTTGCCTGAAGACTCCTTCTCCGAGCGCTGTGCCCGAATCTGCAAAACCAGCTGCACCTCACCCTCTGCAATGCCGGTCAACCGCGCAATCTCCTTCACATCGCAGCCCGAGTCCGCCAGCGCCAGAATACGCTCCACCGGCACCCGAACCCCCGGCTCAGCCGCAACCTCCTGCGGTGCGTTTGGGGCGTGTACCTCCAGCGCGTGCAGAACCTGTTCCGCCCGGGCGATGCGCTCCTCCAGCTTTGCAATGCCCTCGCTCAGGGTCACACGCACCTCGCGCAGGGTCTGCTGAAGCTCCTCCTGCAAGTGCTTTATTTGCTCGCTCTGCTGTGAGGAGGTCGCCTGACGCACCAGTAACTGCAGCTCCTCACGCACGCGCAGAACCATCACGCCCGCTAGAATCAGCAGAGCCGCTTGCGCTACCAAAAAAAGCACGTCCATTAACTCACCCTCAGCACCGCGCGCACCGGTTGACCGTCCATCACTCGCGTCCCACACACAACCCACAGACAACCGGGAGGCATATCGTTGCGCCCCCTGCGGGGATACACATACAGCACGCCGAGCGTCTCGTCTATCTCAAGCCTCATCACAGTGTGCGCCGGCACAGGGTAGTATACGCTTTGAACACGCGCATATCCTTTCGCTGCCCTCTCCAGCGCCTCCACGCAACGACGGCGCCACTCCGCATTCAGCTGCCTGAAAGACACCGCACGCCGGGACAGGGGCAACCGCCATACCAGCGAGGAAGAGACATTTCCACAACGAAACCGCTCGACCGCTAAGGGCTGTGCCAGGCAACGCCAGCGTAACTGCACGGCGCACGTCCCAACCCGATTGGGCAGCAGGCGTACCCGGGCGTGCACAGCAGGCTGAGTGCTGCTTATTAATACGCGATGGGAAGCGGCTAAGGTTGCACGTATAGGTACGAGTTTGTGGGGGCGTGCGCCAATCGCCAGAGAAATCCTGTGTTGCCGAACAGCCGTAGAGGGAGCACATACCGTGCGAACCCGTGTTTTGGGACGAGCGATAACCCGCATCGCACAGCGGTTCGCCTCTGCCGACACGCCCCGCACCCGACAGCATACAGGACGCGGGCGACGAACAATCGGTACTTCCTGCCTCAGCGGGAACGCAACCGCCCGTGGGGGCAGGATTGCCAGATTCCCACCGTGCACCTGAGGTGGCTCAGAATAGAACGCCCACGTCAACGCTCGAAGCCAGAGACGTCCCCACCAGGATGCGTTCAAGCCGCTTCCAGTCCCTCCTGCACCGCCCGGATTGCCTGCTGAAGGCGGGTTAATGGCTCCAGCACATCCATTGTGTGCGCCACTTCGGTCAACGCCTGAATCGCCTGGCGGTGTTGAGCGGTGTCCTGACTGCCAAAACGCACACGCAGGGGCGCGCCTGCCAGTGAGAGCTGAACCAGCATCTCGCCGTCCCCCGCGGGCATGGTCGCCCCCAGGTCGCTCATCGGTGCCATGTCGGTTGGGAACAGCATCACCACCGGTGCACGCATCCCCTCCAGCGGCTCCAACAGCATCTCGTCCCGCACAATCCACACGTCGGGAACCGTCTCCATCGCCTGTAACAGGGTGGAGGCTATTACCTCCCGGCACAGGTAGCGGTGAAGAGCGCCTCCGTACAGGATGCGCTGTAGCGGCGTAGCGCGCACCGGCTCGGTGTAGCGGAACTCCACAGGCAAGCCGAACCCGTCTGTGCACATCGCCGCACCGATGAACAAAGAAGGCTCTACCTCTCCGGCGCTCAGGTATCCGATGTAACCCATCCTTCCTCCTCTACACGCGCAGGTCTATCAGGTGTGTCTGCCCGCCATCCTGCGGCACCTCTTCCGGCGGTTCGTTCGGCTCTTCAGGCTGGGTATTCTCCTGCCTGTGCGAAGGCTGGCGCGACGTGGAGTCGCGCGGCGGCGACTCGCGGTGCACCGGACGAACGGACGTGCCGTACACCACAGGGCGAACGGTCATCTCGTCGGGGTTCATGGCGCTTCCCCCCTTATCCCGTTTTGCGCAAAGCGGAACAGGTTATCAGTACATTATCGGCGAATAGTCTTTCCCTCCACAGCCAACGCAAAAGAAAAAGCCCCTCCCGTTCAGGAGGGGCAAGTATCAGGGAAGCCTTTCTAACGCGAGGCTTGTGCTCCAGGTCCCTGCACGGGAATCTGCGGGTACGGCGCCCACTGCTTGAGCACCTGCTCCTTGGGCTGAGAGGTCTGCTTCCACATGATGGCTACTGCCACGAGGATAATCGCCACGATGATGCCGATTGCCACCGGCACAGGGATTTCACGGCGTGCCATCTCGCTCCTCCTTACCGACAGCGCGAGGGCACTACCGAGCGGTCCGCCTCCACGGTGTACTCATGCGGACAGCCGGTTCCCCACGGCACTGCCTTGGCGTGCCCATCGGCGAAGACCACGTTCATATTGCCCGCAAAAGGCGCCAGCGTGCTTCGGTTTGGCGGGTTCATGTTGATTGCCCAGGGCGGCTGACCACCCGTGTTCATATAGGTCACCGCGGTGTACCCACAGGGCAGGTTGCCGCTGTCGTCCAGCACGTCTAGGTCGCACCCGCTGATCAGATGGTAGTTGATGCCGTTCACGATAATACGGGTCGCAGCGACCTCCTCGATTGCCGCCAGGCTGACCGGCGTGTCGCCCGAGGTCCACTGCGGATAGGAGGCATACATACCACCTTTGCCACCGTAGCCGCTATTGGAGCTGACTGTCGTCTGATGGGGCCAGGTGGACCAGCGCAGGTTGACCGCGGCGTAGGAGACGGGCAACATGCGGTTGGGAGCAGTGCCCTGCACAATGTTGCCGTGCAAGCCGTAGTTCAGCCAGTTGGCAATGTTCTCGGGATAGAGTAAAGCATACTTCGGAGACCGGAAAATCTGAGAGTTCTTGGTGTATGGCAGAACCAGCGCCATCCACGTGACGAACTGTCCCGGGTCCGCAGCGAGGTCTGGTCGCCAGCCCTCGGCAGGAGCCATCGTTTCGTCATAGTCCTGAGCGTACATCTGCACAGCAAGCCCCATCTGCTTCAGGTTGCTCAGGTCAGACGTCTGCCGCGCCTTGTCACGAGCCTGGGAGAACACCGGGAACAGGATAGCTGCCAGTATCGCGATAATCGCGATGACAACCAGCAGCTCGATCAAGGTAAATGCGTGACGCTTGAGCATGTGAAATACCCCCTTTGACGTGATATGCTAACGATTGGGCAATGGTACCCAATCTGTCTTAGCCGACTTCGTTGTCGCCGTACTCTCAGGAATAAGCAACCAACATCGCTTGAGAATACGTATTCACACCTTAAGCATACCAACCTGCGCCACACTTGTCAAGTAGTTTGGGGAATATTTTCGAAGATATTTTCTTGAGATTAAACGATCAGGGCACGCGCAAGCACGTGCCCCTGCACTTGCTAACGTCGCCCCCTTGCCGGGTGTCATCTGAGATCCCTTTATGGGGAGCTGAGCCGGTGCAAGTGCGCCCCTGTGAGGCGATATGTTCAGTTTGAGCAATTCGTTCTGCAGGAAACCTGCTTCCCCACCGCCAAGTACCGCACCAAGCAAACCTTCCGAAGAACAGGAGCTATGCACAGATGAAAGCGCATGGCATCGTGTTACTGGTGACTTTCGGGGTCATGGCTGGCATAGCACAGGCGCAAAACCTGTTGCCTCCCCTGTCAGCATGGCAGGCAGGTCAGGACGGCGGCGTGCCTGCCGACTGGAATGTGAAAGCCGCTGTTTCGCGCACAACGATAGACGGCAAGCCTGTGCTGGCAGTGCATGGAACGGGCGAAGACAGCGCATTCTGGCGCACACCCGACCTTGTCCTTCCGCCGGGAAGCGCATACGTCTTCCGATTTCGCGCCCGCGCAGATGGCAGCGGCACCATCATCAGCGGTTCCAACCTGGTTAACCGTGACTTCGGACCATCTTCAAAGTGGCAGGAATACAGCTTTGCCTTCCGTGTTCCTGAAGCCACCCCGCTTTTTGCGCGGGTGGGGCACTGGCACGTGAAGGGAACCGTTTACTTTGACCGCGTGGAGATGTATCCTGCGCAGGTGGTGCATCGCCGCTGGGGGGAGCTGGAGCTGGGCGAAGGCGAACGGCTTCGCACTGGCGAGTATGTGGACACCCATCAGCCCGGCTGGTACGGCTCCAATATCCACCGAACGCTGTGGCGCCAGCGCGCCTACCTGAACACCAATCGGTGGGTGCTGTCCCCCGGCGATGAGGTGGTGTACCGCTATACCCTGCCGTTCCCGATGCGCTCGGCGGTGATTCGCGCCAACATCAACTACTACACAAGCGGAACGGTAGTGCTGAGCGCCAGCACAGACGGCGAAAACTGGCAGAGCTTTGCCCGCGGCTCCCGTGTGGAACTGATAGAAGCTCCCTTACCCGAAACCCTGTTCCCCACAAAGCAGCTGTTCGTGCGCATTCAGGTAGAGGGAAACAACGCCTATGCGCAGGTGGACTACGTGCGCCTGCAGGCGAAAACAGACTACCGCGGCGCGGAACGGACGGGAAACACCCTTATCGTGGAAGAGCGTCAGACCTCGCCGTCGCTGAAGGTGCAGTGGCAGGCACAGGATACCGACTGGAAATTACGCTGGACGAACAGAAACACCCGCTCGCTTCCTGTGGAGGTGGCGATAGGCATTAACGGACGCTGGACCCCCATCGGTAAACTCACCCTGCCTGCCGGCGCGACCAAGGACCAGCCGCTCGCGCTACCCGGACTGCCTGCTGGAAAGCAGGTCGTGCAGATACGAGCGACAACGGGCAGAACATCGCTTTACTCAGCACAATTTGAGGTGACACGCATGGTACTGGATGAATCGCATTATGGCTACCCCCTGCAGGCATCGCCCGACTTCGGCGAGGTGTGGTGGTGCGAGGGGGCGTGGAAGGTGGGACGAAACCGCCCGTCTCCCATTGGGAAGCCCTCTGCAGCTGTTCTTATCGAGGCGGCGCGAGGGGAGTTCGAGCCGGCGCAGGTGGTTCTTCGTGCCAAGCATCCGAACACCGTCCTGCAAGGAGTGACGGTCTCGGACCTGAAAAGCACCAGAACCACTATCCCTGCTTCGCAGGTGAAGCTGTTCGAAGTGGCTACCGTGCAGGTCGAGCACCCCAGCGACAATCTCGGCACGGCTGGCGAGTACCCCGACCCGCTTCCACCCCTGCAGACGCCGTTCACCCTGCCCCACGAGCGCAATCAGGCAATCTGGATACTGGTTCACGTCCCCGAGAGCGCACCCGCTGGCACCTACAACGGAACCATTACCTTCCAGACCAATCGGGGCAGGCTGAGCGTGCCGCTGAGGGTTCAGGTGTTCGACTTCTCCCTGCCCAAAGAGACCACCCTGCGCAGCGGCTTCGGTCTGGGTGCGTGGGAGATCGAGCGCTACCACCATCTGCAGACCGACGAGCAGAAGCGCACCGTGTGGGACCTGTACATGCGCTCGTTCGCGGAGCACCGAATCGCCCCCTACTCGTTCTACGCCTATGCACCCATCCATGTACGATTTGAGGGCGAGGGCGAGGCGAAAAAGGTTATCGTGGACTTTACCGAGTTCGACCGCGCGGCGGAGCGCTACCTGAACGAGATGAAGTTCAATGCCTTCCTCCTGCCCATTCAGGGGCTGGGCGGCGGCACCTTCTACGAGCGCTACGAGGGCGAGTTCGGCGGGTTCAAAGCAGGCACGCCGGAATATGAGCGACTTTTTGGTGACTACCTGCACCAGATAGAATCCCACCTGCGCGAAAAGGGCTGGCTGGAGAAGGCGTACGTCTACTGGTTCGACGAGCCGGAGCCGCGCGACTATGAGTTCGTCATCGAGGGGATGCAGAGAATCCGCCGACATGCGCCCGGCATCCGTCGCCTGCTCACCGAACAGCCCGAACCGCTGCTGTATGGGCATGTGGAGATATGGTGCGGGCTGACGCCGGAATGGACGAAGGAGCGCGTCGCCGAGCGGCGCAAAGCGGGCGAAGAGGTGTGGTGGTATATCTGCACCGGACCGCGCGCGCCCTACATTGGGCTGTTTATCGAGCACCCGGCGGTGGAGATGCGCCTGTGGGCGTGGCAATCGTGGCAGTACGGCATCCAGGGCATTCTTATCTGGCAGACCAACTACTGGACCAGTAACACTGCTTTTCCCAACAGCCTGCAGAACCCGTGGGAAGACCCGATGAGTTACGTCACCGGATACGGCACTCCCGTCGGCACCAAGCAGTTCTGGGGCAACGGGGACGGACGCTTCCTGTATCCGCCTCGTCGCGACCCCAATCAGCAACATCCGCCCGCCATCCAGCCGCCCATCTCCTCCATCCGCTGGGAAAACCTGCGCGACGGCGTGGAAGATTACGAGTACTTCGCGATTCTGCAGGCGCTGGTTGAGCGGTTGCAGGGCACAGCCCCCGCCAGCCTGCTTGCCGAGGCACAAAAGCTGTTGGAAGTGCCCGAACACATCTCCAAAGACCTGACAAACTTCACCACCGACCCGCGCCCCCTGCTGGAGCATCGGCGGAAAGTCGCCAGAATGATCGAACGCCTGCAGAAGCTGGCTGGCGGGCGTGCAAACTATGCTCAGGAGGAACGGTAATGGCACTGAAGGCAGGCGTCTGTGAGACCAACATCACCCCGCCCCTTGGCGTGTGGCTTGCCGGATACGCCGGGCGTTCCACCGGATGCATCGGCGTGCACGACGAGCTCTACGCGCGCGCACTGGTGCTGGACGATGGGCTGAGCCTGGCGTGCATTGTCAGCATGGACCTAATTGCGCTGGACTTTGACCTGGTGGAATCGATACGGGATGGTATCAACCGCAAAACGGGCATCCCTTACGAGCGAATCCTGCTGAACTGCTCGCACACACACGCCGGTCCAGGCACGCGCACCTTCCGCACCATGGGCGAGCGCGATGAGCACTACTGCAACGTGATGGCACGCAAGGTGGTGGGCGCAGTACAGCAGGCAGCGGACATGGTGGAGCCGGTCAGCCTGCGCTGGGGACGCGCGCCCGTGCAGATTGGCATCAATCGCAGGGAACGACGCGATAGACAGACCGTTATCGGGCAGAACCCGGGCGGACACGTTCAGCCTTACGTGCACGTCCTGCGCGTGGACCGCGAGGACCAGACTCCGCTGGCGGTGATGCTGGCTTACGCTACGCATCCGGTGGTACTGGGCGGGCAGAACCTGTGGGTCAGCGCGGACTATCCGGGCGCGGCGTGTGAGTTCCTCAAACGTGCGGGTTTCCACATGCCGATGTTCCTGCAGGGCTGTGCGGGCAATATCAACCCCATCCACACTGGCGCAACCTTCACACATGTGCGCAAACTGGGCGAGGTACTGGGCGCGGCGACGGTTGCCGGCTCGCATCTGTCCGAACCGATAGAGGGCGTGCCGATTGATGGCACACTTCGCACCGTGCACCTGCCTTATCAGTTCCCCTCCCGCGAGCAGGCACAGCAGTACCTGAGCCAGGCGGAAGAGGAGTGGAAACGCGCGGAAGAAGAAGGCGCACCGCTGGGGATGCTGATGTGGAAGCGCGACATGGTACGCTGGGCACAGGACCTCCTGCTTGCTGTCGAGCAAGGCGAACCGAAAACGATGCCCTTCGAAATCCATCTGCTTCGCATTGGCGATGCTCGTTTCGTGGCATTCCCGGCGGAGATGTTCGTGCAGTATGCGCTGGACATTGAACGCCAGTCGCCCCATCAGCCCACCATCGTTCTGGGCTACAGCAACGGGTGCTGGGGCTACATTCCCACCGCGGCGGATTACGCCATCGGCGGCTACGAGGTGGACATGGCATATCGCTACTATGGCACGCTGATGGTCACTGCCGACTGCGAACGGCTCATCCGCGAGGAGGTATACGACCTGCTGGACATAGAGGAGCCAGACTGGACACCATATTCGACGGAGGCGAGCTGAAAGGGTATAATCGACAGTGGGCAGGGAATGCGAGATGCTGAACACTCTTAAAATCTACGAAAAGCTGAAACAAGCGCTGGAACCAGACGCTGCGGAGACTATTGCAGAGGTTATCAGCGAGGCATTTACGCACCTGCAGGAGTCTTCGGCAGAAAAATGGTTTCAGAAACTGGACAGCCAGATAGCCTCTATTCACCAGACTCTCCAGGCTATAGCAGAGCAACAGGCATCTGCGCAGACAGCCTCCGAAGCCCGCTTCGCACGTATCGAAGCCACTCTCGCTGAGGTCGCGGAAGCGCAACGGCGCAATGAGCTGGAGATACGTCGGCTCACGGAGGAGATGCGGGAGACTCGCAAGCAGCTGGGTGGTCTCGCGACGACAGTCGGCTACAGCCTCGAAAATCGTGCGTATCAGGCACTCCCTGCCCTGCTGGCACGCGATTACGGCTTGATGATAGAAGAACGGCTCAAGAGGAGATTCATCCAGGACAAGCAGGGACAGTATATCGAAGTCAATATCTTCGGACAGGCAAGGCGTAACGGACAAACAGTCACCATCATTGGGGAAAGCAAGTCCCAGCTCTCCAAAAACGAGGTGGACAATTTCATTCGGCGTAAGCTGAGCCGGTTGCAGGGTGTTTACCCTGATCTCTTCCCGGTGCTGGTAATGCATATGATTACCAGCTGGGACGTAGAAGAGTATGCCCGCAGAAGGAGCATTGCGGTTTACTATTCGTACAATTTCTAACCAGTCATGCAGGGGCAGGCGGCGCAATCTCTGCGCCGCCTTTTTTGCTACACCTGGAACATCTCTGGTGTGAAGTTAATCTTGATGCCCTGCTCGATGGCTTGATTCGCCATCAACACGGCAACCGCCGTCTTGAAGCCTACTTCCGCATCGCAGAGAGGCTTCTGTCCGTTGCGAACCACATCGTTCACGAAGCTCTCCAGCTCCAGCACGTAGGCATCTTTCAGCTCGTAGCCGGCTGCCATCTTCTGCCCACCGATAACCGCGCCGGTGCCTTTCTTCTTGGTGGCGGTCACATCCAGCACCAGCCCGGTGGTTCCGCCTTTGCCGGTGGTCTTCTTGGCGTGCTCTTCCCAGCCGAGCTCCTCGGCGGTTGGCTCCTTGAACAGGAAGCCATCCTTCTCGTTGGTGAGCAACAGCGTGCCCTTATCGCCCATGAACTGCTCGGCGTAGCCATCATACTGGTTGGAGAGGATGGAGGTGTATACCACCTTCACGCCGTTGGGATATTCGTAGATGACCTCCACGTTATCCCATACTTCGCGCCCGTCCTTCCAGTAATCAATACCGCCCATGCCCATCACCGAGATGGGTGTCGCATCCATGAACCAGTTCACCACGTCGATCTGGTGGCTGGCAAGTTCTGCCATCAGTCCCTGGGAGTACTTGCGGTACAGGCGCCAGTTCAGCAGCTCCTCGTACTTCTTATCGGGCACGGGGCGTCTCCACGAGTTGTTGCGGTGCCACCACGCGCGCACGTGCACCAGCTTGCCGATGACCTCCTGCTCCACCATCATCTCACGCGCGTGTGCGTAGATGGGGCTGTAGTGCCGCTGATGCCCGATTTGCAGGTGCTTGCCCGTTTCGCGCGACACCTGCACCATCCGACGAGCATCCTCCACCGAGTAAGCCATCGTCTTCTCACAGAACACGTGCTTGCCCGCCTGCAGAGCATCGATGGTCATTGGGGCATGCAGGTGCAAAGGAGTGGCGATGATGACAGCGTCAATATCCTTGCGGTCCAGAACCTGCCGGTAATCCTCGTAGCCTTTCGCCTGCGGTCCTGCCATGCGCAGTCCACGCGCCAGATGCGACGGATAGATATCGCAGACTGCCAGCACGCGCACGCCCGGAATGCGCACCAGACGCTGGAGCAGAGTCTGTCCCTGCGTGCCCGTTCCGATAAAGCCGATGTTCACCGGAGGCAGGTTGCGAGCAGGCTGTGCCGTCGTTGCTGGTCTTTGCTGGGTTGTCGGTCTGGCGGGCTGGGGCTTTGCTGGCTGGGTCTTCTTCTGCTGTGCCTCTAACCTCTCCTGCAGGGCAGAAGCAAAAGCAGCAGCGGCAGCAGCCCACGCCGAATCGCGCAGAAACTCACGCCGCGATACGCGGATGTTCTTGTCCTCAGACATGGAAGCCGACCTCCTTCAACTGCTCTGGAAGCTGTATCCACAGCGAGTATCTTCACTATACTTATTATACTTCACCGAGTGATGAGACTTCTCCTGTGCAGGCTCACTGTATCCACTCCAGCCCCTCGTCTTCCCGGCGCAGGATGGCGACCTGCACGCCCGGGTACCTCTGTACATACCGGCGGATACCCTCTTCGCCCAGCACGAAAAAGGCGGTGGAAAGCGCATCCGCAACCGTCGCCTCGTCGGCAAGCACGCTGACGGATAGCAGATTGCTCTGCACGGGCAGACCCGAGCGCGGGTCCAGAATGTGTCCGTATCGCCGTCCCCCCCGCTCGAAAAACTGCTCGGTAGATGCCGATGTGGAGATTGCCCGGTCACACAGAAGCAGATACGCCATACTGCGCTCTGGTTCCAGCGGATGAGGCAGGTTGACTTGCCAGCCGCGCATTCCCGGCATGCCACCGTAGGCACACACGCTGCTGTGTCCGCCATGCACCATCGCCGCCGGCACGCCTGCTTCGCGCAATACCTCGATGGCTCTGTCCACCGCATAACCCTTGCCGATGGCTCCCAGATGAATCTCCACGCCCTCCGTGTCGAAAGCGATAGAGTTCTCTTCATGGTCCAGATGCAGGTGGGTAAAGCCCACGCGCTCCATCGCCTCAGCCAGCGTTCGTCGGTCGGGAACGCGACCTTCACCCTCAAAAAATCCCCAGCAGCGGATCAGAGGCATCACCGTGATATCGAAAGCCCCTTCCGTCTGCTCGGACAGGCGAAGTGCCCGGGCAATCAGGTCGAACACCTCGGGATGCACATGCACAGGTTCGTTTGCCGCGTGGGCGTTGATGTAGGAGATTTCACTGTCGGGCAGGTAATGGCTCAGCAGGTGCTCAATGCGCTCGATCTCCTCAATGGCGGCTTCGGCGGCGGCGCGAACGTGCGTCCTCTCCTCACCGAAGGCGAACACCTCAAAATCGCAGCCCATGGTGTATGTGCTCAGGCGAATCAGTCCGCTCATGGAACAAAAAGGAACATCACGCCCACCTCTCCGCCAAGAAGAAGGCGGGCGTGACAGGTTCTCAGAGATGACGACTACTTTGTCTTCTTGACCTGGGTCAGAGCCATCTTGGCGGTCATGTTCATCTGCATGTTCTGGGGCATCTGCGGGTTCTGCCCGCCGCTCATCTGCACGCTCATGACCATATCGCCGTCCATCTTCAGGACGTTGCCCGTAGCGAGGTCAAAATAGGTGTACGCCACCATCTTCATGGTTCCGGTCATCGCCGGCGTTCCGGCAGGCATCTGCCCCGCCATGGCGGACATCAACTTCTCGAAGGGCACTTCGAACTCGGTCTTGATGCGGGCCGCATCCACACCACCGACCTTCTCCACGCTCACGAAGGTCTGCTTCGTGGTGATCTTCATGTCCTGAGCACCCGGGATGGGGATTTCGGTCTCCCACGTGTCCCCTACTTTAACCTCCTCTTCAGGAAAGGCGGCAGGCGAACCGAACCCTGTACCAAGGTTCATATTGCTCATTCCCGGAGTGCCCATCGCCATGCGTTCCAGACCCCGGATTTCGTGCACCTTGTTGCGCTCGTCAACTACTGTGGTGATGATTATCTTGCTCAGGTCAGTATCAGGCGGCATGGGCGGGACAAACTCCTGCCCGTTCATGTACATCTTCATGCCTTCGAAGCTGGTGTGGATGGTCGCCTTGCCGTCCTTGATACCCGCTACTTTCTCGCGGAACTCCATCACCATCTGCATGTTCAGTGGCATGGAGTTCTCGCCCATCTGCATCTCGCCGTTCATATCCATGACCAGCTTGTAGTAGCGGATGTCGTTGACCTTGAAGGCGCGGCGCAGTTTATAGCCGGTCGCGGGCTGTGCCACCACCGGCAACACCGCCGCTCCCACAAACGCCAGCAATGCCAGCGCGGTCAATACTCGTGTCATCAGTCGCATGTTCGTAACCCCTTTCTACGTTCCGGTTTGTTTGGTTTCGGTTTCGCGAGGCCCCAGGTCCTCGCGTGTAATCTGCACTTTTGCTGTGAGCTGCACAGACGTCGGCTCGGCGGAAGATTCGGATGGGTTCAGCTGCCGGGTTTGCTGGACGTACTGGGCATTCAGGGTTGCCTTCAACAGTTTGCCCTCCTGCCGGTTGAACCATATCTGCGCCTCTCCCGTCACCGACTGCTCAATCTGCTTGACCATCAAGCTCTCGTCGGCTGTAGGCTGGTCGAAAATGTCCGCTTTGAACGAGCGGCTCCAGCGCATCTTCTGACTGAACAGCGAAGCGGACAGACCGTTCAGGGGCTCATCCTTCAGCCAGCGTGCGGTGAACTGGGCGGGGGTGTCGTTGGGAACGCTGGTCATCACGCGGGAGTAGACCCACTCCCTGTCGGACGATATTGGCTCTTTCGGAAAAACCAGCTGGAGCACCAGCAGAGGAAGCTGGCTGACCTCCACGCCGGGCACCGGCAGATTGAACGGCAACACGCCCGCTCCTTTGCGCTCGACAACCTCGCCCTGCGGGTTGACCACATAAAGCAGGTCGCGCACGCTGGCACGCAGCCGCTCCAGCGGCAGAGGCAGAGCCTGCCCATCCATTTCTGCCTTGAACGCTTCGATATCCATGCCCAGCTCCGCATTACCGTCGGGGCGCACCTGACGTACCTTCAGCACCATCGTCATCTCCACCAGCACCTTTTGCACCGGCAAACCACCGAACAGAGGCAGCGTGCCAGACATCTGTGCGCTGACGTGGTATCTGCTCTGGTTGTTTGGCTCGAAGCGGTAGCGAAACTGCTCCGCCGGAGCCTGTTGCGCCGATGTGCCGACCCACAGAGCCAGCAGTAGAACAATGGCTATCCCCAGCCCTTTAAACCTCATCTGTCTGCCCTGCACCTTTCCCATACCATTATGGCAGGATGAACCCGCCTTCACAGCGAAATTTCCTGCTGTCCGTTCAACATACAGACTGCAACTGCGGAGCAAATGTTACGCCGAGAAGTCAATCAGAACTCGATTCTGCAAAGAGTCTACGACCTTGTTCGGCAAATCCCTGCCGGCAGGGTGATGTCTTACGGGCAGGTAGGCGACACCGTGATTCCGCCCCTTTCCGCGCGTGTGGTGGGCAGAATCATGTACCACGCCTCCGATGACGTTCCCTGGTGGCGCGTGGTAGGCAAGGACGGCGACCTGCTAATCCTCAAACGCGACCCGCAGATGGCACGCCTGCAACGTCATCTGCTGGCACAGGAAGGGGTAATCTTCCACGAGGACGGACGGGTGAATATGGACATCTGCCGCTGGCAACCTGATGAGGAGGAGATATGAGCAAGAGCGTGCGTCTGTGGCTGGGCATTAACGGCGCGTTCATCACGCGACGATGGGAAGAACCTGAAAACTGGATGCGCCTTACCCGCGAGTGTGGATACCGGGTACATTCGTTCTGCGCGGATGTGTTGGACCCCTTCTTCTCAGGGGATAGAGAATATCAGATAGAGACCGCCCGCGCCACCCGCGAGGCAGGGCACAAATACGGCGTGTTCATCAATGACATCTACACCGGCATGGCGACCCATCGCTTTCATGGATTGAGCCATTCCGACCCGCGCGTACGCCAGCGCATGAAGGAGTGGATCCTGGACTGCGCCGACATCGCAAACGCCATGGGCGTGGATGCCATCGGTGGGCACTGGGACGCCTTCTCGGTGGAGGTGCTTTCCGACCCCGAACGGCATCGGCAGGCTCTCAAGCGCCAGCACGCCATCTTCCGCGAGCTTTCCGAAGCCCTCGCGCAAAAGGGAATCCGTGCGCTGTATCAGGAGCAGATGTACATCCCCAGCGAGGCGCCATGGACGCTGGCAGAGGCAGAAGAGTTTCTGGTGGAGGTCAACCGCGAGCGCAAAGGCATACCCGTCTACCTGACGCTGGACGTGGGGCACTGCGCGGGTATGCACTACGGACTGACAGGTCCCGACCTGGACTACACTGAGTGGGTACGGCGATTCGGCACGGCGGCAGAGGTTATCCATCTCCAGCAGACCACTCCCGATGCCAGCGCACACTGGCCCTTCACCCCCGAATACAACGCGAAGGGGCATATTGAGATTCCCAGAATACTGGACGCCATCGCCGAGAGCCTGCGCCATCGGGAGAATCAGCCGTGGGCGGAGTGGCTTCCCCTGCCCCAGAATATCTACCTGATTTGCGAGATTGTCCCGGGTTCCACCAAGCGCGAGGACATCCTGCTGGATGAACTCAAGCGCAACGCCGAGTACCTGCGCCAGTGGATACCCGAGGAGGGACTGGAGATTACGGCATAGGCGCACGCTGGCGGTGCCAGTCGGTCTCCTGCTGGAATATCTGCGCCAGTGCAATCACTTTCGCCTCTGCGTAGGGCGCACCGATAATCTCGAGCCCGAGAGGCAAGCGGTCGGCGGTGAAGCCCATCGGCACGGAGATGGAAGGCAGTCCCGTCAGGTTGGCGAAGCCGCCGTTGCCGCCCATGTTCACCCAGGTTTCATTCAGGCTTCGGTCCACGGGCGGTGCGCCCTGCAGGAGCGTCGGCGCCATCAACACGTCGCAGGCTTCGAACACTTTCGCCACCGCCCGCATCGCCTCCGCCCGCACGCGCATGGCTCGCAGATAGTCCACCGCAGGAATGGACAGCCCCGATAACAAGCCTACCACCTGCGACCCGTCCGCCAGCTCGTTCACCCTGCCGCTTCGGATGAGGTTTTCGAACGCCGAGGAGCCTTCCGCCATGATGATAATCTCAGCCGCCTCGTTATACGGCAGGTCGGGCAGTTTCACCTCGGTGAACTCCATTCTGCGCTTTTTGAATACCTCCAGCACCGCGTTGAAACAGCGTTCGGCGTCGGGCGCCCTGTTCTGCGCGAAGTCCACTGGCAGAAGCCCGATGCGAAAGCGATGCCCCCTCCATCGCGCGAAGCGATACTGGAAAGACTGGCTGGCGCTGGACGGGTCGCGCGG
>FMJZ01000494.1_pt1 | contig 25604 bp, 21 predicted proteins | sample 1987881 | NCBI WGS metagenome assembly FMJZ01 (sample SAMEA4378227, study PRJEB15110) | soil metagenome | biome: soil; feature: Field; material: Soil | place: India | collected 2015-03-11 | depth 0 m
TGAAGATACCCAACTGGGAGGAACAGTTGGCAAAACATCTTTCAGGTAAGATGGCAAAAGAATAATAAAAAAATCTTGACAAGTAGGAGCTCTATTTAATAGATTATTTATACTATGGTTAAGAAAATAATAGCATTTGTGGTAATGGCGGTTGTTATTAGTACACTATTTACTGGTTCTGCTCTGGCAAGGGGGTTGGGTAGGCAGACACAAGGAGAGGTCGTATTTACTGATGCCCTATACGGCGCAGCAATAGGTGGTCTTATAGGTGTTGCTGCCTATGCCGTTGACAACGATGAGTTTGGCAATAAGGTTGGGGCAGGAGTAATCATAGGTACCGTTCTTGGTCTTGCTTATGGTATTTATGAGACAAGGAGTTTTGTAGAGATCAAAGGTAATAGGACTTATGTCTCCCTTCCAAAACCAGAGATTGAGGTAAAGGGTAAAGATTTAGTCTACAAACTTCCGCTTTTAAAAGCAGAGTTTTAACTAAATACAGCCGAAGTGGTGGAATTGGCAGACACGCTATCTTGAGGGGGTAGTGGTGATGAACCGTGCGGGTTCGAGTCCCGCCTTCGGCATTACTACGTTATAACGTTGCAACTTCTGTATTATGACAACTTTTAATCCTACTTTGTTTCCCTTTTCAGCAATTGTTGGTCAGGAGCTGATGAAGACAGCCCTACTTTTGAATGTAATAGACCCAAAGATTGGTGGTCTTCTAATAAGAGGAGAGAAGGGTACTGCTAAATCTACTACCGTAAGATCTCTGGCAACACTTCTACCGCTAATTGAGGTAGTTTTTAGTTGTCCTTTTCATTGTGAACCAGATGATTATTTTTCAATGTGCGAGAGTTGTCGAGAGAAGTTTGATAAAGAGCTAACCTTTGATATAAAGAAGGTTTCAGTGAAGGTCATCAATGTTCCATTAGGGGTTACTGAAGATAGACTTTTGGGGACTATAAATATTGAGAAAATTTTAAAAGATGGAAAAAAGCATTTCGAGCCTGGCATACTGGCACAGGCAAATAGAAATATTCTATATATTGACGAGGTAAATCTTTTAGAGGACCATATAGTTGACGAGCTCCTTGATGTCGCCGCTATGGGAGTAAATATTGTAGAGCGAGAAGGAGTATCCTTTTCCCACCCCAGTAGATTCATTCTTGTGGGAACAATGAACCCAGAAGAAGGAGAGCTTAGACCTCAGCTTTTGGATAGGTTTGGACTTTCCGTAAGTGTCGAGACTATTAAGGATGAGTTTTTAAGGAAGGAAATTATAAAAAGAAGACTTTCCTTTGAGAATAATCCACAATCTTTTGTAAAAAAGTGGGCAAAAAAAGACAAAGAGATAGCAAAAAATATAGTTAAGGCAAGAAATCTTGTTAAAAAGGTGAGAGAAGAAGAGTGGGTTTTTGACATCATAGCTAAGATATGTATATCTGCTGATGTAAGCGGTCATAGAGCAGATAATGTAATCCTAAGATCTGCAAAAGCTTATGCTGCTTTAATGGGTAGAAATTTTATCAAGACTGAAGATATTACCATCTCCTCAAGATTAGCTTTGGCACATAGGTTAAAAAAGTCTCCCTTAGAAGAAGAGAAGAGGGTTGATGATATTTTTAATAATATTCAGATTCTCGTCAAAGAATTTGAAGAGAAGAAAGATATTAAGGTCCCTTTAGAGTTTAAGGAAAAAAAAAACCTAAAATTACACCTTCCCAGTTAGAAAATATCAAAAATGGTAAAGATTCTTTTATTTTAGATATCAATAACTGTCTTTCTTTAAAATTTCTAACCTCTGCTGAAGATTCTGGTAGAAGAAAATCAAAAAAGATTGGGACTGTTAAGGGAAGATTTTTTAAATCTGTTCCTTTAACTTATGAGTTTCCAAAGATATCTCCTGTCTCAACATTATTAAAATCTGCATTAAAAAAAGTTGAAAGAGGTTATTTTACCGTTAAAAAAGAAGATCTTATGTCTAAAGCTTTTACAACTAAAAGAAAGACATCAATTCTTTTTGTAGTTGATGCCTCTGGCTCCATGGGTGTAGAAGATGTTATGAGTAAGACTAAAGGGCTTGTCTTTGAGATACTTAAAGATGCCTATATTAGGAGAGAGAAGGTAGGGTTTATAACTTTTAGAGGAGTTATGGCAGAGTTAATCTTGCCTTTTACTAAAAGTGTCTTATTGGCAAAAAAGGAGCTTAGAAATATAAAAACAGGTGGAAAAACACCTTTATCTCTTGCTTTAAAAAAGGCCTATGAAGAGATAGATAAAGAAACTATTAGAGAGAAAGATACTGATTTAGTAATGTTACTTTTTTCTGATGGTAGAGGAAATATTTCATTATCTGGAATGGATCCCTTCGAAGAGGCCCTTATCTGGGGCAAAAAGATATCTGAGAGAAACGTGAAAATCTTTGTTATTGATACAGATCCCACTTGGATAAACTATCCCTATGCAAAAGATTTAGCTAAAACTATTAAGGCTAAATATTTTAAGTTAGAAGATGTGATAAAAGGTAATATTAGGTATATAATTTACTCTTAGTTCTTTTTTCTGACTTTAAGCTTCAGCCCTTTGTATGCCTCAACGACAGCTTCTTCTCCTTCTGCTATCTGATCATTAGAGTAGGCAGACCACAGCTCCCCTTTAATTAAAAGCCATCCACCTTTTTCATTAATTGGGGATTTGGCTACACCCTCTTCGCCAACAAGTCCTTCTGAACCGAGAGTGTTTTTTATCTTCATAATCTTTTTTAATGTTTTTAAAGCATATAGAAAGAGGGCAGTTAATAATACTAAAATAGGTAATAGCTTAAGTAACATATCCATAAGATTCAGCTCCTTAATATCAAAAAGCATGATAAAACCGATGGTTAGAGATATTATTCCACCAAAGGCAAGCAATCCATATGAGAGTATAAATGCTTCTAATATTATCAATGTTACTCCAATGATTACCATAATCAATCCTGCGAAGTTTGCCTCAAGTATCTGAAGGGCATATAAACCGAGGGTTAATAAAATTATTCCTATAACACCGGATACATAGCCACCTGGGTTTGAAAACTCATAGATTAGTGCGTAGATACCAAGTATCATCAAAATATAAGCAATGGTTGGATTTGCTATAATATCAAGAATTTTGTGCCTAAAGGACATTTCAAACTCAATAATCTCAGCATTCTTAGTATTGATAGTAATGTCTCCTTTAGATGTTTTGACAACTTTCCCATCAATTTTTCTAAGAAGTTCTGATTGGTCTTCTGCAATGAGATCAATTAATTTATTTTCAAGAGCCTCCTTTTCAGTTAAGGATATGCTTTTTTCTACAGCATCCTCGGCTAACTTGATATTTCTATTACGCATCTCAGCTATTGACCTTATAAAAGCCTTTGCATCTTCTGCAACCTTTTTAGTCATAACTGCATCTTTTTCACCACCGCCTATTGATACAGGGTGAGCTGAGCCTATATTTGTACCTGGTGCCATTGCAGCTATGTGTGCAGCTAAAGTAATGAAAACACCTGCAGAGCCAGCCCGTGCCCCTTTTGGACTTACGTAAACTATAATGGGTATATCGATAGACAATATATCCTTTACTATGGACCTCATAGAGGTCTCTAAACCTCCTGGTGTATCAAGCTCAATTATTATTGCTTTGGCGTCAATTCTTTTTGCCTTTTTTATTCCTTCCTTAATGAAGTCTTTCGTTGTTGGATTTATAGTAGTAGCAATAGACATTTTTAGGATTTTAATCTCCTGAGAAGCGAAAGTATTTGTGAATATAAAAAAAATAGATATAAAGATAAGCAAAAAAAACCATCTCATAACTGTCATATATATTATATTTTAAACTTTTTTCTGAAAAATGCAAAGAGCACCTTATTTATAGTATAAAAAAAGTAAAATACTACTTAATCATTTAGTTAAAAATGTAATAATTGTTATTAAATTAGTAGACTACTTCTCGAAATAACCTAATTAGTAAAAACAAAGTAATTCTCTTTAAAAAAACCGCCAAAAAACATCTTATTTAATTATACATCTGATTTTACTATACTTTTTACGATAAATGAAAAATTAAAAAGATTAATTAAAAATAATTTTATCTGTTAATTATTTTATTGCCTATACGTAAAAAAGCGGTATAATAAACTTATGAAATACATCAAAGCACTTTTGTTTAGAGATTTACCTAAAAATATTTTGACTAACCCTTGCGGGTCAAAGACTGGTTTTAACTATTTATTTTGTAGAGCTAACTTCTTTTTTAACAAGATTAATAAGAGAAATTTCTTAATCTTGATTGCTTTTCTCTTTAGCTTTTATGTTTTAGTGGATGTCAAAATAGTTGATAATTACTACGGTCTTTTTTTATTGAAGAAAGAAAGCGGCATTGGAGTAGAGGTTAGCAATGATCTATATCCCAATGACGCAAATAGATTGCTTTTTAAAATCGATTTAAACCCCTTTTATGAAAACGTTATAGTTAAAAACTTTACTGATAAGGACGAGTATCCCTTTTTGAGTTATGTATGGGATAAAAATAATGGAAGAGGGTTCGTAAGGAATTTGCTAAGCGAGAAAGAAAAGCTGCTTTATATATTCAGTAGGTATAAGGAAGATCCAAATGGAAACATCCCAAAAGGGCTTTTCCTGGGTGGTGAACTACCCATAACGAGTTATAAAGAAAATAAGGATTTTTTCAATGATACAGGTATGGCATATTATGATGGGGTAAGGTGGTATCATGTTTGGTGTACTACCAACCAGGGTTTTACTTCTGTCCTTGATGCAAACACTTTATATCCACCTTCTCAATGGAAATTTTTGGGCTCCGAGATAGTTAAAAATGGTGGAAATAAGTTGGTTCTAAAAAGTAGCCACATTGCCTATGTTGATGCGACTCCTTTTGCTATTGATAGATATGTGTACTTTAAGGCAGGAGAGCCATATTTTATATTAGAGATGAACATTAAAAATATTGGAGATATGATTGGTGGCTTTTATTATATCTATGGTGATGAGCCCTGGATTGGTGACTACGGTTATTCTGAAGGAGATGTGGGATGGACAAAGGATGGTCTTATCTTGACGGAGAAAATGATTGATCCTAAAAAACATAATTTCGTAGGTTTTTATGATTATGGTAATGATTTGATAGGTGAACTTCACAATTTTACAAATATAGCCAGTTTCTTAGAGTGGGAACCAAAAAATCCACCAAGTACAGTCTATTTTTCCAATCAGTTTGGGCTTGTTGACGAGAAAAAACCTCTTTCAGATCAACTTAACCGTATTGTTTCTTTGCAATGGGGGCCAATTTATTTAAAACCCGGAGAGATCTATAATCTTAAAATTGCAGTTGGTATGGCTATTAGCGATGGCACTGCTAAAGTACCTTTTAAACCAATTGTTGATTTTTCATTGACTGACATAAGACAATCATCAAATAGAGTTTTTTAACTACTTCTGTCTATGTAGGCTATATTGTTTTTCCTATCGTATTTAAATCTTCTACCCCACGGGTCTAAAGGGTAACCTTCCGTATCGATAGGGGAAAAATCGAGAAATTTTTTCTTAAAAATTGTATTCTGATTCTCTATAAGCAGTTCTTCCTTTGTAAGTTCGTTTAAGTCTTTGGGAAACCTTTTTTTTTCCAAAAGAAAAATTGCAATGGCCGTATTGATATTATAAACCTGCTCTTGTGCTAATCTCTCTTTACTTATGTTTTGAAGCTTACCATAATACCCCAAAAAAATACCTATAAGCAAAATAATAAATATAAAGACAAGGGTATTTTCTAAAGAGATTTTACCTAATGAGTCTATCCTCATTTCACAAATTTCACCATATCCCACATAGGAAGAAATACACTTAAAGCAAGAAATAGAACCATACCAAATATAAAGATTAACAATATAGGTTCTATCATTGCGGTAAGATTTTTTATGGTATAATCAAGCTCACTATCGTAAAATTCTGATACCTTTTTAAGCATCTCGTCTAAAGCCCCTGTTTCCTCGCCTATCTGTATCATTTCCAAAGTTAAGGATGTAAAAATACCTGTTCTTGATACAGCATCTCCAAAGCTTTGACCTGAAAGGATATCTTTTTTTATATTCGAGATCTTCCTTTCGTAGACTACATTATTCATTACCTTTTGTAATAAATCTAGTATGTTCGTAACTACAATACCACTGGAGTATAAAAGAGAGAAAAATCTTGAAAACCTTACCATAATAATTTTAGTAGCAATCTCACTAATTATAGGAATTTTTATTATTAAAGGGTCATAGATCTCGCGGCCTTTCTTCGTATTTTTTAAAAGAAGATAGATAATAATTAAAGACAAAAAAATTAAGGCTAAGAAATACCAATATTTTGAAAAAAAAGTTGAGATACCAATTAGGATTCGTGTTGGCAAAGGGAGAGTAGTTTTAAAACCTCTATAAAGCTCAGCAAACCTTGGTATGACAAAGGTTATTAAGATAACAATAGCAACGAAAATAGCTCCAATAACCATCTTAGGATATAAAGTGGCACTCTTTATTTTGTGTCGCAAATCTTCTTCTTTTTCTAAGTTTTCTGCTAATTTAAAGAGGATTTCAGGGAGGTTACCACTAATCTCACCAATCTGAACTGTTGCTACGTATATATCGTCAAAAAACTCTGGGAAAAGGGCTAAAGAGTTATAAAAGGTTCTACCTTTCTCTATAGCATCAACTATCTCCTCTAAGGCTGCTTTAAATTTTTTATTGTTTATCTGTGATATAATAGCCCTTAAGGAACGGGTAATAGGGAGTCCTGCCTTTAACATAGTACCTAACTGTGTTGAAAAGAGGATAAGTTCTTTCTTTGTTATTCTACTGAATTTATTGGCTATGGACTTTAGATCAAAGGTGCCTGTTAGGTTAATGGATATTGGTATTAAGCCCTGTGAATCTATAAAATTTAAGACATCCTCTTCAAATTCCGCTTCAAAATGCCCTTGAAAGACCTTTCCTGATTTATCTCTTGCCTTATAAAAAAATTTAGGCATTAAAATATAACCTCATCGGATGTATTAGCTATTAACTCATCAACTGTTGTAATACCATCCATTACAAGTCCTATCCCTTTTTGTTTGAGTGGTACAAAACCATCTTTTATGGCTTGCTCTCTTATACTATCTGAAGAGGCTTTGGTTAATATAAGATTTTTAATTTTATCATTAATAACTAACAATTCATAGACTCCTATTCTCTCGTAGTATCCTGTTTCGTGGCATTTTGGGCATCCTTCTCCTCTATAAAATTTTGCGAAGGGCGGCAAGTTCCATTCAAGAATAATTGTTTCTGGAGGAACATATTCCTTTTTGCAAAAAGTACAGATTTTTCGTAATAATCTCTGGGATACTATAGCATTTATGGCTGATGAAATTTGATAGGGTTCTATTCCCATATCAAGCAATCTAATGATAGTTGATATAGAGTCGTTAGTATGTAATGTGGAGACTACTAAATGGCCTGTTAAAGCCGATTGAATTGCTATCTCTGCAGTCTCTTTGTCTCTTATCTCTCCAATTAGCATAATATCTGGGTCTTGTCTTAGTATATTCCTCAAAGTGCCCGCAAAGGTTAAATTAATTTTTGGATTTACCTGAATCTGGTTTGCACCTATTATTTGATACTCAACAGGGTCTTCTACTGTTATAACATTTTTTTCTTTCTTGTTTATATATTTTAAACAGGCATAGGCCGTTGTAGTTTTACCACTTCCCGTAGGACCGGTGATAAGAAACATCCCATAAGGCTTGTTAAGTAACCTTCTTATTTTTACCACAACTTCCTTATCTATATTTAACTTTTCTAGGTCGAAAAGCTCATCTCTTTTTCTTAATAGCCTTAAAACAACCTTTTCTCCCTGTATCGTTGGTGCCGTTGAAACTCTAACATCAACATTCTCAATATTTTCAGATAAACTTAATAATTCTCTTTTTATAAAGGTCTTTATATGATATTTTCCTTCTTCCAGAGTTAACTCTATTTGAAGGTGTCCATCTTGAGGAAGTCTCTTTTCTGAGATGTCCATATCTGACATTATCTTAACTCTTGATACTATGGGGTTCAACAAAGGTCTAGGAAGTTCAACTATATCATGCAAAATCCCATCTATTCTAAATCTTATCTTCATCTTCCTACCAAAGGGCTCAATATGTATGTCGCTAGCACGATCATTAATTGCCTGAATGAGAATTCCATAAACAATTTGAACAATTGGCGCTTCCTCTGCTAGTCTTTCTAATCGTTGAGGAGAGTCGTCAGAACTTTTAAGCTCCAAGGTTTTTAAATCTATTTGTTTTAGAATGTCAGATAGTTGCTCACTTTTTGTGGCGTAGAATTTTTCTAAAGCCTCCTTCATCAACTTCTCTGTCGTAACAACAAGCTTAATTCTTTTTTTAAAAATTTTTTTAAGTTCATCAGTTACCATAACATTGAGAGGGTCAACTATTGCTATAGTCACTTCATGAGGAGTGTCATAAATTGGTATGGTATTAAATTTATATGCAATATCTGCAGACAAAAGAGCAGGAAAAGCCTTGTCTACTTCTAAGATGTTTTCACCTATGTAAGGAATACGATACTGTTGGCCTAAAGCCTTAGCGATTTTATCTTCGGTAAGATAACCTTCCTTTACAAGTACCTCACCAATCCTTTCACCACTTATCTTACTTTTTTCGAGGGCATCATTTAAAATCTTCTCATCTATTAACCCAGCATCAATAAGTATCTCACCTAATCTTTTTTTTATTTGAGCAGCCATTTAGCCTTCTTTAAAAATTTTCTTGAAAAATCTTTTATTTAAGTTTATACCTATATTTAATGAAAATTGCAATACTTTCTGATATCCATTCAAACTTTTTTGCACTAAAATCTGTCTATGAAGATTTAAGGGAACAGGGAGTTAGTCAAGTTTTTTCACTGGGAGATTTGGTTGGCTACTTTCCTTTTATAGAAGAAACGATAGATTTTATGATAGATAAAAACATTGTAAGTATCCTTGGTAATTACGATAAGGCTGTCATTCATCCAGATGAGAAAGAAGGTCTACTATATCTTATGAAAAATATTCCCGAAGATAAAAAGTATATTTATCTCTGGACTAGGGATAACTTAAGTGATGATGTGAAGGATTTCCTTTCAGGGTTACCTCAAAAAATGGTCTTATCCTTCCAGAATTTTACTATGCTTCTTGTCCATGGTAGCCCCGCAGGGATATCTAGTTATATATATCCTGACACATCGAGTTTTTATCTTGAGAGTCTTTTAAAAGATAACAATGTAGATATTATAGCTTGTGGACATACCCATAAGAGTATGATATTAACCACGAAGGAAGGGTTCGTTGTAAATCCAGGAAGCGTTGGAGTTCCCGATGAAGGTAAATCCAACGCCTCTTATATGATAGTTGAGATTAATAGACCCCCAAAATTCTACATCAGAGAAATTACTTACGATGTAGATTTCGTGAAAAAGGTTCAGCAAGAGAAGATTTATAAATCTTTAGAGTCTGTGTAGTTCTCATAATACACAATCTCTTTAATCTCTTTTCTCGGTGGACACTTGGGTTCCTCATCAGGATAACCAAAAGGTACAATAGCTACAACCTCGTAGTTATCTGGAATATTTAGAGAAGTTCTTACCTTTTCTGCATCAAAAAGTCCAAGATAGACGGAGCCAATACCCTCTTCCCAAGCTGTTAAAACCATATTTTGCAATGCCAGTGCGGTATCAAACATATACCAATAATCACCTTTATTTGTAACGGCTTCACCTTTGTAAAAGCCCGATTTTTTTTTCTCGGCGAAGGCGACAACTACAAGCGGAGCAGCTAATATACTTGAGTAAGCTGGGTTTCTTGGTGAGAAGGCTTCTAAAATCTTGTTTTTTGTGGCGTCTTCTTTTGCAAGAACAAATCTCCAACATTGAGTATTTGCCCAAGAAGGGGCAAATCTCGCAGACTCAAGGATCTTGATAATAATATCTTCAGGAATAGGTTGAGTCTTAAATTTTCTTATGCTTCTTCTTTTTAATGTTGTCTCGTATACTGTCATTTATCATCCTCCATTTTTTTTAGATTTATGATTTTTGGATTATTTACTTGCTTATTTAACTATAATCTTGTAAATCCTTATTGGCTCCGCCTTTCCCTTTACCTTTTGTGGTTCACATTCCTCAATTTCTATATTTTCAATATTTCTAAGGTCTTCTTTAATCTTTTCATAGGTAAACTCTGTTATAAGTATATCAGCATTTAATAGTCTTGTTAATGCCTCTACTCTGGCACCTAAATTTACCGTGTCACCTATAACAGTATAATCCATCTTTTTACCTTCTGCCCCCATATTGCCTGCAATTGCCTCTCCGGTATTTATACCTATACCTAAGATGAGAGGTGATTTATTCTCCATCTTCCATTTCTCTACAAGCTCTCTATTTTTTCTTATCATCTCAACGGCGCACATAACAGCTTTTAATGGATGGTCTTTCTGGTCAAGGGGTACATTCCAGAGAGCCATAATCTCATCACCTACAAACTTATCTAAGGTGCCATCACTTTTCATGATTACATCAGTCATGGAGCCCAATAGCTCATTTAAGATTTGCACTACTTCCTCAGGGGTATGATTTTCGGAGAAAGTAGTAAAACCCCTTGCATCGGCAAATAAAACAGTTATCTCCTTTCTAACTCCTCCAAGTTTTGCCATTTCTGGGTTTTTAATAAGCTCATTAACTATCTTATCACTGACATAGCTTGAAAAAATTCTTTTGATCTCTCTGCCAGCTCTTTCTTCAACACTGTATTTATAAATTATCGTACCTAAAAACATTGATAGTATTGATATAGTTGGATAGACAAGGTTAATCCAGAGATAAAAATTATTAAAAGCAATAAAAACTATTAGTAAAGAGGCGATAGAAATACAAGCCCCAAGCAAGATGCTACCCCATACACGAAGCCTCATACCAAAGATTGTATAAACAAGAAAGATTGAAAAAATAAAGAGAATAGTATAGTTATTACTTGCCTTTTTAATAAATCTATTGTTAATAAGATTCTCAATTGCAAAGGCATGTTTTTCTATCCCCGGCATATTTTGAGAAGTTGGTGTAACCCTTAAATCATAAATACCAAGGGCAGTGGCACCAACGAGAACAATCTTATCCTTAAAGACATCTTTAGAAACATTATCGAGATAAATATCTCCCATAGAAACTCTCTTAAAGGTGCCATTCTCGCCATAGTAGTCTATTAAAAAACCAGAATTAAGATCTAAATCAACGACCTTATCTTTTAGAATAAGCTGTTTGCCTGGTAGAAGGATAACCTCATCGTCTTTAAGATTGTTGTATATCTTATATGTCTGTACCATAAAGGAAGGCAGATAAAAATCATTATAATTAATAGCAGTAAACTCTTTTCTAACAACCCCATCAATATCAGGAAACATATTAATGTGTCCTAAAAACCTGGAGTTTTTGGCGAACTTATTTAAAGGGGCAAAGACGCCTAAGGCTGATGGTGTTTCGTGATAGTAGCTTTCGTTTACCAATTGATAGGATGATCTTTTGAAATAATCCTCTCTGTCTGGAGCTAATGGTATCTCTTCTTCAAAGCTAAAGGCAGTAGCAAGGACTGTTTTCCCATTTTTTAGAGCCTTTGAAAGAACATCATCTTTAAAATCCTTTGATGGCTCTGTATAAAGTATATCTATGGCAATTACTTTAGGGTCTCCTTCACTGATTTTATTTAACAATTTTCCAACAATATCTCTATCCCAGGGCCATCTTCCAATTGTGTCTATGCTTTTATTGTCTATAGCGGCAATAATTATCTTGTCATCATAAATCTTTTTATTACTAAAGCTCATCCTCCAGTCATAGGTTCTTAGTTCCACTTGTTTAAGAAACTCTGGGTTAAAGTTGTAAAGGGAAAGATTAAAAATGAGTATTATTGAAAGAATGGAAAAAAAAATAAGCTTATTTTTGATTGCCTGCATTTTCATAAAGTTTTTCTTAGTTCTAAAGTTATATGATAAAATAATAAAATATGGCAAGCAATGGAAATATAAAGGTTATTAGTGAAAATAAGAAGGCTAGATTTAATTATGAGGTAATAGAGAGCTTTGAAGCAGGTGTGGTCCTTAAAGGCTCGGAGGTTAAATCAATAAGATTGGGTAAGGTAAATATCCAAGATGCCTTTTGTTTAATAAGAAACGGAGAGGTTTTTATTCATAACCTTAATATTCAACCTTATCCATTCTCTACTTACGAGAATCATGAACCTACGGCGGTAAGAAAGCTTCTATTGCATAAGAGAGAGATATTAAGATTATTAGGTAAGACACAGCAAAAAGGTTACTCACTGGTTCCATTGAAACTTTACTTTAAAAGTGGTAAAATAAAAATAGAGATTGCCTTAGCAAAAGGTAAGAGAGAATACGATAAAAAACAAAAGATTAAAGATAGAGAAGAAAAGAGAGAGATCGAAAGGATAGAGAAATTTTATAAACTCAGATAGTAAGGGGGTGTAAAGGCTTCGACGGGGAGGAAAGGTTTTGAGTCGCAGGTCGAGGTGAGCTACCTCGTAAAACAGGCTCATGCACACAAGTGCCGAACCAAAACTTGCTCTTGCAGCATAATTAAGACTGCAACGGTTGCTTAAGCTTGCCTGTAGGCTTAAGTAGTCGTCAGTGATACAGGATAGCTTATTTAGCTTGCCTTAGGCTAAAGGAGTGAAACCTAAAATAGGGCTATCCTTTAAAAATCCTGTCAGGAGGAGTTTTAGGGGAGAAATAAAAAATCCTGAATAAACCTGTAGGGGCTCAAGATTGGACCTTTTCGGACGTGGGTTCGATTCCCACCACCTCCACCAATTGAAAATTAACAATTACTTGTAAACTAATATTAGTCTTTTCCCACACAAAAAAATCAAGAAAATGAAAGTTCTATAAGTAAAAGTTTAAATAAAATTATAAATTTTATTTAAACTTAATCAGTTTTTTTGATAAAATTAAGGCATTTTAAGTCTAACAAGGAGGCGAATAATAATGAGTCATAAGAAAAGATTTCTTTTTACTTCAGAGTCTGTTACTGAGGGGCATCCAGATAAGGTAGCAGATCAGATTTCAGATGCTGTTTTAGATGCCATGATTGAGCAAGATCCTGACTCAAGGGTTGCCTGTGAGACCCTTGTTACAACAGGATTGATATTTGTTGCAGGAGAGATTACCTCAAAGGCAATAGTAAATATCCCTGATTTGGCAAGGTCAGTGGTAAAAGATATAGGCTATAACGAGCCTGAGCTTGGTTTTGACTCTGAAAACTGTGCCGTTATAACTTCTATTGATAGGCAGTCTCCAGATATTGCACAGGGTGTTGATGAAGGCAAAGGACTTTACGAAGAGCAAGGAGCAGGAGATCAGGGTCTTATGTTTGGCTATGCTACAGATGAGACAGAAGCCTATATGCCTATGTCGATCTATCTGGCTCATAGGCTATCAATGAGATTAGCAGATGTTAGAAAGAAAAATATAATAAGCTTTTTCAAGCCTGATGGTAAGTCACAAGTTACCATAGAGTATGTAGATGGGGTACCAAAGAGAGTTGATGCGGTAGTTATTTCTACTCAACACTCCAAAGATGTTGCCTATAAAAAAATTAAAGAAGCTGTAATTGAAGAGGTAATAAAAAAGGTTATTCCACAAGATATGATGGATAAGAAAACAAAGATTTTTGTTAACCCAACAGGTAGATTTGTTGTTGGTGGTCCTAAGGGAGATACAGGTCTTACAGGTAGAAAGATTATAGTAGATACCTATGGTGGTGTTGGAAGTCATGGCGGTGGGGCCTTCTCAGGTAAAGATCCATCAAAGGTTGATAGAACAGCCTCTTATATGGCAAGACATGTTGCCAAAAACATTGTGGCAGCAGGTTTAGCTAAAAGGTGTGAGTTACAAGTTGCCTATGCTATAGGTGTAGCTAAACCAGTTTCAATAATGGTTGATACAAAGGGTACAGGTATAATACCTGATATTGAGATTGAGAATATCGTTAATAAACTCTTCGACTTCAGACCAAAGGCTATGATTGAGTACCTAAATCTAAAAAGACCTATATATAGGAAGACAGCCTCCTATGGGCATTTTGGAAGAAATGATAAAGATTTTCTTTGGGAAAGCCTAAATAGAGTTAAGGATATAAAAAAGCTGATTAAATAAAAAAAAGAAAGGATAAGTGATGAAGAAAAATACTAAATACGATGTTAAGGACATTAAGTTAGCCGAAAAGGGAAAGCTAAGGATTGAATGGGCAAGTCAGAGTATGCCAGTTTTAAAATTGATTAACGAGAGGTTTTCTAAAGAAAAACCTCTTAAGGGTATCAAGATAGCTGCCTGCCTTCATGTTACAACAGAAACGGCCTTTTTAATGGAGGTACTAAAAAATGGTGGTGCTGAGGTAGCTCTTTGTGCATCAAACCCCTTAAGTACTCAGGATGATGTTGCCTCATCCTTGGTAAAAAACACAGGAATCCCTGTTTTTGCCATAAAGGGAGAAGATAATCAGACCTACTATAAACATATTGAAGCTGTTTTAGACATAAAACCAAATATTACTATGGATGATGGCGCTGATCTCGTTTCAGTCCTTCATAAAAGCAAGAAGGAGTTAATAAAAAATATCATTGGTGGAACTGAGGAGACAACTACAGGTGTCATACGATTAAAAAGTATGGCGAAAAATAATGTCCTTAAATACCCTATTATTGCTGTTAACGATGCTAATACAAAACACATGTTTGATAATCGTTATGGGACAGGACAGAGCACAATAGATGGTATTATTAGGGCGACCAATAGACTTTTTGCTGGCTCCATATTTGTAGTTTCAGGTTATGGCTGGTGTGGTAAGGGTCTTGCTATGAGGGCAAGAGGTATGGGGGCAAGGGTTATTGTTACAGAGATTGATCCTCTTAAGGCACTTGAGGCTGTAATGGATGGTTACGAGGTAATGCCTATGATTGATGCAGCTAAAATTGGTGATATCTTCTGCACTGTTACCGGTAACACAGCAGTCTTAAGGACAGAACATTTTAAGGTTATGAAAGACGGAGCTATTGTATCCAATTCTGGGCATTTCAATGTGGAGATAGATCTGGAGGGGTTAAAGAAGTTATCAAAATCCGTAAGAACTATTAGGGATTTTGTTGATGAGTATACCTTAAAGGATGGCAGAAGAGTAAATGTCTTAGGAGAGGGTAGGCTTATTAACTTAGCATCTGCCGAGGGGCATCCAAGTTCGGTTATGGATATGAGTTTTGCTAATCAAGCCCTTAGTGTTGAGTATCTTATAAAGAACTCGAAAAGGCTTAAGAAAGATGTATACTCTGTACCTGCTCAAATTGATAGTATGATTGCAGAATTGAAGTTAAAGAGTATGGGGATTAAGATAGACGATTTAACGAAGGAACAGAAAAAATATTTAGATAGTTGGGAAGAAGGGACATAATTGTAATTTAAAAATGGGTAAATGGTAAGAGAAAAGGCTCTTACCATTTACCAGAAACTTATTTTTTAACAGTCCTTTTGTACTCCTCCCAATCTTTGGTGAATCTTTCTATACCAATATCTGTCAGTGGATGTTTTATAAGCTGCTTAATAGTTGAGTAAGGTATTGTTGCTATATGGGCACCAATAACTGCCGCTTCAACAACATGCATGGGGTTTCTAATACTTGCTACAATTATCTCTGTTGGGTAGTCGTAGTTTGTATAAATTGTAACCACTTCTTCAATTAAATCCATACCTCTCTGAGATATATCATCAAGTCTTCCGATAAAGGGGCTAGCATAGGTTGCCCCAGCCTTTGCAACAAGTAGTGCCTGAGTGGAAGAAAAGATTAAGGTTGCATTAGTTTTTATACCTTCACTTGATAATTTTTTTATAGTTTTTAGGCCATCTTCTGTAGTTGGAACTTTAATAACTACATTATCTCCTAATTTAGCAAGCTTTCTTGCCTCCTTTACCATACCATCGTAATCAAGGGCTGTAACCTCAAGACTTACAGGTCCTTTTACCTCCTTAAGGATATCCTTAACGAGCTCTTCAAAGGGTTTTTTTTCTTTGGCTATGAGAGAAGGGTTTGTAGTAACCCCATCTATAATTCCTAAATCGTTACATTTCCTTATCTCTTCAATGTTTGCCGTATCAATAAAAAACTTCATTAAACTCCTCCTTATCTCTCGTATTAACCTAAAATATCTTATCCAAAAGACTTATTAAAGTTAAGAAAAAAATATCCTAAAAAGTTTTTGTAATAATAAATCTAAAAAAAGCTACCAGCAAATTTACTTCAATGTTGAGATAATGTTGGTAAAAGTTTTTTTAATACCATTATTTAAGATAAAAAGTATTCTATATCAATAATTTGTTAAAAACTTTTATTTAAATTCAATATGTTGATAAAATTTTCGTTGACAACCACTATATATTGTGGTTTAATCTCAAACTAAGTACTAAATATGGAGGATATATGGCTGAGATATTGGAATTAAAACCACCTATAAAGTTAGATCATAAGGATACAACAGATTTAGCTGTCTTCGTTAGAACTTCCGATGAGGAGTTGGTGTCTTGGAATAGGCAGAGAATTGTTGATGCCCTTGTAAAAGAAACCCTTATTGATAGCGACACAGCAGATATGATAAGTAAAGAGGTGGAGCAGGTCATATTGAGATCAGGTATATCTGTTCTTACTTCACCACTTATAAGAGAGATAGTAGATGCCAAATTGATTGAGCATGGCCTTGAAAGGGCGAGAAGAATGCATACAAGACTTGGTATGCCCCTTTACGATGTAGAACAGCTTATGGTTTACCCTAATAAGGAAAACGCAAATGTACCCCACGGACCTGAGGCTACTAATCTTACTTTGGCAGAGAATATAAAGAAGGAGTATGCTCTTCTTAACGTATTTTCTCAGGACATTGCTGATGCTCATATGAAAGGTGATATACACCTTCATGACTTAGGTTTTATTGATAGACCCTATTGTTCTGGCCAAAGCTTGGAGTACATAAAAAAGTTTGGTCTTTCCCTCCCTAACTCCCTTGCTATTGCTAAGCCAGCTAAACATCCTGAGGTTTTGCTTGCCCATATGGTTAAGTTTGCTGCTGCTTTGCAGTCAAATTTTGCAGGCGCCATAGGTTGGGATGCGGTTAATCTATTTTTTGCTCCCTATCTGGAGGGAATGAGCGATAGAGAACTAAAACAGCTTGCCCAGATGCTTATTTTTGAGTTCTCACAGCAAGCTGTTGCCCGTGGAGGTCAAGCGATCTTTTCAGATATAAATCTTTACTGGGAAGTGCCAAAACATTTTGAGTCTGTGCCGGCCATAGGTCCTGGAGGAGAGTATACTGGCAAAACCTATGGTGAGTATTCTTGTGATGCTAAGAGATTTGTAAAGGCTCTCTTTGAAGTATATATGGAAGGGGATGGTTGTGGAAGACCCTTCTTTTTTCCTAAACCGCTAGTACATATTACAGAGAAATTTTGGCAAGAAGAGGGCCATGAAGAGTTTCTTAACCTTATATCCGATGTTGCCTGTGAGAAAGGCAATACCTATTTTGTTTTCGACAGAGGCAACACAGCAAAGATATCAGAATGTTGCAGGTTGAGTTTTAAGTTACAGGAGAGTGATCTTTTAGATGCTAAACAACCCTGGAGGATGAGATATTCTGCTCTTCAAAATGTTACTATAAATCTCCCAAGAGTATCTTATGATGCAAAGGGAAGTGATGTTAAGCTTTTTGAGCTTCTTACTGAGAAGGTAGAGCTGGCAGTTAAAGCACATGTACAGAAAAGAATTTTTATAGAAAAGCTTCTATCACAAGGAGAGAAGGGTCCTCTTGCTCTACTTACCATGAATAAAGATGGTCAGCCCTATCTGAGAATGCACAGGGTTTCTTATCTTATAGGGATGGTGGGGCTTAATGAGATGGTTAAGTATCATTTAGGACAGGAGCTCCACGAAAGTAATTTTGCTATACAGTTTGGTCTTAAGGTTATAGCCCATATGAAGCTTCTCTGTGATAAACTTAGTAAGATGCATAATATGCATTTTGTCTTAGAACAAACACCTGCTGAAAGTACTGCCTATAGATTTGCAAGATTGGATCTTAAACATTATTCCGAAAAAGCTGGTAGGACAGTAAAGGGTGATATATCAAAAGGAGAGATTTACTATACTAACTCAACATATATTAATGTTAGCCATCCTATGAATCCTATAGATAGGATAAGGATCGAGGGTAAGTTTCATCCTCTTATAGAGGCAGGTTCTCTCACACATGTATGGTTGGGAGAGAAAAGACCAGCAAAAGAGACAATGGCAAGTTTTATCAAAAAGATATTCCATCTCACTGAGAATGATCAAGTAGCTTTCTCTCCAGAGTTCTCAACCTGTCTTGATTGTAAAAAGACATCAAGAGGCCTGCATAATACCTGTTCCTCCTGTGGTTCTGAAAAAATTGAGAATATTACAAGGATTACAGGTTATTTTACTAGGGTATCAAGTTGGAATAAAGGAAAGATTGGAGAGTTGAGGGAAAGATTTAGAAGTGTAGAATATTTTTAAATATTAAGGGGGGTCTATGATACTTTTTTCCGCTCCAAGCTGTGATAAGTGTAAGGAAATAAAAGAAGGCTTTGATTTAAGAGGTCTTGGTGTTGAGGTTATGGAGCTTACGGAGGAAAATGCGGAGGCATTGGCGCAGCTTGCCTTTTATAGCCTCGTTAAAAAGGCAGAGGAAGGATTACCAATACTTGTTTTGAAAGAGAAAGAGGTTGCCATAAGAGGGGCAGAAAATATAAAGAAGTTTTTAGAAAATAAGTTAAAAAATTAAATATCTCCATAGGCAAAGATTATTAGAAGATCAAGAGTAAGGCTTAACTCTAAAAGCTTAAAAACATTAGGGTTAAGCCTTTCATCTTCTTTATTAATAATTGCAAATTATGTAAGATTACTATAGAGTCTTTAAGGGATGAAAAACATTAGAGTTATCACAACTAAATTGCCCTTTCCACCTTACAATATTAACTCCTATATAATAAATACTAAGAGACATAGAATCCTTTTTGACACCACTCTTAATGACAAGGAGATGGTAGATAAGATTTTATTTGAGATAGAGAAGGCTGGTGGTATTGATATTATATTGCTCTCTCACGGACATCTGGACCATGCTGGTGCTGCAGGTCTTATCTCAAAGGAGTTGGGTGCGCCTATTTATGTATCATTTGATGAGAGGGATAGAATTTCTAATGGTGTTTGCGAGAGGATGGAAAGAAGGATTGTTAAGATACTTAAGGTTCTTGATTTTTTTGGTTTTGATAGCCAAGCCACGGAGAGAGAGAAGGAAAAAATTGCATATTATAAAAAATTACTTGAAACTATTGATGTCTTCTTTAACGTAAATACTATAAAAGATGAAGATATTGAGATAATCAAATTGCCTGGACATACAGAGGGTAGTATCGGTCTATATTTAAAGGATGAAGGACTTCTCTTATCAGGAGATGCTTTGCTTTCTGAGGGTGTATCTGCCTTTTTTGATGTGGAAAGGCTTTCCGACACCCTATCAGAATATCTTTCGTCTCTTGATACTATGGAAAAGATAAAACCTAAAAAAATTTATCCAGGTCACTTTGATAGCTTTGATAATGTCTACGATATTATTAAATGCCATAAAAATTATATTGCCCACAAATCTAAAAACATTATCAAAATGTTAGAGGAAGGAAAGAAAGTAAAAGATATTAAAGAAGCGCTCTACCCACCTAATCAAAACATTTTGATAGTTTTGGCAGAGATTATTCACAGTTTAGAGCAAAAGGGAGTTCCTGTACTAAAAGAGCTACGACAAATCCTCTAAATAAAAGACATCTCAAAATTTTTTCTCAACTAATAGCTAAGTTATGGTAAAATCTTAAGGTTATGCGTCTTACAAAGATTGAGATTATAGGTTTTAAATCTTTTAAGGATAAGTTAACTCTAAATGTTCCCAAGGGAATAACAGCCATTGTTGGGCCTAATGGTTGCGGAAAGAGTAACATAATAGATGCCCTCAAATGGGCATTAGGTGAGCAAAATCCACGCTCTCTAAGGGCTAAGTCAATGGAGGATATAATCTTTGCAGGAACTACAGATTTCGCACCGGTTGGGATGGCAGAGATATCTCTATTTTTTGAGAGAACCAATGTAGCTTTTCCAGAACCCTATGGTAATCTGAATGAGTTGGTAATAACAAGAAGATTATATCGTTCCGGTGAGTCAGAATATCTTATCAATAAATCTCACTGCAGACTAAAAGATATTGTAGATATAACTATTGATACCGGTTTAGGACAGAGATTCTATGGTCTAATTGAGCAGGGGATGATTGAGAGTTTTATGAATTATAAACCCGAAGAGAAGAGGTTGATCTTTGAAGAGGTTGCAGGAACAGCAAAGTATAGATTAAGAAAAAAGGCTACCCTGCAAAAGTTAGACTCAGCAAAACAAAATTTAGATAGAGTTGAAGACATACTCTCTGAGGTAGAGAGAAACTATATTAATTTGGAGAAAGAAGCACAGAGAGCTCTTGAATATAAAAAGATCTTCGATGAGTTGAAAAAGATAGAGCTTTATAAAAACTCCCTATCCTATAAAAATTTTAAAATATACTCTTACGACAAGGAGACAAGGTTAGAAGAGTTAGCTAATATTATCACAAATAAAGATTTAGAGCTTCAAAATCTTGCTGCTTCCTTAGAAAGTAAAAGAAATGAGCTTTTCTTTATAGAAAGAGAGATTGATGAGAGTAGAAATATATACTTTTCATTAACCGAAAGAATAAACGTCCTTGATAAAGAGATCTCCTCTTTAAGAGATGGCAAGGGCTTTAGAGTTTCAAAAATTGAAGAGCTTCAAAGGCAGATTGATGAAATTATTAAGGATAAAGAACAAAGTATTATAAGAAAGAGTAAGCTGGAAGATGAAATTAAAGTTTTTGAGAAAGAGCTTTTAGAAAAGGAAAACAAACTAAAAGAAGAAGAGTTTAAAGATACAAGTTTACGGGAAGATTTAAGAAAAATAAACAATGAGATAACAAACCTGCAAAAAGAGATTATAAGAGATAAAAATCAGCTCTCCTATCTCAACTCTCAGTTAAGCTATGAAGAGAAGGTATATAACGATACCATAAAGAGAATGGAGATCTTAGAGCAAGAGTTTGTTGATTTAACAAAAAATTTAGAAATTTTTAAAGATGAACTTGTAATTTTTAAGGAAGAGATTAAGTTAAAGGAGTTAGAAAAAGATAGGACAGAAGCAATTATAAAAGAAAAAACAGATTTTATTATCAAAGAAAAGAAAAACGTAGGTGATCTAAGGAGAAAATTGCAAGAGCTGGAACTGAAAAAAGAGCGTCTTCAGGGCTTTTTAAACTCAAGTAAAAAATTTATAGAGGACCATGGTGGTTTTAGTAGTGGCACAAAAGAAGTCTTGAAAAATTTCGATAGGTCTAAAGTTTTAGGGACGCTACTTGACTTTATAGAGGTTGAGAAAGACTATCTTAATCTATTTGAGAATATAATGGGTGATAAAGTAGAGCTAATCTTTGTAAAAGATTGGGGGACAGTAAAGGAGATAGTAAACTATCTAAATGAGAGGAGATGTGGAAGTTGTTATCTTTATGTTGTCTCAGACAAAGAAGAAGCTACAGATATTAAATTACCTATCTTTATCAAATCAACAACTGATAGTTTGGAGATTAATAGAAGCTTGGCAAAGCTATTTCAGAAGATTAAGATTGTTGAATCCTTAGATGCCTTAGATTGTAACCTAAAAGAGGTATATGTAACAAAAGATGGTTTGGTAATAGATGAGGGAGGGATTATTCACGGCGGTAGGGGCGAGAAGCACAATCCCTTTCTGATGGAAAAGACGAAAATAAAAGAGATTGAAGAACAGTTAGCTGAACTAAATCTTGAAAGAGATAGCCTTTACAATGTTATAAAAGAAAAGGAAAAAACTATCGGAGAGATAGATATTCTTATTAAAGAAAAGAAGGAAGAGCTTGCACATCTAAATATTGAGCTTTCAAGTGATAAAACAGAGCTTAGACACAAGGAAGAAGAGTTAAAGAGGAAACACTCTAAACTTGATGCCTTAAAATCAGAGCAAAAAAATCTTGAGATGAATGTCCAAACATATCTAAAGAAGAAAGCTGATTTTGATAATAAGATTAAAGAGATAACTGATGAGATAGGAAAGAAGGAAATTTTAATACTGGAAAAAACTAATAAGGTCGAGCATATTCGTATTGAGCTTGATAGTAATGCAAAAAAATTAACTGAGATAAAAGTAGCTATCGCTGAGAATAAAAGAAGTTTGCATCACCAAAAGGAAGGATTAATAAGGCTAAAAGATGGGATAGCAAAGATTAATAAAGATTTGGATTATCTTAAAAGGGAAAAGGATAACATAGAAAGTTTGGATAAAGATGCCGATGAGAAATATAGGTTACGTTCTTGTGAGTTAGAAAAGATGAAAAAAGAACAGTTAGAGGAAGAGGCTAAGATAAGGGATAAAGAAAAAATCATAAATGAGCTTAGAAACATTATTAGAGATGGAGATAAAAGATATAATCACTTAAGAGTTGACGTAGAAAAGACAAGAAAAGAGAGCGACACAATAAAAGAGGAGCTCTCAAATATAACTCTTAATCTTAAACTTATAGAGGAAAGAATAAGAGAAAAATATTACTTAGATTTAGAAAGGGAGTATGAGAAAATTTTAGATAATCCTTTAGATAAAGAAGATATTACTGATGAAAAAGTAGAAAACCTATCTAAGAAACTAAAAGACTTTGGAGAGGTGAATCTCCTTTCAATAGATGAGTTTGAAGAGGTTAAGAGAAGGTATGAGTTTTTAAGGAGGCAGAAGGAAGATATAGAGGAATCTATAAAAAGTTTGAACGAGGCTATTGATAGAATTAATAAAATTTCAATTGAGCTTTTTACAAAATCTTTAAAGAATATTGAAGAGAACTTTGATAGAGTTTTTAAAAGGCTTTTTGGCGGTGGCAAAGCAAGAATTGTCCTTACCGATGAGAACAACATATTAGAATCAGGCGTTGATATATCTGTAGAACTGCCACATAAGAAGGCAAAAAGCATTGAACTACTCTCAGGAGGAGAAAAGGCTCTTGTGGCTATCTCTTTGATGTTTGCCTTTTATATGCAGAAACCAAGCCCCTTCTGTTTACTTGATGAGGTAGATGCACCTCTTGACGACACTAATGTAATTAAGTTTAGAAGCCTTTTAAAAGAGATTGGAGTATTTTCTCAGTTTATGGTGGTTACTCATAATAAGCTACTTATGGAAGATGTAGATGCCCTATATGGTGTTACCATGGAGCTTCCAGGGGTGTCTAAGATTGTTTCCGTTAAGATAGAAAAGGGGGAGTTATGGCAATAGATATTAAGTTTAATCCCAAAGTCCTTTCTGAGCTTGCAGAAAGTAAGAAGGTAGTTGAAACTACCAAAGAGTTATTTAGTGTTATAAATTTTCAAGGTCAATCTTTGGATAGGATAAAGATAATTCAGCTTCTCGAAAATATCTCTCAGATATTTTCTGAAAAAATTGAGCATATAAAGGAGCTTGAATGGAAAACAAGGCAGTTGATGAATAAGATAGGCATTGCCGAGAGCTACTTTGAATTGAGAGATATACATGGTGAGTTAAATGAGCTTCAAAAAGATTTTTTTCTTATATTCCCTTCAGTAACAGAGATACATAAGATATGTACTGATTACAGAGATAAGATTACAAAAAAGATTATTCCGATGGTCATTAAAGAGCTCAACTCTCAAAGTATCTACCTCCCTGATGAAAGTTTTGCCTATTTTGCCGTAGGTAGTGATGGTAGAAGAGAACAAACCCTACTTACAGACCAAGATAATCTCTTAGTTTATGAAGATAGCCCAAGTAGATACAAAGAATTTTATCACGAGAGATTCTCAAATCTCTTAGTTGAAAGGCTTGCACTTTGTGGTTTTAAAAAATGTACTGGAGAGATAATGCCTTCCAACCCAAAATGGCGTGGTAGCTTGAGAACATGGGCTGAAAGGGTAGATTATCTCTGTAGATTTTCAGACCCTGACTTTAAGAAAAATCTTGTCAATCTCATAGTCCTTACTGATTTAAGATTAGTTTTTGGAGATGAAGAATTAGGAGAGAAATTCAAGAAAAATACTTATGATTTTATCTTTAATAACCACATCGTCTTATCGGAAATAGCAAAATCTGCAGCCTCTTTAGGTACTGCAAAAGGTTTTATGAAGGTTTTAAAGACAGAGAAAAAGGGTAAATTTAAAGGATTTATAAATTTAAAACTCCATGCCTGGGCACCTTTTGTGCTTGTCATAAGGGCCTTTGCAATGAAAAATAAGGTTATAAAGACAGGAACTATAGAGAGAATTGACGAGTTAGTAAAAAAAGGATCCTTTTCACAGGAAGCAGGGGTTAAACTCAAAAACTCCTTCTATTTGTTATCAAGGTTTAAGATTTACACACAGGTTATGTATCTATTAGGAAAATATGATTCTGATATATACCTTAACCCTGAAGACCTAACCTCATCGGAAAAGGAACAGTTTATTGACTCTTTGGCTCAGATTGAGTCTTTACAAAAGCTATTAGTGGAATCTATGGGTTTAAGAATTTAAAAATCTGGCTCACTTCTCTTGCCAAGATTATATATAAGTAATGCCACATCGTAGCACTTGCCTGCTAAACTAATAAACCAATCTCTCAAAACACAATTAAATGTAAAACCAAGCTCAAGAAATGCTTTAATAACCTTTGATTGTTCTAACACTATCTCAGCCCAGACAATTCTTAAACCGATCTTGTGGGCAATCTCTATCAACTCTTTTATCATAACTGTTCCTAATCCTAATCTTCTATAGTCAGGACTTATATATATTCTTAGCTGGGCAGAGTGCCTATGGCTATGTTTACCAAAATGTAACGTGGCGTTACCCACTAATTTTTCTCCATGAAAGGCAAGAAGAGGAAAAACAGTATTTAAATCTATATCGTCAACCCACTTTTTTATAATATCTCTGTCTCTTACGTTGTGTCTGAGAAAAACTACATCTTCATCAGGTGCGGATTGATATAGATTAGCAAGTTGCTCATAATCGTCCTTCATAAGTGGTCTTAAAAGAACCTTTGTTTGATTATTTAAATTTACAAACTTCCTGTAGAGACTTAAGTTCATAGCATCTTCTGTGTTTTGGTTTTATATATACTAATAACATCAAATATAAAAAAGTCAAGTTTAAATCATATCAGTCAACCACAAATAGAAATATCCGCTTTTTACACATTTAGAAATGTCCTATTTAGAAGAAAGTTTATTTCTCCAACTGTGGTCTTTTGGAGGAATATATTTCTTCTTTGGTTTGTAAGCTTTTTGTTATGGGCTATGATAAAATCATTCCGCAAT
>FMJZ01039129.1_pt1 | contig 25604 bp, 28 predicted proteins | sample 1987881 | NCBI WGS metagenome assembly FMJZ01 (sample SAMEA4378227, study PRJEB15110) | soil metagenome | biome: soil; feature: Field; material: Soil | place: India | collected 2015-03-11 | depth 0 m
CAAAAACCTATAGTTTTCTCACCCGCACTGCCTGAGGACCTTTCGTCCCCTGCTGGACCTCAAACTCTACTGCTTGTCCCTGTTCCAAGGTCTTAAAGCCACTTCCCTCAATAGCGGTGTAATGAACGAAGACATCTCCACCTTCATCAGATTCGATGAACCCGTAACCCTTCGTCGCGCTGAACCACTTGACCTTACCAGTTGGCATTGAAACTGAAACCTCCTAAAAATTAAAATTGAGGGGTTTGCGCAAACCCGAAAGCATAGTATCACGCCATCATAGCAGTGTCAATGAGAAGACCCTCAAAGCCCCAAATTTTCCTACGGATATATCCGGTAAATCTGGCGAGGGAAGGGGATGGTTTCCCGGATGTGGCGGATGCCACATATCCAAGCCACAGTCCGCTCTATTCCCAAGCCAAATCCCGAGTGTGGGCAAGTCCCATACCGGCGAAGATCCAGATACCACTCAAAGGCCTCTCGGGGAAGGTTGTGTTCCCGAATGCGCTCTTCAAGGAGAGTCAAATCGTAAATACGCTCACTTCCTCCGATGATTTCCCCATACCCCTCAGGAGCAATGAGGTCATCGTTCAAAACCACCTCAGGATTCTCCGGATCTGGCTGCATGTAGAAGGCTTTAATATTCCCGGGATAGCGATGGATGAAAACCGGACGATCGAATTCTTCAGAGATCGCCGTCTCTTCATCCCCGCCAAAGTCATCTCCCCACCGAGTAGGAAACCCTTTCTTCTCAAGGATCTCTATGGCCTCTGTATAGGAAATGCGAGGAAAGGGAGGTTTGACCCGCTCTAAGGGAGTAACATCCCTTTCAAGGATTTCAAGTTCTCTGGAGCACTCGGTGAGAATCCTCTGCACTATGAAAGATATCAGACATTCTTGGAGACTCAGGTTGTCTTCGAAGGTGAAGAAAGCCGCCTCAGGCTCCACCATCCAGAACTCTGTGAGATGACGGCGAGTCTTAGACTTCTCGGCCCGGAAAGCCGGAGCAAGACAATACACTTTTCCAAAAGCCATACAGGCGGCTTCCATGTAGAGCTGCCCACTTTGAGAGAGATACGCCTTCCCAAGGTCAAAGTACTCAAGTTCAAAGAGAGTTGTCGTTCCCTCACAGGCTGCCGGGGTGAGAATTGGGGGGTCGATGAGGACGAAACCTTCCTGCTGAAGAAACTCGTGAATCCCCATAACGACATGGTTTCGCACCCGCAAGATGGCATTCTGTTTCCGAGAACGGAGCCAAAGGTGGCGGTGCTCCATAAGGAATTCCACAGAGTGTTCTTTCCTCTGAATGGGATACTCGTCCTGAGGAAGGGAAAGTACCTGAACCCCCGTCACTTCAAGCTCATACCCACAGAAGGGAGCCCGTGCTTCTCTTCTCACCCTCCCCCGCACACGTAAAGCTGACTCAAAGGGCAGACGTTCCAGGAACTTGAGGTCGTCCTTCGAGAACGTATCCCCTAAGGAGACTGTAGCCTGCATAAAACCCGTTCCATCCCGTACAATGAGAAAAACAATCTTACCGCTCGAGCGTCGGTTGGCGAGCCATCCCCGGATTTCGACGTCCTTCCCTCCCCATTGGTCGATATTCTCAATGGAGGCCCAGGGGAGGGAGTTGCTTGTCCATCCTCTCTCAAATGCGGGATTTCTCACCATACTTCCACCCTCGTTTCTCCATTTCTCCCACAAAGCGGACAACGTACTCCACCAAGGCTTCGAACATCTCCCTTCCTTTTTCTGCCGTACCTTTTGTAGGGTCACCGGTCGCTCCATAAGGCGTGAGCTCTTCAAAGCGCCACTTGATTTCAAGACCTTCAGGGAGATCCGGAATGACTCCCCGGGCTTCCTCCATACGGCAGAGCTCTGGGAAAAGATAGAGGACAATGGAGGTTTCACCCTCTCCGGCGTGCCCTAACCCTCCCCAAACCTCGAAAGTACCAGGAGGGAGGAGCTCTCCCGCCGTCACCCACCAGGCTGGAAGGCAGGCCAAAAAGGCATGGGGATAGCTCACCTTGACACTTCGAGCAGCAATCTCAATGGGGGCAATGTTGCCATCATGGCCGTTGATAACGATGATGCGGGGGATACCCTGTTTAATACAGGAAGTGAAGACGTCCTTTAAGACTTCCACTACGGTTTCAGGTTGCAAAGTCAGGGTAAAGGGAAGGGCATCATAGTGAAAACTCACCCCATAGTAGAGAGGAGGCAAAACAAGCATCCCTGGGACTCTTTTAGCCACTTCAAGAGCAATGGCCTGAGCTACAAGAGTATCGGTTCCAAAGGGCAAGTGAAAACCGTGGTTCTCGCTTGAGCCTACCGCCACAATAGCCTTGTCAAAGCTCCCCTCCTTGAAGTCAACATAAGTCATCTCAGAATGGAAGACCTTACCCATTCTTTTTCCTCCTTTCCAACGGTCCTTTTCCGAGCCTGAGACTTCTTTCGCCCCATAATTCCTTCCGGCTTCCAGAGCATCACGAAAATAAGGAGAAGGGCATACACAAGCTCGATGAATCCATAGAGTTTCAGGTGTTCTTCAAGGGGCTTCAGGGCATACCGTAGAGTCAAAAGAAGAATCACCCCTACTATAGGACCACTCATCGTCCCCATGCCACCGACAATGAGCATGACCACAATCTGAAAGGTTAAAAAGAACGAGAACTCAAAAGGTCGGATGGCCTTGGTAAAATGAGCATACAATCCCCCCGCCACACCGGCAAAAAACGCTCCTACGGCAAAGGCGAGGAGCTTGTACTTCATGGGGTAAATCCCCAAAACCTGAGCTGCTGTCTCATCCTCCCGAATGGCCATCATAGCTCGCCCAAATCGAGAGTTGACAATACGCCACACCACATAGATCGTGACAAGGAGCCAGAAGAAGGTAGAGTAAATATTGGTATAGGAGGGTATGGCACTAATCCCCATAGGACCACGAGTGAGACCTTTCAAGGTTTTGGTAAACGTCACGACGATGACCATAAAGCCCAAAGAGGCCACCGAAAGATAATGACCCCGAAGGCGCAAAACTGGCGCTCCTACAACGATAGCAGCACAGCTTGCCAACGCTCCCCCTACAATGAGAGCAGGCAAAAGAGGCCAGGAGGCTTCCGGTCCTCCCAAAAAGCGGGGAAGAAGGGGGAGTTCGTACGCCTCTCGCAGGGTCACTGGGAAGGTGAGAAGAGTCGAAGTATAAGCGCCAATGGCCATAAAGGCTGCGTGTCCCAGGGAGAAAAGTCCAGTGTAACCGTTGGTGAGATTCAAACTCACTGTGGCGATAGAGTAAATTCCCATGAGGACAATAATGTAAAGGACGTAGCGATTTAAGGTTTGCTTGGCCAAAAATAACACTCCAAAGAGTACAGCTCCTCCAAGGATAAACCACAACTCCTGAGGTATGCGCCTGTGTATCACACCCGCACCTCTTCCCGCATGCCCATAATGCCTGAAGGACGAACAAGAAGAACGAGAATGAGAATGGCAAAGACAATGCCGTCACGATACTCAGCAAAACGGGTGGGGAGAAAAGCAATAGAGAGTATTTCGGCAAGTCCCAGAACAAATCCTCCAAGCATGGCCCCAGGAATGCTCCCCACACCCCCCACCACCACTGCCACAAAGGCCTTTACCCCAGTAAGGAAACCCATATCGTATGAAATTTGCCCGTACTTTGCCCCCCATAAAAATCCTGTAAAGGTGGCAATAGCTGAGCCGATTACAAAAGCCACTGAAATTACCCGGTTGACCTCAATCCCCATGAGATTGGCCACCTCAAGGTTCTCCGCCGTCGCCCGCATGGCAATGCCCATCTTCGTCCGCTTCACGAAAAGATGGAAGATAAACATGATGAGGAGAGAAGAGGCGATGATGAAGACATCCACCGTCCGAAAGGTCAAAAGAGGGGTCCGATAGAGGGTAGTCAAAAACGCGGGAGCTTTAAAGGCATAGGGCTGGGGAGAAACGATAAGTTTTGCGAAGTTCTCAATAAAGGTGTAGAAACCCAAAGAAGTGATGAGAAGGGCCACCTCCGGCCCTCCCCGAAGTTTCCTGTAGGCCACAAGGTCAAGAACAAGACCCATAACGCCCCCAAACCCGAGAACGAGAAAAACCGAAGCCACAAAAGGCAAGCCCAGGCGAAAAAAGAGGAAATATATGAAGAAAGCCCCCAAGGTTATGAGTGCCCCATGAGCAAAATTTATGAGACGCAAAATACCATAAACTACCGTCATTCCCAGAGCGAGTAAGGCGTAAATGCATCCTAAAATGATGCCGTTCATACTCTGCTGGACGAAGTACGAAGGCGAAAACATCTCCTACCCTCCCAGATAGACCTTTTTCACCTCTTCAAGAGATTCTACTTCCTTTGGGGTCCCAGAGATTTTCACGATTCCCGTTTCAAGGACGTACACATAGTCAGCTATTCTGATGGCCATCGGGGCACTCTGCTCCACAAGGAGGATAGTGACTCCCTGTTCCCTGATGCGACGGATAAGGGTGTAGAGTTCTCGCACCACCAAGGGAGCAAGACCCAATGAAGGCTCATCCAGCAACATGAGCTTCGGGCGGGACATAAGTCCTCGGGCAAGGGCAAGCATTTGTTGTTCTCCACCACTCAGTGTCCCAGCAACCTGGGCTTCTCGCTCTTTGAGACGGGGGAAAAGGCGGTACACCTCTTCAAGGTCTTGCAGGATTTCATCCTGATTCTTCCTGTGGTATGCCCCAAGGAGAAGGTTCTCCCGTACTGTTAAACGGTTGAAGATACCTCGACCTTCAGGAACAAGAGAAATCCCCAGACGCACTCGCTGAGGCGCAGAGAGGTGGGTAATATCCTGACTGTCGTAAAAAATGCGACCCTCAGCAGGACGAAGAACCCCGACAACGGTCTTGAGGGTCGTGGTCTTTCCCGCACCGTTTGCCCCCAAGAGGGCTACGATCTGTCCTTCTCTGACCTCCATGCTGAGGTTCTGTACCGCAGGAATTACACCGTATCTGACCGTCACATTCTCCACTCTAAGCAACTAAATCACCTGCTCCAAGATAAGCCTCAATGACTCGAGGATCCTTGCGAATCTCCTCTGGAGTTCCGACGGCAATGATCGAGCCGTAGTCAAGCACTTGAATGATCTCGGCCAATCCCATAACGAAAGACATGCGATGTTCCACGATAATCATGGTGAGATCAAAATCCTTTTTGACCTCTACTACAAGATGGGCCAGGTCATCGGCTTCTCTGGTGTTCATGCCTGCGGAAGGTTCATCAAGAAGGACAAGTTCGGGCTCAGTCATAAGGGCTCGGGCAATATCGAGTTTCCGCTGTAGCCCATAGGGTAAATTGGCAGCAATCTCTTTTCTAAACTCATACATCCCGAAACGCTCAAGCATCTCTCCTACCCTCCTCAGGATGGTCCTCTCCTCCCGGAAAAAGGAGGGGGAACAGAAAAGAGTCGTTACAAAACCTGTCCGGGCATGGATGTGACAAGCTACCTTGAGGTTTTCTTCTACCGTGAGAGAAGGGAAAAGGCGTAGGCTTTGGAAAGTCCGCGTTAAACCCAGGGCAGCGATAAGGTCAGGACGAAGAAAGGTGATATCTTTCCCCTTAAAGAAAATTCTTCCTCGTGAGGGCTTGAGCACTCCACTTATAAGATTAAAAATCGTGGTTTTCCCTGCCCCATTGGGACCAATGAGGCCATAAATCGCTCCCTTTGGTAGAGAGAGCTCATAGCTATTTACTGCCGTCAGTCCACCGAAATTCTTCCAGAGACCTTCGACCCTGAGAATGACCTCGCTCATTTTCGCTCCACAAAAAGAAGGGGGGCTTTCGCCCCCCTTACAAGAATCACTTAGCAATCTTGGGATCCGGCAAGTACGCCGGAGCAACCTGCTTCACGGTGACAAACTTTCCATCCTTTACCTCGATAACTGCCACAGACTTGTTCGGTACTTGGCTCCCCGCCTCATAGGAGATGGTCCCAGAAACACCTTGGAAATCCTTGATCTGGGCCAAGCCCTCAGGGATCTTTTTGGGATCGTCAGTGCCTACAATCTCGATAGCCTTGGCAAGAACCTTCATGGCATCATAACCCAAGGCGGCAAAGGCGTTCTCCGGAGGATTTCCAAACATGGCCTGGTAATCGCTCTTGAACTTCTGAACCACAGGGTTGGGGTCCTCCAGGGACATATGAGTGGCAAAAACCACACCCTCTGCTGCCTCCCCACCGGTCTCCACAAGAAGGGGGGTATCGAAACCGTCTTCACCAAAAATCGGAACGGTCACACCACCTTCCCGGATTTGCTTGGCAATAAGCCCGCAGTTACTGGGAATAGCGCCTACATAGACGAAATCTACCTCGCCCCGATCCTGGTACTCCTTGAGACGGGCCACCATGCTGGAGAAATCAGTCCAGCTCGTCTCAAAATAGTCTTCATAGACTACCTCGCCTCCATAGTATTTCAGAGCATCGGCAAAGTAAGCGCAAACCGCCACGCTGAAGTCCACTGCCGTGTCAACCCAAATAGCTCCCTTTTTGAGACCGAGATCCTTCACCGCATACTCAGCTATCACTGCTGCCTGAGCATTGTCACCAAAGCAGGCAAGCCAGGCACCGGTGCGTTCTGGAATACGAGGATGAGTGGCTCCCGGGGTAATGAAGGGCACACCGTACTCCCGCGCCAAGGGTGCAGCAATGTTCACCCAGTGGGTGTCACAATACCCTGTAAGGGCAGAGACTTTTTCCTCTTCGATAAGACGAATAACCGCTGCCACTGTTTCACCTTCATCGGCCTTAGTGTCGACGATTTTGAGTTCGATCGGTCTTCCTAGAAGCCCTCCGGCTTTGTTAATTTCTTCAGCTGCAAGCTTCACGCCGTTTGTAGCCGGAGTATCGATAGACGCCCAGGGACCGGTGAGTCCCATGACCACCCCAATCTTGATCGGTTCCGCAGCATAGGCAAAAATCCCCCAAAGGACACAAAGCACTACCATCCCAATCACCATAAACCTTTTCATACAATCACCCCCTGAAGTGTTTGCTCATTTTATACTCTCTTTACAATCCATCGTCAACTCTTATTGCTCAAGTCACAAAAGTACAGTTTTTCCCTCTTCTCTTGGCTTCGTAGCAAGCTTGGTCGGCCCTTTCAAGAAGGGAAGTCGGTGTATCACCTTCCCGCAGAGAGACTACCCCAAAAGATGCCGTCAATCGGCGGTGAGGTAGGGGCTGTGAGGCGATTTTCTCCCGGAGCCTCTCTGCCAACTCAAAGGCTCCCCTTTCGTCAGTACCGGGAAGGACTATCACAAATTCTTCTCCACCGTACCGGGCAGGCAGGTCCACTTCTCGGATAGACCCCCGCACAATTTGGGCTATCCTCTGCAGCACAACATCACCGGTGAGATGCCCAAAATCGTCATTATACTCCTTGAAGCTATCAAGATCAAAGAATACCACAGTGAGCGGACCTCCGTATCTTGTGCTCCTTGCAATTTCCAAACTCAGAATCTCAAGGAGAGCCTTTCTGTTTGAAAGACCGGTAAGAAAATCGGTTCGGGACTCTTCTTCAAGGCGCCTAACAAGAAGGGCATTAGCCAAGGCAACCGCGGCAAAATTGGCGTAAATCTGCAGATTCCTCATTGCATCTTCACCGAGTTGAGAAGAAAGAAGGATACCGAGAAGACCTACCACCCCAAGGCTCCCTAACAGGGGGTACACAAAACAATGCATCCCATCCCCAACATCTGTAACCTTCTTATTCAGGAGGGTTTCAAGTTCTTCACAAGAAAAATAGGAAAGCTCAATTCCCGAGAAAATCTTCTCGATAAATTCCTCGGTAAGTAACCACCGGCTTCCAAGAACGAGGTTGCTCAAGGGTCCTTTGGCCTGTACTACCTCTACCCTGTCTTCCTTTCTAAGTCCAAGAAAACAGAGTTCCACATCGTAGAGAATGACTATGGAGTCGGTGATCAATCCGAGAACTTTGTCGAGTTCTACGGTAGAGACAAGAAAACGGCTTATCTCGTAGATACTGTTGAGTTCAAGTCTTCGCAAACCCAAAAGGTTCTTCTCTATGAGAGACACGAGAACTTCGTTAACCATCCGATAAATATCCCGTGCTTTTGCTTCAAGGGCCACGTTCTGCTTTTGAACATCAGCCTCAGGAGGGAAAGCAATAACGAGGTATCCCACTCTCTGGACATAGGTGGAAATCTGAAAAACAAAGAGCTTACAACCATACGGGCAGGAGGTGAAACAAGTTCTATCCTGCAAGGAGTCAAACAATCCTCGGTAGAATTCAAGACAAGAGGGTTCCAGCACCTCTCCACTCTGGAGAGTACTCAGGCACTCCTCAGGTGGCCAGCTGTAAGAAGAAAAAGGAGAGCCCTCGATGTCAAACAGACACATCGCCACTCCTGTGGAATGAGCAAGAGTATTTTGAAACTCCTGCCAGCTCCTCAGAGGCACACTGAAAAGCAGATTTGGCTGTCTCTCCATCGGGCCTCCTTTCATGCCAGAATACCCTCTTTTTCGATCTTACCAAGAACCTCGATGCCTGCAGAGGTTATCTCGTATTCCCGCAGGGTCTTGTCATGATCGCTCCCCCGAAGCTTCAAAACGCCCAGGACCCTCTTGAGACTATTGTGGTGTTCTGCGTAACGGAGAAAGATAATACTGTCTGCAAGCGAAGAAAGGTAAGTCTGAGAGACTACAAGCGGAGAAAAGAGCTCGTGGTTGAGCACGGTAAAGAGAGCAGTAACCTGATGACGCTTGAGGGTTTGGGCCAGGGCCCAAAGATAGTCGCGATACTTTTGAAAATCGGGGACACTGCTCTCAAAAGAAGAAATGCTGTCGATGACCAACCTCTTGATTCCGCTTTCCCTTATGCGTTCAAGGATCTCGATACCGTGGTAGTCCACGTCGAGCTCTATGGGTGAAAGTAGATATCAAGGAGATTCCTCTCGATAACCCCGGCAACATCCCAACCAACACCATGAGCAGACCCTACGATTTGGTCTTCAGGCTCCTCAAAGGAAATGAGCATTCCCCTCTCCCCACAAAAAGCGCCTTCGAGAAGAAACCTTAAGGCAAAGAGGGTCTTGCCTGTACCCGTACTTCCCGAGATAATGGCAATAGTCCCCTCTGGGAGGCCACCCCTCAGCATTTCGTCAAGCCCCGCTATCCCAAAGGCCCTCTTCCCAGTAGCAAGTCGATAAACGAGTTCCTCCCCCTGTGGCTTCGTTCTGGGGTATACCTCTACGCCACGGGTGGTGATTCTGAAAAGGTGTTCCCCCCTCTCAAAGTCGGATCCCCGCATCTTCAGAATACGTAAAAAGCGCCTCTGAAACCGCTTCTCTTCCTGTCCATAGAGGTAAATTATGCCGTCAACCACGGCAAATTCACTGAGTCTCGTAAGATCGTCCTCTTCGTATTCCCCAACGAGGAAAGAGGTCACCTCCCAAACAGAAAGGAGCACCGCAAGATCGAATATGAAGATCCTGAAGTCCTTTTCGCTCTCAAAGAGGTCGCGAATGGTTTTCAGACTATCTATGACAAGCAAATCGGGTGAATACTCTTTCAGTACCTCATCAACGAACCTCAATCCACCTGCAGGCCCTTCCTTGCGAAAAACAGAGCCAAAGTCCTGATAGATTAGTCTTTCCCCAAGCAATGCCCCATCAAAAAAGGCAAATTCCTGAAGATTCCTCACCATCTTGAACTGCGGTTCAGAGAGGGTCGTGAGGTAGACGGCTCTTAACCCTTGACGTACACCATTAAACACCAGGTTCTGCACGAAGATGGTCTTCCCGCTCCCCGGAGGTCCTGCAATGATGTTCACCGAATATACGGGTACGCCTCCATTCAGAACAAGATCGTCGAGGCCCTTGATACCGGTCTTTACCCTGTCCATATCATCCTCCCTCCTCAGAAAGTTCCCTTTCAATTTCCTCTACCTTATCCTTGCCAATGAGTTTGGCAAGAATTTCAACGTACCTTGTGATAAATCTGTCGAACATCTTCTCAAAAGGTAAATTCTCTGCCTCACCCAATTCATCTCTTACCCTTTTAAATGAGATTCCATTCTCGTCGAACACCAAAAGCCCAATCTCCGGATACTCCTTTGAGACATCCCAAATTACCCTCTCCACAAGCAGCTTCACCGCAAAAAACCCCAGATACCTCATGGAAACCACCCAGATATCACCAAGAAGCCTCTCATACTTTTGGAGTAATGCCCCAATCTTCTCGTTCACCCGCAACCCCCCTCGTAAAGTTCATGTCCACTCTCTGAATCTCTTATACCAAAAACGACAGGACTGGACAACCCGACCCGCAAGGACGCACCTCCAGGATTTCATCCGCGTCATCCCCGCTGAACCGGCGATATTACTCCAGCAAATCCCTGCCCCTTCAAAAATCGCTGCTTCTATCCTCTGTGCACTTCGGTGGAAAAACATAGGGTTCTTTCATATCCTTGCATAAGTACGCAAAGGTAAGCCTTCCACCACACTCTCCAAAACCAACCTCTCCGTTTTTCTTCAGGGCTATGGCACCACACACAACGCCCGATTTTCCAGCAAGCTCCATACCTTTGTCCACTGCTTCCTGAGCACCCATCTTTTCCATCCACTCGGCAATCCGACGGGCAAGGCTAAGCCTTATGATACCCTCCCCCTCTCCAGTCATCGAGACCCCACCCCACTCACAGGAAAAATTCCCGCACCCAATGATGGGGGAATCTCCTACCCTCCCAGGAAGCTGCATCGCTATTCCCCCGGTCGAAGTCCCTGAAGCAATCCTCCCCGAACGATCCAAAGCCACTGCTCCCACTGTTCCAAGATGCAAATCCCTCAGGCGCTCTTTGAGCCTCTCAAGGTAGTGGCGGTAGATAGAATCTTTCTCTTTTGAAGCCCGCTCAATGGATTTCTTGAGGGTTTTTATGGTGAGTTCCGCCACCGGGTTGTACTCTTCAAAACCGAGGAGTCGGGCAAAAAGGCTTGCTCCTTCCCCCACAAGGAGAACATGGTGGGTACGTTCCATAACTGCCCGGGCAACCGAGATGGGATGGCGGACACTTTTTATGGCCGCCACTCCCCCACAGGAGAAATCGTCCTTCATGATGCTTGCCGACATCTCCACTTCTCCCAAGAGGTTGGGAAAAGAACCGGTTCCTGCGTTGAGGCGGGGGTCATCTTCAAGGATTTTTACGGCCTCTTCCACAGCATCAACGGCCTCAAGAGACTCGAGGGCTTCCATTCCTCTCACGCAGGCCTTGTAGAGTGGTTCGTAGATATCGGGCACCTCTTCAGTACAAATTCCTCCGTGAACGATGATGACCATTGTCTCACCTCTTCCCTTGTAAACCTCTTTATTATACTTGAGAGTTGTAAAAAAGAGCACAGCGGGTAGCATACTCTATTTGTGTCAAAGGGAAAACAAGGTCGTGTAAAGGACATAGTGGTACGCTCATTGTGTTTGAGCAACATGATAGCTTCCCATCCCTACTTTCGCAGGGAGTCAGAAAATCACCGGTGTAATACTCATTGGCCTTGGTAGGGCGCTCTTTAGGGTATTCTTTGTGCTATAGGGGCCTTTCCCCCTTTCCATTCTTAGTTTCTGGGAAGGTTACCATGCTGCCCTGTGGACGCATTTCCTGAGACACTACCAGCTCCCTCACAAAAGGCCCACAGAGTACGCGGAGGTCTTTTTTCAGGTCAAGGAAGCACCGAGAGAATGAGGCAAGAACTCAGCAGGAGAGAATTGGGAAGGAGATCAGGTGAGGTGTTAGAAGAACTCTTTGAGAGAAGTCCAGTGAGAGAAAGAGGGACCATTTTCAGGGACAAAAATTGTTATCTCTCCAATGACCGATTTCACGGACATTCAATTTTTATCTAACACACAGCCCTTTAAGGCTGTGCTCTTTTGGAAATGTTACAGCCTGTGTCGCGGTTTTTCTACTCTTTTTCCTTTTGTAGCTCCTCTATCCGGCGCTCAATGTAGGTACGGCGTTGACACAAAAATTCCGCTTCTTCCTTAAGTGCCTCAAGCTCTTCCTCCCTGGTCCAGTAACACCAAGGACCAAACCCAGGGAAAAAGAAGTGCCCTCCTACACAGAAGCACCCCATATTGTGGAAGAAGCATCTCCGTCGCGTTCCCCACAACCTCCTCTACAAAAGGAGATTAAGAAAAATCCCCGCAAGGAAGGCAAAAGAGAGCATAATTCCTATAGCCTCAATAAGCCTCTTCCAGCCGAACTCTCGCAGAATCACTGCAAAGGCTGCCGCACAAGGGAAAAAAAGAGAGAGAATGACACTGGCGATAACGAGTTGTTTCACCGAAAGTCCCAAAGGCAGAAGAAGTCCCATAGCCATGTACTTCCGCAGAACACCCATGGCAATGACAACCAGGGCTTCCCGAGGAAGACCAACGAGTCCCGCAAGTTTAGGGCTTACCACCCAAACGAGATAGGGAAAGGCATTGGTAAGATAAAGGAGATTGATCGCTAAAATTCCTAGAAAAACGACCGGTAAAGCGTCACAGAGAAAGCTTTGCAGTCGCACCCAGAGCTTCGAGAATACTGCCCTGGGAAAAGGTAACCGATAGGGAGGAATTTCACAGACAAGAGGAGGGCGGAAACCCGGAACAAGGTACTTGAGAAGGAGGGAAAGAAGAACAATGACGGTCAGAAGGGTCCCATACACCACAAAGATAGGACCAACCCCATAGGGGGAAAGAATCCCAATGATCAGGGCCTGTTGCGCTGAACAGGGAATACCAATGGCAATGAGGGTAGCAACCACGAAGCGCTCCTTCTCATTCTCCAGAACCCGCGTGGCCATAATCCCTGGGACATTGCAACCAAAGCCAAGGAGCATGGGTACAACCGAATATCCATGAAGTCCAAGACGGTGCAAGAATCCATCAAGAAACACTGCAAGACGGGGCAAATACCCTGCGTCTTCGAGAATACCCAAAACAAGATAAAAGGCAAAAACATAGGGAAGCACAGCTCCCAAAGACACGTATACCCCGGTAGAAAGAAGCCCCAGGGAGCTCTCAAGGTTAACATGACCCTCGACAAGCTTCCCCAAAAGCACTTCGTGCCACAGGGGATACTTTCCCAGAAAGACACTCAGCCGCTCAAGAAGGGGGAGATAGTACCCTTCAAAAAGGGGGTCAAGAAGATATCGGATGAGACCCTCACCGATAAAACGCACTGAAAAGAAAATACCCGCCAGAACAAAGAGCCCAAAGACGAAGCCTACACCCGGAAGTATGGTGATGCGTGCCAGGGCGTCTCTCAAGCTCGGACGCCGATATGAAAACCGCTGAACTCTTTCAATAACCCTTCCAATTTCTTCCCAGCGATGAGCATGGTCAGAAGAAACAGGATGAGGGATCCGAGCATGCGACAAGGAGTCGAGGAGCTCTTTCATGCCCTCCCCACTTGTGGCCACAACCGGGACGATGGGCACCCCAAGAATTTCCTCAAGGGCCTTAACGTTAATGTCAATTCCTTGTTTCTTTGCCTCATCCCACATATTTAGAGCTACAACCATGGGTTTTTGCTTTTCCGCCAGTTCAAAGGTAAGGTAGAGATTCCGCTCCAGGTTCCCGGCATCCACAACATTCACCACTATGTCTGCCTCTTCTACAAGACGTGCAGCAATGCGCTCGGCTTCGACCATCTCTTCAAGAGAATAAGTTCCCGGTGCATCTACAAGTTCAAACCACTCTCCCCCGTACCCTACATAACTCTGCAAGAAATCCACCGTGGTTCCAGGGTAGTTAGAGGAGAAGGCGTACACTCCGCTCAGCTGGGTAAAAATGACACTCTTCCCTACATTGGGGTTTCCGGCAAGGACAATCCGCTTTAACGTTCCACCCGGACGAAAACCCTTTGGGCGATACCCCGACCCAGGGCTATTTCCTGCTGCCCCAGACGAATGACCACGGGGCCCTTCCCGATGATGTTGCTCAACTTTTCTACTCTTTTTCCCGGCACGACTCCAAGAACCCAAAGTCTCCTCACCACTCCTTCTCCTCCGTCGATGCGCACAATTTCCCCTTTTGCTCCTGTTTCCATCTCGACAAGTGTAACGACTTCCTCCATGAAAGCCACACTCCTTATCGCATCACTCCTTCTGGCAGTGATGGCACAATCCGTAAAAATAGATTTGGTGCGACTCAATGTGAAAGTGATACTCTCTTTCCAACTCTTTCTTGAGACGTTCAAGGAACCTCCTTTCTTCCTGGACAATTCCCTCATAATCTATAACCTGTCCACAGTGGATACAGATGAGGTGGTGATGATACTGAGTCGGGCGACGAACCATCTCGTAGTGCTCTTTCCCATCACCAAAGTTGACTTTACGCAGAACCCCCATCCGGGAGAGAAGGTCGAGATTTCGGTACACTGTGGCAATGCCGATTTTCTGCTTTTTGATTTTCAAGCACTCATAGATCTCTTCCGCCGATAAGTGCTTCGCCTTTTCTTCAAATACTTTGACAATAGCACAACGGGAGGGCGTAGCCTTCTTGTTGAAACTGTGGAAGACGTCTTTCCAGCTCTCCGGCAAGAATCTCACCCCAAATGAAAAGTATTATCATTTTTCATTATATGGGGAGACTGTCGTACCGTCAACTCCGTCTCCCCTTTCCACCCTTTTCCCCATGAACGATGCTTTTGCAAAAGTGCTCCTCAGAAGGTAAAGGGAGCGACAGGACTTCAACGAAAACGAAAAGACCAACCTCTTTTTGAGGCTGGTCTTTTACCTCCAGTAACCAAGACAGGTGACTTTCCCCTTCAGCCCACCACTCGAACAACCGCTTTCAGTCAAAGGTTAAGCTCGCCTTATGGCCTCGATTTCCTCCTCGGTGAGTTCTCTTCCAAAACTCCGAAGACCTGAAACCTTAAAGCCGTGCTTTTCGGCAAGAACCTCTATTTCTTTGACCTTTTGTGCTTCCACCTCTTTCAGGGTATAGTCCTCAAAGCGCCCTTCAAGGGCAAGAATCATGGTCTCAGCCATACAGGCATAGGCCTTCCCTGGAGGATAACCAAAATCAATTCCGAAATCCGGCTCTCCGGGGACGTCCACCACTCCCCCCTCGATGACGAGCACATCCCGGCGGGCTCGGGCCACCTCTTCGGCCACATTTCGGGGGCGAGCCACATCGCAAACTACGGCCTTGCTCGCAATCCAAGAGGGATCAACAATGTCCCTTATGGCTGAGGCCACGGTGAGGACGGCCCGGCAATCCCTTATGCCTTCCTCAACGTCCACGAAACCCTCCACCGGGTATGAGCTTACGGCCGCTATTTCCCGGCAAACTCTTTCCACCTTTTCTGAATTCCGCCCTATGATGCGTACCTTTCTCCCTTGCCCGGCCAAAATCAAAGCACAGGCCTTTCCGATAGATCCTGTACCCCCCACAATCGCTATTGTTTCGCTTTCCAGATCAACCCCCATCTTGGCACAGGCGAGTCCCAAAGCCGAAAGAGCTGTGGCCACCGTGTAGCTATTCCCCGTAGTCACGGCGATGTGAAGGCCATCTTTAACTGCCTTACCCCCATCCTCGGCAACGGCACGTTTAGCAAAAGCTCCAAGGCCGATGATTCTCGCCCCCTTTTTCTCTGCCAGAAGTCCACAACGGCGAATACGATCCACCACAAAGGAGGGGGAATATTCCAGAAGAGCTCGGGGAGTCATGGGAAGTCCTACAAAAATTCCCTCGATTTCTTTTCCAGTAGCTATAGAACGCACTCCCCGCACGTGGGAGAGGACAAAAGGAGGAACGCGGGAAGCAAAGTACTCCACCCAAGAATCGGGAAAGGGGCGCAAGAAAAACATATGTTCTCGTATGTCTGCAACATCCCTGGCATGGATAACGAAGGCAAAGCTATCCATAACAACACATCACTCCTCTACTGATTTCTGCAGCGCTTGAAGCATCGCCCGGGCATTTTCTTCCATCGTTTTTCGCAAGAAAGTGTGAATGAGCGCACCTACAAGGGGTATGCCAAGGTCATACTCTATCTCAAGCTCCACCCGGGTAGCGTTTCCCTCGGGGAGGAACCGCCACACTCCTTCATACTTTTTGAAATCTCCCTCAAGAACAAAGAAGCGGCACTCCTTTTTCTCATCATCCCATACATCGCGTTCAGTCCATTTCACCTCCCTCCCCTGAAATCTTCCCCTCCAAAGGCTGTCGACCTCCCTACCCTCTTTCCGGAGAATTCGCACCTCCTCAAGGTTGGGAAGAAAAGATGCTAACCTTTCCACGTTTTTTGCTTTCTCATAAACCAGGCCGAGGTCTTTGAAAATGGCGCGAGAAACAGAAATCCGAGCCATCACCATTCCCCCACTTCTTTAACTACTTTTTGCACTCCCTGAAACGCCTCGTAACAGGCCTCAAGGACCGTATTAAGCTCTTCAAAACTTATAGTCAAGGGCGGCTCAAGACGAATAACCCTACGGTTATTCAAGGTGTACACCACAAGTACTCCACGCTCTGCCATTTCCATGGCGAAGAGGGATGCCATGTCATCCTCAAAAAATTCTATCCCGACGAGGAGTCCCATGCCCCGCACTTCGCGAATGAGCTCGGGAAACTCCTTCTGGACCCCCGAAAGCCGCCCAAGGATGTACTTTCCCTTTTCCTCTGCTTGCTTTGGGATATCCTCCTCTCTGAGAATCCACAGGGTTTCAATTGCAGCCACACAGGCCAGAGGGTTCCCCCCAAAGGTGGAACTATGAAGAAGGGGATTCTCCTCAAAAACACTCCAGATTTCCCGCGTGCTTACGAAAGCCCCCAGAGGCAGAACTCCTCCTCCCAAGGCCTTGGCCAGAGTCATAATATCTGGAACCACACCGTAGTGCTCACAAGCGAACATTTTGCCTGTTCGCCCCAGACCAGTCTGTACTTCATCAAGAATGAGTAAGGCTCCTCGTTCGCTACAGATACGTCGTACCTCGGGAAGGTATTCTGGCGAAGGGATGATGACCCCCCCTTCCCCCTGAATGGGCTCAAGAATGACCGCCGCAGTATCCTCATCAACAGCCTTGTCCATCGCTTCGATGTCGTTGAAGGGGACCTGGTAGGTATCGGGGAGGAGGGGTTCAAAGGGTTTCTTGTACACATCTCTTCCCGAAACGCTCAAGGCTCCCAAGGTCTTTCCGTGAAATCCTCCCTGAGTGGAGATGAATTTCTTTCTTTTAGTGTAGAGTCGGGCCAGCTTCAGTGCTCCTTCCACCGCTTCAGCACCACTGTTGCAGAAAAAGGAGTACTGGAGGTCGCCCGGAGTTACTTCGGCAAGTAAAGCTGCAAGGTCTGCCTGGTGCTTATTGAAGAGTGTGCGGCTTGATAGCGGAAGGCGCTCAAGCTGCTCTTTGACTTTCTCTACCACCCGAGGATGGTTCCTCCCCACATTGAAAACCCCAAAACCACCGATGCAATCGATGTAGGCCTTACCAAAGATATCGTAGACCTTTGCCCCTTCTCCTCTCCACTCCACTGTGTCGAGGTTGGCAAATTTGTAAAGACGTGCCAAACCCGGGTTGAAGTACTTTACGTACTTCTCAACCGTCTCATTCACTATTTTTCGCTTCTCCTCAACGCTCAAATTCTCCATCACCACACCTCCTTGAATCGGATAACCCTCGGCCGGATATGGAGCTCGTGCAAAAGAGCGAGATATTCCTCAGGGCGTATCTCTTCAGGACGCCTCTCAAGAAGGGCCACAAGCATCGCCTGAAGGACATTGGCCCCAAAAGAACGCCCGTTGATCTCAGGAGTGGTGGTGACTAAAACGGCGACACTTCTTTGGCGAAGCTCTTCCACATCTTGAGGGGTAACAGTGTTCGTTATAATGAGTTTTCCTGAGAGGGTGTCGGGCATGAATCGCTTGATGTAGAGGAAATCTCCGGCTATGATATCCGCCCTATGAAAGTAAAAGGGAAAGCGGGGTGTGCGCTTTTCCTGCCTTTCTCCTACAGGATATATAAACTCTATGGGCAGGTGACGGACCACAGGAACGATGAATATGGAGAGGAAACGAAGCATAGAGAGACTTTTTACCGCCCAAGGAAAACCCACCGCAAAAGGCAAATCACCAAAGAGAAGGCGACACCCTTCCTGATAGAGTCCCTCTGCCAATCCATAGCGGTCCATGCCACTCACGATAAGGGCCGTCTTCCCCGCGAAGGAAATTCCCTCTTGTTCCCGCAAGTACCTTGGTACTTCCCGTTCCCAGACTTCCTTGAGTTCCCCCCCGTCGACGATAGGGGTCTTCCGCAAAACCGAAACGAGCTTTGCCACGTCTACCATTCTGTAGCGGTACTTTCCTGCCCGAAGATAAAGGTCTGCTCCCCCAAGACCAAAACAATCTACCCCTCCATCGAGTTCCTGCAAAAGAGCAGCGAATTTCTTCTTATCACCGTCTACCCCAATTCGCTCCACCACAAAATGGCAGCCCAAAAACTCTATTTCGGCCTTATGATTCCGCTTCGACGACCCCAGGCTTACGCTCACCACTCTCTTTCCCCTCATCTTCCCCATCCCCAATCCGCTCAAAAACGATCGCACCTTCAAGAGTCACTCCCGGTTCCAAGGCAATACTCCTTGCCATTACACACCCCGAGAGATGTGACGTTCTCCGACACACCATCTTCCCAACCCGCGCAAATCCGTCTACCTTCCCCCATACCTCAACATTCTGCACCTCGATAAAACCCTCCACCTTCCCCGCCTCCATCACCACAAGATGAGAGCACTGGACAAAGCCGTTGAACTCCCCCAAAACGATAAGGGTTCCCGTGCTCGTGAAATCCCCCCGCACTCTTGAATGTCCCCCTATAATGGCTACTTTATTACTGTTGACCGTTGAGCTCATGAATAATCCGCAACCCTTCAAGGGTCAAGACCGGGTTGAAAACGTCGATGAAATCACAGTATTGGGCCAAAAACATTCCCCATCCACCCGTACCGATAACTTTGGCATCCTCAGCGAATTCCTTTTTCATCCTCACTACTATCTCCCGTGCCAGGCCTATGTACCCGAAAAATACTCCAGCATGCATCGCCTCCACTGTGTTTTTCCCAATACAACGCTCAGGAACCTCGACATCGATGCGGGGAAGCTTGGCAGTTTTCTCGTACAACGCCTCACAAGAGATACCAATACCAGGAGCGATAGCTCCTCCTAAATACTCCCTCTGGCGGGTTACAGCACAGAAAGTAGTAGCAGTCCCAAAATCCACAATGATGAGGTTTCCCCCATAGAGAGTGGAAGCTGCTACAGCATTGACGATGCGGTCAGCCCCCACCTCCTTGGCCTCTGCCCGGACGAAAAGACCAGTTCTCACTCCCGGACCCACCACAAGGTAAGGCACCTCCCAGAAAACCTCAAAAAGCTGCTTCAAGGCGTTAAGGACAGGAGGAACCACACAGGAAACAACCACCCGCTCAAAAGCTTCTCTTTGTATGTTTTTTTCTTCGGCAAGAAGTCTGAAATGGAGTCCCCACTCATCGGCAGTACGGCGAGAAGAAGTAGACACCCGCCAATGAGCAAGGAGTTCTCTTTCTTGAAATACTCCAAAAGTTGTATGCGTATTGCCAACATCAATAACCAGGATCAGAATCGAGCCTCACCACCTTCTTGAGCACCCGCACAATGGGCAAAACAACCAAGGCCGAAAGTATGAGTTCCAGAGTACCGTTGAGGAGGAAAACGGGCACAACCTGCTCAAAGCGAAAGTATCCCATGAGAACCATAAGACCCAGAACTCCTACCGTGTTTGTGGCCGTTCCAGAAAGAGCCGCCAAAACAATGCCTAAATCTCTTCCCCGGAAAGCCCTGAAAACGTAAAACGCCGCCACACCAATCAAAATCCTCGGCACAAAACATGCTACCAGGTTTCCCAAAAAAAGATGCATGGTGAAAACGGCCAAAATACACCCTACCAGTGCCCCCACAAGGGGTCCACCCATAATCCCTCCTATTATAGCAGGAATATGCATGGTTGTCGCATAGGTGGAGAGATTGGGAACGGGGATAAAACCGAGAGGAGTAACGCTTAAAACCAGGGACACTGCACCGAGAATACCGGCAAAGAGAAAACGACGGTAAGAAAAACGCATACCATCCACCTCCGTTCCAGTTCCGGAAGAGATACCAGACGGAGACGACCTCAATTGCGTCTCGCTGCCCTCCGGTCAGCGGTTTTCACTATTATAGCACACCAAGGGAGGGAACGCCACAGAGAGAAGTGGCATTCTTCACCGAGGAAAGGACAGCCTCAACCACGCTTGTATAAATCCCTCGAACAAGGGCAAGATAATCCCGGGGAGGGTTCCCCCCAAGCGCTACAAGAAAAAGAACGTCTCCATCATAAATCGTCCCAAAAGGACGGATGCAGGTAGCCAAAGCAGAATGCACCACAGAAGAGAGGGACAAAAGATCCTCTCGGGAGAGCAGAAGATCGAAAATCACCACTGAAAGAGTAGTATTGAAGGGGGGCAAAGGAGCATCAAAAACTCCCTCTTTTCGGGACCCAGCAAGGCGCATACCAGAATGGGGATCGTACACATCCCCCAGAGAATTGGTCACCGCAAACGCCCAGATGTGCCCCCCGGGAACTTCAGCTTCACCTCTGCCAAATCCCCCTTTCATCGCCCAAGGCATTCCATACATTTTGCCGACAGTAGCACCTGTTCCTACCCCCACCGTGCCTTCCTTCGTATTATTTTCGGCTCTTTGGGCCGCCTCATACCCCCACTCGGCTTCAGGAAAGGCAACCTCTCCGACCTCGAGATCGTAAATCACTGCCTGAGCCACGATGGGAACCCTGGTTACCTTCGTGGCAAAGCCCCTTTGGTGTTCACGAAGAAAGTCCATCACTCCTTCAGCACAGCGCAGGCCAAAGGCACTTCCTCCACTTAAAACGATGGCATCCACACTCTGGACCAAGCGTCCAGGAAAAAGAGCGGGGAGCTCCCGGCTTCCAGGTGCTCCACCACACACCAAAGCCAAAGCGGTGTTGGGAACGTCAAAGAGGAAGACGGTACATCCCGTAGCCAGTCGAAAATCCTCTCGATGTCCGATGCGAAATCCCGGAAAGGTCATAACTCTCAAGAAAGTTTCCTTCCACAGTAGGGACAGAGGCGAAAATCGGGAGAAATCTTCTTACCGCAGGAGGGACAAACACCCGCTTTTTTGGGTTCTTCCTCGGGGACATACGAGGCTTTGACTTGGGCGAACTCCTTTTGCCAGGTGGCCACATCCACCATGCTGTCAAAGTAGAGGTCGTGTTCCTTATTCCACTCATCAGTATAACGGACCCGCAGGTACAAAGGAGCCCTGCTCAGGCGATGCAGACGAAAGAGGCGAGATCCAAACTCCCCAAGCATCATCTCCCTTTCCGAAACGGGAGCAATGTCCTGGATAAGATGGAGAGGAATACGAAAAATAACTTTCTCAAAGGGAGGGGAAAGCCCAAAAATGTTTGGCCCCTTCTCAAAATTCTCAAACCAGAGACTTTTTGACATCAAAAAAAGGAGGCCATCCGTCAAGTTTTCAAAGCGCGGATGACCCCCTATGTAGCGAGCAAAGCTTGAAAGAATCCTCTTTTCTCCAAACTCTTGCTCCTTCTCCCGCCAGAATTCGCTAACCGATACCTGGGTACCCCTTCTCCGTGTGCCCCAGAAAAGTCCTACTAGAACAAGTACCCCAACAAGGAGAAGGTACCCGAAAAAGTTCATATCTTAGTCCTTCTCCTTAGAACTCGATGAACCCGAACTTCCACAGGTAGAGCAGTTTGTGGAAGTACAGGAACCGCAGCTCGAGCTCGAAGAACTGCTCGAAGAACGATAGTCTGTTGTGTAAAAGCCGCTTCCCTTAAAGATCAAGCCCACATTTTTGCCAAAGAGCCGCTTGACCCTCCCCTTACAAAAGGGGCATTGGCTTACAGGCTTATCATTAAGGGATTGCCATTCTTCAAAAACTTTTCCACACTCTGTACACTGGTATTCATAAATAGGCATTATCCTCACCCCCATGAACGAGTTGCCCGGTGAGAGTAGTCCCACCGGGCAACCCTCCCCTTCTCCATTATACTCCTCTATCAGTACTCCGGTGCAGGTGGTGCGGGGGTTTCTTTCTTCTCGGGAATCTCCGTTACCACGGACTCAGTGGTCAGGAGTACCGAGGCCACACTCGCTGCATTTTGAAGGGCAATTCGTACGACTTTCACCGGGTCAATGACACCGGCTGCGAGCATGTCCACAAACTCTCCAGTAAGAGCGTTAAAACCAGTGTTAGGATTGTCAGCCGCCTTGATTCTCTCTACGATGACGGAACCCTCTTCACCAGCGTTTTCGGCAATGAGCTTCGCCGGTTCTTCAAGAGCTTTCCTGACGATGAGGGCACCAACCCGCTCATCGCCCTCGAGCTTCAGCTCATCGATGGCCGAAACGCACCGAATGAGGGCCACACCGCCGCCAGGAACAATGCCCTCCTCCACTGCTGCACGGGTAGCATGGAGTGCGTCCTCAACCCGAGCCTTCTTTTCTTTCATTTCAGCCTCAGTAGCTGCCCCAACCCGGATGACGGCCACACCTCCGGCAATCTTGGCCAAACGCTCTTGAAGTTTTTCTCGGTCGTAGTCAGAAGTGGTCTCTTCGATTTGTTTCTTGATCTGGTTCATCCTGGCAACGATGTTCTCCCGCTTCCCAGCACCCTCAACGATGGTGGTATTCTCCTTATCGACAACGACTTTCCTGGCTCGACCGAGGTCTTCGACAGTGACATTTTCGAGCTTGATACCCAAGTCTTCAGAGATGAACCGACCTCCGGTAACGATGGCGATGTCTTCAAGCATGGCCTTCCGTCGATCACCAAAACCAGGAGCTTTTACTGCCGCACAGCTCAAAACACCCTTGAGTTTGTTGACCACAAGGGTAGCCAGAGCCTCTCCTTCGACATCCTCAGCAATGATGAGCAGCGGTCTGCCTCTCTGGACAACTTTTTCAAGGAGTGGTAGAAGGTCCCGTACCGCAGAGATTTTCTTTTCGTAGATGAGGATATAGGGATCCTCAAGTATACACTCCATCCGTTCCGGATCGGTGATGAAGTATGGCGAGAGGTACCCCCGGTCGAATTGCAAACCTTCAACGACCTCAAGAGTGGTCTCAAGGCTCTTGGCTTCTTCCACGGTGATAACGCCGTCCTTGCCTACTTTCTCCATAGCATCGGCAATGATTTCTCCGATGGATTCATCATTATTGGCTGCAATGGAAGCTACCTGGGCAATCTCTTTCCGATCGCTCACTTCCTTGGCCATGCCTTTGAGCTTCTTCACTACTGCATCTACTGCTTTATCAATACCACGCTTCAGAAGCATGGGATTTGATCCCGCAGCCACATTCCGCAAGCCTTCCCGGAAGATTGCCTCAGCCAAAACTGTAGCCGTAGTGGTTCCATCTCCAGCCACGTCACTCGTTTTGGAAGCAACCTCCTTGACAAGCTGAGCACCAACATTCTCATTGGGATCTTTGAGCTCGATTTCTTTTGCTACGGTCACTCCGTCTTTGGTGATGGTAGGAGACCCAAATTTCTTTTCTATAACCACATTTCGGCCCTTCGGGCCAAGGGTCACCTTTACTGCATCAGCCAGAGTTTTCACACCGCGGAGGATTGCCTGTCGTGCTTCTTCCTGGAAGAGAATTTGCTTTGCCATAACTGCCTACCTCCTTTCTTTCCTCTATTCTTCAATGACTCCAAGGATATCATCCTCACGCATAATGAGATACTCTTCCTCGTCAATCTTGACCTCAGTCCCTGCATACTTCCCGAAGAGTATCCGATCGCCCTCTTTAACCTCAAGGGGCCTGCGATTCCCATTCTCGTCTACTTTTCCGGTCCCTACAGCGATCACTCGACCCTGTTGCGGTTTCTCTTTGGCCGTATCGGGAAGAATAATACCTCCTTTCCGCACTTCTTCCTCTTCGAATCTCTTTACTAAAACTCGATCACCAAGTGGCTTGATCTTCACTGCTCCTTCACCCCTTTCTTTTGAATGCTTCTTTTTTACGTGCGTCTCCTATTGTATCGATCTTCGGAGAAATTGCAAGAGGAAGACAAAATCAGTCAAGGTCGATTATTTGTCATATAGGCAAACAACAAGAGTATAACCTGCAATTTTGGCAAAAAACATCTTCAGCAGTTTGCCAAAATTTCACAAAAAAATCTTACACCTTTTGAGGAATTTCTTCCTCAAGGTGGTACTCTTCTATCTTACGATATAGGGTGCGAAGGCTAATACCCAGGGTCTGAGCGGTTTTTGTTTTATTGAAACGGTTGGCCCGAAGCGTTTCCCAGATAAGGACTTTCTCCACTTCCTTTAAAGGAGTCCCAAGGCGAATGCCGACAATGCCCTCTCTCAAGATATTTCCCCTCCGAATGTGCTCGGGAATGTCTTCGGGAGTGAGCACATCACTTAAAGAAAGGATTACCATGCCCTCAAGGGTATTCTTCAGTTCCACTACATTCCCCGGCCAGTCGTACTCGATGAGGATCTTCAATGCTTCTCGATCAATCCGCACTGTACCCCGCCCGGTCTCCTCGGCAATGTCCCGCAGAAATTGGTCCACCAGGAAGGGGATATCTTCTTTTCGTTCCCGTAGGGGTGGAATTTCTATTTTGACCACGCTCAGGAAATAATAAAGATCATTGCGGAACGAGCTCTGGGCAACTTTCTCCTCAAGAGGTATTTCTGAGGAGGCAACAATGCGGACGTTGCCTCCTCTCCCTCCGAAGCGATGCTCCTCAAGAAATTCGAGAAGCTCGGCCTGGAAGGGGAGGGAGAGAAGATGTACATCTTCAAAGTAGATAGTTCCTTCCTCAAGAGATAAAACTTCCTTCTGCAGAAATCCTTGAAGGGTCGCTCCGCAGAGGACCTTCACAAAGGGCTTATCCTCACCCAAGGCATAACGGTGAATGGCCCGGGCAACCATCTCCTTGCCCGTTCCCTGCTCGCCTACGAGGAGTACAGGACGCCTTACCTGGGATACCTGGAGAATGAGGTTAAAGATTCGTTGCATCTTCTCAGAAACACCGGTAATTCCAGCAAAAGAGAAACGATCGGAAAACTTTCGCCGTAAGTTTTTATTTTCCTCCAGAAGAGAGAGGTGCTCATCAGCTCTCCGAACCACAGAAAGAATCCGCGAGGGGGTAAAGGGAGGGGAGAGATATTCATAAATACCCTTGGTGAGGAATTCCCGAATCCGGGATGGATTCTCCTCCTTCCCAGTTGCAATGACGATCATATCAGGAAAACGCTGTCGAGCGAAGGACAAAAGCTCGAAACTATTTTCTTCCAGAACCTCTTCCTTGACAAGCATGATATCGATCACTTCTTTTTCGAGGCAATTCATGGCCAGATTTTTCTCTCGGACGGCGATGACGTAATATCCTTCATCCCGTAGAAGATTTTCCCATCGTTCCCTCAAAAAGGCGTCATCCTCTACAAGAAGAACTTTTCGAAGAGGCTTCATAGGGTAATCGCCACACCCTCCCTGACAGACTTCCAAGCAGCAAGGGCAACCTGT
>FMJZ01020376.1_pt1 | contig 25446 bp, 26 predicted proteins | sample 1987881 | NCBI WGS metagenome assembly FMJZ01 (sample SAMEA4378227, study PRJEB15110) | soil metagenome | biome: soil; feature: Field; material: Soil | place: India | collected 2015-03-11 | depth 0 m
GTTTCAAGCCCTTATAGGTATTCTGCAAACTAGGCCGCATTATGACGTATATTGCCATTTTTAAGGCTTTTGCAACACTCATAGTTAGTCGACCTAAGATGCTAGTAATTTTCAAGAGGATCGACGGGAAACCTAGATTATTGTTGTAGGCTCACCCTTTACAGTTCCAAGCGTCTCCTTCTTCATGTAGACTGTAGTCCTGAGTATGTAAAATGTTACAGAGTCGCAATCCTCTATGATCCTGGCAAGCTCGTCCTTTAACCTCATTAAAGTAGCCTCCGTCATCTCTCCTTCTAAAACCGAGTTCTGAACCCACGTCAAGTACTTCCTAGCGGTCTTTAATGTCTTGGCGACTCGTTCAACCCCGACATCGTAAACCATTATCACGTACATGTTACAATCCCTCCTTACCATTGGGCTAAGAATGGAAAATATTCGCTCTCGCCAATCAGGTGTTTCTCTATCTTGTAAAGCTCGATCCTTATCAGCCTCCGATATGAGATCTTTCTACCCTTGAAACTTATTGTCTGGGAAAGCTTCCTATCATACTCATTTATGAACTCGGCTCTGCCTTTATCATTCAGGTATATGCCATCCAGTTCTTTAATGAAATGTCTCGAGTCTATCATCTTCTTGTTCACCAAAGTGAATATTACTCTGTCAACAATAATGGGCTTGAATATCTCAGCCACATCTAAGTTTAAGGAGAATTTCCTGAAGTTCGTTGAGTGTAAGAAACCTATTCGAGGATCTAGATGCGTCTTATAGATCTCCGCAAGCACAGTGACATAAAGCAAACTGTTTCCGAAGCTGATGAGGGCGTCGAGATGATGTTTCGGTGGCCTTTTTTCTCTGGTCTGGAATCTGAACATAGGATCTTCAATTATTAAATTAAATGATTGATAATATTCCTTTCTACCCTCCCCCTCTATTGCCATCAGTTCTTCAGTGGACTTGGCGTTGGACGCTTTGTTAACACATAACTCTAATATGCTTATGGCGTCCGAGAGCCCACCTTTTCTGCTCTCATAATATCTCAGATTCCTCAGCATGTTGTTCAGAGCACCTTCGACGAACTTTCTGGCAAGCTCTATTCTCTTCTCGTTATCTAGGTAATGCTCGCATTGTTTCAGCGTCATAAAGCCAGAGTTATAGTGGGTTCTCGGATAAAAGCTCCCAATATAGAATCCGTAGTAGTTGAAAAAATGCAAGGATATCTCATTCGAAGTTAGGAACTCCAACAACCTCTTGTTCAACGCGAGTTCTCCGAATACAAATATCGATGCTACGTTTGATACGGGAATGAATTTCTTGCCCATATCTCCTACGAAGCACAGCGTATCCGCCTCCCTTTGTAGAGTGCCAGAGCTAAATATGTAGATATCCTTCTTCATGCGCTTCTCACCCCCAACAAAAGTCCTTGTAAGCGCACCTTTTACAGAATCGGGTCTTGACAGGTTCCGGAGGCTTTGTAGATTTCAATATTTCACGTATCTCGCTCAGGGCATACAAGAGCCTAGCCTCGAGCTCTTTATCCAGTGTTATCTCGATCCTCTTTCTTTCCATCGGTACCCGTATCTCTCCTGTAGCTTCAACACCATACGCTCTAAGCCTGTAGAGATAATATGCTAGTTGAAGAATTGTCGCATCAAGAAACCGAGAAGATGTCTTGATTTCGCAGACGATATTCTCTCTCCTCTTCAAGAAGTCAAACTTCACACCCTCCAGTGCCAATTCCTTCCTGAATCCCTTGAAGAAGATTTGGTGGACGACTCGCCCCATTTCGAGAGAGTGAAAATCTTCATCGGGTGTGATCTCATGGCCCATGAGCCATACCTCTCTCTTGCATAACGAGTAGTACCACACCAAAGTCCCTGTTATGTGTTTCCCGTCAGCCAGCAGATACTTCTCGCTCAAGCTATGTTGTTTTTAACGTAGTCCAATATAAATACTTTATATAAACTAACCTATACAAATATTGCACCAATCTCCTCTACCTTCTTGAACCCTGTCTCCTCATCATACCACTTCTTGACCTCCTCTTGGTCGACGTATCTTACATCGCTCAACTCGTTCAAAATCGTTAGACCGCTAACATCGGTCCACGTCTCTATCACATAGTTTTCGAGGTATGACCTCTTAGCCCTTATCATTGCTGATAGCTCATAAGACTTATCCCTATCGGCTTGCCTTTTCTCGTCGATCAGGCTTAGAAGTTCATTTTTGACAGCCCTAGCTTTTTCATCATATTCTATGAAAACTGAGTACTTCGGCTCTTCTTTTATAACCCTGAACGACTTCAGGCGCTCGAAATCCAGGTATTTTATGCCTTCAATCACTTCTCTATATTCATCGCTCTCTTCTCCGAAGACCCTTATGCTTTCCGCGTAATAATCGTTTATCAGGTCAAATATGCCGGCTTCGTCGAATTCGTTAAACTTACCTAAGATATTCTTGCTTATCTGAATACTCATCCTGCCATATACTTTCTCAGCGTAAAGCCTTCCTTGCTCATCAACCAATCTTATTACGTAGAAAATTCCTCGTTCTTTGGAAGCGTTTCTGTTACACCTGCCTGCAACCTGCACTATTGAATCGAAAGGCCCGATATCCCTTACGCCCATGTCAAAATCTAGGTCGACGCCGGCCTCTACGACTTGGGTGCTCACTAAAACGACCTTGACTCCTTCTCCAAGCAGATTTTTAATCCTTTTTATTCTCATCGCCCTATGTAATGGCATTATGTTCGTCGATAGGTAGCTTAGGACTACCTTGTCCCTGTCTATTTGGTCCCCATCTCCAGAAAGGATTGTGAAGTCGACCCCTTTTTGACTAAGCAGTCGCTTGAACTTTTCATAAAAATCAATCGAGGATTTTATTGTATTAAGGACTATGAGCAACGAACCTTTAAGATTCCATTTGTCGAATACAAATTCAACGGCATCATCGATAGGGAGGTCGCGAGCGACATACTTGAACCTCACTCTACTTAAACTTCTGAAGTATTTTTCGCAGTTCTTTACGAGTTCTTGACCTTCAAATATTATTGGCCTGGTAGCACTCATGTATATAAGATGAGAGTTCGAATTTTTTACGAGCTCTTCCAACGCCTCTTTTACAAGCCTCCAATATTCTATGGGCAGGGTCTGGACTTCGTCGAGTATTATGACAGAGTTAAAAAGCTCGTTGAATTTTTTTAACATTCTGTTTCTCGAACCTAACAAAGTTTCAAGAAACTGGACGGACGTCGTAACTACGATCTCCGAATCCCAGGATTCGGTTAGAAGTAACATGTCCTCGACATGGAGGGATTCAGATTGATTCTCGAAGATCGTGCCGTGTGCCTTGTGGTGGTGTTTAAGCAACAGGTTAATCTCTCTGCTACCGAAGACATCTTTGAATACATCGTAAGTCTGCTCCACTATGTTCACATAAGGGAGCACATATATTATTCGAGGTTTTGCACCCTGTGTCAAATCCCTGATCCTAGTGGCTATTGACAACGAGAGGAGCGTTTTACCGCATCCGGTTGGTGCAGTTATAGTCATTATTTTTTGGGACCATAGTAAACCATCAGATAATATACCCTGAAAGCTCTCGAGGGCTTCTCTTCTGATCTTCCATCTCAGTTCGTTTACTGGGTTTCTTACTTGACTTTTTGCGCTAAGTTGCTTCGTATATTCGTCAACCAAATCGGCTGTAACTAACTTTGAATATTCACCCATTTCATCAAGTTGAACTTTCCCGGCCGATTTCTTGTCAAAGTCGATGAGGAGGCTGAATACTAAACACAGTGAATAAAAGTCCTTAAAGACGTTTTCGCTCTCATATTCTATAATGAATTTCGTGGCAGCCTCTTTAAGCAGCGGGATGCCTTTCTCGCATTCTTCGACAAAATCATTTAGGCTCAGATCGCCTATTTTACATGTCAATCTGTGAATCATGCTATCTACCTCATGAAGTATATCTTCATCACTGATTATTGAGCTCAGCTGTCTCTGACACTTAGATAGGACGTCTTCTAGAACGTTAGGTACAAAGACGTCGTTTACTCTATCGACCAAGTCGCCGTGGTGTCTATAGACGGTGTAGAACGCAACTGCCGAGAAGAAAGGGTGCTTGAATATTTTGCTGACCAGCCAGCTCGAAAACAATGCTGAAAGCGCTGAATGCCTTGCGAGTTCTTTTCTACTACTGGCTCCACGCGACAGATACTCTTGGAAAAACTTTGAGTATTTCCCGAAATCGTGAAACTTACCAACGATCTCAATGACGCCTAGTAATTTTTCGTCCTTTATGCCAATATTGATAGACTTTGTTCTGCATTGTTCCCCGACTTCGCTCAGATGGTCTTTCAGACAAAGTCCAGGGTGAGAAAGGAATCTACATAAACGTCCCATATCTTCCATCTACTCTGAAGATCTCACCCTTCGTAGATACCGTGAGCGGTTTACAATCGGCTTCATAAATATAGTTAATGCTTTTCGATGCTGGCAACCTGTTGCCTTTAAAGTCTGGCGGTGCTCGTTCTTCGATCATTATTCGTTTTCCAATGTTCTTAGCGGGGTCTATCTTTATCTGATCCTGCCTCATAACGGTTACTGTATCGAATTCCTCTTCATCAGCGATGCGAAGGACCTCGACATTCATATCGTCAAACTCACTTACGGAAGCGAGACAGTTTGCTGGTCCGAGAGATAATGGATAATATGCTTTCCGCTCTTTCAACCTGTCCTTCAAATTCTCAACAAGCCTTTTATCTTTGTGTTCAAGGTACACCTTGTATCTCAGAGGTCCATCATTAAGGCTCATTACATATTCTATTCTCGTGGGTAACATACCCTCGCCTCTGAACTTTCTATAACTGAGTTGGTCAGTGTCCAAGTAATTTGATGAAAATGAAACTTTTCTAACTGGATTCAAGATTTGAAGACCGATTCTCGCATTGCCTCTAGAGAATAGATCATAGTAGGAGTCTCTTTCCAAACCTAATAGGGCAGAGATGATTCCGACAATGGTATTCCTTGGCGGGAACGCATACGTCAAAGAGGTGACAGTGGTATAGTACTTTCTAAAATGCCCCATCGCCCCCTCTATTGTAAATGATATCATGGTTTCTTACGCAACTACTTGGAAGTAAGTTTAAGCTTTTTGGGCAGATCCAATTTTTCGACGTATGGTATCCTCACGATTTTATCCACAAACTTTTCCTCCAAGCCTCTAACTGCTTCTTTTAACGAATCATCTCTCCAGAGATAAATTTTGTTGATCTTGTCAGCGAACTCACCAAGCCGCTTAGTTAAACCGTCTAGATTCACCCTCAGGTCAGCGAGCGACCTTATCGGTCTACCTTCCCCTTGTTTAACTTCTATGAACTTCCTCAAGTCGCCTATCATGGTTTCAGAGTCGTTATATTCAACTCTCATATATATTAGCGGATTTTCGCCTATCTTGCTCCTAGTAGTAGCCTCCAATCTGAGGGAATGGTATAATAAGTGGTCTAAAACCTGTATGTCTGACCATATCGTTCCAGCATCAATAGCCCTATTTCCACTGACGACGCCGTAGAAAGCTAACAGAGAGTAGTACAGTCTGAAGTCCTTTCCCATCGTGCCATACTCCTCTCCAGCCTCCCTTCCACTAAACACCGAAGTTATCGTGGATGACTCCACTAGTTCCACCGGGTGCAAAGAGTAACCCCAAGTGAATTGCACTGGTCCAGTTATGCTAATACTAACACCTCTCTCTTCTCCTCCCCCTATGGGAACTGTTGCACCGAAGAGACGGGCATCTATGCAGTTGCTCGTGACCACTTCTTTCACGGTTTTCTGATCTTTTTTCTTTGTTAATTCCTCCAACCTAGTATCCGCCCTAACGCTCTGTCCGCCGATCTTCGTTACCCAAATATAGTCAGTCCCATACCTCTTCACGATGTAGTCCCTGAAGTAACGTTTGAGCCTAACGTCGGTTACCAGATTTCTACCAGTACGTACATCTATCCTAGGTCTGTTCTCTTCGTCAGGGTCTCCATTCGGATTACAAAGCGATGCCTCATAAAGGAACAATATCTCGCTGTTCCTATCTACCTGTTCATTTTCCCTACGGCTCATCCAGTAACACCACTATGCGGACGTGCTTTTATACTTTTCATCGTCGAAAAAGAGTAGCCACTCAAAATATAGAAGACGTTTCTAACGGGGTCGTTTATCTTGTCCAAATTGTTATCAAGCAATTGCTTCATCTCGGCATAGATTGCCTCATTGTATTTGAGTATCCTGTAGTTCCGCAAAGACTCTAGAATCTGGTTGGCTAACATCACAACTTTATCTTTCCCCATGCCATCAAAGTTTATTTTCGAAAGTATCGACTTCTTCTCGTCGCCCTTTCGGTACTGCTGGCGACCGACTTCACCAATTAAATATCCAATTAGAAACAAGGCTTTCTGCCAAGCTTCATATCTCATCGTCTCGAAATATCTCATGACGTCTTCCTCGATGAGTATTTTGGCTTCGCGTTCCTCCAAATTACGTATATTCAAACCATTTTTTAATAGCTTCAAGAGGATATTAAACTTTACTAGCCCATAACAGGCTTCTATATCCCCGTTCTTTACCTTCCTTATGTTATATGCACCATATAATCCATATCTATGAATTCTTACAAATAACAAGGCTCGCTTTATCAGCTCTTCCTCTGAATAAGCGTGTCCTTGAAGCAACGCAGAATATAACAAGATAAGCGGCGCATAGCCTTCTAATCTTAAACCTGCCTTTGTCTTCCTTAATGAGAGCGGAAATATTCTGTAAATCTCGCCAAAGGTCACATTAAGATTTTCCTCGTCCCCAAAAATTTCGCCCATCTCCTTAGCCAGGTTTTTAACATTCTTAGTAAAAGAGGTCAGGCTTGAGACTGGTACCTCAGTTATCTCATAGTAAAAGCTGAAAGAGGCTTGTTCTCTTCGACCAAAAATTAGGTTCAGAGTGTAGTTCGACTCATCCTTGGCATACTGTCCATATTCTGAAAAATCCTTCATTTTTTCATCGAAGTTCATGAGGTTCTCATATGATTTGACCGTATCGAATTTGTTCTTCACAAACACTAAGAACCTTTCGAGCTTCCTAATCTTTATAGAGGATCTCGGTATTAAATACAAGTTAAGATCACCTATTGATGTGCGAAAATTCCTCTCTATATATCCCATTCCTGTAAACAATTTTTTCAGACACTGAGGGCACAATGAGAAGGTTCGTATCTTCGAGAGATTTGAATCAGATATGCCTGAGAGAAATCCTTTTTTATCCAAAACGTACATCTTCAATAAAGATCCCGATGGAAAACCAGGGTCGATGAGAACGGAGTCAGTCTCACAGATGTAACAAGTACCCTTCACGGTTTCATTTTCTTGAAGCAATAAGGCTTCCAGAAAGTCTTTATAACCTTCTGTCTTAGCTAAGTCTTTTATTTCATCGTCGAACCCTATCGATACCGTGTAAAGGTCTGCTTTGACTTTGATCTTATCTGCAACGTTTTCCAAATTTTTGAATGTTTCTTTGATCTCCTTTAAGTGATTATGAAGTATTTCTATTGTCTTCCTCTTGCGAAACTTTTCTGGAAACTTATCGATGGCATTTGCCACCCCGTCAATTCCCGTACCTGTACCAACAAGATATTTTAGGTTATCGCTAGTAAGCCTCAGAACAGGTTCCCGTGCAGCCTTGAACGTGTTCCCTATCCATAGATACTCTTCACATCTACTCCTATTCAGTTTTAACTCATCTGTCCTTATCTTCTTCTTTTTTACATCGAACACGATCCTGAGGAGTGTGCTTTCGCCCTTAGGTTTTTCTTTATACTTTACGAGATTCTTGAGAAACAGGTCTGGAGACTCGTTTAATAACTCCTCACCCAATTTAGCTATCGAGTCTAGCAACTTTTTATCACCTCAAACATACCAAAGCCCTGCGAGTTTTTACTGCCTAACCCTGCATCGTATACGGTTTTTATCAACTTTTTAGGTCCACTGAGCCTAAAATATCCCATCCACCCTTTAATTACGGTGTCTTTGTAAAAGACTATTGACTCCTTTACTTTGACTGGAGCCAATTGTAGACCCCCCTTCAGCACCCTACCGTGCAAGAGTTGATATTTCTTGAGAGCATTATCGCTCAAGATCTCCACAAATTCTCTTTCCATCGGAGAATAGTAATAAGTCTTCTTCCTTCCTTCAGGGGTCAGGAGTGTGCTATAGACCGTGACCGGAGAAAGCATCCTTATTTCATTGTCATGACCAAAGCTTGGCTCGTTCAAAATCGACATCTCCTTCACCTTAAGCAACTCTTTCCCAAGCCGGATGGTGCTTTTCCGCAACAACCCGTTAGTAAACTCCCTCATGAACCTGTCGATAGGTGTGCCTATATAAAACCATACCGGACCCTTGAAGTGAATTAATTCACTCGATATCCTAAATCTACCTAAAATCCTCGAAAACGTAAAGAGCTTAAACTTACGCTTCTCAAACGCAAAACCACGATCGTGCAAGAAATTCGATAGTGTTTCTGAAATGTTATTGTAGATCCAACCCTGAATGAGATGATTGTAGTGAAGTGTTAGAGAAAACTCATAAGCCCCATCTTTCTCTAGCGTAATGCGTATTCTCACAGGAGAGATAAAGCGATATTTAGTATAAAAACTTTGCGAGAAAATGAGAATATGCTAAGAAGCTGTATCTAGCTAATGAGTGTAATTTTATAAAATATCATTCGTAGTCCTAATAGTTTAATGGTCTGTTTTAATGACACCTTTCAAATTTGAGACAGAATTTGAGTTTAAGGTTAAAGAATTTGTTGTAGCACGCGCTCAGGGATGTTGCTGGCATCGAGAACCCGGACCACGTGGCTAAAATGATGTCCTTCTCAAACTGCATGGTGTCGAGAGATAATAGCCGCCGCAAGGAAGAAGAGGCTGAGAAAGGGTTGACTCCTTAAGCCTACCACGGTTGCGTTACTTGTTGGAATAGGCATCGGCTCGATTTTTCAATTAATTCTGATGCTGCAGTTTTCCCATGAGACCCTCGCATCAATAGGATGGAGGATTATGCTTCACGAAACTCAAATGCGGATTGTCTACGAGAACTTTAAAGGCAGAAAAGCCACCTTGTATATTTGTGTTTTATCTTTGACAAAAAAGTTAAGATTTGAATCATAATTTGTGCTTTCTGGTATTGAGCCCTCGTGCCACTACCCTGATCAACGGTTTTAGTCTTAAAACCCTATAGGGTCATGATGCTCATATGGATTAACGGGGGAACAGCGTCGGAGAATTTTGAACGGGTCAAGACGGGGGGCTTTCACTCGTAAACCAGGTTACGTGGTCCAAGTATCTCGTCTATGGCTTTCATCTGGCTCGGCTTAAGCGGCCCGTATTCAAGGGCTTTAGCGTTCTCCTCCGCCTGCTTCACTGTTTTGAAGCCGGGTATCGGGATGGTCATGGGTGATTTAGCCCAGATCCAGCCTATGGCTCCCTGGACAAGCGTTCTCCCGTCTTCCGTCAGTATCTGCTTTATCTGCTCAAGCTTTTTAACGAACTCTGGCGCTGGCTTACCGTTTTTGAAGTAGACCAGCCAGCTTGGCGTGGATCTCCGGATGTCGTTCTCAGGAAGGCTTGGAGAGTCCAGCGTGTACTTGCCTGAGAGAAGACCCATCGCCAGGGGTCCACGGTTTACGTTGGCCAACTGTTTCTCCTCGCAGAGCCTAATGATTTCGCCCGTAACCCTTAAAACGTTAAGCTCGCTTTCAACAGCCACGAAGCGTTTACGGTCGGCGAAAGCTGCTGCCCGGCTTGTTGAATCAGTGCTCCACCCGTAGCCTCGAATCACTCCTTCGTCAACCAGTTCCTCCAGCGTGTCCATGGTTGCAGCCGCTTTTTCAACGGGATACCCCCATATGTGAAGCAGGTAGATGTCTATGTAGTCTGTTTTCAGCCTTTTAAGCGAGGCTTCAACCGCCTTCCGAGCATACTGTGGTGAACCATTCTCGCCTGTCTCCCGCCTCGTTTCAGGGTCGAAGGTTAATCCAAACTTCGTTATGATTACTGTTTCGTCACGGTATTCCCCTAATGCTTCTCCAATAAGTTTCTCACTGTGGCCACAGCCGTAGACGTCAGCAGTGTCGAAAACCCTTACGCCGAGCTCGAAAGCCTTTTTCAAAGCTTTGAGAGCCTCCTCGTCATCGGTTTCCCCCCACCCGTGGGCCAGCCCGTCAGCCCCTGTGATAGGCCCCCCGATGGCCCATGTTCCAAGGCCTAGGGCACTCGTCTCGACATTCAGCTTCAGAATCCTTCTCTTGTAGGGTTTAACCACGTGCTTCATCACGCTCTAATCCTATTTATGTTTTTCAGAGGCGCGGCGAGCCTTAAACGGTTTTCGATAAAGTCGAGCCCGCTTAAGCTTAACCGGGTGGTGCGCGCTTTCTTCTGTTAATAAGCTTCAACGCTTCTTCCCAGATGCTCGTTAACAGGTTGAGAAGAACCCCGTTGGTAGAGTCGGGGGTTCCTCATGTTCTCTTCAACATCTTTCCGCGTTTGACGCATGCCCATCTTTGTCGAGCTTTAAAAAATCTTTAAGAACCTTCTTGAAAACTGATGGCGTCGCTCAATCGAGACATGCAAGTCCACCGCTATTCGCATGGCTGTGCTTAAGAAAGTAGACAGGGTTTTCAGCGCGTGCTCAAGAGAATAGCGTGTGCTCGCAACATCTTGGTGCGCGTGACGCTTGTGTGACTACAATAGTTTAATAATGCTCATGGATGCTTTTTGCTGAACACCCGTGTTTGCTCACTTTTTCTTTAACGCTGCTCTGGATGCTGCAAGCGTTAGGATCCATCCTATGAGCCCGGCTACAATGGCGAGCGGGCTCAGCAGCAGGCTTAGCAGAAGGTTTACTGTGAACATGGTTGCGGCTGCTGAGAACCTTGGGTTTTCAAGCTTCCTCCCGAGTTTGAAGAGCCCCGCCACCAGTCCTATTTGCCCGAGGGCTAGGAGAGCGGCCCCAGCCAAGGACAGTGCTGTTGGAATAGTTGAAACAGGTTTCCAGTTTGAAACCTCTGTGGCGAGTATGATTATGGCTATTAGGAGGATCACGGGGCCTGTGCAGCCGATTTTAACGATTGCCAGTGGGGTTTTGAAAGACGTGTCGTGCTTCCTGAGGTATCCGAACGCTGGAAGGAGAAGGCCGTATTCTATCGCAAGCACCGTCAACCCGCCGCCGACGGCGAACAGGAAGACCATGAGTATTGGCGCTGCGATCAGAGAGAGCTGCCCGGGGAGGCTTTGAAGCGAGAACCAGAGGCTTAAAAACATTGTTAGAAGCTCCCTGGGAATAGTGAAGCCGATAAGAGTCGTGAAGCCGGCGGCGAATATTAGGATCACAGCGCCGGCGAGCGGCGAGCCGACAATATAGAGGGGGAGCATCCAGCTGAGCCTGTTAAGACCCTTGGCGAGATTCTCGTCTGGAACGCTTTCCCTAGGCTCCCTTGTGACGTTGGCGAGGAAGCCCTCCGCCGACTCTGCCGGCCTGCTCACGGGCCTCGGTGTTTCCCGGTGTTCAAGCCCTAGACGAGTGTTTTTAAGCCTCTTCAGGGAGATACAGTCATGCTCATCCGGGTCTGAGTGTTTCTCGCAGAACACCCATTCGCAGAGAGTGCAGGGCTTGTAATCCTCGCTCGTCCTGCCGCACACATGACACCTTTGCAGCACATTTTACATAGTGTTGTTTTCAGATAAAAATGTTTTCTTATAAGAAAATCCGTGAATATCGGTGTTAAAAATATCTTTAAAGAAGTATTGCCAGTGCGTTTAAGGTATAAAAGCCGGAGAAAGACAACCGGCTTTAAGGACAGTTTTAACAGCAGGATGATTGCTCCGGGGTGAGGAACTGGTAATGACGGTTTATACGGGAATCACTGTTTTAAAGACTCGTTTTCCGCGCCGTCTTCAAGTAGAAAACAATGATAGCTGCCCCTCCAGTAGAAAGGAATAGTGTCGCCGAAAAACCGTCAACAGGCCTATAACGAGCATGCTTCATGCTTGCCGACCCCCGTCGTAGAGACTATTCGACTCGTATAAGGCTTACAGCCATATCTAAAATGAATACTGAACCTCAGCCAGTTAGCAAGGTTGAAGAAAACAATGGGCAATATGAATAACCTTTTAGCGAGCAGTTAAAAGCTTATATTTCGTCATCCACATTTTCCCAGAAGGCTGTGTCCCAATGGATAGCGAGCTGGCCGTAGTATGGTCCCTGAGACTCATCACGATCATAATTGTTTTAGCACCCCTCTTCTTCAACTTTTTCGCCGCCGGCTCCCTGCAGGGTTTCATAATTCCGGGTTTGAACATTCCCTTGGGCTCGACGCTTAACGTTCAGCATCCGCTCCACGCGACCGCTGTCGACTACAGCATCACCGGAGACATGTGCCTGTTAAACATAGGATTATCCAATACTGGGAGCATCGGGATCGGTTTGAAAGAGCTCGACTGCAGGATAACCGTGCCATCGCTTAACATGAGTGGGAGACTTGTGCTCCAGTCCCCGTTCGTCTTGAAACCAGCCGGCAGTGGTAAGGTAAGCTTCTCTCTAACTGTAGAGAATGGCAACATTGAAGATTTTCTTAGAATTCTCTCCCAGGGGCCTCAGGCAAGCCTCTCTGGAGAAGCCACGTTGATACTGGATTCAGCCGAGCTCCCCCTCAGCCTGACGATAACGAGCCTGCCAACCGGCTTCCCACCCTCATGGTGATTACGCTTGGAGAAGTTTAGAATATTCTACTTGGTCGGCGGCGTCTTGTTTCTAACAGTGTCTGCAGCCGGAGGCGCCTGGTGGGAGCTTATTGCGGGAGAAGCCTCTAAGCCTGCTCTATACATCGGCTTCTCACCATTCGAATTAAAGGCTGAGCTTCTTGGCGTACAGGTCATCAACCCGTCTCCAATCATGAATGCTCTTTTCACTTCTGAAAGGCTTCTCGCCATGCTGGGGTCGGCGACAATAATCCTAGGCTCACTGCTTCGAGGAAAACCCTGGTCCCGGAGGCTTCTTAACCTCAGGCCTCTAACGATGCCTGTGTGCTTCGGAATCCTTACAGTCGCCGTAGCAGCCTTGTCGGCAACCATGGTTCAACGCTTCACACCCTCCGTGGCCCAGGCTCTTCCAAACCTGGGCGACGCCTTGATGCCCTATTCAAGCAGATACTTGACTTTCAACCTCTACCCGTTTACCGGTGTCAACGGCCTCGTGAAAGTCAGCACAGAATCCAGGTTCACCATCCAGTTTTGGACTGCTCTAGCCTCAGGAGTATTCTGCCTTGCAGGCTGGATACTTGGCCGGAAGAAGGCTGGAACAGAGTCTCCCCCGGTTTAAACACCATGTGGTTCCCGGAGGATTAGGAACGCTTTTAAGGAAGAAGCATGAAAAGATTCGCGAATGTGGCGCTGGAAACACGGCGGGAAGAAGCCCTCCAGCATCAGCAGAGACTTCTCCAAGTGGGCGGGCGAGTGTGTTGAACTAGTTGACGAGAAGGCTGGCGTGAAGCTCGACTACAGCCTGGAGTCCCTGAAGACCCTTGACGCTGCGGTCAGCAGGCTGAAGCCGGAGGAACACGGGGAGTTTCAGGGCGAACTACTCGGAGCCTATATTGTTTTAACCGGAAGCTACTTGGGCGAGGTGATCGTTAGAAGCCTGGATGGAAAATGGGAGAAAACCGGCTCCCCCTTGGGCTGGGCGGTGAAGCTGGGCGTTAGAGAGATTGATGTTTTCCAAATCGCTTTCGAAAGCATTTCCCAGCCGGGCAGGTTCAGCAGGTTCCTCGCGGAGCTGAACACGGAGGGCGGGCAGGCGGAGGGGAAGCCTGACGCTCTTTCAGAGATTGAGAAACTCATAGTTGAGGGGTATACTTCAGAGATTGAGAAGCCTGAGGAGAAGCGGCTGCCATGGGAAACCCTTGAGGAGGAGTATGAATACTGATTCCACGCGGCGGTAAAAACCCTTAAAGCTTTTAAAACCTGTTTTTCAATCATGAGGCAAATGCCTTTGAGACTGGACCCGGATAGTGCCCTAAACCATCTGCCGCAGCCCCTTGTGATAGTTACCGCGGGAGACTTTGAGAAACCAGGCCGGAGAGGAGGCATGACGGCAGCATGGGTCAGCAGGGTGTCGATGAGCCCACCGTTAATAATGGTTTCAATCGCGCCTTCAAGATACACTTTAGAGCTCGTCAGGGAAAACCGGGAGTTCGCGGTCAACATAGTGGGGGGAAAGCTTGAGAAGGCTGCTTACGGGGTCTTCGGCTCCAAGACGGGCAGGGGACTGGACAAGATTGCTGAAAGCAGGGTTAAGGCTAGGAGAGGAGAGAAAACAAGAGTCCCAATACTTGAGGACGCGGCCTTAACGTTGGAGTGCAGGCTTGTGAAGACGGTGGAAGCAGGGGACCATGTTCTAGCAATAGGTGAAGTGGTGAATGCTTTAAAGTTCAGCGACGAGCAGCCGATTGTCTTCACCCCCTAGGGGTTCAGATGACGCTTGACGCCATCCGGGCTTCGAAGAAGCATCGTAAACTTATAAGCGTGTTTCGCCAGATGAGCAGCGTGCTGAAAATAGGCCACAGGGGAGCGAAATTCTACGAGCCGGAGAACACGTTGCGCAGCTTCAGGAAAGCGTTGGAGCTTGGTGTTAACGCTGTGGAGCTGGACGTTAGGAGAACAAAGGATGGTGGGCTCGTGGTTATTCACGACGCTGAGGTTGACAGAACCACGAACGGTAGGGGACTGGTGAGCAAGCTCACGTTGAAAGAGATTAAGAGGCTTGACGCGGGAAAGGGTGAGAAGATACCCACGTTGGAGGAGGCTCTCGACTTACTGGATGAGAAAGTTAAGATACTGATAGAGCTGAAAGAAGAAGGCGTCGAGGAGGAAGTGTTAAAACTGGCTCGTGTAAAAAAGTTGGAGAAGAACGTGATAATCATATCTTTCTTGGAAAACGCCCTAAGGAGAATTAGGGAGCTCGATAAGGATGTGGAGACCGGGTTGATCTACGTGAGGCACGAGAACCCTGTTAAAGCAGCCATGGAGCTGGGGGCGAACTACGTGCTGCCACTATACCGTTTCACACATGCCGCTTTAATCAGGAGGGCGCATGAAAACGGTTTGAAAGTGATAGTTTGGACGATAAACGATGAGAAAGAGGCTTCCGAGTATGCGGGGAAGGGGGTTGACGGCATAACTAGCGACAAGCCGGACATTCTTAAAAAAGTATGAGCATCAGCGAAGCCGTTTAAAAACAGTGGGCAGAATGCTTGGATTAAGATTAGCCCCAGACGGTTTACGCTTGATTAATGGAATAAGTTTTCTCCACCCCTTCTGCAAAACTGCCGGATTCCACTCCAAACTCGTCAACCATTTCCGAAACTATTAGCCTCTCTATGACTCTGGCCCCGGAGCCATATATTTTCTCCAGGCCCATGATGAACTCCTCCGGCTTATCAGGTATCTCCTCCTTTTTCAAACCGTGTTCATTCTCCAGATACCAGTATACGATGCGCTTCACAGTCTCCCCTAAACAGTGTAGAGCGTTGTCCACGCATCTTAAAACCCTATCCTTGGGGCTACTTATCATTTTTAAACCCACCTTAAACTGCTGGAGTAGCCTTTTCCAAGACGCTCCCTTGAATAACCATAACCCGAATGGCGTGCACCGGGATGGAAGACGCCACCGTAGTCCGGGCCCCAGTCGTCAAGACTGGGCTCAGAAAAACCATGCAGAGGCTTAAAAACATTATTTATGCCGGATCTATTCTACAGATTTCAAACACTTCTGCAATCCTTTTTTTGAACATCGTTTTTCACGAGCGCGCGCTGTAGGAGGCTCGGCTTCAAGCCCAACCACACTGTTTTCCAAAGGGAATTGGCGGGGAGCGCGCTTTCGGCTTGACTGCTTTACCAGAAGGCTTTTTTCTTAGCCTGAATCTGCTCCATTATCTTCGCAACAAGGCTGCTGAGAACATAGGAGATGCCGAGGGCGAACCCGCCGAAATAGGTTAAACCTGACCCGGCGAGAAGATTATCCCCATAGCTTCTCCACCAGTTCCAGAAGACGTGTAGAGACATGGGGAGAAAAATGTTCTTGTAGCGCACCTGGCATACTGCTGCAACAATGCCGAACAAAAGGGGCCAGAGGAAGCCGCCGAGCCCATAGTGGAAGAAGTGAGTTAGTGCGAATATTAGGCTGCTCACGGATATTGCTAGGGAAGTATCTGTTTTCGCAAGGGTGGAGAGCAGAAGCCCTCTGAAGAACCATTCCTCGAGAAGAGGAAGAATAAGGATTCCGCAGGCAGGGGTGAAGGATTCCAATAGGAAAACCGTCGGCACGACGAAAAGCACAGTAGTCAGGAATGTAAGCTGCTCCCCGCTCATGCTTCTCTGGAGACCGGTGGAGGCTCTTATCTGGCTACCCATCAGGAGTAGGGGGACAACTGAGGAGAAGACAATGAGTAGTGTAAGCTCGAGGACCCGCTGCTCCAGGTACGGGGTAACTCCGACAGTCTGCAGAATGAGAAGCCAGAAGACAAACAGGTTGATAACACTAGCCAGAACTCTCCACTGCTTTAACCCCGGGTCCACAAGCAGTAGAGCCTGCTTCCAGTAATTATGTTTTACTCATAAGTTTTTTAAACCTTGGAAAAACCCTGGGCTGTTAAAAGCGTGTCGACACGTGTTTTTAAAGCAGCCGGAGAAGTCCGGGGAAACATTTTCTTGGGGAAAGCTCTAAAGTATTTAAACATCGACAGGCTATTTTCCCGTTAAGCGTTGAGCGAGCAGAAGAACCCTGTATGGATGGTGGTTATCACGCTTACCATGCTTTTCGTGAGCGGCGCGTGGACGATTGCAGCGACCATGTCGGTCAACATGAATGAAACACTGGGGTCAATAATGCTTGCCACAGCAACAGCCTCGAACGTAAGCTTCCTTCTGACAATGCTCGTGGCAATACTGCTGTACTCCGGGTTGGAGAAGGGAGGAAGGCTTAGAGTAATCATGGTTTGCCTCTTCGCGGTCGGAATAGTCAGCCTTGTCTACACGGTGGTGCTCTTCCTACTCGCCTTCCTGGCAAGGTATCCAGCGCTATCGGGTTAGAACACGGTTTTCTCCAGCAAAGCCTTATTTTGGAAACGGAATGGGCAAGACTGTTTCAAACGCGCTACCCGCCTAAGCTAGAGTTTTTCCGAGACCCTGTGAGCGGGAACTACGGAGCCTCAGGGTTTAGAAGCTAGGCTCAGCCTGAAGACAGGTGTAGCGCGCACTACGTCCTAGGAGGCAGGGTTCAATAGTTGAAGTTTATATTTCTGAGCAGTGGTTCTCATCTTATGATGGACAGGGCTAGGGTTTACAAGCAGATGGAGAAGGATTTCGAAAAACATGTTGAAAACCTTCTAATTTTCATCAGGCAGCCCTCGGTTTCGCCTCAGAACATCGGCGTGAGGGATGCTGCGGAGCTTCTGAGGGAAATGGCTGGCGGAGCAGGCTTCAGGAACACGAGGCTTGTAGAAACCTCTGGAAACCCGGTTGTATACGGGGAGCTTGACGTCGGCGCCCCCGTGACAATACTTGTCTATACGATGTACGACACGATGCCTGCTGACGAGCCAGGGTGGACCGTGGACCCTTTCGCGGGAGAGATACGGAGGGTTGAACCGTTCGGCGAAACCCTGATAGCAAGGGGAGCGGTTAACACGAAGGGGCCTCTCATAGCCTTCCTAAACACTGTGAAGGCTATTTTTGAAAGCGGGCAGGAGCCACCGGTCAACCTGTTGTTCGCCGCGGAAGGCGAGGAGGAGCTTGGAAGCAAAAACCTGCCGGAGTTCATAGGAAAATATGAGAGCCGGCTTAAGAAGGCTGACGTAGTATTCTTCCCCAGCATCTGCCAGAATTCAAAGGGTAAGGCGATAGTGACACTGGGGGTTAAGGGGATTGTCTACTTCGAGCTTGAGCTAGACGGCAAGGAATGGGGGAAAGGCCCAACGGAGTTCGGCATACACGGCAGCAACAAGGCGTGGGTGGACAGCCCGGCTTGGAGAATGGTGAAGGCTCTTTCAACAATGGTTGATGAAACAGGCAACAGGGTTCTCGTCGAAGGCTTCTACGACGACGTCAAGGTGCCCAGCGAGGAGGACGAGGCGCTTCTCGCCAGGCTGGCTGAAACCTTCGACGAGGAGGAGGTTAAGGAGAGGATGAAGGTGGAGCGCTTCATAAACGATCTCCACGGGGTTGAAGCCCTTAAGGAATACTTGTTCACACCGACTCTGAACATAGACGGATTATGGTCGGGTTACACGGGGCCCGGCTCAAAGACGCTGCTGCCCCACAGGATGACTGTGAAGATGGATGTTAGGCTCGTGCCCAGCATGCAGGTTGAGAAAACGATGAGCCTGATTAGAAGCCACCTGGATAAGCATGGGTTCAGCGAGATAAGGATAAGGAGGCTTGAAGAAGGCTACAGCTGGGCGAGGATGAGCGTCAACTCGCCTTACACGAAGGCTCTTCTGAGAGCACTCGGCGAGTTCAACGTTGAGATCGAAATATGGCCAACCATAGCGGGGAGCGCACCGTTCTCAATGTTTGCAGCACCACCCCTCGGGCTTCCCTTCATAGTCGGAGGAATGGGCCATGGCGACTTGGCGCACTCGCCCAACGAGTACCTGGTCATAGGAGAAGGAGGTCCGACCGGGGGTCTTTTAACAATGGAGAAGTCTTTCGCTGCAATACTCGACAACGTTTCAACACTGAAGAACTTTTAGCAGTCACCTGAGCTTAAGCTTGTGACCCTCTATCTCGATCGTTTTGCCCGAGTAAGGCTCTGGAAGCCTGTCGAGATACTTGGCTAGCTCAAGCATGTTAAGGGTCTCGTATCCCCTGCGTATGAGGAATTCGAATGAACCTATGCTCCAGGTGGCTTACGCGAATATACGCCGCGCCCTCCCCCGCTGCTCTAGCCTCATGCTCCACCCTGTTGAAACAGCATGTCGTCATACCCGTGTTCCGCATATTCCTTCTCAACCCACTCGTACTCTATGAAAAACACTCCGCCGTATCTGACGGCGTAGCTGATGAAGCCGCGCGAAGCCATTCGGGGAGCGTTGAACTCAAACTCACGTAAAGTAATCACGATGCGAGAACACGAGTGGAAAGCATAAAAAACGAGTCTGCCTTAAATATTCATTTACTTCTAAACGTTTGAAGGTGGGATGAGGATGGTTTGGCGGAAAAGAAAAAACAGGAGAAATATAGGCCGAGGGGAGTTCGCAGAGAATCCTGCAGTCATACAGGCGTCTCAAGCCGCATCTGCTTCACAGGTTGTTTACGATTACCTCTCAGTTTTAAACAGATCAAGCGCGAACCAGATGGGAGACAGAGCGCTGTAACGCGCGGCTTAAAGCTTAGCGCGCTGCTACATATTCTTTAAAAACATTTTCTACGCGTAGCCCCGGGTTTCTCAGCCTCAGCTTTAAAAGAGGCCCGCTTCATTGCTTCACACGGGTAGGCCTGCTTCCAGCCAGACTTTTTTCAAGGCTTCACCAGTAGTCTTCACAGCCTCCTCGGGGCTCATCCTGCTTACCTTCTCGCTGAAAGGCTCAGGGGTCACCGGGCCGTCGTAGCCAATGCTTTTCAAAGCCTTCAGGAAGCCTGTCAAGTTGATTACACCCGTCTCCCCGGGGAGACACCTAACGTTGTCGAGAAGCCTCTCTAAAGGCACGTTGACAGGAGCATCGTTAACATGCACGTAGGCAACATCCCTCCCGCGGAGCGTCAAAATATCCCCGATGGTTCCCCTGGAAGCATACCAGTGCCAACTGTCCAGGAGGAGGCCAACGTTCCCATACTCCAATGCTCTGCACAATTCCATCATCCCGTTTAAATCATGGATGAAAACATGCTTACGGTTAGCCCTGAGAGACTCGGTGCCTATGAACTCAAGCCCGAGCATGCAGCCGTTGTCAGACAGGACTCTGGCCACTGGCTTAAGCCGTGAAACATGCCAGTTGAAGTTCTCTTCGAAAGGTTTGTCGTCGGAGAAAGGCATTATGAAGGTGAAAGCCCTTGGGCAGCCTATTTCAGCAGCTAGGGAAGCCAGACGGCCGAGAACCGTTAACCCCTTCTCGTAAGCATGCTCGTCGCCACGCCAGTTGAAAGGCAGACCCCAGCCCCCGGGCCTTACCCCGGCTTCTTCAAAAAGGCTCCTCACGTAGCTGAGAGGTTTTTCCCCGACAAGCCTCGAGGCCTCAACCATGTCCACCTCGACGCCTTGAAAACCCCCGGTCCTGGCGAGCATAATGTTTTCAGACAGGGGTTTCTGAACACCTATGGCGCCGGGGCTCAGGTTTCTAAACATGTCTTTCAACGTGTTTTTAACCTTTAAAAGCATTTGGAACGAGAGCCTGAGAAGATTTGGGAAACTAGCCTATTCGAATCCTTCTACCCGTGTTAACACTCTTAACGATGGCGTCAAGCGTTTTCAAAGCGTAGTAGGCATCCTCAGCGTCAGCGTGGGGGTGTTCCCATGAAAGAACGCTTTGAGCGAAGGCCTCGAGCTCCTCAACGTAGCCTGGGCGGGAGACACCTCGGTAGTGGCTCCCATGTTCAAAAACCAGCGTCTGAATAGCAGAGGGGTCAGTGGGTTCAATCCACCTTTTCTTGCTGGCATACCTCATTCTCTTAAACTGCTCAGCCTCAGCCCAGCCCCCGGTTCCCTGAACACTGACACGCTCGTAGAAGACCGGCGAGCAGCCGCCGAGCGTGAACGAGCCGACAGCGTCCGAGGAAAACCTTAGAGTGGCGGAGACAGCGAGCCTCCTGCCCTCCTCCGCCAGGCCGCTTGCCTCAGCCTCAACAACCCTTCCCCCGAGAAACTGGAGGCAGTCCATAGGGTGGATCGCCTGGTTAAGCATGAAGCCCCATTCGAAAGGCAGGTTCCAGGCGCCCTTTGTGTCGGGTGCGAGGTAGGTGGCTTCAACGCGGAAAACCTCTCCAAAAACCTCTTCCTCACAAATCATTTTAAGAGACCTGTGGACAGGCATGTGGCGCCAGTGGGTTCCAACCATGCAGATCCTCCCTGAAACCTTCATCGCCTCCATAAGCCTCCTAGCCCCCTCCAGGGTTAGAGACGGAGGCTTCTCCACGAAAACATGTAGCCCTCTTCTCAAGCATGAAACACCTGCTTCCTCATGAAGCTGAGGAGGACCGACAATTATGACAGCATCCGGAGACTCCTCCTCAACCATTTCAACGTAATCGGTATACCATTTTCTGGCTCCGAAACGTTTCACAGCCTCCATAGCCTTCTCCTCAACAAGGTCGCATGCAGCAACGTACTGGAACCTTGGGATCAAAGCTACAGCGGGCTGAAGGCTTTCAATAGAGTGGTGGCCACAACCTATGAAACATACGCGAACCCTTTCCTCGCTCATTTAAGAACCATTAATGTTAGTCAGTGTAAGAATTTAAGTGTTCCCGCAATCAGTATAGTGCGTACAAGGCTTCTGAGAGCTGGAAGCAGCTTCGAAACCGGTTCTCCTAAGCCCATGATGCAGGACTGGGAATTTCGCCAAATATCTTCAAAAATCATGAAACTCGCCGCCGCCTCTCCATGGGAGAGCTATAGCTTGGGAACACCGTGCCCGTCTCACCCGTCATCCTCCAGCGCTGAAACGTGGCTAGGCCCGCGTGCTATGGGGCTTACCACCTAGTAGTGATGCCCGTATACGTAGAACAGGTTTTCTGGAAAAAGGTGAATTTTGCAGGAAGTTTTTCAGCTGTGAAATAGCTGGATATTTCCATCCGGCGGGTCAAGCCGTCTGGGAAAAACTTGGTTAAAGTTTAAGTACGCACCTCTAATCTATAACAGGGTTATGATCGCGAGGAGTATTCTCGACCTAATAGGCAACACCCCCATGGTGCAGATCCAAAGGTTGAATCCTAATCAAAACGTAGAGTTATACGTCAAGCTCGAAAAGTTCAACGTAGGCGGGTCTGTGAAGGACAGGATAGCGAAGTACATGATAGAGCAAGCCGAGCGGACGGGCATTTTGACGAAGGAGAAGATCGTTATAGAGCCCACGAGCGGAAACACTGGAATAGGTCTTGCGCTCGTCTGCCTGCTCAAGGGCTACAGGTGCGTGCTAGTCACGCCTGAGACCGCCACGCCGGAAAGGAGGAGGATACTCATGGCGTTAGGGGCAAAGATAGTGTTATCTCCAAAGGAGAAGGGCATGAACGGAGCCGAGGACCTCGCGAGGGAGATCGTTTCGAAAAACCCTGAAAAATACTTCATGCCCAACCAGTTTGCAAACCCTTACAACGTGCTCGCCCACTATGAGACTACAGCCGAGGAGATCTGGCGCGACACGCAGGGGAGGCTCACGCACTTCGTAGCTGGCATTGGGACCAGTGGAACGCTTATGGGCGTCTCCAAAAGGCTGAGGGAACTGAAAGCAAGCGTCAGGGTTATAGGTGTGCAGCCACATGGCAGCACGCCGATACCCGGTTTGAAGAACCTGGAAGTGCAGTATGTCCCCAAGATTTTTGACCCTTCCTTGGTCGACGAGATTCATACCGTCACCTACGAGGAGGCCGAGGAGACGGCGAGGCTGATGATTTTGTCTGAAGGATTGTTCGTGGGGCCGAGCTCTGGGGCAATATTCAAGGTCGCACTCCAGAAGGCTAAGGAGCTAGATAGGGGTGTAATAGTTTCAATGGCTCCTGACGGGGGGGAGAGATACCTGTCAACAAGCCTGTGCGACCCAGGGCTCTGCATCGAATGCGTGAAGAGGTACGGGTTGAGGTGTAGCTACCAAGACGGTAAACCAGTGTTACACTACTCGTCTATCCGGGCTGGAGACGGTATCGAGATATAATGTGCATTGACGTTAATCCTTTATGTCCGACTTGACAACAGTGGCATAAAACTCGATAACCCTGGTCACCCTAATAAAGCCAGTTTACAACTAGCATTTTTCTGACGTATGCGCACGCTTAAGAATCTTCGTGTCAAGGGGTAACATAGCCGTAAACTATCCGTTTTATCTCCAAGATTTCGAAAACTATCAAGCAGGTGGCTTAGGAGCGCTTGCGAGAGTATCAGCAGGATGAGCCCTGGGGAAGCTGTGAAACCACGATTTTAACGGCTGTTTTCGAAGCGTCGCGGCTTCGTTTAAACGGCTCTGAGAAACGCTTTTTCTCGCACGCCCTGTCTTTACGCTGTGTGGAGCCGCTAAGTAAAAAGCTTAATAATCTGTTAATCTTGACTAATTGTTAAGGTTGTGGTTGCCAGCCTGGCTTGGGGAGGTTTATTCGAGGCTCTACCTAAAGTTTGAAAGCGAACTATTCACCTTCAATGATGCCTTAAAGTTCCTCCAGACGGGTGAAAACAGGCTTTCAGTAGCGTTCAGCAGGCTTCACAAGAACAGGCTTCTCCTGGTTTTCAACGGGGGGAGGCCGCGGCAATACAGGCTTCTCGATCCACAAGGCCTAATCCTCCTAGCCTCCGGCATCATCGTAAACGTGGACCGGGTTCCACAGGAAAGGTATGTTAAGGCGTTGTGCGACGCTTTCCGGGTTCTTTCACGCTCTCTGAGGCTGACTTCCCTTGCCTTATACGGCTCCGTCGCCCGTGGGACAGCTGGGGAGAACAGCGACATAGACCTGCTTGTCGTTTCTAACGATTTCTCCGGGAGCATCGGGAGGAGGATGGAAATGCTTACCCAGCTGGAGGGGAAGCTTGAAGACGAGTTGGCGTGGCTCAGGAGGCACTGCGTCTACACTGGTTTCAGCTTCTACCCTTTGACTGAAGAGGAGGCTTCAAGGAAGCCTTTGCTCTTCATCGACATGACTGAGGACGCTGTTATTCTTTACGATGAGAACCGGTTTTTGGAGAGGGTTTTGACGGAGTTTAAGGCTGAGCTGCTTAGGCTCGGCGCGAAAAGGGTTTTCATCGACAAGGAGAGCTGGTACTGGGACCTGAAGCCCAGCTACAGGTTTGGGGAGGAGATAATGGTTTGAGGCTCCTCAGGATTGCCCAATCATACTTGAAGCAGGCGGGGGCGAGGCTCAGCGATGCTGAAGACGCGTACAGGGAGGGGAACCATCCTTATGCTGTGAGGCTGAGCCAGGAGTGCGTTGAGCTCTCTCTGAAAGCGGTTCTCAAGGCTGTTGGAATAGAGTATCCGAAAGTCCATGATGTTTCAAGCATCCTCCTTAGCGTTGAGCAAAGGTTTCCGGAGTGGTTTAGAAAAGAGTTGGAGCATCTTTCCGAATCCTCCAGGATCCTGGTTAAGAAGAGGGAGGCAAGCTTCTACGGGGGCGAGGAAGCATTCCTGTCCCCGGATGAAGTAATCGGGGAGGAGGATGCTGGGGATGCTGTCGAGAGGGCTGAGAATGCTTTCACCCTTTGCAGAAAACTGGTGGAGGAGCTCGACTGAGTAAAACCTGAGACAGATGCCTCTTTATCTAGATTCATTAAAACTACCGTTTCCAACGCGATTCACACTATTGGAAAACGTGAGTAAACTGAGCATGCTTGGCCCATACGTCTCTCAAACCATTTCCACGGACAGACATCTTGCAGAGCTGGACAAGATAGAAGTTCCATACAGTTCGGCTTATCATCTATCCCTTCAAGCCAGATCGACGAGCGTGTTAAGAAAAAGCGTGCGCTCAATCTCGCTCGACAGAAGCTTAAGAGGAGCCGCTGACGTAAACCTGAATATTCTCAGTATCGCACGCTAACGTCAAGCATACGCCTCAAGTTCTCTGGAGCACAGCCGACTAACAGGCTGCTTTCAAGATTAACATATAGTATCCTGCTCTCATCCACGTTGCTCTCCAGCAGCCCCCTTATGATTTGAAACATGAAGAAAGTCTCACCGGCTCTCCTAGGCCCAATTATCGGTATGGTTCTTCTAACCGGAAGATCGGCTCAACCCTAAGCTCTTTCAATAAGCCTAGGCGGCGCAAGCTCCTAGAAATCCTTGATGATTCTTATCCATGTATCCCCAGTTATCATCGTGCTCCATATAGGGAAACTATTTTGAAAAGTTTCACTCTTTAAAGAACAAAAATGGCCGCCGGAGAAAGCTGAATAGAAACAGCGATTAGGCGCGTAAGATTTTCCTAGCCTAACGGGTTTTTCCAGGCCGGCGTTTCCTCTGTCTCAACAGCCATTCGTAGAGTCTTGGGTTATCGTAGGTGACTGTCCACGAGTCGTGACCCAGGTCAGGATAGATCGTTAGTCTCACTTTCCCCCCAATTTTCTTAAGAGCCTCGTAAAGCTGCTTCGAGTTGTCAACGGGCACAAGCTCATCCTTAGCACCGTGGAAAATCCAGATCGGAATTTCTTTCAAAGCCATGATC
>FMJZ01076339.1_pt1 | contig 25413 bp, 15 predicted proteins | sample 1987881 | NCBI WGS metagenome assembly FMJZ01 (sample SAMEA4378227, study PRJEB15110) | soil metagenome | biome: soil; feature: Field; material: Soil | place: India | collected 2015-03-11 | depth 0 m
TCAGCGTGGTGGCGGCGGTCATGATTTTGGGGCGGATGCGTTTGACCGCGCCGTGGTAGATGGCTTCCTTCAGCGCGTTGTGGCTGGTGAGTTTTCCTTCTTTTTTCCATTTCTCGTAGGCGAGGTCGAGGTAAAGGAGCATGACCACGCCGGTTTCGGCATCAAGTCCCGCCAACGCAATCAGGCCGATCCACACGGCCACGCTCAGGTTGTAGCCGAGCAGATAAATCATCCAGAACGCGCCCACAAGCGAGAACGGCACCGCCAGCAGCACGATGGCGGTCTTAATCCAGGAGCGCGTGCTCAGATAAATCAGCAGGGCCACCAAGAGCAAGGTAACGGGCACGACCAGCCACATCGTTTTTTTGGCGCGCAGCATGTATTCGTACTGACCACTCCAGAAAATATTGTAGCCGTCGGGCACCTGTATGACGCCGCTGGCGATGGCTTCGTCCACGATACGTTGGGCGGTTTGCACATAGGTGCCCACGTCCACGCCACGGATGTCCACATAAACCCATGCGTTGGGCACGGCGGATTCGCTCTTGATGGACATGGGCGCGCTCACGACACGCAGGTCGGCCAGTTGGCCCAGCGGCACGTGCGCGCCAGTCGGCGTGGGGATGACGACGTCGTTGCGCAACGCCTCGAGGTTAGAGCGGAAATCGCGGTCGTAACGCAACGTGATAGCGTACCGCTCCAAGCCCTCGACGGTGGTGGTGATGGGCATGCCGCCGAGCGCGACGGCCAGAACGTCCTGCACGTCGCCCACACTCAGGCCGTAACGCGCGATTTGGTCGCGGCGAATATCGAATTCGATGTAATTGCCGCTCATGACGCGCTCGGCGTAGGCGCTGACTGTGCCAGGCACGGTGCGCATCACGGCTTCAAGCTGCGTGGCGATGCGTTCCAGTTCGCGCAGGTCCGGCCCGGCAACCTTGATGCCGACGGGTGTCTTAATGCCGGTGGAAAGCATGTCAATGCGCGTGCGGATGGGCATGGTCCAAGCGTTGGCCAGACCGGGGAACTGGATGGCGGCGTTGAGCGCGTCCACCAGTTCGCCAGGCGTGCGTTTGCGATGTGCGATGACGTTGCCCGCCATGTCGGTGATGTCCACAGCGGGCCAGTCTTTTTCCGGTTTGAGCATGATGGTGGTTTCGATCATGTCCATTGGCGCGGGGTCGGTGGCGGTCTCGGCTCGACCGATCTTGCCGAAGACGTTCTGCACTTCTGGGAAACTCTTGATGATTTTGTCCGTTTGCTGGAGCAGTTCGCGGGCTCTGGTCGGGCCGATACCCGGAAACGTGGTGGGCATGTAAAGCAGGTCCCCCTCGTAGAGCGGCGGCATGAATTCCGAGCCGATGTTCTGGTAGGGGAATAGCTTGCCGATGCGTCTGGCGATGGATTCGAGTTTGGGGAGCACACGCGCCTCTTGTGTTACGGCGGGCGACCCGCTCAACGGCGCGGTCATGCTCGAACTGGAGACGTCCGCGTCTTGTTGATTTTCCGTTTTATGTCCGACACAGGATGCGTCGGTATGGGTCTGGGGCGGGCGCGCGCTCAAGAGCGAGTTATCAACCACCAGCTTGTTCCACGGAAAGAAAACCCACAGCACCAGCAAAAACGCCAGAGCGATGACAGTCTTTCGCCATTTGATGACAAAATCAATGCACGGGTGATACAGCCAGATGAGAAACCGGCTGATGGGATTGCGTTCTTCGGGGCGTGGTTTGCCGCGGATGAGCAAACCCGCCAGCACCGGCGCGAGCGTAATGGCCAGAACCGCGGCGGCGGCCATCGAATACGTCTTGGTGAACGCCAGCGGCTTGAACAGGCGACCTTCCTGTTCTTGCAACACAAACACCGGCAGGAAGGAAACCGTCACCACCAGCAGCGCGTAAAAAATTGTCGGGCCGACTTCCACACAGGCGTCGCGGACGATCTGCCAGTGCGGTTTTTTGCCAGAATCCAGTTCGAGATGTTTGTGGGTGTTCTCGACCAGGATGATGACGCCGTCCACCAGCACGCCGATGGCGATGGCGATGCCGCCCAGTGACATGATGTTCGAGCTGATGCCCTGGGCGTGCATGATGATGAACGACGTGAGCACTGCGATTGGCAGAATGATGATTGGTACGAGCGCCGTGCGAAAGTGCAGCAGGAAGATGATGATGACTAGCGCCACCACAATGCTTTCCGCCAGCAACGTGCGTTGCAGCGTATGCACCGCGCGGTCAATCAACGCAGTACGGTCGTAGGCGATTTCGTACTTTATGTCATCGGGCAGGCTTTTCATCGCCTGATCAAGCGCGCGTTTAACGTCGGCGATGACTTTCTTAGCATTTGCACCGTGGCGCACGACGACGATGCCGCCGACGGTTTCGCCTTCGCCGTTCCACTCGGCAATGCCACGGCGCATGTCCGGCCCGAGTTGCACGGTAGCCACGTCGCTTAGGAGGATGGGCACGCCGTTTGCGCCGACCCCGACGGCGGTTTGGCGGAGTTGTTCGAGGTTGTTGATGTAACCCTTGACGCGGAGGATGAATTCCTTTTCCGCCATCTCGAGTGCGCGTCCGCCCACTTCGCCATTGCTGCGCCGGATGGCCGTTTCGATGTCCTTGAGCGATAGGTTGTAGGCGCGCAGTTTCACCGGGTCCACCGTTACCTGATACTGCTTAACGAAACCGCCGATGGACGCGACTTCGGAAACGCCTTCCACGGCGGTGAGTTGGTATTTCAGATGCCAATCCTGGATGGAACGGAGTTGCTGCAAATCGCGCTCGTTGGAGTGGAGCGTATACATGAACGCCCAACCCACGCCGGTGGCGTCCGGACCAAGTGTGGGCATTACGCCGTGCGGCAGTTGTCCGCTCAAGCCGCTTAGATATTCCAGCACGCGGCTGCGCGCCCAGTAAAGGTCGGTGCCGTCCTCAAAAATCACATACACGAACGAGAAGCCGTAGAAGGAATAGCCGCGCACTGCTTTTGCGTAGGGCACCGACAGCATTTTGGTGGTGATCGGGTAGGTAACTTGGTCTTGAACGATCTGTGGCGCCTGGCCGGGGTACTCAGTGAACACGATAACCTGCACGTCAGACAGGTCTGGGATGGCATCCACGGGAATGTTTTTGACGGAATAAATCCCGCCCAGTACCAGCATGACGGCGCTGATGACGATGAAGAACTTGTTCCGCAGCGAAAAATCTATTATGCGCGCGAGCATAAGGTCAGGTTGAGTGAATGGCAACCGAGCGCACCAGGAGACCTGTGCGGTTCAACCGCTGGCGGCGACTCGATGGATTTGTGGAAGCCATTCGGTTCATTTGTTGGGCATAGTCAATGTTGATGGCTGGCGGCGTGCCGCCTGCGCCAGTTCTCTTCGGCTACCCTGCCGTGAGGCACACTGCCCGTGGGCACAAGGTTCATCCCGCACTTTGGACATTGGCCGGGGCTGTCCGTGACGACCTCGACATCTGATTCCATCGGACAAGTGAACAGCACAGGCGATGCGTCCGCGGCGTTGGCAGGCTCAGTTGGGTGCGCTTGGGATTCAGTGTTACGCGTTCCGGCTTGGGCTGTTATTGCGACAGGCTGACTCATCTTCAAGATCGCTTCCTGCAACTGGCTTTCCGAATCGAGCATGAACTGGCCCGAAATGACAACCCGCTCGCCTTCCGTCACACCTGAGAGCACCTGATACACACCGCCTTCCCCGCGCGGGCCGAGCGTAACGGAGCGCGGCTCAAACCGCCCGCCGTCCAGCGCCACGAACACCGTATTTCTCTCACCGCTGCGCAACACTGCCGTGTCGGGCACGAGCAAGGCGGACGATTCCATTTCTGCACGCAATTCGACCGCGGCATACATGCCGGGCTTAAGGACATGGCCGGGGTTGGCCAACTCCAGCCGCACCCGGGCGGTACGTGTCTTTTCGTCGAGTGTGGGATAGATAAAGCTGACGTGCCCGTGAAACTCGCGCTCAGGCAGGTACAGGAGTTTTACTACGGCCGGTTGGTTGGGCTTCACAAATGGCAGGTCCTGCTCATAAATCTGCGCTTGCACCCAGACAGTGTCGAGATTGGCAATGCGATAAAGCTTCATGCCTGCGTCCACCATCTGGCCTTCGACGATAGTTTTCTCGACAACAAAACCGTCGAGCGGCGCGCAAATAACCACTGTTTTCTTGGGCTGGCGCGTTTTTTCCAGCTCGGCAACCTGCTCATCCGAGACGTCGAAAAACTTCAGTTTTGTCCGCGCGCTTTCCAGAAGGGCAAATGAGCTGGGCATGTCGTTTGTGGTCTGACCCAGGGCCAGGACATACTCGGCCTGGGCACTGTAAAGTTCCGGCGAATAGATCTCAAACAATGGATCACCCCGGTGCACTGGCTGACCTGTGGCCGCCACGTGTAGCTTCTCAATCCAGCCCTTGACTTTTGTGGTTACGTCTGCCAGCGCCGTCTCGTTGTAGTCGATCGTGCCCACTGTGCGAATGACGCGGTGCAGCGGACCGCGCGTAACCGTGGCGGTGCGGATACCCATGTTTTGAACTGTGACGGGGCTGACTGCGATGATTTTTGATTCTGCGGTTGTACCCTCATCTTCGTAAACCGGTACCAAGTCGATCCCCATGCTGTCCTTCCCTGGTTCAGGTTTCACTTCGCCGGCAATCATCGTGGACCTGTAGTATTTGATCTTGCGCTCGCCAGATTTGGCGGTTGCGCCGCTGGTCGGTCCCGCTATTTGCTTGCGAATGGGCGTTAGTTTCATGCCGCAAATCGGGCAATTGCCGGGATGATCCCGGATCACCTGCGGGTGCATGCCGCACGTGTAAAGCGTCTGGCTGGCGCTGGACGTTGCGCCAGCCGCCGGCTTATGCCCGGTTGAGCGGCCGACGAAAAACGCGCTAACACCCAACACAGCAACTACGATTATTGTGGCTATGCTTTTGGTTTTCATGGGTTGTGCAAGGCAACGGGTGGTTTGGACGAAACATCAGGTGGCGTGGCCAACACCGGCGCGCCAGGCGGCGGCACGCCGGCAATCAGCAACGACAACTCGGCCAGTGCGATTTGCCGCCGCGTGTGGGCTTCTACTTCCGCGAGTTGGAATTTCAGCAGCGCGCGCTCGGCGTCAATAAGGTCAGAAAGCTCTCTCTGCCCGGAGCGATAGCCAGAGCGCCCGATTTCGAGCGACTGGCGGGCCTTGGGAATAAGCTGATTTTGCAGCAGCGCCAGTGCACGCGTGGCTTCGCGGTACTCGTATAACTTCATTGCCAGATCCACGGTGAGCATGATCTGCTCGTTGGTGAGCCGCGCGTCGGCTGCTTTCTTGCGTGTCTGTGCTTCCGCGATTTGTGCGGCTATTTTGTCACGCCAGATCGGCAGTGTCATGCCTGCCAGCGGCCGCACCATCGTGGGGACAGCCTTTGCGTCGGCCATCAGGCCGAGGCTAAAGTCGGGCACTTTGGATTTGGCCGCGAGCACGATGTTCGCTTCGGCCAGGCGCAACTCAGCTTCCATCGTTTTGAGGCGCGGGTTTCGTGCGAAGGCCGTAGCCAGCAGTTCGTCTGCATTCACATCCGGCAGGGTCGTTTCAAATGCAGTTGGAACGGGCGGGTCAGGCTGCGCGCGCGTCAGACCCAACGCGGCTTTGAACTGTGCGAGCAACGGGCGGCGCGAATCTTCGAGGTTAGCGATTTCCGCGGTGAGTTGTTCCTGCTCAATTTGCGCCTGATACACGTCTTGGAGCGTGACTTTGCCCGCTGCATTTTGTAAACGCGCAACCTGTTCCAGTTGCGCGAGCAAATTGAGCATCTCGCGGTTGATGCGGATACGCTCATCAAGAAGACGGAGATTGTAAAAGGTGCGCTTGATCTCGAAGGCGGTTTGCAGCACTGCGCTTTCGAAGGCGTAGTATTTGGCCTGGCTTTCAGCGATGGCGACGCTTGCGGCGGCTTTGAGCTTGCCCGGACCTGGAAACATCTGCATAAAACCCGGCATGATCGTCATCACGATTTCTGCAATGTCGGACTCAAAGGTAAGTTGCGGGTCGGGCAGCGAACGCGCAACCGTGATGCGCTCGGCCGCAGCGGCCCAGTCGAAATAAACCGCTCTGACCCGCGGCTGGTTGAGCAGGGCAAAACGAAGAAAGTTTGTCAGACCAGCATCGGCACTCAGCTTCGGCAAATCCGCGCTCCCCGTTGGCGGAGGGAAATTGCTGTGCACCTGCCGCAATGCGTTCCGTGCCTCGCGCTCGCCGGTTGTTGGCACGCCAACACAGCCAACCAGCATGACCGGTATGAAGATCACGATTGCTCTAAATTCTTTCACGGTTCCGATTTTCGCCACGACTATTAGTTACTGAAACAGGGCGGACGAATTGGCCGTCGTGGCCTAGCTGTGCCCGAAACTCATCCGCCCAATGTTGAGTATGCCCTGCGGAACTGGATACACTTCACCCCCTCAGGGCACACTACGGGCGGGAAAGGCTTTTTCTCAGAGTAAAAAGGTGCAGTCTAGGATGAAGATTGGGACAACGCTGGCCAGCGGCATGGCCGTTTTCTGCAGCGGAACACCGTTATCGGCAATCTGCGGCAAGATAATCAGCCCACACACCGCCAGCAGACTCGACACTTGAAAGCTCTTTTGGGCAGATTCATGTGCGGGCAGAAGTGGGTTAAATGGTGCGCGGTCTCCGCTGGTAGCCCGGCAACACGGCATTGCGCCACCACAGTCACAGCACGGCTCGGCTCGGCTGCACTGTTGACCCAGCAGTACCGGCGACTGGCTGAGTACCAGTGCCACCAGGCTGAGGATGGCTATGGCCAATTTCACGCACATGCTATTCCACTTTTTGCGTTATTTGTCAAATCCAAGTTTCGGTTTCTCGGTTTACCTCTCTACACCGGGCTTTTTAGGTTCCTCGCTGGTTTATTGGCTGGGTGTTCGGCGGAAGCCCTCAGGCAGCCTTGCAGTATTTCACCTCGCACCATTCGTGGATGAACCTGCACGGCTTGCCCGTTCCAACCGGCATTTGCCGGGAACGAGGTAGATCGCCGGCAGATGTGGCTCAAGCTGGGCAACCTTTTAAGCAAGCCATGGTTAACAACTCGGGCGCCGTTAGCGCGCTGGTCAGAAGCTGTGCGGCCAAAACAACCTCTGTAACGCGCAGAGCTATTTCGGCAATAATCATAACTCGGGGGTGAACGAATTAAAGTGTCGGTGCAGGATATGATCGAACAGCAAGCGTCAGCCGCGGCCCGGCTGCAGCGTGGCACGATGGTATTAGTCATCATGGGGAGGTTGTTCGTCCTGGGCAGAAAAACGGGTTGAATTGCGTCGGGTTGATTGTCACCATGCCAGAGTTTTATGAGCGCGGCGCTTTTCTTAAATCCGCCTTCGTTTGATGGGTTTGACGGGGCCGCTGGGTCGCGTTACCAAGCGCGGCGCGAGATAACGAGCTTTTGGTACCCGACCTGGCTTGCCCAACTGGCTGCGCTTGTGCCGGATTCGCGCTTGCTTGATTGCCCGCCGCACGAAATTACTCTGCCCGAGTGCTTACGCATCGCGCGCGAGTTTGACCATGTGATTATCTACACATCTACTCCATCATTTCGCAACGACTGCAAAGTGGCCGAGGCGCTCAAGGCGCAAAAGTCTTCAACGTGTATAGGGTTTGTAGGGCCGCATCCAGCTGTGTTGCCCGAGGAAACGCTTCGTGCCTGCACGGCAATTGATTGGGTCGGCCGCAAAGAGTTCGATTACACATGTAAGGAAGTTGTTGAAGGCAGACCACTGGCTGAAATCAAAGGACTATCCTACCGCAAAGACGGGCGCATTGTTCACAATCCTGACCGCGAGCCAATTGAGAACATGGACACGCTGCCATGGGTAGTTGATGTGTACAAACGCGACCTGCAGATCGAACGGTATATCATCGGGTATTTGGAACACCCATACATCAGCGTCTATACCGGTCGGGGGTGTCCAGCCCAATGCATTTTTTGTCTCTGGCCGCAAACGATTGGTGGGCACAGGTACCGTACGCGTTCACCTGAAAATGTTGCTGCCGAAATTGCACATGCGAAAGAATTGTTCCCACAAGTCAAAGAGTTCTTTTTTGATGACGACACGTTCACGGTCAACCAACCGCGCGCACGTGAGATTGCCAAACGGCTAAAACCGCTCCGCATCACATGGTCGGCCAGTAGCCGTGCCAACCTTAGCTACGAAACCCTCAAAACGCTCAAGGATGCCGGTTTGCGCCTACTGATGGTTGGATACGAATCCGGCAACCAAGAGATTTTAGATCGTGCCAGGAAAGGAATTACAATCGAGCAGGCGCGCCAGTTCACGCGGCATTGTCATGAGCTAGGCATAAAAATCCACGGCACGTTCATTCTCGGGTTACCTGGGGAAACACATGACACAATCGAGCAGACGATCAGGTTCGCTCAGGAACTGGACGTGTTCAGCGTGCAAGTTAGTCTTGCTGCACCGTACCCCGGCACCGAGCTATACGAGATGGCACGTCAAAACGGCTGGCTGGTTAAATCGGCAGAGACAGACCTGGTCGAGCCGCACGGGTTCCAGCAAGCAACACTCGAATATCCCGAGCTAAGCAAGGACGAAATCTTCGAAGCTGTGGAGCGGTTTTACTACCGCTACTACTTCAGGCCGAAGCCGATCTTGCGTATCATCAAAACGATGCTGGAAGACAAAAACGTTTGTGTACGCCGGCTGCGGGAGGGCTACGAGTTTTTCCGTAGTATGGCCCAGCGCCGTGCTGTGTGAGCAATTTCGGGAGTGTTGTGGCATCTTATAAGTGCGATCCGATTTGGGTCGTGAGAGTTTATTTAAATGAGGTAAACCCACTTACAACAATTGCAAGTGCCGGCAAGAGTTGAATCTGATATATTTTAAGATAGCCAATGTTCGTTGGGTTAAACACAAGCCTTAGTCCAGTTGCGCTTGCGTTGCTGGGCGGGTTGTTCGCCTGGGCGCTGACGGCCTTGGGCGCGTCGGCTGCGCTGATGTTCAGGACTGTAAGTAGAAAATTCCTCGACGGCATCCTTGGTTTCGCTGCTGGGGTCATGATAGCGGCGAGCTTTTGGTCGTTACTCCAGCCTGCAATTGAGATGTCGCGCAGCTTGACTGTGCCGATGTGGTTTCCGGCTGCGATTGGTTTTGTGATCGGTGCATTATGCTTGCGGTTGCTAGATTTGGTTTTGCCGCATCTGCATCCCGAGGCGCCTAGCGACGCAGCCGAGGGGATTAAAACGCCGTGGAAAAGCTCGACCCTGCTTGTGCTGGCAATCACGCTTCACAACATTCCGGAAGGCCTGGCAATTGGTGTAGGGTTCGGCGCGCACGGAGTTAACCCCGCAATAGTGTCGTTAGCTTCGGCAATCACGCTTGCAGTGGGGATCGGTATTCAGGACATCCCCGAGGGCTTCGCAGTTTCAATGCCGCTGCGGCGGACTGGTCTGTCGCGCCTTTCGAGTTTTGCGCTCGGGGTGGCCTCGGGCGTGTTCGAGCCGATTTTTGCTCTGTTGGGCGCGTTAGTTGTTGAAACGGCCACACAAGCGCTCCCGTATGCACTCGGGTTTGCTGCAGGCGCAATGATCTTCGTGACTGTTGAAGAGCTTATACCTGAATCACAGTGCAACGGCAATTCAGACGTGGCTACTGCCGGGGTGGTCATTGGCTTCACCACAATGATGATTCTCGACGTGGCGTTTAAGTAAGAAAGCCCGAAAAACTAGATTGTTCTCAGCGTCGAAAGGTAGAAACACATCACCGCGTACATCCGTTGTTTGGCGGCAATGGCATGTGGCCTGTTGCGCGAGAAATGTCCACTGGTTTGGCTAGCAGACGCTACTGGCTTGGCGTTTCGAGATTCAAACCGCGAGATTCTGCCTATACGGGCTAGTCAATGCTGTGTTATTGCTGAATCAACCTGTAAAACCGCGTTGGGTAATTTGTAGTGACAGTGTCACATAACCTGATCGTGCCGTTGGTGAAGGTCAATTGGATCGGCAGTGTGTCCCAATTGATAAGATTCGTGCTTACCTGCACTCTTAACTCAGCAATGTCATCAGGCATGTAGCCTAAGCGGGTTTCATCGGCTGCGAATGCGACAAACTCACCCGTGTCTGTGAACCCAAGCTCGAAGAAGCGCGCTTTACCGATAACAATAAGTGTGACTGGGGGGCTCGTACCTATGCCGCCCGGGTTTAGAACTTTTAGGGTGTATTGTCCTGTGTCTTCGGCTGTGAGATTGACGAGCGCAAGCACGTTGTTCGTGGCGCCTGGTTTCGGCACGTCGCCTTTGTACCACTGGTAACTCAACGGGCTAGCCCCAACTACCTGGCCTTGGAATGTGGCGCTCATGCCAGCACGCGCGCGGTAATATGTGGGTGTCACACTCACAACCGGTGGGTCAGGCTGATACGTGACCTGGTCGAGCCACGCGGCGTCTGCGCCTGCGCTGACTGTAGCGTCTTTTGCGTATGTCCAGCGCAGGGTGTGCAAGCCCGGGCCCATCCTATAACTACGCATTTGCCAGTCAACCTCACCTGAAATGCTTGCCATGTTTGTCCCATTCAGCTCGAATCGTAGTGTGTCGAACCATTCCTCGGATGAGACACGCCACCAGAACGAGATTGTTCCTGGCCCTTCGGCTGTGGTCCAGAGCGCTGAGCTTTGGTTGTGCGTGATCAGCCCGCTTTGTGCCGCACAGTTCAAATCGCGTGCCTCGATGTTCTGTGCAAACCACGGTGCATTGGTTGAGGTCTGCCAGTTTAGTGTCGGTGTGTTCAATGCCGCCGCGAGTTCACCGGTGCATTCAGTTATTACGGTCAGGGTTGCAACTGAACTTGTAGCAGACCCGTAAGCGGTCTGTACAACGGCATGATACATGCCGGTGTGCTTACCTGAAATAGCCGGGATCGAAAAGTCCGCGTTCGTAGCGCCAGGGATCACTCGGTTGTTAAAGTACCACTGGTAACTTTTCTGCCCGGGGCTGACTGCCCGCGCATGAAATTCAGCCGGCATACCCGCACCTAAAATCAAATTGCGGGGCTGTATTCTGAAGCACGGCAGTCCATCGCTAGCCAGCACAACAGGGTACAATTCGGTGTGTTCACATGCGAGCAAGTTGCTCACTGACAGCGCCGCCAAAGCAGGCGTTGTGTTTGTGGAAGAAAACAAGACTCTGGTGGCCTTACCATCTGCATGCAGCGCAATAATTTCGTAATAAATTAGTTTCAGGATTGATTCCCACACTGAACGTTCCGAAACCAAGCCAGACACTGCCACCACATTAGTTAGTACAGCAAGTTGGTTCAAATTTGAACACGCGAGTCGGACCCACGAATCGGTCGCCAACGGAATGGCTCGGATACGATTGTCTTTCATTAAGACGAGACAGATCGGCCAAATCAGCTCCACGTCAATTGCCTCGTTCAGACCGACCAAGTTGGTGACAATGATGTTATTTGACCAGACGGTTAGCCTGCCCTCAGCCGTAAGGGCTGCTGCCACGTCCGCAGACGATGCTGTTAACCCGAAACTCGAAATGCCTAAAGCATTCGAGATGCCTGCCGGCACGAAGTCGAGCGTGCCAGTACTGTTCGGATCCCATTTTAACACACGGCCGTCAGTCCCAAGAGCCAGAACAGAGTAATACCCGGCTGCGACATCAACAATATTGGTTGCACTGGGCGGTACATTTGTCGGGTACAGGTAGGACCCCGAGCGTGCCAATCTGGGTTCTCCCCACAGAAATACACGTCCGGCTGAGTCAACGGCGACATTGAAATCTGGTCCTGCCGCAACTCGAACAATATTTCTAAGCGGTGGAGGCGGGTTCGTGGGGGGAAAAAACCTGGGGTAGTAAAGCCCCGGCCGAGCGCGCAAAACCGCCGGATGCGGCCAGACCGTTACACTCCCGTCAGCCGTTAAACCCAAGCTGTGGTTAAGATTGACAGATATTTGCACAAGATTGCTTGCTGTTGTGCACGGGACGAAGGCTATAGCGACTTCGCCTGTTGAGGCCAACACCATGCCTACATACCCAACCTCTGCAATCGTCAGAAATACTTTGGCAGAATTTGTCTGGCCAAAAGCGTTTCGCGCGTTCAGTGAATAATAGCCTGCATTGGTGTACCTGAGCATCGGGATTCGGAATGTGGAGTGTGTTGCGCCAGGGATGTCAGCACCGTTGAATTTCCATTGCAGTTGGATCGGTTCGGGGCCAACTACACTTGAAGTGAGGCTGAAGCTGTTTCCGAGCAAGCCTGTGCCGCCCTTGGGCAAGGCCTGAAACATCGGTGCGCAGTTTGTTAGCAACAACCGCACCGGGCCGCTTTGGACCGACCCGTACGCATTGCTCGCTTCCAAGGTGTATTGGGCAACGTCCGCAGGGCCAATACCGCTGATCACGAGGTTTGAGGTTGTAACGCCCGTAATGCGAGCTGTGTTTGTAAGTTTGACTCCGGCCTTGAACCATTGATAAGTGAGCGGTTGGCACCCGGCCACAACAGCGGTGATCTGCGCTTCAGTCCCGGGCTCCACAGACACCGCCTCCGGGATGGACTCGATCAATGGCGGTCCCCAACCTACAAGCGCCAGCACATGACTCGAGGCCGCAACCGCCGTAATGTTCGAAAGACACGGCTGTACTAGCTGCGGTTCGAGCGGTGCGTTTGTATCCCACCCCGACCATGCGTATAGCCTGCCGTCCACGCCAACCATCAGGTTGGTAAGCCCAAAAACTGCAACATCCACAACGCCACATTGAGGTGTGGGTACCCATAGATTCGTGCTCGCGTCGCGGACAACATTGCCCCAAGTCAAAACCCGTCCATCTCCAAGCAACGCAGCCGCTTGTAGGCCGTTGCACACAATTTTGATTGGTCCAGTCAACTCGGGCGGCAGGTTGAGCACACCACTATAATCGTACCCCCAAGCAAGTACTGACCCGTCGCCGCGAACCCCAAAGACACAAGTTGGACCTGCGAAAATCTTACTCAGGTTTGTTGCTGTGGTTGGTGGATTTGTCAAAGCGGGAGCCAACGACCCTATTCCCCAGCAGGCAACAGTCCCGTCCTGCCGCAGAGCAACCCCAAAAGTTGCGCCTGCTGCAATCGCCGTAATGTTTGTCAGATTAACGTTGGTCAGATTTGTGTTACCCCAAACGATGACTGATCCATCAGCCCGAAGCGCCATACTGAAACTACCGCCTGCAGCAATTGCAATCGCGTTGGTCGCGCCTGCGGGCACTGAAGTTGCACCTTGAATATTTAGCCCCCACGCAACCACTGTGCCGTCGCTGCGCAGCGCCAGGCTATGGTACGAACCGGCGCTGACACCGACCGCGTTTGTAATACCGGCTGGCACCTGACATTGGCCGAAGGTGTTATTCCCCCAAGCTGCGATCAACGCGGCGTTCGCATGCACCGTAAACACGACCGGTAAGATTATCCACGTGAGCACCTGTAAGCCGACCAGGCGGAACTTTGCATTACTGGCAGGAGGCGTCATAAATTTCTGGTTGTGTCGAGTCGTTTTTCCGCTTCGCGAAACGGCTTTTAGTCGAATTGTTCACCAGATTATCCACGCCAATTGTGGACTGTCAATGCTTGTCTTTTGCCCCTTGTGGAAACGATGCTCAGCGCGCCTTGTTTTGGGTTTGAGAGGCGGTAAACATGAGCCGGCCCTTTTCCGGTGAGCACCGGCTGGTTGTTGATACGGTTAAGCGTGCAGTACGGACGGGATCCAATGGGCGCGATGCGGTTGCACTGGGCTAAAACCTAAACGGTACCAGTTTATGATCAGGCTGCTTAAGTTGTCAGGGGCCGCTGTGCTAGTGGCTTGGTGGTTGGCTCTTGGGTAACAGACGCGCTATTATGATCAGCAAAGCTAAAACAACACCGGCCAGCACAACCCAAAAGAGCCAGCCGGCGTGCCCGGTCATCCATGAACGATCACCGTAACTGCCTTTTTTTAATGGCTCGGCTGTGTCGAGGGATGCTTTAATTTTTGGCGCCGTTAATAGTTGGAGTGCAACAAGGTCAATGTCATACCGCGGTCTTGTAGCGCGGTCGTTGCCGTAGTACAGGTAGACGGGGTCGTTCGTTCCCGACTTGAAAATGATGCGTTTGACACCGTATCCAAGCACGAAATTTTTCAGCTCAAGTGGTGGGTTATCTCCGTTTTCAACCTCAAGAATGATGGTATCGGTTGTGGGTGGTGCCAGTGTTAGAACAAGTTTTCCCCTGCCCTGCTCCGGTGTCCGGCGCCACGTTGCAGCAGCACGTGTGACAGTGTACGGATTACCGCGTTCGTCGAGCACCTGTTCGGTAATTGTAACCCTACGCTCGAAAAACGGTGTGTCTGTGTCACAAAACAGGTGTGTAACCGGTACGCCCGGCCACGGCAACTTCAGCCGCCAAATGCTAAAGCTTGGCCGTTTGGGATCGTCAGCCTTTTCGACCTGTGGTGCAATGCTGCGCATAGTGCCGGTCCGCTCAAGCAAATACGGGATTTGTTTGCCGGCTCGTACAACTCGTAGATCGTCTAATTCGATTGCAGCGCGCGCAAGTGTTTCTGGGTCAAGCTCAAGCTCGTGCACACCTGAGCCGGCCAACTGGATTCGTTTGCGGAAGCGCCATTTTGAAAGGTCAATTGCCGTGCCGATGTCGGGTATTTCCGGTGCCGGTTCACCGGGCCTGTAGGAAGGGTTATTGGCAAGCGCCGTGATTGCACGCGGCCGTGCAAGTGCCGGTTTCACATGCGTCGGCAGTGCCGTGAGATCGTACTGTGGTGCGGTGCATTTTTCGTTCCCGCAAACAAAATTGAATCCGCCAGGTTTGGCGACCAACCACGTTGCGTACACTGGCCGTCGTGTGGCGTGAATCGTAGTGATGTTCAGTGGGGGAGAATCACCGTTAATGACTGTCAAGATCAACTCACGCCTTGGGATTGTGATGTCACTTGCAAAAGTTGTGCTTGAGACAACGGGTTGGCCTACGAGCGCAACGCGATAAATTGTGCCCTGGGCAAGAAGCCGATTTCGGACTTCGCCCTCGAGATACTCACGATAGGCAAGTTTGACCTCGCGCGCAAACAGCGGATCTGAAGCTTCGATTTGGAGACCGGCTAGTGTTACATTTGCCGCAGCAGCGGACAGTGTGATGCGTGTTTGGCCCGTGCTTTCGTCGCGTTCGAGTATTCTTAGCTCGAGTGGTTCTTCAGGAAGCGGTTCAGGCGCAGTCTCGCGAACTGTTACACCGGTGACAGGTATTGGCGCACTGCGCAGGTCGTCAATTGTCACACGAAATTTTGGCCATATGCCTGGTGCGAATTGTACGTGTAGCTTTGCCGCGCCAGGCAGACGGAAAACAGGTTGGTCACGTGTAATCACTTCCCATTGCACACCGTCTTTCGAGCCTTCAATAGTGACAGACTTGATGAACTCTTGTGCTGGCGTTTCGATTGCGACTTGGTCCACTGCGCGTGGTGTGCCGGTATCAAAAGTAAGCACAGTTGCGCTGGTGCTCATGCTAGCGCGGAGGTTCTCGGCTGAATGCAGTTTAGGTGGTTCTAACGTTGGCCGGTCGATTCGGAACGGTACTTCGTGGCCATCGGCATCGTAGATGCGCAAGTCTGCCAAGTCAGGCCGTGCTGCATCGAGCGTTTCCAACGGTATGCTAATTTTGATCAGGCCGGTCTCGGCGATTTCGACGGTTTGGTAATATTTCCAATCGGCTGGGAGCCACACGCCCAAAGCCACGCTGCAAACTGCAATTGTCAGGGTTGTTAGCGTGATTGATTTCATTGCTGCTTAAGTTGTTGGCGTTCTGTCTTTGGGAAAATAAAGCGTTGATACAAATACGAAACTGGAATTAGCACCAGCGCAAGACCGATGAGTGCACCGATGCGGTATAACCCGCCCAAACTCCACAGATCATGCAAAAAAAGTTTCAGCAGCGTCACAGTCAAAAGGCCAAGCCCAGCGTACCGTGCGCCGCGCAGATTACGCAGGATCCCAATCAACAGTACCACGAAAGCGTACAAACCCCATGCAAGTGAGTATGTCATGTCGCGGGCGAAATTACCGGAAAACTTGAACGTAATGGTTGTGCCGGTGCTGAAGTAGTCTGCGATCTGGATATTTACCAGCAAAAACCCGAGCACACCGCCCAACGCAGCCAGTACGGCGCGCATATTAACTCGAGCGATGAGATGGTGCGTGGTCGGGAGCAACCGTGCACCGGCAAACAGGCAAGCAGTAACAATACCGTACGCATACAGGTACCAGTTAAACACGGGCGTCGGTGTTCGTGGATGATATTCGAGGACGGCTGGATTAAGCGCCAGCCGCACAAAGGCAGTCACTAGCAATGCAATGCCCAAGTATTTGAGGCCGTTATGTGGTATTCGGTTGAACAGCCACAATAACGCAACTCCTTCAAGTGCCCAACCGATTGTGATCCATTGTTTTTCGAACTGGATCGGGAAGATGAGCGTGATGAAAAACAGCGCCACAGCACCAAATAGTGCAAGTTGCGTGTTGCGTTTGGGCGCGGCTGTAGAAAGCGTTTTGACCAAGCGCACCAAGGCCAGTAGCGACGGTATGGCGAACAAGGCCGGTAACAACCCCATTAAATTGTTCGGATACGCCAATTTAACCAACCGGTAGATCAGGTAGAATTGCGCCGGACCTGCAAGTGCTGACACCAGCCACGGCACAATTCGTTGTTCAACGTGTTTCTGGAACAGGAATGGGAATAGACCAAATGCGATGTAAAAACCGACGTACCAAAGCAGCGGCGTTAGCGCGTTTTCGGCATTAAGGTGGCGTGTGTGCCAGGCAGCCTCAAGCATCACGGTGCCGATCAATCCCACCAAGCCAACCCAATCAGCTTGGTAAAACCGGACCAAGCCGAGCAGCAATACAACCATCAACGCTGCGAGCGCAAACGCCGGCGTAGGGTCTGTTAGCGGCAGCCGCAGTGCAAGCAGAGTAAGCAACAGAAACGGCAGTATGGCTGAAGTTGCCGGAATCAGTGCGCGCGCGAGTTCAGGGGGTAACTCGAGTTCGGGCAAGGCTGGGAACCACGATTTTCTTTTTGCATCTGCGGATTCGCTTGTGGGCACATGGATTTGCCGTGCTGCGAGAACCCCAACCACAAAGAATAACACTGCTGTTGCGCCGACGATCCACAGCACCTCGGGTAACCCGCCGAGTGTGGCTGGCATCTTGAGTGTCCAAATTGCTGTGGCCAGACCCGTGAGCAGTAAGACCGAAATGATTCCGAGGCCCGAGGCGGTCAGAAACGCAAGTGCAATTGCAAGTATGTCAGTTGCAAGGATTGCCGGCCAGATCAGGAACGTAAGCTCGGCAAGCTCGAACATCGGCAACATCAGCAGCACAAGTGCAAGCGGAGCGAAAACATGCGCCCAACCGACCGTTCGACCAGACGGGTTAACACGCTCCAGCACCAGCGGAAATACAGCATGCACAATGGCAAACAACAGGTAGGCGCCCAGTGCTAAATTCAGGGCCGATGGTTGCAAGAAATTCGATGTCCAATATATGAGTTGGAAAAATACGACCCCGCCTGCGGGCAGATGGAGCGTGCGCAGATTACTGCACACGCCGGCCAGTACCAGCAGGGCTGCATCAGCGCCGAAGACCAAAACTAGAAGCAGCGCCGGTTTTGACACAATAGCTGTGTACGGCTCGATTTGTAAGAACAGCGCAAACGCTTGTGCAGCCAGCGGTAGAATTACGGCAGACGCGATCAAAAACCTGTTTAGGAGTTGTTTACGGTGCGCGATCGTGGCTGCAGCAGTGAAAAGCGCCGCAAATAACAGGAATACACCGGTGGCAACCGGCATTTTTGCCGGGGCGAAAAACTTGTGTACCCATCCGAACTGCATTGCGACTGTGGCAAGTGCACCCAACAACGTGATGTAATTCCAGCGTTTGCTCAGCGCCACGGCTAGCAACCCAATGTCAAGCAGCGCAATGTATCCGAACAGCCCAAAGGGGCGGTCTTGGCCGGTTGATAGTAGTGGAGGTGTTAGAAACCCACCAAGCAACCCGAGAATTGCCACCACAGGCGCATCGAGTCGCACCGCAAGAAGAAATGCTGCAACCGTCACAAGAACCATGAGCAGAAAAGCCGCCGCATTAGGAATGAAATGGTAGAACGAGCAAGATGCAAAAATGTCGGCGTAAAGAATCACTACTCCCGCCGCGATGAGTGCCTGTGCGAGGGTATTGTAACGTTGTTTGGGAATGCGCAACCCGGCAACAACAAGACCTATTCCTGTGACAAACCCCATTGCGACCCTGACAGGTGGCGTGATCAGGCCATGGTCAAAAGACCACTTGAGAAAAAAACCTGCGCCTAGAAACAGTGCCAGACCGGCTGCCCATGCAAACAGTTTTACGCCGAGGAACTGTTCCCAGTTCACCCGTGCCAAAAAAGGTTTTGCAACCGGTTCCGTCGGAGCACGGTCTGAGGGCGCAACTGGCGGTTTCTGTTCCTGTGGTGGTTGCACGGCCGGGCCAATCTTTTCAATGAATCGCTGTGCTGGCTCGACGGGCGGCTGCAGTTGGGTTGGTTGTTGTGCGGTCGTGACCTGGGCTGGTGGTGGAGCTGACACTGCAGAAACTGGTAAAGGCTTGACTGGTTCGGGTTCAGCAGTTGGAACCGGTGGTTGTGGCACAGGAGTGGAAAGGAGGGTTGATACAGTGTCAATTCGCTTTTTCAGTTCAAGCAGTTCCTTTTGCAGGTTTGTAACACAGTTAAGCAGCTCTTGCATGCTGTTTGCCGCTGCTTTGGCGCGGCTGTACGCAAACCCAGCCAGGATGAGCGCAACGATCGGTAACGCAACAATCAGCGTCGCAATTCCAATAACAATGATAGGAATCAACTCTTCCATAAGCGCGTCAGGTTTTGCAGGACATCAATGGCCTTTTCTAAACCGAATATCCGGTGCGGCGAGCTCATGCGGTTGATCATTTGACGTTCTTGGTACACTGGGCCTTAACCCCGAGGCCGGATTAACGTTGGCGCAACACGAGACAGCATTTTGTGTAACACACCCATTTCGTACTGAAGGCCGGCAAATCGCTTCGATCCGACGCATTGCACCGGTCTTGCACTCGCCCTTGTCAACCGAGAGCTTGGATTTGCATCCGGCATTACTGAATTGCGACGCAAGTTGGTCGCGCGCACGGCTTAGGGATGGTTAACTTTTTAATTCCCATCGCCTGCTCTACACTTACCAATAGCCCAACCAAAAAGCAATATCAACCGGAAGGTTTCGGTGTTTACTGTGTTCGTAGCTGCTCTTCAGCCTGCAACTGTCAAATCCCGCGAGAATGCGACACAGCACGGCTGTCTGGCGGCTCGCGTCAATTGACATTGTGTTGTAGGCCGATTTTGTAGCCTAAAAGCCGCACTACTCGCACGGTGGGATACGATTTCAATACACTTCGGATTGTTAATACAGTGTTACGGTATAACGCGGCACGATTTCGATTCGGGATAGCTCTGCGATAGCAGCGCGCTGGCCGAAGTTTGGTTTGGCTTCGGCGGCAAGGTAAATCGGCGCATCTTTCTGCAGTGGCAAAATCGCAATGCGTAGGTCGCCCGTGAGAATTTCAGGTGCGTGCCTCCGCAGGCCGATTTCCCACACGTTTCCGTTGTAAAAGTCGTCGGTAAGCAACTTGCCGTTCAAGCTGATACGGGCAACGTCTCCAATATAGTGCACACGCAGAATCGGGTCGCTGCTCAGATCCAAGTTTGCTGGTAATTTGACACGCCAAACGGCGGCTTGGTCGAAATCGGCATCTTCAGGCGCAGCGGCCACGGGTTGATTGATTTTGCCCAGTTGGATTGTGCGGGGTGGTCCTGCTGGTCGGACAAGGTTGAAGCTCGCATTTGCAACTCGGCGACGCTCAGTGCTAGGGTTAAACTTTCGAAAGATGCCATTTGGTTGTCCGGTAATGTGGCGGTTATTTTGCTTTAGCGCACCTTCGCACGGGAAAATGCACAACTGCAAATCAGCCAGATTTGTGGATGTGAGTCGGACTTGAGTGCCGTCCACCATAATCGCAGCTTTGGTAAGGAAAAGTCGGTTCTGACCGCGCCATTCAAGTTGGTACAGCCCAAGCGAATCTTGTTCGGAGAGTAAAACGATGCGCACCACACCTGGCATGCCTTGGTTAGAAACTGTTATTGCGACATCACGCGATGGATTGACGTCGTGCACGACCCACATGTTGTCACGTTTTACCACTTTGCCCGACGCTGTGCTTACTGAAAATCCAGAAGCTTCAATTGCGAAAGTTGCGGGTACAAAGTGTGTTTCAGCAAAAACCACCGTTTGTGTTTTGGATTCGGCAACAACACAAAGCGGTTGCGCGGTTGCCCAAACCAGTTTCACTCCGGTGCCAAGCTCGAGGTTAAAAGGCCAAATAAACCTGCTGCCCGCCGGCAAGGTTACGGGCTTTTCGGGAAAAACAAACGTCTTGTTCGGCAGGTTAATCTTAAACTGCACATTATGTTTCGGTGGCAAGTACCGTAATCGTTCGTAGTTGTTGACGACCACAAAACCGCTGTTTCCATCCGACCTGACGCACCAGCGCAACGTGTTTGTATCGTCTTTGCCTGTTGGTCTTGTCTCAGGCAACCACGCAGGCATACATGCGAGGCTGCTGCCAAAGTTGCGCATGAACAGATGAATTCGACGCAAAAGGTGATATTGGGGGCGTAGTTGGCCGTATTCGCCCAGCGCAGTTTGGTAGTCATAACTTTTCACCGGCACATCGTTCCAGTAACCCGTTGCCTGGGATTCTTGCAATGTGGAGAGTTTACCTTCGGGGTTGACCCCGCCGTGGTACATGTAGTACCCGGGCGACACACTGCCTGAGCCAATTTTGACAAGCGTGATTGCCTCAGCATCGGCAGGGTAAAACCGCACCCGCCGATGATAACTGCACAACATACCCGCCCCAATCTCGCAGGTCAAATAGGGGTACCCAGACACATCGGACGGGTCTTTCGCATCGGTCCGGCCAAGGATTTCATTTGCGATGTTTGCGTCTGTGCGTTGAAGCGAAAAGTGGAATCCGGCCCAGTATCGGCCTGGCATGGGCGTGAGTTCGCGGTCCCAAAACCCCTCGGCGTACACACCGTAAAGCGGTAAGATCTCGCCGAAAGGTATTGGTGTGCTTAGCGCCGGCCAACCTGTTCGAGTATAAAGCGGTACATCCAAGCCCGCCTCACGGGCGATTTGCTTGAGCGTCAGCAAGTGTTGGCCTGGACCACGGTATTCATTTTCAAGCTGAATGCCTATGACCGGTCCGCCGTCTTTCCAGAGCAGTCCGGTCAGTTGCGCGGCGATGTTGCTGTAAAGGATTCTGACCTGGGCGAGATAATTCGTGTCGTTCGACCGCAGTTTCCACCCCTTTTTTAGCAGCCAATCTGGGAACCCGCCATTGCGTACCTCGCCATGACACCACGGACCGCACCGCACGATGAGCTTCAGACCAAGCTCATTGCACAGCTCGACGAACTTGCGCAAGTTGCGTCGCCCGGACCAATCCCATTGCCCTTCGATTTCCTCGTGATGTATCCAAAAAACGTACGTGGCAACGATGTCTATTCCGCCGGCTTTCATCTTTAGCAGTTCGTCGCGCCACTCGGTTTCCGGATACCGCGCGTAATGAAACTCGCCCATAACAGGCGTCCAACGCCGCCCGTTTAGCATCAAGCTGTAACTGTCAACTGAGAGCGTTGTCCCGTCTGGGCGCATTGTCTGGCCGAGATTGAACCCTGTTTGCGGTGGTGGCACTTGAACGTTGGCCACCAACGGCTCGGCTTTGCCAACTGCAACCATGCCCGGCACGAGCCAGACAATGAAAATCAATCTTGCTAGATTTCGTTTCATTGTTTTGTACCCATTTTGGGTTGCGGCTTGGCCAAATCCAGCAGGAAAATGCACCGGTCAACACCGGCTTTGTCGGTGAACCTTGCGCGTTGAAAGGCGATGAATTGGCCGGCATCGCTCGCAAACCTGGCTCGACGATTTGTACCCTTTGAAATCCAAAAAGTAGATCAATCGTTCCTCACACCGGCCTTCGTCCATGCGTAGTCCCAAATGTCAGCATGGTTGTGACCGAGCCGGTTCTGACTGTCGCATTCGACGAGTATGAATTTGCCATTGGGGAAGATACCCCCCGGCTCGTTGTACTGGTCGGGTGCATTAGAAATGTTTCTGACCTTTTCGTCTTTAGGTCAACAACGCATACCTCGGTTCTCTGATAGCCGTACGCTGAGAAAGACAATTCGCGGTCGTGTGGCGGCACGAAATTTTGTGTTTCAATTGTGCATTTGAAAGGCAGGTCGCAACGGTCAATGAGCAACCGCAGGTTTACAAGCTTCGACACGCCGTTTTCGTATTCGATATCGGCTTTGTGGATGCGCGACACGCCTTTCGGCAGCTCGTCGAGGTGTTGTTCCGACACATGCCTCCAAGCAATGTGCATTTGTTTTCGGGAAATGGCAGGTCTTTCAGAACACCTTGTGCCGAGGCGTATATCTGGTTTTGTGCGGCTCTTGTCAAGTACTCATAAATTAGCATTGCACGCGCGCATGCCCGCGGTTAAGCGGATCGAGCTTTTCGAGGCCAGACAGCAAGACATTGCCATTGGCCAGATAAAGTGCGCGCGTGTACCCGTGGTGCGGGTAACGATGTGCCATGGGGTGGATGATACCGGTTGCGAGCTCGAGCTCGTACACGTTGCCAAAGGTCTTTTTGACGAACAGAATGCGTTTGCTATCGTGCGACCAATCGGCACGTTTGCCGAACCATGTAAGCCATCTAATGTGCGGTGGCAGGTTGTCAGCCGGGTTTCGTGTGACAGATGCTGTTTGGCCGAGGCAATGCGCTGCGCCAAGAACCAGCAGCACACCTGAAAACAGACCAAACGCAGTTCGCATAATCGGGAACATTCAAACCAAGTTTGCGCAACTGCACAAGCTCAGTCAGAACCGTTTTTACTGTGGCTAATCAATCGAACCACGAAGAATTTAATCGCATCTAAGCGTGTGACCTGCAATAATTTGCGAGGCATGAAGTCCATGACAGGTTACGGTCGCGGCGAGTGTGCACGCGACGGGTACAAGGTGACTGTCGAGTTAAGCTCGGTTAACCGTAAACAGGCTGAGATAACAGTTACACTGCCGCGCGAGCTAGAGGTGCTTGAAGCCAGAGTGCGCGACACGATCAACCGTTACGTTTCGCGTGGTCGGCTTACGGTGCGTGTCACCCTTCACACGCCTTCAGGCAAGCTTTACGCACGGACGCACCTTAACAAGGAGCTTGCGCGTGTTTACGCGGTTGAATTACGCAAACTTGCACGTGAGCTTGGGCTACCAGGAACAGTTACGTTGGATCACCTTGTCCGTGCGCCGGGTGTGTTCCAGACAAGCGAGGCACTGGGTGATGCAGAGTATTTTTGGCCAGCCGTGTCGCGTGCGTTACGCGATGCGTTGGTTGCGCTTGTCCAAATGCGCACGCGCGAAGGCACACATCTTGCGCGCGACATTGCAAACCGGCTCGCGTTAATGCGCAGGTTCACAGCTTGTATTCAGCGTCGCGCACCACGTGCAGCAGCGCGGTACCGTCAACAGTTATGTGCGCGGATCAAATCAGCCGGGCTAGGTGCACTTGCGCACGATGACAGACTGATTAAGGAGGTGGTTTTGTTTGCCGACAAATGTGATATAACCGAGGAATTGACCAGGCTGCAAAGCCATTTTAAGCAGATCGAAAATTGCCTGAAGTCGAAGACGCCGGTTGGACGGATGCTGGATTTTCTTGCACAAGAGATAAACCGCGAGATAAACACCATCAGCGCCAAGACAAACGACACCATTATCGTGCGTGAGGTGGTGAAGCTAAGGGCTGAGCTGGATAAGTTTCGTGAACAAGCGCAAAATGTCGAGTAACGCTGAATGCAACCTGGATGAATGCGAGTGGATCATTGTTAATAGTAATTTCTGCGCCATCTGGTGGTGGCAAGACAACATTGTGTGAACAGTTGCTTGCTGCCAGACCGGGCATTACCCGTGTGATAACCTGTACCACACGACCACCAAGACCAGGCGAACGTGACGGTGTAGATTACCACTTTATTGACGAGATGACTTTTGCAAAGCGGTTGGCAGCAGATGAGTTCATCGAGCACGCAACTGTGTACGGCCACAGATACGGTGTGTTGAAAGTCGAGTTACTCAACAGGCTAAACCGCGGCCAAGATGTGTTGCTGCAGGTTGACGTGCAGGGTGCAGCAACAATTCGTGCCAGAGCACGGCTCGATCCGGAGCTGAATCGTGCGCTTGTAACGGTGTTCCTTACCCCGCCGACACTTGCCGAACTTGAACGGCGCCTGCGTACACGCGGGCAGGACCCACCCGAGGTCATCCAGAAACGACTCGGTGTCGCCCGAGCTGAAATAGCGCATTGGCGCGAGTTCGATTACCTGCTTATAAGCCGCAGTCCACAGGAAGATTTGCGTCGGATGCTTGCGATTCTGGAGGCTGAAAAAATGCGCACAAATCGTGCTTATCCGCCCGAGTTTTAGCGGCTGGGCGCCGTCTTAGAGTTATGCAACGAGTAACAAGCAAAAATACAAATGCAGACCTTCAAATGAACCCGACCAAGACGATTGTTCTGGGTGTGACCGGGTCAATTGCGGCTCACAAGGCGGTTGACTTGGCAAGCGAATTAACCAAGGCCGGCTGCAACGTACACGTTGTGCTTACAGTTGATGCGCAACGGTTTATTACGCCGGTGTGTTTTCAGACACTGTCACGTAATCCTGTTGTGACAGACCTTTACGACACGATATTAGGGTGGGAACCTGTGCACATCAAACTGGCAGATACAGCCGACATGTTGCTGATTGCGCCAGCCACAGCAAACATCATTGCAAAACTTGCGCATGGCATCGCAAACGATGCACTCAGTTGCATAGCATTGGCACTCAGGCCCGAGGCAACAGTCGTGATTGCACCAGCCATGAACGGCAAGATGTGGTTGCACCCTGCCACACAGGAAAATGTTGCGGTGCTCAAAAAACGTGGCGCGCGGTTCATCGGCCCGGCCAAGGGTTTGTTGGCGTGCGGGTACGAGGGCTTGGGCCGGCTCTGGCCGGTTGACGATATTGTCAAACAAACGCTTGGGCTGCTCCAGAACCGCCCCGCGCGTCGTAGTTTGCCGAGGTGAGTTGGATGAAATTGTCCTTTTGGCATTTCCTTGGCCAAGCGCTTGCGCCGCCTGCGCATCGGTCTGCAACCACTGAGCGTGCGCGTCGCATTTTGGC
>FMJZ01018510.1_pt1 | contig 25386 bp, 21 predicted proteins | sample 1987881 | NCBI WGS metagenome assembly FMJZ01 (sample SAMEA4378227, study PRJEB15110) | soil metagenome | biome: soil; feature: Field; material: Soil | place: India | collected 2015-03-11 | depth 0 m
GAGTTCTTTGAGGTTTTGTTGAGATATTTGTGTAGACATAATGGCTCCTAGTATTATTTTACAAAAAGATAAATCTTTTGTAAATTCATTTTTTGTTTTCAGGTCTTGTAAAAATTTTTATATAAATATAAAAAATCCTTTTCTTACAGAAATGTTGGTTTATACTTAATTTTCTTGACATAAAAGATTTTATTTATTTATATAGTTTAAAAATATTGACGATAATATAAAATAGCACATTGGAGGGGAGATGTTCGATTTATTAAATCATTACAATGTTTTTTTAAACTTTCTTTCTTTTGGTAGCATGCTTGTAACCTTCTTTACCTTCTTTTTTGCCGTTTTCTTTTTTACGATAAGGAATCGTTCTCCCTATACAACTGCATTGGCACAAGCATTTTTATTTTTTGGTTTTTTTAACTTAGGTTATTGGATTTCTGCAATGATTTATCATCCTGCTGCTGCGGCGCATCGATTTTTAACATTAGGTTTTATATACCCATCGTTGTTATATATTGTGCAATTTCAGTTTTTGTTCCCCGAAAGTACTCATCCAAAAATACGAAAATTATTTTTATTTGTTCAGTGGGCAATTGGATTTGTTATTATCACAATCTTTTATTTTTTAACCCGAAATGTGGAATATAAATTTCATTTTACAGGTCATTACTGGGATTATGATGCAGAGTATATAAGCCGTATTGGTGCATATTTTATAATGCTTTTTGTTTTGTTGATTGCAGTTGTGGGTATATGGAGAATTATTTTATTAAGAAAAAATAAAAAATACAGGAATGCATTAATCATTTATACAATTAGCGTTCTAGTAGGTGCTGTTGTTCCAGCAATTCTAAATACTATGAGTAGGGATGGTGCTGTCGATAGAGGGGTTTACATAAACGCATTGGTAATTTTCGAAGTATTGGCATTCTTTGCTGTAGTTATTCTCTATATAAATGTTACAGAAGATAGAACCACTTTTATGGCAAAGATTGTGGGTATTACAATTGTTACCTTCTTGTTATTAATGCAAGGTTTGGCATACATCACCCTTGGTGATAAAGAAAAAGAATATGATGCATTGCGAATCGAAAATTTAGAAAAAGCTATCAAAGCAGAAATTTACCCCCCAGAAATGGTTTATTTATTAAAATATGATCTTAAAAATCACGAATACAATTATCTCTATTCTCGTGAGGATTATTTTAAAGCTTCGAATAACATAAAAATACCCTTTGAATATTATTTATCAGATTTAGAGAATACAGCTTTCTACGAAAGGATAAAAAACTACGAAGGAAAAAACTTTAAAGAATATTTAGAAAAAGAATTATCTAATTCCCCAGAAAATTTTATAGCATATAAAATCAGTATTTTAGATTTTTTAAAAAATTATCCTGAGAAAGATAACGAAAAATTAAAACAAGATATTTTGAGTTACTTCGATAAATTAAATAAATTAACCTTTGTTCATTACAACAGAATTACTTTTATCCATGACGAAAGCTTTCGAAAAGAAGTAATCAAATATTTAGATAAAACTCCCAAAGAGTTTCGTCCTTTTGCAGAGGTTATAAAACAAATTCTAAAAGATAATCAAGATGCATCTGGTAAAGTCTTAAAATTAAAGATTTATCAGTACTTAGCGCCATTAAGACCTCAAAAAGTTCGCCAATACAGAGCAAGTGAAGATCGTTTTACGCACTATGTTAGTTATGTAGAATATGATTTGAGCAATCACATAGTTTACGAAGGTGGTTTTAGATACATAGATTATCGAGCCTTTATCCACAAATCTGCTTTGCAACAAACTATTATCTTTTTGATCATATTTTTTGTTGTGACGGTTATTTATCCTCTATTCTTCCGAGGTAGCTTAATTAAACCATTGGATGAACTATTGGATGGTGTTAAAAAAGTAAATCGCGGAGATTTAACAGTCAAAGTGCCAGTGTTTGTGCAAGACGAGATTGGTTATTTGGCTACATCCTTTAACAAAATGGTGGATTCCATTCGAGAAGCAAAAGAGCAATTACAAGATTATGCGAATCACCTAGAAGATAAAGTACGCGAAAGAACAGCAGAGTTAAATGCATCTCTCGAAGAAGTAAGACGATTAAAGCAAATGCAAGATGGGGATTATTATCTAACATCGTTGTTGCAAAAGCCGTTAATGCTTAACTTTAATAAATCGAAGAGAGTACCAACAGAATTTATTATCAAACAATACAAAGAGTTTGAATTTCGCGGAAAAACATCAGAAATCGGTGGAGACATTTGTGTTACTGGAAATCTTCGATTAGGAAAATCCCTCGAAACTGCAAAACGCTACATTGTTGCAATGAATGGTGATGCAATGGGGAAATCTACACAAGGAGCAGGTGGAGCGCTTGTAATGGGTGTTGTGATGAATGCTATTATTGCTCGATCTGCTCGGCATGATAGAGTTTTAGACATGACGCCAGAAGAATGGATTACAGAGGTTTATGAAGAAATCCATGGAGTATTTTCTGCATTCAATGGGACGATGTGTATTTCATGTGTGGTAGATTTAATCGACGAAGAAACGGGCAAGATGTATTATTTTAATGCAGAGCATCCTTTCCAAGTTCTATATCGCAACGGAAAAGCATCTTTTATCGAAGAAGAACTAAAATTACGTAAATTAGGTTTGGCTTCTGAATATCCTTTCGAAGTGCAAACCTTCCAATTAGAACCGGGCGATATTGTCATTGCTGGTTCAGACGGTAGGGATGATATCGAAATTGGAACAGAAGAAGGCGTAAGAATAATTAACGAAGATGAATATTTATTCTTGCAAGTTGTAGAAGAAGCAAACGGAGACTTACAAGCAATTTACGATGGAATAAAAAAACGAGGAAAAATTACCGACGATATTTCTTTGCTAAAAATTCATTTTGTTCCCGTAGAGGCAAAAACACAACAAACAAAACCAGAAGCAACTTCGGACCAAGCTAAAAGAGAAAAAGGATTAACATCAGAAAAAGATTTTATCTATAAGCAAGATCAAACAGAACCTACAACCAACGAAAAAATCCAAGTTATTGTTCTAGACGAAGAAGATCCAAACTCTGTAATAGAAGAAATGATATTAGAAAACAATGAGTTCGATGTTTTGATAGAAAAAGGGAACGAAGCGTTAAATCAACAAAATTATCGAGAAGCATTAGAATATTTTTCGAAAGCATACGAAATCGATAATACACACAAAGAATTAAACAAAAAATTGGCTGTATTAACATTTAAATTAGAAGATTACGAAAAAGCTGTAAAAGTTTTAGAAAAATACCTCGATGAAGATCCTTATGTAGAAGACTTTTGGTTGTATTTATCCATAGCTCATAAAAAAAGAGGAAATTATAACGAAGCATTAGAAACAGCAGAAAAAGCTTATGAATTAAACCAAAAGCGTATTCCTATTTTGTTGCAGTTAGCAGATGTACATTTTCATCTACAACACATTGGTAGAGCAAATATCTTTTTAGAAAAGGTTTTTGAATTAGATCCAGATAATGAACAAGCAAAACGGCTAAAAGATAAAATAGAACGCTACATGAAGAACATGAAATCAGCTACTACATAGTTTATCATGAAAGTAACCTTTGAGCAAATTTATAAAAAAATTAAAAATATCGATAAAGAAATACTAGAATTACAGAACCTAAAAAAGCGCATTCCTCAGAATAAACCATATAGTTTGGATTTACACTTATCTTTTGATAAAATCATCAATGATCTAATCAACCAGAAATTAGAATTAGAACAGTTAGAAATAGAAAACCCACCAGAAGACTTAATCCAAAATGTTTTAACAGTCGATTTAGCCACTGCATCGGCAATTCGAGCAATTCCTAAGCCAGAAATCGAAGAAGAAGATAAGGTTATATTAGATTTTCTCAGAAAATTGCCAAAAACAGAAATCCATCTCCATATCGAAGCATGTATTTCTAAAGAGACCATTATCAAAATTTTACAAGAACACAAAGAAAATTTTGATGTAGAAGAAATAGAAAAATTATATCAATTTAAAAATTTAAATGAATTTATAAAATTATTTTTATTTATATTAGATTCCATTAAAAAACCAGAAGACTTTCAATTTATTTTCGAGAATTTAAAACATTATCTTATACAGAATAACATAAGATATGCTGAGGTTTTTTATGCACCTTCGCGGTTAATCCAAAATGGGTTGGAATTCAGAGAAATTGCAAGAACATTAGATTATCTAGCAAAAGAATGTGTATTAGATGGTGGACCAGAAGTAAAATTTTTAGTAGATGTGTCGAGAACTTTTGGACCAGAAAATGCAAGTAAAAATTTAAAAAGATTGCTAGAGGCTAAGGTAGATACCCACATTGGAATTGGATTAGGTGGAGCAGAATTAATGGGGCCTGCGCGAGACTTCAAAGATATATTTGCACAAGCAAGAGCAGAAGGTCTACATTGTGTTGCTCATAGTGGAGAAGACGATGGTCCTTGGTCTATCTGGGATACAGTTCAAATTCTAAAAGCAGAAAGGATAGGCCATGGAACATCAGCCATACAGGACCCAGATTTGTTAGAATATTTACGCGATAGGCAAATCCCTATTGAAATTTGTCTTACATCGAACTTGTTTACGGGGAAATATGTTCGAAGGCCACAAGATCATCCAGTGCGAAGATACTACGATATGGGAATTATATGTTCTATCAATACTGACGATCCAGAAATATTTAATGTAGATTTAACCCAAGAATATTATAAATTATATAAATATTTGAATTTTAGTATAACAGAAATCATCGATTTAATAAGAATGGGAGTAGATTCCACGTTTAAAAACAATAAATTCTTAATGTGGAAGTCCTTCGAAAAAGAAATCAAACATCTGCGAGAAGAATATCAATTATAATAACATTATTTTAGAGATGTTGAATTTATGATTCTTTTTTATAAGAATTATTACTTTACTCTAACCTTTTTTTAAAAAGTTTGATTTTAAAATGAATCCTTCTATTATTGAGAGCGAAAAACAAGATTGGAAAAATCAACTCAAACATTCAATTAAAAATATATCGGATTTAATAGATTTTTTTGGTTATGATAACATAAAAAATAGTCCTTATGAATTTATTTTAACCAAAGAATATCTCGATGTATTTGAGAAAATTCAACAAGGTTTTCGTTTTAAAGTAACGCGCTATTATCTACAACTAGCAAACATCAATGATCCCTTTTGTCCGATTTTATTGCAGGTTTTACCACATCCAAACGAAATAGCAGATCCATACTTTAAAGATAAAGATCCATTAAAAGAAGAAATCCATTCTCCCATTTCTAATTTAGTTCATCGTTATCCTGACAGGGTTTTGTGGTATATTTCGCATCATTGTGCTGTGTATTGTAGGTTTTGTTTAAGAAAAAGAAAGGTGTCGAACCCAGCTTCTAATACATTTCGCAAAAACATTTCTGATGTGATCGATTACATAAAAAATCAACCAACCATAAAAGAAGTTATACTCTCTGGTGGAGATCCTTTAAGCTTAGAAGATGATTCCATCGAAAGTATACTACATCAACTAAAAAATATTCCACACTTATACAGTATAAGAATCCACACAAGAATGTTGGTCACTTTGCCTCATCGAATTACAAAAAATCTATGTAAAATTTTTGATGAGTATTATCCCATTACAGTTGTTACCCATTTTAACCATCCCAAAGAACTTACCGAAATTGTTTACGAAAAGGTTCGTTTGCTACGAAAAAGTGGGGTTTTAGTCTTAAATCAAAGTGTGTTGTTAAAAAATATCAACGATGATGTTAAAATTCTAGAAGAACTATTTTTAAAATTGATCCAGTTTGGTATAAAACCCTATTACTTACATCATTGTGACGAAGTTCAAGGAACGTCCCATTTTCGCGTAAAACTAGAAAAAGCGTTAGACATCATTAAAGAGCTACAAGGGAGAAATCCTGGTATTGCAATCCCTAAATTTATGGTGGATTTACCAGAAGGTGGTGGCAAAGTTCCCCTTACACCGGTTTACCTAAAAGAATTCGATAGAGAAAAAAAAGAATATATTTTCTATAATTATGAATTTAAAAATTTGTACAGAATAAAAGATTTATGATGCATATCTTCGTTATTTTACTTGCAGGCGGTACTGGTAGTAGGACAAAAACCGATTTACCCAAACAATTTATAAAAATCAACGATAAGTATTTGGCAGAATATTCTATTCTACGATTTCGAAATTGGTTTAAAACTATCAACAGAGAATTTTCTATGTTTTTGCCAGAAAAAATGATTTTTGTATGCCATAAAGACTATCTAGATTTATCGAAAAGTTTATTTCCATATGATGATTTAATCTTTACAGTTGGTGGAGAAACTCGACATGATTCAACCAAAGAAGGATTAAAAATGATTAAGAAGATTGCTCTAGAAAAACAAATATCGTTAGAAAATCTAGTAATCTTTATTCATGATGTTGCAAGACCCATTTTTTTAACCAAAGAACTTAACGAAGTGCTTAAAGTTGTTTTCCATCGAAACAATCAAACCTGTTTATCCTTAGCTTCTCCCGTCGTAGAAACCATTGTAAATTACAACAAAAAACATCTAGAAGCGTTAAAAAGAAATGAATTATTTGCCATTAAAACACCACAAATTCTATCGGGAAAATACTTAAATTTATTCTTGGAACAGCCTACCAAAGAAACCTATACCGATTTAATTACGTGGGCTTCGGATTTTGGTATAGAAATAGAATTGATCGAATCCATCCAGGAAAATATTAAGATTACTTATCCAAAGGATTTTGATTTTGCTAAGATCTTGTTGGAATATCCAGAATTTTTCGTTGATAACGAAATCCAATAAATAAAATGAATATTATGAATCGTTCTAACACAAAACGTTTATTTATCGCTATCGAATTACCAGAAGAGATACAAAATCAGGTAGAAAATTGCCAAATTGGTATTCCAACAGCCAAATGGGTCAAAAAAGAAAATCTACACTTAACATTACAATTTTTGGGAGAAATAGAAACAGAAAATTTTTATTTAATACGTCAAATGTTAAAAATTATAAAAGGAACGTCATTTTCTATAGTATTAAAACAGCCAAATGTATTCTATAAAAAGCAAAAAATTTTATGGCTTAAAGCAGAACCAGAATCCCCCATCGTTGAATTAAGGAATCGCATTTTAAAAATTCTTAAGACAGAAAAAAATCATCTTCGAAATTTGGAAATCAATGAAAAAGAAAAATTCTTACCACATGTTACAATAGCAAGAATGTACGAAGTAAACCAACGAAAGTTGAATGATTATTTGTTAACGTTTCGAGATTTTTCTACGCAGGAATTTAGAGTAAATACATTTGTATTATTTTCTAGTATTTTAAAACCTAATGGTGCTATTTATAAAAAAGAAGAAATTTACGAATTAGAAGAGGAATTATGAAAGATATTCAAATATTAGTTATAGATGATAGTCCAAGCTTTATTTTATACATAACGGATCTATTTAAAAAACATGGTTATAAAAATTTTTATGTTGCTTATGATAAAGACATGGCAGAACAAATCCTGAAGGAAAATCATATTCAAATTGTTTTGTTGGATATTGAACTAAATACTATTAAAGAAGGCTTTCAGTTTGGAGAATACATCCAAAAGCATTATGATTTACCTGTTATATATATTACCGGGAAAAACGAAGAAGAAATCAAAAGCTTGCTAGAACAGCGAAATAAAGACATGATATTTTATGGTTTATTGTACAAACCTTTTAAATTTTCGGAATTAGAAATTCTGATCCAAAATGCTATTCAAAATGTTTATCATAAAAAAATCCAAGAAAAGTCTCTTAAAAGACTGTTAGAATTGATACCAGAACCAACGGTTGTTATTCATAAAGATCAAATATATGATTATAATAATTTATTTTTAAATTTTATAAAAAAAGAGTTGAATTTAAATTACGTACCTTCGAATATCTTAGATATTACACCAGAATTAAATTCAGAATTACTATCAGATCAACCAAAAGAATTAGAAAGATTCGAAGGTTATATCCACATAAATTCGAAACCATTTAAATTAGAAATATTACCCCTCTCGGAAGAGTATTTTCAGATAATATTTTATCAGAGAAGTATAGCACAGGATATTCAAGTAATTGATGTAAATAAGTTTGATTTTATTATAAATGTTTTAAATAGAATTATGGAAGGGGTATTTATCCTAAACGAAAAACGTGAATTTATCTACATAAACCCCATGTTTTTGGAAATGTATCAATACAATGAAGAAGAAATTTTAGGCAAAAGTATAAAAGTAATAACCAATAAGAATTATCCCTTAAGCTATTATATAAAAATTTGGAGATCAATAGAAAAAAATCAAATATACGAAGGGAAAATTCATTCTACTACAAAAAATGGTCAAGAAAGAGTCGATTGGGTTTTTATTCATAAAATTCTAGATACAGAAAAAAATAAAAAATATTATATGGGAATCGTAACAGACTTAAAACAAAAATTAAAATACGAAGAACAATTATTCTATCTTGCACACTATGATGATTTAACTGGATTACCGAATCGTCGTTACTTTAAAGAAGTTCTAAAAAAAGAAATTTATCGAGCAAAACGAAATAATACCAAATTCGCTTTAATATTCATCGATCTAGATAATTTTAAACATATTAATGATAGATATGGACATATGGCGGGGGATAATGTTTTAAAGCATTTTGCCAATTATTTAAAAAAAACTTTAAGAAAAACGGATTCCATATTTCGATACGCTGGGGATGAATTTTGTGTTCTAATCAACAATTTCGTTCATGCAGAAAATTTAGTTCCAGTTTTGGAAAAAATATTAAAAATAAACCAGACACCAATATTATATAATAATCATCAATTCTTTTTATCGCTTTCTATCGGTGTTTCTATTTTCCCAGATGATTTAGTATTAAACCAACGTGATTTATTAACCTTAAACGAAGAAGAGATAGAAAACAAGATTTTGATTCTGGCAGACAGTAAAATGTACGAAGCAAAAAAATCTGGTGGTAACAAGTATCGATTTTCTTCTGAAACTTTAAACCAATATAGTATATTTCGAGAAAAATTAAAACTTAACGAAATTTCTCAAATCGAATTAAATTATTATTTGATTTTTGATAATCAAAAAAGATTAATTGCTGTACAACCCTTAATTAGAATAAAAGATCTAACTCATCATGATTCAGAAAAATTAGCATTGTATTTAGAAACCAATATCGATAAAGAGATACTCTTTGTAGAAAAACTTCTTTACGATTTAGAAAATGAACGTTCTTTTTGGGATACATTACAAAATCAACAAATATCTTTGTATTTGAGATTTACATTAGTAGCATTGTTAAATAAAGAAAAAATAGAAAAATTATTAAAATATAAATATAAAATAATTTTAGAAATCTACGAACAGGAATTATATAATTTGATTGATTATCATCATAGTTATCTAAATTATCTGTTGAAAAATAACATAAAAATTTGTTTAAAGCAACCTATTAATAAGAATTTGTTCTCTGTAAAAGAAATATCCTTAGAACATATTTTTGCAGTTTTGCCTTTTGTGGTTAAAAACAGCCCAGATGTCGAAGATAAGTTAAAATTAAAAATATTTGTAGAAAATATGTCCATTTTAGAAATGCCTGTAATGTTAGAATTTTCTTCCGAAGAAGAAAAGAATGTTGTGTATCAATTAAACTCAAACTTTTATAAAGATAAAATGAAACAATATTCCATTGAGGAATTAAAAAATATTTTACACTAATATAGACAAAAAATAATGTTTCTTTAAAGAGGAAAGATGAAGTTAGAAATCAATCAACCAGTTCCGGACTTTGAGCTCATAGACGACGAAGGAAAAACATTTCGATTGTACGATGTTCAAGAACCTTTACTTATTGTATTTTATCCAGGGGACGAAACACCTGTATGTACTTCTCAACTTTGTGATTACAACGATGGAATTCATATCTTTCGTGATTTAGGTGTAGAGGTCGTTGGGATTAGCAAAGATGGTATAGAATCTCACCAAAAATTTAAAAAGAAATATAATTTGCAATTTCGTTTGTTAACAGATTCGGAAGGAAATGTTGCACAAATGTTTGGTTGTAAAACGTTGTTAGGTACCATTAATCGTGCTGTCTTTTTGGTGGGAAAAAATAAAGAATTGTTATGGTACCATAAAGAAACTTTGTCTGTATTTCGAAGAACAAAAGAGGAGTTAATAGAAGTAATAAAAAAATTAAAGCAAGAAAATAAGATATAATCTATGCAAATTGTTCATAATTTACAAACATTCCAACCAGATTGGCAACATGCTAGTTTAACCTTAGGTGTTTTCGATGGTATTCATTTAGGTCATCAAGCTTTGTTAAAGAAAATCCAAATACAAAAGGATTCTTATAAACGTGTATTGGTAACTTATCATCCCCATCCCGATTTAGTGTTGGGCAAAATCAAAGAAGAATATGGAATTGAGCTTTTTACTTACGAAGAAAAACTTTCTTTATTACAGAAATATGATATTGATGTCGTCGTTTTTTTAGAATTTACAAAGGAATTTGCGAACACAACGGCAGAAGATTATTTAAAAAATATTTTAATCGATAAGCTTCGCGCTAAATATATCGTTATTGGTTATGATCAATGTTTTGGAAAAAATCGACAAGGTAACTATCAATTTTTGTTAGAAAAATCAAAAAAATACGATTTTGTCGTAGAACAAATTGAACCAGTTTTATTCGATGGAGAGGTAGTTTCTAGTTCCAAAATCAGAAATTTGTTAAAAAATGGAGAAATAGAAAAAGCAAATCAACTTTTGAATAAATACTTTTACATTACTGGAACGGTGGTTAAAGGCTTTCAACGCGGAAGAACCATTGGTTTTCCCACAGCTAATTTAGATATACCAACTACCAAAGTCATTCCTAAAATTGGAGTTTATCGCGGTTATTGCGAATATGGGGGCATTTATTATAGAGCGATGATAAACATTGGTTATAATCCTACTTTTAACAATCAGCTATTGAGTGTAGAAGCACACGTACTGGATTTTGACAAAAATATTTATGGAGAACAAGTTAGATTTCTTTTTGTCGATCGATTAAGAGACGAAAAAAAATTCTCTGGTATCGAAGAACTAAAAGAACAACTACAAAAAGATAAAGAAAAAACCATGGAATTACCTCCATGTAAATATTGTTTTTAACCTATTTTTTTAGGTTTAGATCAAATACTTTCGATTTTGAATCATTATCTTGAGAGATTTCTATGTCTCTTAACTCTTTTGTTTGTACGATGCTTTCGAGAGCTTGATTTTTGAATATGGGCATTAACTTCCCAGAAAGAAAATACAATAAAAGATCTTTTAACTTCATTTTTTGGTTATCAAAGATAATTGTGCTATCTCCTCTTTCGTAATAGAGTTTTTGTAAAGCCTGGTAGAAGCTAAAACATTCATTGAATAAATTTAATGGATATTGATCGATTAGAGTGGGGAAACATTCTTTTATACTAAATTGATCTTTACTAAATTGATGTATGATTCTTATAGAAATAGGACTTAACAATAAATAAAAATAAAAAAATATTCGATTTTTTGATAAATTTTTTGATGGCTCAAAAGCCACTTTAGTTTCGTTTTCTAACCATATTTTCCAATATTTAATCTCTTTTTCGGGTAATGTATTTAATATTCCAAAAATATAATGATTTTCCTTAAAAAAATCTTCTTTTAGAATTGCTTCGTATAATTCTAATGGTAGGTAATAGTAATCATTTAGTTCAATTACAGGAAAATCAAATAGGGGGTAATGAACTTCTGTTTTGTCGATAAATCCTCCTTCTAAAAACATTTTTTTTACTACATGATGTTGGGGAGAGCTTAATATTTTTTTTAGCTTGTCAACATAAGTGTTTTTAATTTTTTGGATAATGTAGCACTTTAAATTTGCGGTTTTGGAGGAATCACGCAATATAATACCTAATTGAATTTCTAATTGTTTTTTGCAATCCTTACTAAGGTAAGGGAAAATATCAGATATATAAAAAGGCATAAATTTAATGATAAATTTTAGTTTTATTTTGTCAATTCGAATTGACTAAGAAAAATAAAAAAAAATGGTGGTTTTTATGGCTAGAAAGTGTGATATTTCAGGAAAAAGAACACAAGTTGGAAATACGATTTCTCACTCTCACATCAGAACAAAGAGAAAATTTAAAGTAAATTTATTCAAAAAAAAGGTATATTTACCAGACGAAAATCGTTATGTAACACTTAAAGTTTCTGCAAGAATGCTCAAAGCTTTGAACAAAAATGGTGTAAAAGCGCTAATGAAAAAATATGGGCAGGATTTATCTATTTTAAAAAAGAAATAGTTGTTTTCTAAATGCCAAAGAAATCCGTACAGGATGATCAAGAAAAACGAAAAGATTATGCAGTTCGTATTTATAAAATCTTAGAAAATCAGTACGGTAAGGATGTTCATAGCCCGTTAAAGTTTAAAGAACCATATCAATTTTGTATTGCAGTAATACTATCTGCTCAATGTACAGACGAACAGGTCAATAAAGTAACGCCAGAACTATTCAAGAAATTTCCTACCATAGAAAGTTTGGCTAATGCTCCCGTAGAAGAAATCGAAAATGTCATTTATTCTACGGGTTTCTACAAGAACAAAGCCAAAAACATCCAAGCTTTTTGCAAAACATTGATAGAACAATACAATGGAAAAATCCCTCAAACCATCGAAGAATTATTAAAACTCCCAGGTGTTGGAAGAAAAACAGCCAATGTGATTCTACAAGAATTGTATAAAATCCCTTCTGGTATTGTTGTAGACACACATGTAAAACGATTGTCAAATGTCTTAGGATTAACAAATCAAAAAAATCCTGAAAAAATCGAACAAGAATTAATGAACCTCCTTCCTAAAAAATATTGGATAAATTTTTCCCTCTATTTAATTTTCTTGGGTAGAACCTATTGTACTGCCAAAAAACGATTATGTACTCAATGTCCATTAAAAAATATTTGTATATCTTCTAGTTTATGATTTAATTATAATAATACCAATATGAAGCTATATCATCAAAATGTATTTTTTGATGATATTCATACCTCCATTTATTTTTCGAATCCGTGGAAAAAACTATTAATCGAAAATTTTTCGAAAAATCCTAATGTTATTTTGTACATTATAAAAGAAAAAGAAATTAAACCTTACAAAGCAAAAGAGATCTTTCTATTATTACAAAATCTTAAACGCGATCTCGATAAATTGCATTTTAATAAATATGATTCTATCTATCTACAAGCTTCTAAAACGCTATCGAGTTATCTAATGATCTTATTATCCCTCGTAGAAAATTATGTTTTTTTCTTAGGAAATTTAGAAAATGAAATCAATCTGGTAAAAGCGAAATGGATTATTGTGCAGCGAAAGCTATTAAACAATCCGTCTGTTGAGTTAATAAAAGAAATACAAATCGAAGATGAAATTCTTTATATCTATAAAACCCCTGAATCTTTTTTTAGTTCAGAATTTCAATTTTTTTATCTTTCCAAAGGAACAACAAGGGAAGTTGAATGGATTGGATTTACTCGCGAACAAGTGATAAAAAATTTAGCTCGATATGATTTTCTTTTTAAAAGCTATCAATATGTTTTTTCGCTCCATTCTTGGAATCAAGATATAGGTTTATGGATAGAGCTTTTACTATCGATGTTTAAACCATTTAGGTTAATCTTTATTCATCAGAACAATTCTTATCCATTGCAAGAAATCTTCAAAGAATTTTTATCGCAGCATTTAGTAGATATTGCAATCTTTTATCCCGTTTTTTTTGATACGATTTCTTCGGTAGATTTTAAATTCTTAAAAAACATCGATTTTGGTGTTATAACCGGAGGCAATTTAACTTATCAACAAATCGAAAAGCTAAAAAATACTGGTTTAAGGTTAGGTTATTTTTTACAGGAAGTAGGATTTATTTTTATTGGAGAACGTGGCGAAATCAAACGAAATTATTTAGGACAGCAAGTCTTTAATAACATAGAAATTGATTTTTTCCCCGATAGAGAGTTGGTATTAAAGTCAGAGATAATTAGTAAAGTAAGGTTAAAATTTCATCATATTATTTATCAGAATGATTTTTGGCTTAATACGGGAGATATCGTTTATACAAACAATAACAAATATTTTTATCAAGGAAGAAAGAGAAATTTTATTCAAGTGGATTTTTGGAAATGGTTTAATCCCTACGAATTAGAAGAGATTTTAAGATATTATTTTTTTACAGAAAATATTGCTATTCTGTCGGATAAGAATTATAAAATCAAAATTTTTGTGGATAAAAACCTAATACTTTTACAAAACGAAATCATTTCTATTATAGAAAACTATTTAAAAGAACATCATATCTACAATACGATTCAACTCATTTTTTTGGGCGAAGAATATTTTGTTAAAAATCCTAAGGGAGAAATTCTTAAAAAATACTTTACACTAATACCCAAAATGCTTCAACGTTTATAATGAATCTATTAAGATTGTTCATTTTATTGCTTTTCTTGTTTTCTTGTAGTAAAAAAATAGATAAAGAAATTTATCATATTCCTTTAATAAAACAAGATGGCAGTAAATTCAATTGGAAAGATTTGAACCATTTTTATAAATTAATCTTTTTCGGGTATACTTATTGCCCAGATATTTGTCCCGTAGCATTGAGAACAATGGATCAAACCAAAATGATTGTTGCAAATAAACCATTGGTTTTGATTTTTGTTACAATTGATCCTCAAAGAGATACACCAGAGCAATTAACAATGTATCTTTCGAATTTTAAAAGCCCTATTATTGGACTAACAGGAAATGTAGAAGATTTAAAAATATTTTATAAATATTTTAATATATCTTTTTCTATCGAAAAAAATCATCATCATGATCAGGAAACTTATGGATATAATCATACACCTTTTATCTATTTTTTATCTCCCGAGGACGAAGTGATAAAAACATTTCCTACGGGAATTTCTAGTAATACTTTATCAAAAGAAATTATAAAATATATTAATTAAATTATTTTAATATAGTTTAAATTCCTGCGATATATGGTAAAAATATTCAGCTTCGGAAATCCATAAATTTTTGAATTCTTGATAGTCTAAATCCATTTCTATTGCATTTCGATAAGAATCCGATCCCCACAGTTTATCGATAAAATAATTTTGATTCGATGCTTTAAAACTAAATTCTTTGGGATGAAGTTTTTTTATGATTCGCATGTATTCATACCCTACTTGTATGGGATCAAATTCAGAAGATATGGGATAAAATTGTATCCCTTTACAAAGTTGACCATTGTAAATAGAATAGGTTGGTCTAAATTCCACTAATCCAAATTTAATTCCAGGAAGGTTTAGCTTTTGTAATTCTTTTAGTACCAATTCGTATTTTAACCATGGTGCTCCAGAATAAATAAAAGGTTTGGTTGTTCCCCTTCCTAAGCTAATGTTGGTTCCTTCGAAAAATACCATGCCTACATACATCAATGCAGATTCTATGTTGGGGATGTTCGGCGATGGGTTGATCCAGGTATTGACTAATGTCCAATCGATTTCGTCAGGAGTAAAGTTTTCCATACGGAGAATTTTTAACTTTAAGTTTTTGTATTTGTATAATGCCATATAGATAGCATATTCTCCTGGTGTTAGAGAATATAAAAAAGGAACAGGTGCTTCTCCTACAAAGCTCTGATAACCATCTTCTAAAAAGGGTCCCATAGGTTTCCAAATTCCGTAGGGATGTGGTCTATCGAGTAGAATGATTTCTTTTTGTAGTAGATCTGCTGCTTCGAGTAGATAGGTTAATGTAGAAACATACGTATAACATCTTACAGGTAGGTTTTGAATATCGATTAAAATACTATCAAGATTCTCTAAGTATACTAATGGAGGTTTTTTGATCTTCGAATAAAGGTTTAGTACAGGAATGTGATGATGTGGTTCATATTTTATGATGTCGTTAAAGATTGTATCTTCTGTACCAAATATTCCATGTTCTGGTTCCATTAATAAAGAAGGTTGATGGTTGGAATGGATCAGAATTTCTAGAATATTGGAAAGGTTTTTGTTTACCCCTGTGGAATTGGTTAAAAGTCCAAATTTGATATCGTCTAAAAACCGAAAATTATCCGCTTCTGCAATATCCAATCCAGTAATTACCTCTTTTGCAGGAATTTTATACAATTTATGATTATGATTATTTTTATAGATTTTTTTTAATAAATTTTGATTTGCGGAATAAACACAAATACGATTTTTATCGAAACTTTTGTAAAGCTTAAAATTTGGAAAACGTTCTAATTCGCAATCCAATGTTTTTATAAAATACTTATGATGTTTTATACTTGTTGAATTGCTACAATGAATCAAAAACACAATCATCAAAATGCTCAGTTTATATGCATTCATAAATAAGAATTGACAAATGAACTAATTTTATTAATCTTTCCATGTGTCAAAGCGAAGTAAAACAAAAAGTTTTGGTATAGGTACAGATAATTCGTGTGGGCTAAATTTAAAACTAAATTTTGCTGAAGACAGCAAAACTGCTTATGGAGAATTTGTAGCAGATGCTAGGTTCGAGGGGGAGCCTGGAGAAATCCATCCTGGTATACTTACTTCGTTATTAGACGAAGCAATGATCAAAATCAACGAATCCATGAATTTCGATACAACTACGGGCGAAATCAATGTTCGTTTTCTAATGCCAGCAAAAATTGGAGAAAGTTTATATATTCGTGGATGGTTTATCAAAAAAAATCGTAAAGTAATCGAAAATCGCGCAGAAGTAGAAAACGAAATCGGAAAAATCGTTGCAAGAGCCAAAGGGAAATACATCGAAAAAGAAGAAGAATGAATTTTTAATACAATCCTAAACTTTGAATTAGACACAAGAAATATTTATGTAACTTGTTTTTGTAAGGTTTATAAAGGTTTCGAATCTCCCAATGTTTTTCTTTTGCTTCTCTTATTAATTCGGGATTTTCTGGGTTGATGAGGACAGCTTTTTCTGTTAACCTTAATAAAGGAAGATCTGCAATGCTATCGGAATAAGAAATGGAGTTTTTTAAAATAACAGGATATTCTGGCTTTTTGGGATTATCGGGAAAGTATAAACTCAATTGACTCTGAATTTCTTTTGGTAAGTAAGGAATCATCCTTCTGATTTTTTCGTAAGATTTATTATTTTCTCCTAAAATGATTGCAAAAAAAGGTTGTTTTTCTTCTAGGTGTACTCGCGTTGCAATCGTATAGTCAAAACCTAATTCTTCGCCAATGTATTTTGCAAAAAAATCCGGGGAAGCTGTATTTAATATAAGTATTTTATTTTGTTTTTTTAATAATTCAATTTCTTGTTTTAGTTCTGGGTGCACTTGTGGAATAATGATTTCTTGAACAAATTTTTTTGCATATTCTTCTACTTCTTCTTTTCTTAACCTCCAAAGGATACTTAAATATACCTGTTTTAATTCTTTGGAACCATATAATTTTAATAGTCCCATAGGAATTGCAATTAATAGAGGTAGGATATAAAAGATTCGCCAAGGCTGTTTTTTTAATAGATAGTTCGCAAACAAAAAAATCGCATCGTGAGGAATTAGTGTATAGTCAAAGTCAAATATTGCGTACGAAGGTTCGTTCATTTAGAACCGATTTTTTGGTAGAAAGATTTTCTTCAAGAATTTATTGTTAAACGAAAATTGACTCTAAAAGAAAACCCAAAAAATTGTATTTTCTACTATGGATTTAAACTCAGAACAGTTGGTGGCAGTAGAACACATTTCTGGTCCTATAATTATCTTTGCTGGTGCAGGTAGTGGTAAAACCAGAGTCATCGTTCATCGAATCAAAAATATGATAGATCACCACATACCAGGTCATTCTATTATAGCTGTTACCTTTACGAATAAGAGTGCAAACGAAATGAAGGAACGATTAAAAAATTTGGTAAGTCCTAATAGATTACGTGGGATGGTTATTTCGACCTTCCATTCTCTTGGTAATAAAATCTTACAAAAAGAAATTTCTGTTTTGGGGTATAGGTTGCCTTACACAATTCTCGACGAAACAGACCGTCTACAAATATTAAGAAATATTTATAAAGAATTAAAACTAAATCCAGACGAAATACAAGATGATAATACATTATTCATAATTTCATTGGTTAAAAATTCTAACAAAAAAATCGAACAATGGGTAGAAGAAAACGAATATTATTTTTCTGATTTCAGTAAAGAAATATTTATAGAAGTTTATAAATTATACAATAAAAATTTATATGCTTTAAATAGTCTAGATTTTGACGATTTAATCATCCTACCTATAAAAATATTCAAACAATATCCAGAAATATTAGAAAAATACCATAAAAAATATAAATATTTCCTTGTAGATGAATTTCAAGATACTAATCCATTGCAATACGAATTGTTAAAATTATTGTCAGAGCATACGAAAAATTTATGTGTAGTAGGGGATGACGATCAATCTATTTATGGTTGGAGAGGCGCGGATGTTTCTATCATTCAGAATTTTAAAAACGATTATCCCAACGCAAAAGTAGTGATTCTAAACAAAAATTATCGTTCTACACAGATCATTATCGATGCTGCATATTCTCTGATTAAAAACAATTCTCAAAGAATCGATAAAAAAGTAATTTCTATGAATCATCAAGAAGCAGAGAAAATTAAAATTATTGAATGTTATGACGAAAAAGAAGAAGCAGAAATCGTCGGCGAACTAATACAAAAAAAGATCATCCGAGAGAAAAAAAAGCCGGGAGATTTTGCTATCTTATATAGAACCAATTATCAATCGCGTGCCTTCGAATCGGAATTACGAAAAAGAAATATTCCTCATTATGTTGTGGGCGGATATCGTTTTTTTGATCGAAAAGAAGTAAAAGATATCTTAGCGTATTTAAGAGTAATTGCCAATCCTTACGACGAAGTTAGTCTTTTAAGAATTATTAATTTTCCTAAAAGAGGTATAGGAGAAGTTACCATAGAAAAGATATTTCAGTTTATGATGGAATATCAACATGCGAATAACGAAAAAATCACTCTGATTGATGCGATTTATAAAATCATCAATGAACCACATACAATCAAAGGAATACAATCTAACCAATTCGAAGCATTGTTAAACTTTATCGAATTTCTGGAAAAATACAAAAAAGAATTTTCTATCAATCGAAGCTTATCCAATGCATTATACAAAATGGTACAGGAACTAAATTTAGAACAAGAATTCCTAAAAGAAGGCGATAAAGAAGAAGTAGCAAGAGCACGATTTTTGAATGTTTCAGAAATCATCAATATGTTGTCGTATTTCGAAGAAGAATGGAGTGAATCACAACCACCTTCTCTTTTTGATTTTTTAGCAAGAATCAGTTTACTTAGTTCTGGTCAGGATAATTACGAATACGATAGAGGAAAAGTTCAGCTGCTTACAATTCATCTATCGAAAGGATTAGAATTCGACACAGTTTTTTTGTGTGGAATGAACGAAAAAATCTTTCCATCGGAACGAACATTAATAGAATCCAAAGGTATAGAAGAAGAAAGAAGGTTATGTTATGTTGCAATTACAAGAGCAAAAAAAGAATTATACATGACGTATACATTATTTCGCCGCAGGTTTGGAGAAGAAATACTGCAAGAGCCTTCGCGTTTTTTAAGTGAATTACCAAAAGATTTAGTAGAGTGGCAACTAAATTATCAACAGCAAGAAAATAATAAAGAAAATAAAATTAAAGAATTTATAAATAATATTAAAGATATTTTGGCTGGTTAATTTTTAGAGTACTTCCAACAATATACCTGGTGATTCTTATTTTGAACGAAAACAGAGGGAACTTCTTCGCACTTTTCGAAACGATAGGGACATCGATTTATAAACCTGCATCCTTTGGGATAGTTTTCTGGCGAAGGGACATTGCCTGGAATACCTTCGATTTTTTTATCTTTTTCTAAATCTGGTATTGCTTTGATTAAACCTTGGCTATAAGGATGTAATGGATTTTCTAAAAATGCATCAATATCCGAAGATTCTACAATTCTTCCTGCATACATTACAGCTAACCTATCGGCATATTGAGCAAGTAGTCCCATATTGTGGGTTATAAGCAAGATAGACGTCTTTTCTTCTTCTTTAAGTTCGCGTAAGAGTTCCATTACCTGACCTTGTATGGTAACATCTAATGCAGTGGTTGGTTCGTCAGCAATGATGAGTTTGGGTTTTAGGATAATTGCTAATAAAATCACAATACGTTGGAGCATTCCACCAGAAAGTTGATGTGGGTAAGATTTTAGTATTTTATCTGGTTCCGAAAATCCAGCACGTTTTAAAAGTTGATGTAGTCGTTCTTCGAAAGAAATATTTTTTTTTGTGATTACCTCGCGATGGAATCTATACAATTCATCAAAATGAAATTCAATTGTATACAAAGGATTAAGAGCCATAAAAGGTTCCTGAAAGATGACCCCAATTTCTGCACCGCGAATTTTACTTAGTTCTTTTAGGTTTAACTTCATTATATCGATGGCCTGATCTTCTAAAAATAGCTCAATCTTACCACTTAAAAAAAGTCCGTTGGGTTCTGGTAATGTTCCGGTAATCCCTAAGGAAGTAATGGTCTTGCCACAACCAGATTCTCCTATTAAGCCAAAGGTTTCTCCCGCATAAATCGTAAAAGAAATGTTTTCTACTAACGGTAGAAGGTTTTCTTTTTTTACACCAATCGAAAGATTTTCTACGTTTAAAATTGCTGGTTGGGAATTCATTTTAGTTTATTTTGTTCTAAAAATTTTGGTACAAATTCATCAAAATGTTTTTTAATCACTTTGTAAACATCTTTTTTAAAAGCTACAATGTTATTTACTAATGTATCGATATCCATCCATTTTACTGTTCGAAATTCACGAATATGATTTTCTAAATTTAATTGTCGAAGGTCGCCATCCCAAAAAAAGAAAAACCATTTTTGCATCTGCCCACGATATTTTTTTAAGTATTCTGGAATGTCTTCGGGAAATTCATAAGTTAGCCATTCGGGAATTTCGTAAACAGGCTTCTCTAATTTTAAACCAATCTCTTCGTACAATTCTCTAATTGCAGCCTCTAATGGAGTTTCGTTTTCGTCTATACCTCCTTGAGGAAATTGATATTTTTCTGGATAGTCTACTCTATCCCCCACAAGAACAAGTTTTTGGGAATTAAATACAACCATTCCCACATTCTTTCTATAAGGTTTATTTTGATCTACCGACAAAATAGAAGAATTATGCTCATTTTCCATAGTAACATTCTATTTATTTAAAGGTTTAAGTCAACAGAAATTGATTGAATTTTTTTATCATTTTATTTTTTTAAAATTTGAATTAACACTCAAATCAAAAGTGATCTAACTAAAAAAAATAAATTAAATTTATAAAGATTATATAAAATTTGATGCTGAATTAGTTTTTTGATTCAATTTTGTTATTTTTCGAAAGAAAACCCATCTTAAAAGTAAAAAAATTTTTTTATTTATCTTATAACCATAAAAAAAAATTTAACCTTATGTCAAAAGTAGATATTCAAAAGTATGTAGATAGCCTAAATGTGGAATTATTAAATTATATTTATTACAACAGAAAAAATTGTGGTCAATTATCTTCCCAAGATGATGGTAAAGAAGTCTGTTTATTAGGTTGGACTTTTCGTTATCGGGATCAAGGGGGGGTGATTTTTATCGATTTAAGAGATCGTTCTGGTATTGTTCAGATTGTTTTAGAAGAATCCCACCTAAAAAATTATGATGTTGCAACTTCCATTCGTTATGAATATGTATTAGCCATTAAAGGCAAAGTTCGAAAAAGAAGTCCAGAAACCATTAATCCAAAGATTCCCACAGGAGATATAGAGGTTTTTGTAGACGAATTCATGATTCTTAATCCGTCTAAACCGTTGCCTTTTGGTTTAGATGAATATGTGCAAGTAGGCGAAGAAACCCGTTTAAAATATCGCTATTTGGATCTAAGACGAGAGGAAATGCAAAATGCTTTGATTACGCGTTCTAAAATGAACTTAGAAATACGAAAGTTTTTGGACGAGAATGGATTTTTGGAAATCGAAACCCCAGTTTTAAACAAATCAACACCGGAAGGAGCACGTGATTTTCTTGTTCCATCGCGTTTACAACCTGGTAAATTCTATGCACTACCACAATCACCTCAGATCTTTAAACAGATTTTAATGGCAAGTGGGTTTGAACGTTACTATCAGATTGTAAAGTGTTTTCGCGACGAAGATTTAAGAGCAGATAGACAACCAGAGTTTACTCAATTAGACTTGGAAATGAGTTTTATTAACGAAGAAATCATCATTTCTTTGATGGAAAAATTATGGTACAATGTAATTAAAAAGATTTTTGGGATTGAACTACCCATTCCATTCCCACGTATATCTTTCAAAGAAGCAATGGAAAATTATGGTTCGGATCGCCCCGATTTACGCTTCGAAATGAAGTTAGTAGACATAGCAGATATTGCAGAGCGTTCGGATTTTCAGGTTTTTAAGAATGCTTTACAAAAAGGTGGTCGCGTAAAGGCTTTGTGTGTTCCTGGTGGTGCAGTTCTGTCTCGTAAAGATATTGATGATCTAACAGAATGGGTAAAAAAGGATTATAAGGCTGGTGGATTAGCGTGGATAAAACACGAAAAAGATGGTTTAAAATCCGTCATTTCGAAGTTTTTTAGCGAAGATTTATTGGTAGAGCTTTCTAAACGTTGCAATTCCAAAGAAGGAGATATAATCTTTTTTGCTGCTGATAAAGAAAAGATCGTACACGATACATTAGGAAATTTAAGACTTCGTTTAGCAAAGCGTTTTAACATGATTCCCAAAGATCAATATGCTTGTTGTTGGGTAGTAGACTTTCCTTTGTTCGAAAGAAATTTAGATACAAACGAATTGGAAAGTGTGCACCATCCTTTTACTTCACCAATTGACGAAGACTTACCAATTTTGTTAGACGACGAAAAATTTGCTCAACAAGGAGAAAAGATTCGCGCACGTGCATACGATATGGTAATCAATGGTGTAGAAGTAGGCGGTGGTTCGATTCGTATACACAGAGAAGATGTTCAATTGGTTGTATTAAAACGATTGGGGATTAACGAAGAACAAGCTCGCGAAAAATTTGGATTCTTATTAGACGCTTTATCTTATGGTGCTCCACCACATGGTGGAATAGCATTTGGTTTAGATAGAATGCTTGCATTATTTCTTGGTAAAGAATCTATTCGTGATGTAATTGCTTTTCCAAAAACACAAAAGGGAATGTGTTTAATGTCAGGTACTCCATCAGAAGTAGAAATAAAACAATTACAGGAATTACGTATTAGAGTTATTAAAACGTGATGAATTAAAATAAAATAAAATCTTAAAGACTAATATTCCTATAATACCAAAACTTGCGCTTAAAAACCAGATAAGTAGCGGGGAATGGAACCAATCCTGGATCCAGCCCGCTATAATTGGTCCAATAGACCAGCCAAGAGAACGAATAAATCCAATAAAAGAAGATACATAACTATTGATGGTTCCATCGTCTAATTCTGAATTTTCTTTTGCAAAAAAACTTGCTAATGTATAAACTGCACTAACAGACAATATTTCTCCGATGGTAATGATGACCATACTTAGAAAAATCAGTTCTAGATGATGAAATTCAGAAAAAAATCCCACAGAAAAATATCCTACAAAATACAAAAACAATCCAGCCTGTACGGAAAAATATAAATCTTTGATCCACAAAGAAAAAGGAATTTGTAAAAAACTTACCATAAGGCCGTTTAAAAGATAGAGTTTCCCCAAATCCATCTTGGAAATTTGAAAGTGACTTGTTAAAAAAACTGACAATGGTGTTATCAGAAGAGACATTAAGATAAATAGATTCAAGGAATTTAAAGAAAACAATAAAAATTTCTTTTGAGTAAAAAAGGTTTTAAAGGATTTGTACGAAATCTTATAACTTTTAGAATTTCTAAAATTACTGCTTATGGTAAGTTGAATTAGGAACACTGCAAACAATGTTAGAGCAAACGTGCCAAAAAAAGGCAAAGCATAATTTATATGAGCAAGTATCCCCCCAACAAAAGGACCGAAAGCCCAACCTATATTCATCCCTGTTCTATGAATACTCACTGCTATATTTCTGTTATCTTTTGTTGTAATGTTTAAAATATAAGATTCTAGCGGAGAAATCGAAATTCCCATTAAAAATGTATTGAGCAATAAAAAAGGAATTAAACTTAAATAAGGAAGATCAAAATAAATAATCCAACCTAAAAAAAAGAAATTCAGAGAGCGAATCGTAAAAGAAACGATCATTAAAAGTTTTTCTCCCATTTTTTGGGTTAAAAAACTTGCAGGTAGCCATCCTAATAAACCAAAGAATGTTGCTAAGCCCGTAATAGAGCCAACAATACCAGCAGAAAGATGTTTTACTTCGAATAGATAAACAGGGATAAATACATAAGACATGGTATATCCAAATGCGATCAACATGTGGGAAATCGTTAAAAAATAAACCGTATACGGAATAGATTTTAGCATATGGAAACAAAAACAATTACGATTTCTAAGAAAATATTTTTTTATAGCATTAAGATTTAAACAAATGATGACAAAATAGATTAAAAAAATATATACAGGATTGGATTATCTAGTATTTGTTATACTGAAACATTTTTTTTTGCAGTGTCGAAACTGTTCTATTGAATCAAACTAAAATTAGTTGTTTGATTATAATAAGTATAATATAGTATAAAAAAATAATATAAAAAATTTTGATTTAAAAAAATAATTTTGTATTGACTGTTTTATTTAGTTAATGTTTGTTGATATAATGAGAAAAAAAATATTTATATTGAGTGTCACATTATATTTGTTTTTATTTTCTTGTATTCATTTTAAAGAGCATCCCTTAGACCCTACAACGCCAAGGGGATATTTTTTGAGTTCTTTTCTTAGGAATTTTACCAATAGTTCCATCTATCAAGAAGCGAAGGGAATTCTGGATGATTCTTTTGGTAATGGAAGTGGTTATGTTACTCTAAATATAAATAATGATAATGATCAGGGACAATCTCTTGCAATCCAACCCGATGGAAAAATTTTACTCGGTGGTTATTGCAATAACGGAATCGATAACGATTTCTGCATCGCTCGTTTTAATTCCGATGGCAATTTG